>Ga0114918_10002759_pt1 | contig 15643 bp, 12 predicted proteins | sample LantaG_FD_87015 | JGI IMG/M metagenome (GOLD analysis project Ga0114918, IMG submission 87015) | Deep subsurface microbial communities from Baltic Sea to uncover new lineages of life (NeLLi) - Landsort_02402 metaG | ecosystem: Environmental > Aquatic > Marine > Oceanic > Sediment | place...
CCCTACCCGTCTTCGCCTTGGTAGGCCGTTACCCTACCAACTAGCTGATAGGCCGCAGGCCCCTCCCGAAGCGCCGGAGCTTTACTCGACGAACCGAATCGCCGAGCACATCGGGTATTAGCCACCGTTTCCAGTGGTTATCCCCGTCTTCGGGGCAGGTCACCTACGTGTTACTCACCCGTTCGCCGCTCTCACCCCCAGACGAATCCAGAGGATCCCGCTCGACTTGCATGTATTAGGCACGCCGCCAGCGTTCATCCTGAGCCACGATCAAACTCTCCGTAGATTCTACCGTGGTTTACCACCACGGTTTGTTGACGTTGGCCCGAGTTCCGCTTACCTTCCTACCACTCTTCAGTTGTTAAGGTCCTCACACGCGGCCTAAATATAACACATTCGGCAATCTTTGTCAAGAGACCAACAAGGCCGATGCCCCTGTTTCAGCATCGGTCAGGCAACTTCCCGCGAGTTATCTCCCGAGAGTCTTGCCTCTATCTAATCCGGTTGTCAGATCTTCTCACCATAATCTAGCGAGCGAGATCTTCCATCTGGTTGCAATTGTAACACAGTTGCACCGCTTTGTCAAGTCCCAATTGCCTCTCACGAAAGAATCCTACCGAATTTTGTCAAATTCTGCAACAACAGACGTGCTTAACGAGGCAGTATGCCGCCAGATTGACATCCTTCCGCCAACATGGGATAATACCCCTGCTGTCAGGAGAAACAGGCCATGGATCTCGTAGACGTAGACGCCACTCTCTCGCAAGTGCGGGAGGCACTGGCCGAGGAGGATTGGGACCGGGCGGTGGCGTTGGTGGAAGCGCTCCGACCACCTGACCAAGCCGACCTCTTCGGCGAACTGCCCCCCACCGAGCAGGATCAACTCCTGCCGCACCTCGACCCGGAAGACTCCGCCGACATACTGGAGGAGTTGGAGGAGGAAGAGGCAGCGGAGATTGCCGCACGCCTGAAGGCGGAGAAACTGGCCCGCATCCTGGACGAGATGGAGCCGGACGAGGCGGCAGACCTCCTGGGCGACATCGCGCCGGAGCATGCGGCCGAGGCCCTGGCCGCGATGGAGGAAGCCGAGGATGTCCGCCCGCTGCTCATTCACGCCGATGAGAGTGCGGGCGGGCTGATGACCTCCGCCAAGGTCATGCTCCATAAGGAGATGACGGCCCAGGGAGCCATTGCCTATCTGCGAGCAGTCGCGCCGGACACTGAGGACGTCTACTATCTCTTCGTCGTGGATGAGGATGTCCGACTTGTGGGTGTGGTCTCTCTGCGGCAACTGGTCGTCGTCCCTCCCTGGACCCGCGTCGAGGAGATTATGGGCCCGGATGTCATCCACGTGCGGGCCGACGCCGATCAGGAAGAGGCAGCCCGCCTGATGGCCCGTTACGACCTGCTGGCTCTGCCCGTCGTGGACGAGGGAGGGCACATGCTGGGTCTCATCTCCCACGACGACCTGGTAGAGGTGCTGGAGGAAGAGGCGACGGAGGATATCTACCGGCTGGGCGGTGTGCCAGAGGAGCATCCCCCAGACGTGCCGATCCCCGCCGCCCTGCGGGCCCGCCTGCCCTGGCTGGTGCTCAACCTGGGCACAGCCATGGCATCTGCCGTGATTCTGAGCCTCTTTGAGAGCACCATCGCCCGTGTGGCCGTCTTGGCCGCCTTCTTCCCCATCGTCGCCGGTGTCAGCGGCAGCGCCGGCACCCAGACACTCACCGTCACCGTGCGCGGACTGGCTCTGGGTGAACTCAGCCCCCACGACGGGCTTCGCGCCCTGAGGCGGGAGATACTCATCGGCCTGGCCAACGGCATCGCCGTCGGCGGCCTCATCGCCCTCATTGCGCTGATGTGGAAAGGGACGCCGACGCTGGGGGTCGTTGTGGGGCTTGCCACTCTTATGAATATGATCGGTGCAGGCATCGCTGGCGCGCTGGTGCCCCTGACAATGCAAGTCCTACGGATTGACCCAGCCCTGGCCTCGCCTATATTGGTCACCACCATCACCGATACCTGTGGCTACTTCATCTACCTGGGCCTGGCCACGCTGGTTCTACCAAGGCTGATATGAGCCATCATCCGCTTTCCGCAAGCAGGGGTGGGGTAACCCCACCCCTACCACCGTCACCCCACATCGTTACCTCCCCTCCGCAACTGGAACCGCTGCTGGAGGCCCTCGCCGGCCAGCCTGCCGTCGCCGTGGACACCGAGTCCAACTCCCTCTACGCCTACCAGGAGCGGGTGTGTCTGATCCAGTTCTCCATCCCGGATGCCGACTACATCGTGGACCCACTGGCGGGCCTTGATCTTTCGCCATTGGCGCATTTCTTCGCCGATCCTGAGGTGCAGAAGGTCTTACATGCCGCCGAGTACGATGTGATGTGCCTCAAGCGGGATTTCGGCTTTCGCTTCGCCAATCTGTTCGACACCATGTGGGCGGCGCGCATCCTGGGCTGGCCCCGCGTGGGGCTGGGTGACGTGCTGAAGGAAACCTTCGGCATGCGCACCAACAAGCGCTACCAGCGTTACAACTGGGGCAAGCGTCCCCTGGAGCCAGAGGCATTGGCCTATGCCTACATGGACACCCACTACCTGTTGCCCCTCCGTCGCCTCCAGGCCGACGCGCTGATGCAGAAAGGACGTTTGGAAGAGGCGCAGGAGATTTTCGACCAACTCGCCACCTCCGAGCCTGTGTCCCATACCTTCGACCCGGAGAACTTCAGGCACATCAAGGGAGCGTATGATCTGACCGGGCGCGAGCAGGCAGTGTTGCGCGAACTCTACGTCTGGCGCGACCAGGAGGCCCATCGTCAGGACCGCCCGCTCTTTAAGGTGCTCAACGACCATATATTGGTCACGTTGGCCCAGGCCCACCCCCGCACACCGGAGGAACTGGCCGGCGTGTCCGGCCTGAAACCCTATCAGGTGCGCCGGTATGGCAGGCGCATCCTGCGGGCGATTAAGCGAGGGAAGTATGTCCACCCGCCCCCGCCTCCTCCGCCACCCCCGCGCCATTCAGAAGCGGAGGTGGCACGCTTCCAGGCGCTGCGCACCTGGCGCAAGCGGGTGGCAGCAGAGCGCGGGGTGGACGCCGACGTCGTCGTCAGCAACACCGTCCTGTGGACACTGGCCGAGCAGAATCCCCGCGCCCTCGAAGACCTGAGCCACATCGAGGGGCTGGGCTCGTGGAAGCGGAAGACGTATGGCGAGGCGGTCCTGAAGGTGCTGGATACTGGATGCTAGATGCTGGACGCCGAGTATCAAGTATCAAGCATCCGGTATCCGGCATCGAGCACAATGACGAGGTAAACTTACGCTATGGAGATACAATTTCTTGGCGCTGCACAGACCGTTACCGGATCCCAGCACCTCATCTCGGTCAATGGGAGCCGCATCCTGCTGGAATGTGGACTGTTCCAGGGCAAGCGGCGGGAGAGTTTCGAGCGCAACCGTGACTTGCCCTTCGACGCCACGAGCGTGGACGCGCTCATCCTCTCCCACGCCCACATTGACCACTCAGGTAACATCCCCAATCTGGTGCGCAGGGGATTCCGGGGCTCCATCCACTGCACCTTCGCCACGCGAGACTTGTGCTCGGCGATGCTGCGCGATTCGGCCTACATTCAGGAGCACGACGTCGCCTACGTCAACAAGAAGCGCGCCCGCAAGGGGCTGCCGCCGGTCGAGCCGATCTACACCCACGCAGATGCAATTGCCAGCCTGGAGCACTTCGTCAGCGTGGGCTACGACCGGCCCGTGTGGGTTGCGCCTGGGGTACGGTGCACCTTCCTCGACGCGGGCCACATCCTGGGCTCGGCCATTGTCCTGCTGGAGATCGAGGAAGGCCAGCAGCGGACGCGATTGCTCTTCAGCGGCGACCTGGGACGGCAGGATAGGCCGATTCTGCGCGACCCGACCCCTGCGCCGCCAGCCGACGTGCTCATCATCGAGTCCACCTACGGTGACCGGCTACACCCACCCCACGAGGAGGCCGAACAGCGGCTGTACAATCTGATCAGCGAAACGTGCAACCACGGCGGCAAAGTCATCATCCCCGCCTTCGCCGTGGGTCGCACGCAGGAGATCGTCCACAGCCTGCACCGGCTGGCGAAGGCCCACAAACTGCCCGACGTGCCCATCTTCGTGGATAGCCCCCTGGCGGTGAACGTGACCGCAATCTTCCGGCTCCACCCCGAGTGCTACGACGAGGAACTGCGGGAGTTCATAGCCCAGGATCGCCATCCCGACCCATTCGGCTTCGACCGGCTGCGGTACATCCGCAACACAGAGGACTCCAAGGCACTCAACGACCTGGAGGGGCCGGCTGTCATCATCAGTGCCTCAGGGATGTGCGAGGCAGGGCGGATACAACATCACCTCAAGCACACCATCGAAGACCCGCGCAATGCGGTGCTGATCGTCAGTTGGCAGGCTCCGCACACGCTGGGCCGGCGGCTGGTCGAGCGGCAGAAAGTGGTGAAAATCTTTGGCGAGGAGTACCCATTGCGAGCCCGCGTCGAGACGATCAACGGCTACAGCGCTCACGCCGACCGGGAGGGTCTCCTGAACTGGGTGAAGCCCATCGCCCGGGGTCTGCGGCACGCCTTCGTCGTACACGGTGACCCCGGTCCGGCTGCGGCGCTGGCCGGTGGTCTGAGGCAACTGGGCGTGCGCGAAGCGGCGGTGCCGGAGCAGGGGGATGTGTTTGTTTCAGGTTGAGAGTGTCCGATGGCATCTACCGTCACCCTTTTTGAACATGACACCGAAGAGTTCGACTGTACTGACCGCGACCTCGCAGCGCTAGAGCGTCTGCGCCGCTCGTTGGGAGTCGGCGTCCTGCATGCAACTATGCGCGGCGGGAAGCGCGTGTTACAGGCCACCTACTACGTCGGTGTCGTCCGTGTCGGCAAACGCACCATTCAGGTGCTGCCGAAGATTTATCAATCGAGCGACACCGTCGACAAACAACAACGCGCACGGGAAGCAACGCGCAACTTGCTGTATCTGCTCGAATACGCGGGACAGTTGCCGGTCCGTGAACACGCGCTCGCTCCGCTGCTGCGGCGGGATATGGACTGGTTTGAAATCCTCACAAAGTTGTTCGCATCGCACCTGATGGATGAGTGGCAACGCGGCGTGGTTCGGAGTTACGTAGTTGTCGAAGACGACCTGCCTGCCCTGAAAGGCAAGTGGCGTTTCGCCGACCAACTTCGCCGCCCTGAACGCAAACACATCTTCGCCGTCGCCTACGACGAGTTTACGGCCGATAATCGCCTCAATCGCGTCTTTCGTTACGTCGTCGAACGGCTCTGGCATCTGACCCACGATCCCGACAATCGCCAGCGGTTGGGCACGCTGCGGCAATGGATGGAGGAAGTTACGCTGCTGCGTTCGGTCACCATTGCCGACGCCAGACCAGCCCTCATCACGCGGCTCAACCAGCGATATGAACCGCTACTCAACCTTGCGCGGCTGTTCCTTGACGACGGCGCGCTGCAATTGGCAGCGGGAGACCTGACAACGTTCGCCTTCGTCTTCGACATGAACCAACTCTTCGAGGCATTTGTGGTCAACTTCATTCGTCGCCACCGCAGCAAGATTCTGCCTCCTAACCTCAGAGAGTGCCAGCTACTACCCCAGTCGCGCGGAGCTATGCTTCATTTGGCACGACGGAGCGGTAAGAGCGTCTTCCGGCTCAGACCCGATCTCGCCCTTCAGTCGGTGGACGGGACGTTCCCGCTGCTGCTGGACACAAAATACAAGGGTCTGGACGCCGGCAGCCTGAGATTGGGTGTCGCACCCGACGATTTCTATCAGATGTTCGCCTATGCCCATCGCTACAACTGTTCGCGTGTACTCCTGATTTATCCGCAGACAACGGGTATGTTAGAACCACTACGGGCGTGGTTTGCATTGGAAGGCAGCGACAAAGTGATTGAAGCAGCGACGGTGGATTTGCGGGTGGAGTTGAGGAAGCAAGAGGGACGGGATGAGTTGGTTAGAGAACTGAAAAACATCTTGCAGGAGGGAGGTCAGCCATGAAGCACCTCATCGTAAATGTCACGTGGCAAGAAGACTACTGGCAGGAGACGTTTACCGAAGAAGACAGGCGGCAGGCAGGGCACCGCTATGTGCGCGAGGGTAACCTGCCTCATGAGCGGTGGAACTTCAACATGGAAAAGCATATTGTAGATGACTACAAGATTGGTTACTTCAAGACACGGGGAAAGCCGCGCGAATACGATAGCGGGAACGGCATCGTGTTCTTCTACTCCGCCAACTACATAGTCGGGCTATATGGCAAAGCGGAAGCGGGTAAGTATGACGAGTTTAGGACACCCGACGGAGAGTTCGCAGGCAACTTACGTGCTCCCGTCGACTTGTGTGTCCGCTGGAAGGAAGCCACGTGCTTGCCTGTAAACAAACAACGCTACTTCGCAGGCCGGACAAGAATGGGGCAAGTTGGTTTCATCAACATCGGAGATGAGGAAGCGCGACATATATTGGAAGATGCTATCGCCGCTCATGAGGACACGCCCAATGTGCAAGAGAAACTGCGGCAAGTTCAGGCGGCCGTTTGGGGGACACAACCACCTAGCATCAGGTCTGAGCAGCCGCGGATAGATGTACAAAGGAAATGCACCCAGCGGCTGATGGAGATCACTAAGCGCACTCACAACATCCTGCTCTACGGTCCTCCGGGGACGGGCAAGACATGGCTTGCCAACCACTTCGGCAACTACTTCCTGCTGTGGCATAATGTCTCACCCGACAAAGCCGACGCTTACTGGCAAGCAATTGCCAACAGGGATGCTACTAAGTGTCGGGCATTGCAAGCGGAAGTGCGAAGGGAAACAGGCACAGCAACGGATGAACCCAGTTTTTGGTGGATTACCGCCAATGAAAAGATATGGACCTGGGATGCCTTGTTCGAACAGGGGGAGGAGTTTTTCTCGAAGCGGCGGATAGCGAGGAACTTCAACGCAGTGAAGGCTGGCGACTATATATTCGGCTACCTTGCCCACCCACACAAGCAAATCGTGGCGTTGACGCGGGTAAAGGAGGAACTGCACACGCGAGTTGAGAACGGTAAGGAAATCGAAGGTATCCTCATTGAACCCATTGCGGAATTATCACACCCTGTGGCGTGGCAAACGTTGATTGAAAACTCGCTGCTGAAAGAGTCTGAGCCGATTATCAACCGCGCACAAGGCACGCTGTTTCGTCTGACTGCAGAGGAAGCACAAGAACTGGCGCGCTTGTTAAACGAGGAAGGTAACAGCGTAGCCTTGCCGACAATCACGCGACGGAACTTTATGGAGTTTGTCACCTTCCATCAATCCTTTGCTTATGAAGAATTCGTCGAAGGGCTAAAACCGCTGCCGCCAGAGGAGGGCGAAACTGAGATCAAGTATGACGTGGTGCCAGGACTGTTCCGACGGATTTGTGCGCAGGCGAAAGTCGCGTGGCGAGCGCACGGCAAAGACGCACCCAAGTATCTCCTCATCATTGACGAAATCAACCGTGCCAACATCTCGAAAGTCTTCGGCGAACTCATCACACTGATTGAGGACGACAAGCGACTGGGACAGGAAAACGAGATCAATGTTACCCTACCGTATTCGGGCCAACAGTTTGGCATCCCCCCTAACCTTTACATCATCGGTACGATGAACACCGCCGACCGTTCCATTGCTCTGCTCGACATCGCGCTGCGGCGGAGGTTCACCTTCGTCGAATTGATGCCCGACCTAACGACACTGGCAGGCCAAATCATTGATGATATCCCACTGGACAGGCTGCTGAGGCAACTGAATGAACGCATCGTCGCCCTGCTGGATCGTGACCACCAGATCGGGCACAGCTACTTTCTCGACGTGAACGACACCAATGAATTGCGCTTCGTCTGGTATCATCGCATTGTGCCCCTGCTGCAAGAGTATTTCTACAACGATGGGGGGCGACTGAAGGCGGTCTTGGGTGATGACTTTGTGAAACCCGTGCGAGCGAATGAGAAAACCCAAAGGGCGTTAGGTGATTTCTATGACCCCGAAACGCCGAAGTACGAGGTCAATGAGAATCTGGACCGCGACGCTTTCCTAAATGCCCTCCGTGAACTGGTGACCGAAGGAGCGGCGAAAAACGTGAGTGAGGCTTCCAGTGCAAATTCAGAGTTATAGTGTCACCTCACGCTGAGAATTTCAACCCCGGGCGAATTCCTCCCTCGGGTACGCGAGCAACTGGTCGCACTGGTCGGTAGATGAGGCTGGGATGGGATTAGGAGCCTGGAGAGCGCCAAAGTCGTGGGCAAGGGCTGGGATGGACTCGAGCGCGCTGCGCAGCGGTATCGGGAGCACATGCGCAACTGGGAGTAGTGGGGAAGGCACGGTGGCAGAAGCGACCGGCTTGCTGCGCGCCTTCCTTCAGCCCTGGTATGATGGACTGGAGGACTCTGTGGCGGCGCAACAGGCCGTGCTGCAGCGGCTGCTCGCCGACTATGCCCGCACCGATTATGGGCACGAGCACGGCGCGGCTGAGGTGCATACCATCGCCGACTACCGCCGCGCCTTCCCCGTCGTCACCTACGCCGACCTGGAGCCGCTCATCCGGCGGGTGATGTCCGGCGAAACCGACTTGCTGCTGCCGGAGCCGCCCGTCGGCTGGGGCATGACGCGGGGCACGACGGGTCAGAGCAAATACGTCCCCATCACTCCCACCGATCTGGAGATGCGCGCTGCCGGCTCGCGGGTGCTGCTCAATTACGTGCTCCGCAGCAGTCGAGACGATGTCCTGCAAGGGGCCTGCCTCAACCTGAATTACCCCGCACAGGTAGACACGGTGCAGGTGGGCGGGCAGGAAGTGCCCCGTGGCTACAGTTCCGGCATCTACGCCCGTTACAACGCCGCACGCTCAAACCTGCGGATCGTGCCTGCACAGGAGGAGATAGACGCGCTGGGGGGACGCGATGACCAGGCCGGCTGGCAGCGCCGCTTTGTCCTGGCCTACGAGCGGGCGCGACAGGAGCAGGTGACGATGTGTATAGGCGTGACGCAGACGATGCTGCGCTTCGCCCGCTTCCTGCGCCGACGCTATGGCCTCTACCCCAAAGACGCGTGGCGCATGCAAATACTGGGCTGCACCAGCATCGCCGGCATTCACAGCAAGTACAGGCCGGCGCTGCGTGCCCTCTACGGCCCGGTGGAGGTGCTCGAAATCTACGGTGCGACGGAGGGCATCTTCGCCCAGCAACTGGACGAGCGGCCCTACGTCGTCCCCAACTACGACCTGTTTTTCTTCGAGGTGGACACCGGACTTCGGCGAGCTCAGTCGAGCCGCCGGGCGGTCAAGATGCTACACGAGATGCGGCGCGGCGAGACCGGGAGCCTCGTCGTCTCGACGCCCGTCTTTCCACGCTATCGCATCGGCGACCTGGTGCGCTGTTTCGGCGCACCGTACTACCGCTGCATTGGGCGGGAGCGGCCACTGGCGCGGCTCAGATACGCGCTGGAGCGGCTGGTCTATTGGGGGTGACCTGTGAAACCCCCGACGGAAGTCGGGGGAGCAGTCACAGCGCCCCCAGGGGCCAGGGCAGGCTGTGAGGCTCCCCCACCTGGCGGTGGGGGCTTCAAGGTGCATGCTCACCGTGTCAGAATCTGGGCCGCAGCAGGCCACCGACGAGCAGCGCCACGCCGATGGCGATGAGGATCAGCGGCCATGTATTCTCCAGCCCCAGCACAGCGCCCGCGCCGCTGACCAAGAGGATCAGGGCAAGCACCAACATGCCGCTGACCGGCCGCCGCCACTCCGGCACCACCAGCCGGAGCAGGATTTGCAGCAATAGCACCGCCCCGGCCATCAGGAGTATCCAGTTCCAGGAGTTCTCCAGTTTAAGGGAGGGCACCACCCCCAGGTTGGCCGCCAGCAGGATGCAGCCGGCCAAAATGAGGATAATGGCCCAGGTGGCACGGCCCAGCGGGTCATGGGCCCACTTCTCGCCCTTGCCACCGCCCCCGTCTTTCTCGTCCCACTCTTTTTCCTCCTCGTCTTTCTCCCACTTTTCGTGTTCGTTTTCCCCATTCATCGTTTGCCTCCTTTCGACTAAAACAGCCGCGCCAACTGCTTAAGATTGTAGCCGGCCATGATGCGCCAAAGACGGCGCTTCCACTCGTTGCGCGCAAAAAGGCCCCGCGCCAGCCTGACCGGGTCCAGGTAGGTGTGAGTGTAACACCAGGGGTACCAGGCAACAAGTTGCCGGCGCGACATGTGCTCCGTGTCCATCAGAAAGTGAGCCATGTCGTAGCGAGTGTAATCGGGTGATTCCTCGATCCACCCTTCTGCCCGCGCCTGCCTGAACAGGCCGCTGCCGGGGAAGGGCGTGCAGACGGTGAAGATCGGAAAATCCAGGTCGAGCCAGCGGGCGAAGGCGACCTTGCGCCGGATGGTGTGGGGGCTGTCAGTGCGCGTGCCGATGATGAGCATTCCCTGGCAGACGATGTCGTGCTGGCGCAGCAATGCCACCGCTTCCTTGACCTGCTCCACGCTCAGCCGCTTGTTGAGGTCCTGCAGTTCCTCGTCGCTGGCAGCCTCAATGCCAAGTTGCACCATGCGGTTGCCGGCCCGCTGCATCAGCGGGAGTAGTTCCTTGTGCCGCACCAGCAGGTCGGCCCGGCCCTGGTAGAACCAGGAGACGCGGATGTCCCGCTCCAATATCCCCTCGCATAAGGCCCGCATCAGTTCGCCGCTGACGTTAAAGCAGTCGTCGGCGAACCAGACCGAACGGCGGCCGTACCGTCCGACGACCAGTTCCAGTTCCTCGACGACCGCCTCGGGGTCGCGGGGCCGCCAGGCGCCGCGCCAGAAAGGCCACTCGGCGCAGAAGGTGCAGCGGTGCGGGCAGCCCCGGCTGGCCTGAACGGTGGTAAAAGGGCCGCCCAGCCCCTCGAAATGGTATGCCTCCATTGGCAGCAGGTGGTAGGCGGGGAGGGGCAGACCGCACACGTCCAGCGGAGGCGGGGCGGGCGTCTGGGTTATGCCGCCGTCGCTGCGAAAGGCCAGTCCCGGCACTGCCCCCAGGTCGCCCCCGTCTGCCAGGCAGCGCACCAGGTCCACGAGTATCGCGTCCCCCTCGCCCCGCACGACGACGTCTATCTCGGGCCCGTTCAACAGCGTCTCCTCGGCCAGGAATGTGACGTGCGGCCCTCCCAGGACAGTGACCACCTCCGGGCAGGCGGCCTTGGCGATGCGGCAGGCACGCCGCGCGTGGGGATAGTAGGGGGTCAGGGTGGTGACGCCCACCACGTCCGGCGCGGCCTCGGCGATGGCTCCCTGCAGCCCCGACCATCCAATCCTCTGGGCGTTGGCGTCGAGGATGCGGACGGGAATCCCGGCCCGCTCCAGGCTCGCCGCCAACGTGGCCAATCCCAGCGGCGGAGCGACCACATCGCCCATCATCTCCCAGGGCGTCTTGGGTGGCTCGATCAGGAGGACCTTCATTGCCAGCCTACCACCTTCAGTCCCACCACCTCGTAGACCGCATCAGGCCGGGTATGGCCCTTGACCTGCATGTGGCCGATGAAGTTGGCCTCGACGTGGTACTTGACACGCTCGTAGACCTCAGCACTGACGAGAATCTGGCCTGGCTCGGCGAGGTCGGAGAGCCGGCACGAGAAGTTGACGCAATCGCCGATGGCGGTGAAATTCTGCACCACGGCTGAACCGATGTTGCCCACCACCGCCTCGCCGACGGTGATGCCGATGCCAAAGCGAAGCCGCTCTCGCTCCTCCATCTGCACGTGGTGCTCGCGCACAGCCTGCTGCATCGCCAACGCCGCGAGCACAGCGCGCAGAGTGTGATCCTCCTGCGGCTCCGGCGCGTTGAAGATGGCCATCGCACTATCGCCCACGAACTTGTCCAGCGTGCCTTCCTGGGCCAGAATCGCCCCTGCTGCCAGCGTCAAATGCCTGTTCAGCACCTCAATCTGGAACTCTGGCGCAGTCCTCTCGCCAAAGGCCGTGAAGCCCCGGATGTCGGCGTAGAAACTGGTGATCTCCTGCCGCACCCCTCCCAGGCGGACGCTCTCGGGGTTAGAGAGCAACCGCTCTACCACGGCCGGGGCGACGTAGCGTTCGAAAGTTTCCCGGATGCGGCGCACACGAGCCTCCAACCGCCGCTGCTCCGTCAGGTCATCCACCACAATAGTAACGCCAGTAGTCACGTCGCGGCTATCTTTGAGGGGGGAGAGGTTCATGCGCAGCCAGACCGGCCCGCGGGCTGGAAGTTCCGGCTGGACCTCGTAGGCCATCACCGGGATCGCGCTGTGTCTGACCTGGCCGACCAGGCGTTGCAGCTCATCGCCCAGGGAGGGAAGGGCCTGCTTACAGGGACGACCGATGATCCCATCAGCCGGAATGCCCAGGATGGCCTCGGCGGCACGGTTGAAGAGCGTCACCTTATCATGAATATCGGTGGTGATGACGCCGCTGGCGATACTGCTGAAGACGTCGTCCATCAGGTTCTTCATCTCGGTGATGGCGGCCAGATTGCGGCGCACACTGGCGAAGAGGCGCGCGTTCTCCACCGCCAACGCCGACTGGTCGGCCAGCGCGCTGAGGAAGGCCAGGTCGTCGGAGTGATAGGGTTGACCAGAGCGCTTGGGGCCCAGCGCCAGCCAGCCGCTCAGCCGCTCCCGGGTGCGCAGAGGTACATAGACCATCGCTCCCAGCGCGCCCATCCGCACCCACTCATCGGACAATTTGACCGGCAGCCCCCGCTCGGCCGGCAGGTACAGACACTCCTGGTGATCCCGCAGCCAGCGTGCCAGTGCACCGTCGAGCGCGAAGGTGACCGGAAACGTCGCACGCTGACCCTGACTCATAGGCTGCCCGACGTAGCAGGCCAGGTCCTCATCGTAGAGACAAGCCCACTGGCGATCAGGGTGGAGGCTCTCTTCAACCTGCCTGCCAACCTCTGCCAGCACGGCATTCAGGTCCAACGTCTGGGTCAACTCGTGGCTGAACTCTTGAAGCGCGGCACGGTAGTCCACCGGTTCGCGGAAGAAAACGCGGTCCACCAGCCGCTGAACCCGGTTCCGCAGCGGGTTGAAGAGCAGGATCAGCGCCAGGACGAAGAGAGAAAGCGGGACCGGATCGCTGGCTCTGACCGCAAAGAGGTGGCTCAGGCCATTGACGAGGGCGAAGTAGGCGGCAACGACGAGGAAAGTCAGGGCCCCGTAGGCCAGACCCTGGCTGAGAAGCCGGTCTACGTCCAGCAGCCGGTAGCGCAGGATGGCGTAGGCGATGGAGAGGGGGAAGAGAGTGAACAGCGGGGTGTAAAGTGGCGTGAGAAAGGGTACCGCCTGGCCCAGGACATTGAGCAGCAGCCACGGCACGACCGGCAGAAAAGCGAGCGTCGCGCCCAGGAGGATGATGCGGCTTTGCTGCCGCACCAGCGGCGAGGGCGGCCTGACCAACCGATAGATGAGCAGCCCTAGCAGGAAGAAGATGCCAACGGCGGCAAAGAGATAACTATTGCGCCACTGGCTGATGTACTCCCAGGGTTGGCTGACGTCGTAGACGCTGAAGGCGGAGCGGAGCGCCAGGAACGTCGCAGGCAGATATGGGAGCAAGCGCAGAACCGGGACACGCCGCACAAAGCGGGGTTCCTGTGGGAAGATCATCGCCAGGTGCATGAGGGTGGCGGCTGCGAAGGGTACTGTCGCGCCCCACAGGACGACCAACCGGTGCGTAGTGCTGATGTCGAAGATGCCCCCCAGCATCAGGGCTACGGCAGCACACAGACCGGTGAAGACCTGCCCGGCCCGACCCCAGCCCCGCACCCAATAGACCCAGACGCCAATGCCCAGGTAGGCCAGCCCGACCAGGTAGGGGACAATAAAAATCAGGAACAGGTCTCTCAGCGGGAATAAGGCGAGGGTGATCTGTGCCTCCCGCAGATTGCCATCGGGGCGGGCGACCTGGACCCGTACAGTGTCGCCCCCTGCGTGCTCGCTCAAGATAGTCGCCACGTCAGCATATCGTTCCACCGGCTGCCCGTCAATGGCGATCAAGCGGTCGGGCTGCTCCAATGGCGGGTCGAACTGCAGCCGCGCCCATCCTCTGCCCTGTAAGGGGCTAAGCACCAGCGTGGGCTCCAGCAATAGCCCCGGGAACGGTTCGCGCGCCCAGCGCCAGGCCAGGACGTGGGCGACGAGGAAGGCCACCACGACGACTGCCAGCACGAAGAGTATAATCATGCGCCCCAGGCGCGTCGCAAAGTCGGCACGCTTATGTGACGCTCTCACGAGAAGACCTCCGCGAGGACGATTGCGGGGCAGGAGGCTGCCGCCCTGCGCCGCCAGCGCAAGAACACGGTGACCAGTGCACCCGCGAGAAACCCGCCTGCGAGAGCGATGCAAAACAAGCGCAAGAGACGCGAACTGCCCATATTCCCCTCCCACGTTCCATTATACAGGGAAGTGCGAGCGGAGACAACACATACGCACGGATACCGTACAGACCGGAGGCCGCGCGGGGAGGGGAGCAACCTGGCTTGTGCTCGCAAACTGTGGGAGCAGGCCCTGCGCATTTTCAGGGCCATCGAAGCCCCCAAAGCAGAACGCGTGCGCGGCTGGCTAGCGGATGAGCGCGCAGTACATAGCGTGCGTACGCACGGCGGGAGCAGTTCTGGGAAGGCTATGAGCGATCCGATCGCCGGTGGGACAGGGGACTGGACGACAGAAGAACTGCACGACCTGCGGAGGAGCCGTGCGGTTGTTTGTCATTGCCAGGGCGGGTTGGCCCTAATCGCGCCTATAGCCTCTCCCACCCCAGGGATCTCGCTGCTCGCGAGAGCGCCGTGGGTGCGCCTCTGCCACCTTGATGTCTCGCCCGTCCACGGTCTTACCGTTGAGTTGGTTGATGGCCTCCTGGGCGGCACTCTGCTCCGCCATCTCGACGAAGGCGAAGCCCCTGGATCGGCCCGTCATACGGTCTGTGATGAGATTCACGGAGACGACCTCCCCTATCGCTCCGAACAGGTCGGACAGGGTAGCCTCGGTTGTCTGGTAACTCAGTTTACCTACGTATAGTCTCTTGTTCATTCCTTTCTCCTTCAGGTACAGCACACGGCTGCCTACAGCGGGCTTAGGGCCCTCACGTGGGTGGCCTGTGGCCCTTTGGGGCCCTGCTCGACGCTGAACTCGACCTGTTGGCCCTCGTACAACGTGCGGAACCCCCCTCCCTCAATGGCCGAGTAGTGGACGAACACATCCCCCTTTCCACCACCGCGGGATATGAAGCCATATCCTTTGGCCTCGTTGAACCACTTGACGGTTCCAGTCTCTCTTTCGGTCATCTTATGCTACTCCTTAATCATGTGAAATCTTGTGACCTGTGGGTGAAGCGGCACGGCCGGGAACAAGAAGACTGCCCGGTCTCCGCAAGCCTGGGTGGTCTTCAGTCATCGAGATTCTAATCGCCGTCATGCCGCGCCATTCCGCACTCCGGCAAGGTTGTAGACGGGATTGATCTCCCCCTCCTGGATGTAGCGCTTCACCTCACTGACGCGCAGTCCTTTCAGCCCCATATCCTCCGCTGTGCGCCCCCGTTCAAAGTAGTTGGTACCGTGGACCACGCA
>Ga0114918_10002760_pt1 | contig 15642 bp, 4 predicted proteins | sample LantaG_FD_87015 | JGI IMG/M metagenome (GOLD analysis project Ga0114918, IMG submission 87015) | Deep subsurface microbial communities from Baltic Sea to uncover new lineages of life (NeLLi) - Landsort_02402 metaG | ecosystem: Environmental > Aquatic > Marine > Oceanic > Sediment | place: Baltic...
GTTACAATTCCAGTTCAAGATTTTGTAGATCCTGAAACAGGTGAAACTTCTCTAGAACCAGCAATTAATTCTGATCTTTTATTAGATACTTTTAAAGTTTTTGATTATGCAAGAAAAAAAGAGTTAAAAGATGAAAATTATGGATATGGAAATGCATACATGGAAATATTTGATGAGTTTTATAAATCATCTTTTAGAACAGTTGAACAACTTACTAGACAAAGTGGTGAAATAGGTAAAGATATTAGACGTGAAATAATAGAAAATAAGAAAACATTTGAAGAATTAATGACCCAAAAACCTCATATTCAAAAAGCATTAAATGACTTTAAATTTTATAATGGGTTTTCTGCAGATATTTTCGGGATGTATCAACATTGGAGATTAGGTGGGAAATTAACAGGATCTTCTATAGATCTTATTATGGATCGTGCTCATGAATTAATTGAAGGTGAAGGTCTCGAAGGAAATAATTTATTAGATTCTTTTTCAACAAAAGGAGTTTTAAATGATGTTGTTTCTGAAGTAATGTCTCTTGAAGAAGCGAGAGGGGTAACAAAAGAACAAATTCTTGGAATTTTACAAGATGAATTTCAAAATGAGTTTGTTGGGTATTTTAATGATAAAAGAGAATATAATAAACTTTATGCTGAACAATCTGAGATGTTGCAATTTTCTAAAAATGTTAATGGAGTAAAACGTTCTTCATATTGCAGAACTTGTGGAAAGTTTAGAAGAGGGGATCCGGGTGAAGGAGATTATCAATCATCTTCTGATGAATTTAAAAGCTTTTGGAGCGAAGGTGGATCTCATGGATACTATTGGAATGAAATAGGAAGAGATCCAGAAATTACAGAATTTAATGAACAAGATATGCTTTCTGTTTCTCCAGAAAATAGAAGAAAATTAATGACAGGATGTATATACCAAGATGGAATTCCACAATGCGATCCTGTTCCTAATTTACATATGCCAATTAAAAGTATATCTGCCCCTATTTCTTACAAAAGAAATTTTGTACCAATTAAACTAGGCGGACAATCAGTTGTTATTAATATAGCTTCAACAAAATATAAAACATTTAGTAATGAAGAATTGTTAGGACATCCTAGCTATCAACATTTTTTAGACAAATCTTATTTAGATCTTATTAATCCAGAATATAATCCTGAATTTGCAAATAATCAACAGGATGTTTTATATACAATAAATGAAATTATTAAAGTTTCTGGAAAAATAAATATCGGAGCTTGGTCTTCAATGAGTGTTATACCCAAAGAAGCTGTTCTAGAAGAAGATATGAATTCTCTTGCTGAATTAGGAGAAAAATTATTTTATTATTTTGTTAATATTAGAATGAAAAAAGATGGAATGTCTGAAATAGATGCGATGAAAGAAGCGGATAGAGATGTAAATCACTTTGTTGTTCCTGATGCTGGAAGTAATAGTATGTTTAATAAAACATTCAGAGAATTAAGTGAATATGGTGAGTATCTTCCATCTGTAGAATCTAAACTTCCATTTACTTATTTTACCGATAATATTGAAGATCTACCTATTGATCCATCTTTAAAAGATAAATTTTCTGTTATATCTGATCCTCAATTTCAAAACAAAATTGTTTTTGGGAATAGAATGAAAGAAATTTCAAAATTTATTTTACAAATGTTATTAAGAAGAGAATTATGGGGGGTTAATGAAGATGAAATTATAGAAATAGCAGAAGTAATATTAGAAGGAAATAATTTTAATTTAGGACTTCAAGCAGATTCTTTGGAAAAATTGTTTGTTGATGATATGCTTGGAGGTAGAAGAATTATATTACCAAAAACAATTACAGAAGATTTACAGGATTTAAGAAAAATTAAAGATAAAGAAGAAAAATTGAATTTTGTTAGAGAATGGCAAAATAAAAATAAAACAATTGAAATGGATCCTGAAAATATAGAAAATCTTCAATGGCGTTATCTTCTTGGATTTAATTTAAGTGCAGATAAATTAAGAGATATGACTCAAAATATTATTGAAGAAATGGAACAATCTTTAATAGCTGATAAAGCAATTGGAGGAGGAAAAGGAAGAGCATTCTCATTTATTAAATCTTTTATGGAAGAAAAGGGAACTGAATATGAATTACTAGATCCAGATATAATGGCAAAAGTTTATGGAATGTTTATAAAATCTGGTGAAAAAATTGGGATGAAAGAAAAAATACAACAAGCAGAAAGAATTAAAAATATTAACTTGCAAAATGAAAATATTGATCAAAATCAAAAAGATGCCGCTGTAGATGAGTTTAAAGAAACAGTTAATTCTCTAGTAACTGAAGCAGTTAAAGGCGTTGTTCCAATGATAGCAGGAAGAGTTAAAAATGTTCAAGAAGCCTCTGTTTATTATTATGTTAGAGATGCTATAATGGAAAGAATAAATACCGGAATAAAAGATAGAGGAGCAAAAAAAGTAGCAGAAGATTTTGGTTCTTCTGAAATTGTAGATTCTTTTATACAAGAAGGAGGAAAAACTTTAAAAGAAAATCTTTTCTTTTTTAATGCTTTTATAGATGTTGCATCAGAAAATCCTTCACTTGATCCGGAAAAGGTTCTTCAAAAGGTTTGTGAAAGAAGAGGATCTATTCTAGGAGTAGATCCAGAGAAAGATAAAGAACTTGCTAATATTATCACTAATGTACTTTTTAGAAGAGATTTAGAAAGATTAATTATTACTAGACCAGATCTTGTTGTGGAAGATAAGAACGGAGAACGTAAATTAGTTCTTGATTTATTAATTGGAAGATCAATTAAAAATGAATGGGGATATCATCAGTTTATTCCAGTAAAAACAGAATTTGTTCAAAAAATAGAACATTTATTTAATGAAAATCCAGATTATCAAGAATTTCTATTGAATAGACTTTCTGATCCATCAAGAGAAGGAGATGAAATATTACAAGCACTGCAAAAAGATTATCAAGAGAAATTTATGGGGGAAAATCTTGATCCATTAGTATTAAAAAAAGCACCACAAATTTCTCCTCAAACTTCTTTTAGAGGAAAATTACCAGAAAATGAAATATATGATACTTCTTTACCTACCGTTTCACATGAAGAATCTCCAAAACAACATGAAGAAAGAGCAGATATACTCAGAAGAGGAGCTCCAGCAGATGTAGATGCATATGTTAAATTTTTATCTTTACCAAAAAAGGCTTCAGATTTTGTTTATGATATAATGAGTGCTGGTAATGGAGAATTTTTAAATTCAAGAACATTGCAAATTGTTTCAGGTCTTGCTTTAGGATATCTTATGAATCCTGCAAATTCCGAAGAAGTACATATTCAAGATATTGATATGCTTAGATCGAATGTAATGACTGGTGGATTAACAAATAGAGAAAGATCTCTTTCTGGTTTCACTTCTCGCATTATGAAAACAGATGAAGAAGATGAAAGAAAAATGAGAAAAAAAAGAAAAAAAACAACAGGTCCGTCAATGAGATATTATTTGGGTAAAAACTATAGAGAAAGAATATGGGGAGGAACAAATATTCCCATTAATATGGGAGCAGATATTGGAGTGGTAAAAGCAGAATCCCAAATAAATTGGTATAAAACCACTTCTCCGAAAAAAGATATAAAAGCAAATATATCAAAAAAAGAAAGTTGGTATAAAGTTGCAGATAAAAAGAAAAATAGTTCATTCGCTTATGTTTTAGTGACAAGTGCTATAGATGGTTTTAATATGGCAAGAAATGCAGCAGCTAATTCAAGAAAATCTAGATTTGAAAAGAAAGTAAGACCCGTTTTTATGTTTATCCCATTTTCAAAATTTAATGGTCTTACAGATGTTTATAAATTTAGTGTAAATTCTCCTTTTGATGTTAAAATAATATCTGAAAAAGAATTTCAACTTTATGAAAAAATGGGACTAATAGATCGGAGTCAATTACAAAATGCCTGAAAAGAAATCACAATACTCATGTCCAAAATGTGGTAATTCGGATAGAAAACTTATTTCGACACAACATGAGGGAGATGTAAGTAATACTTTTTTTATGTGTAATAAATGTGGGCATAAAGCCCTAAAAAAAGCATTTATGCCAACATCACAAATGGTACAAGCACAATCAAAAAGTGTTGGAAGTGATCAAAATAAAAAGGCTCCAAGTAACAAACCTGATCCCAAAGATGACCCCTTAATTAAAAATCCAAGGGATTTACATAAAAGATTTAGAAAAAGAGAAGAGAGAAGTATTATGAGTAGAGATCCAGAAAATATAAGAAATCCCGGATCTCAAACTAGCGCAAGGAGAGATATAATGAATAACCCCTTTATTAAAGAATCTGTTCGTAAAAAAGATTCTAAAGAAAAAAAAGAAGAAAGAAAAAAACGACAAGAGAAATGCCCTTGCAATGATAACCCATTCGTTGGAAGAGGAAGGGGAAGGATTGAAAATGAAAAAAAAGCCTCTTTAAATCCATTTATTAAAGAAGCAAGAGAGTTTCGTTGGACTGATACACAAAAACAAAGAAAAAATGATAAAAATGTGGTCTTTCCAGAAAGTAGACAAAATGTAGATAATGATAAACCTTCTAAAGGAAATGGCAATGGAAATGGTGATAATGTAGTGGAACAACAAGAAACTAGGTTTGATACTGTTGATAGAAAAGAATTTAGAAATTCTCCAGATCCTAAAGATATGATACCAGGGTATAAAGAATGGTATAATGGAGAAGTTGATAAATATTACGATGGATGGCTAGATGATCATATCGAAAACTCTGGAGGAAAAATTGTTGGAAGTAATACGGAAAAAGTTATGAATCTGGAAGATGGGGAAAGAGAACATGCCCCAGTATATCCAACAGAAGCTTCTTACGAAAAACTACTAGAATCAAGACATGAACTTGCTGATGATAGAAAAGAAATGGTTGCAAGTAAAAATCCGTTTATTAAACAAGCAAGTAAAAAGGAAGTTAATCCATTTGTAAAAAAAAAATCTAGTTTAAAAAAAAGAGCATTCTTAAATGAACAACCTATGAGTCTAGAAAAAGTATTAGAGCTAGTCCAATCTGGAAAAAATCCTGAAATTAATGATTTTCTTATGGAAAAAGAACAAACTGTTCAAGATATAAGAAATAATGGAATGTTGTATCGTTTTTTAGTAGAAAAGTTTAATTTAAAAGAACCTAAGATAGAAGATAATATTATTAATGAAAATAATGAACAAGGTTTTAAAGATATCGTTAATAGAGCTAATTCTAATCCATTCTGTAAAAGAATGGAGAAAACTGCTGCCTGGGAAATTAGTATGTCCAAAGAAGGATGGGAGAACGTTGACGAAAATCTTCATGGAATGTCAGTAGAAGAATTAGCAGAAGCTATTGCATCAGATGATTTCGCAGAAACTGCAGATGAAAGAGATCTTTTAAGTGGTGATATAAGTTTTTATGAAGAAAAAAAAGCAAAATATTTAGAACTTCATCAAGATGTACTAGCTGATGAAGCATATAAAAGAGTGAAAAAAAATAATACATCAGATAATGGCGGACATATGGTTTGGATCGATAAAGAAGGATTTAATAAAGTTCCAGTAGATAATATGTTAGAAAGAATTGAAGAAAAAGAAAGCCATGGTTCACAATTAGATAATCAAGAATGTGGGGGGTCTATGTTCTGTGATGATAGTAAAATTTCCGGAACAAGAGCTCCGTTTTGCCCAAATAAAGAACATAAAGGAAAAAAAATTAAGTTGATTAAAAATAGCCCGGAAAATAGATACTTTATGTGCCCAGATTGTAAAAAAGTTTATTATAATAAAGGAAATGCAATAGGTGAAAAACAACCTGAATGGAAGAAAGTTTAATAAAAATTATTAAACATAAATTATTTTTTTCGTATAATGTTTTATAAGAATTTGGAGTAAAAAAAATATGACATATATATTTCCAAATGTTGATAAAAAATTCTTCCATGTTAAAGGAACGAAAACAGCACAACAAGTTATTGATAGCGTAACTGGAAGAAATTCTCAATCTGATACTTCTTTGGCTAAAACAGCTATATCAACATCAATGACGGGAGGAGCTTCGTTTGCAGGTTCGCAAATTATGTACTCATCTCCTTCGTTTTATTCACCACTACATACTGCAATTAATTGGCAAATTCCCACCAAGAGACGCGAGGTATATCTTTGGTGTCTCACTCCAGAAACCCCAATAACTGTAATAAAATCAATAGACTACAAAAATGAAGAATATGTAGTGAACGAAAGGATAGATAATTTATATCCTGGCGTAAAGGTATTGACCCATCAGGGAAACATAAAAAACGTACATGCGGTTTATAAAAGAGAAGTAGATGAAGAAATTTATAAAATACATATTAATGGAATTAGAGAGCCTATTTTAATTACTGGAAATCACGAAATATTTTCAGTCAGAAGAGAAGATATTGTTTGTAAATATCAAAAGAAAAGAAAGCATCAAAGAAAATGTGTAAAGGTGCATAAAGACAATAAAAAATGTTCTACATCACAATATTGTTATGATAATGATGTTTTTGATCTTAATATTAAAAAAATAAAAGCAGAAGATTTAAAAGAAAAAGATTATATATATACTCCTATTTTTAATAAAAATAATATTGATAAAGAAATTCAATCAAATGAAATGGCTAGATTTTTAGGTTACTATACAGCAGAAGGGCATGTTTATATTTGTAAAAAAAGAAGTCAATATTCTGTTTCTTTAGATTTTCATAAGAAAGAAATGTTAACTTATGGAAAAGAAATAGAAGATATAGTTAAAAATCTTTTTGGAGTTCAAGTTAATTATTATCCGAATAAAGATACAAATCAACTAAGAATATAATTTCAATCTAGAGAAGCTTGCAATCTATTAAAAAGATATGTTCCAGGTAAAGCCAAAAATAAAAAATTAAATATTAAAATAATGGAAATGCCTAAAGAGTGGCTTTATCATTTTATGGGAGGTTATTTAAATGGAGATGGATCTTATGTTAAAAAAAGTGAAATACATTTAATTAGTGCATCAGAAACTCTTTGTGAAAATCTTCAAATAATATTTAACAAATTGAATGTATGTACGTCTAAGATTTCTTCTAGAACTACATTATTAAATAATAAAGAATTTATATCATATGTTATTGAAACTTCAATAGGACAATGCACAGAATTAATAAAATATTGTGACAGAGAAGAGTTTCTAGGGTTTAATCATTTAAGTAAAAAACAATCTTTTATTATGAACAATAAAAGGTTTAATTATATAAAAAAAATAGAAAAAGTCAGTTATAAAGGATTAGTCTACTGTCTTGGTGTTGACGACGATGAATCTTTTGTGGCAAATGGAATAGCTATATCTAATTGTCGATTTTTCTCAGATAATGAACCAACTGTAAAAGCAGCTCTTAGATTTTATAAAGAATTTCCATTCCATGGATATGAAAATGTTATTAATGATCCGATAAGAAAAGAACATTATGATAATTTAAAAGAAAATCTAAATATAGATAAAATTCTTCCAATGGTAGCATATGAATATTTTACAATGGGAGATGCTTTTCCTTTTGTTTCTGTAAATTGCAAAAAATGTAATGGATTTGGCACAAATGAACAAGGAGAAATTTGTGATCATGAAGGAGGTTCGATTTCAGGTATTACATGTCTTAATCCAGATTGGATAGATGTACAGTTAAATCCGCTTCTTCCTATGGATCCAGTTATTAATCTTGTACCAGATGATTCTCTAAGACAAATTATTCTTTCTAAAAAGCCTATTGAAATATATGAAAAAATTCCTCAACATCTTAGAAAAAAAATTCTGCAAAACCAACCTATTTTGTTAAGTCCAAGATCAGTATCTCACCTTAAACATGATGAGGTTCCATATATTGGTTATGGACGTAGTATTATTGCCCCTCTTTTTCCAATTCTTGCTTATCAAGATAAATTAAGACAGGCTCAGTGGATTGTAGCGGATAGACATATTCTTCCGATTAAAATATGTAAAGTCGGAAATGATCAAAGACCAGCATCTTCTGCTGATATTAGAGATACTCAAAATCAATTAGCACAAACAGCAAATGATCCAAACCTTACATTGGTAACTCATCATGCGTTCGACTTCTCATGGGAAGGCTCGTGTTATACTGAAAACACTGAAGTTATGACTAAAAGAGGATTTTTAAAATATTCAGAAGTTACTAAAAAAGATAAAATTGCCACCTATAATCCAAATACTAAAATGTTAGAATATCATCCATATATCGAGAAATTTGAATATGATTATAATTCTGATGTCGATGGTAAAATTAAAAAGTTTAATGGAAAATATTATGATGTAGAAGTAACTTCTAATCATAAAATGTATGCAAAAATGAGAAAATGGGATCAAGATAAATATATTCATACAAATTATCAATTAATAGAAGCAGAAAAAATTATAGAAAATTCTAAATTTTTAGGACATATAAAATGGGGAGGGAAAATTCCTAAAATATTACCTTATAAAAAAATAGACATTTTAAAAGATATTGATTTTGATTCTTTTTTAAAATTTGTCGGTTTTTTTGTATCTGAAGGTGGGTATAATAAACAAAAAAATAAGCTATATGGTTTAACATTATCTCAAAGAATCGATAGTCCATGTTATAAAGAAATGTTAAAGGTTTCTAATCTAATAAAAAAACCATATATATATTATGATAACAGATATGAAAATATATGTGCAGCAATTTCTTTATATTCAAGAAAATTAGCATTATATTTTAAAAAGAATTTTGGAGAAAAATGTGAAAATAAAAAACTCCCAAAATGGATATTAGGTTTACCTAAAGAAAAGTTGGAAATTCTTTTAGATTCTTTAATGGCTGGAGATGGGTCTATTGTCAAATCTGGAAAATCGTTTAAATACCGATATACAACAACATCAAAAAAACTATCAGATGATGTCCAAGAAATTGCATTAAAGCTAGGATATTCTCCTACAATTTCGATAACAAAATTTAAAAATCATATCAAAACAAGATATGATATATATTGGGCTGAAGGCAAGAAAAATTCGGATCATATTGTTAAAGATAGAAATATTCATGAAATAGAATATAAAGGGAAAGTTTGGTGTTTTGAAGTTCCTAATCATATTTTTATAGTTAGAAATAATGGAAAAATAGGAATTCATGGAAATTCTGGTAAAGTTCTACAATTAACTAAAGAATATGAACTAATAGATCAATCAATAATTAAAGGACTTGGAGTTAATTCCGCTCTTTTATCGGGCGAAGGTCCGAGCTACTGTGTCTCACAGAATACTGATTTGCTTACACTTAGAGGGTTTGTAAAACACGATGAATTTGATATTGAAAACGATTTAGCTGCAACCTTCAATAAAGATACTGGTAAATTAGAATATCAAAAAGCTGAAAAATATTGGGAATTCGATAAAGATAGTATAGATGGGGAAGACGAGGATCTATGTTATTTTAAAACTAATAGAATAGATTTTGAATGCACTCCCAATCATAGAATGTTAGTAAAAACAAGATATGACAAAGAACAGGGAAACGATGAATGGAAAGTAATTCGTGCGGATGAAGTGAAAAACAGAATGTCATTTAGAGCATCTGTTGATGGTTGGGACGGAATTATCCCAGAAGATATAAATGAAAAATGTTTAGATTTTAATGTTGATAAGTTTCTTACTCTATCTGGTTTTTTCGTATCAGAAGGATATTTTTATAAAGCATATTGGGAAAAAAATGAATTATCTGAATATTTTAAAAACGGAAATAAAAGAGTGAATGTTAGAAAAACGGGAATAAGTATTTCTCAAAATACAGACACTTATCAATGCGAGGATTTGAATAAAATCTTCAATATGTTATCTGAAAAATATAATGTTTCAGTATCGGAAACTTTACTCGCAAGTGAAAATTGGCATAAACGATTCACATTAATAAGCGAGGAGGTAGCAAATGTCTTTGAAGAATATTTCGGTGAATATGCCGAAAATAAAAAGATACCAATATGGATGAAAAATCTTCCAACTGATAAACTTCAAATATTATTAGATTCATTAGTTGCTGGAGATGGAAATGTTCGTGATGCAACTAAGAAAAAAGAAACAGATAAAAATTATTATACATATAATACCACATCGAAACAGCTTCGTGATGATGTTATGGAAATAGTAATTAAACTTGGAAGATCTCCAAGATTTAATAAAAAAGAAGCAGTTAATGAAAACTCACAAGATATTTGGGTTGTGCATTGGTCAGATTCAGATCTTGTTGGATTATTTCCTAGTTTAGAAAGTAAAGACAAATATAATAAAAATATTCCTTGTATACACAGAATGCCATATAAGGGAAAAGTGTGGTGTGTTACAGTTCCTAATGGATTTATTATCACACAGAGAAATGGACTTATTGCAGTTCACGGAAACAGCACGGCTGCAATTGGTATTGAAGCAACAATTAAACGACTTAAAACAGTTCAAAATATGATGTCAAAATGGATTTGTGAAAAGATATATAAAACTGAAGCTAGAATGAAAGGTTTTTATAAAAAAGATCTTTCAGGAAACAAAGTATTAGATTATCCAGAAATTAGATGGTCTGATTTAAATCTTAGAGACGAATCACAAAGAAATAATTTCTTTATGCAGTTATATAAAGAACAAATTGTTTCCACTCAATTTATATGTGAAAAAATGGGAATTGATTATGATGTAGAGCTTGAAAGAGTTCGACTTGAGAATGTTTTTAGACAGCAAGCTGGTCTTGTTGGTCCTGAAGGTGATCCAGCTGAAGGTGGAGGTTTAATGGGAGGTGGTGGTATTGGTGGTGGTGGCGGCGGTCTTGGAGGAGGTTTTAAAGATCCGAATAAAGGAAATCTTCCAGGAGGTCAATCTGGTCCAGGTCTTCCAGGTGATGAAATAACTCCATCAATGTCAGGTGGAGAAAGTGCTAAAGGGGGGCAACCATCTGGTGGTGCTCCAATGGCAGCTTATGAAACTCAATTAGCAAACCATAATAAAGCTAAAGAATTTGCTCCAGTTGTTACGAGAAAAATTAGAATACAAGAACCTAAAAAACCGATGATTCCAATGGAACAAGTTGATGTTAGTTCAATTCCTGAAACTGGATTTAGATTAACTAGTTTAGAACAAATTGTTTATTCAAAAATAGAAGAGGGGCAAAAGGCAGGGAATCTTCCTAAGGATTTTTATATCCAACAAAAACCAGAACCTAATAGACTTCCAAGAATTAAAGTTGACTTTATGTCTCCTTCTCTTAGACTTATTATTCAGGCAGACGGTAAACAATTCCATTCTTCAGAGGAAGATATTGCGAAAGATATTGATATTGATGCAAGATTTGCAAAATGTGGATGGATAGTATTAAGATTTACAGAAGATGAGATTCAACATTCTTCTGATGCTGTACTATCTAAAATTATAAATACATGTAATGAAATTATAAATAATCAAGAAAAATCCGCAGAAAATAGTATTAATTTCTTTAAAAAATCTTGGGCAGATGGTGGATATTGCCATGCAAATAGAGAATATTTTGATAATGATGAAATAGATCAAGCCTTCTTAAAAACAGTTCAAACAAAAAAGGCACATCAATTAGAAGCTATTTCTGAAGATTTAGAGGAATTAGAAGAGGATTTTGAGGAAATAATATTGAATAAAGAAGAGATGGAAAATCTTCTTCCAGAAGAAGAAGAATAAAGGAGAATTAATATGGCTACAGGAGCAGGACAACCCGGACCAAGAGACGGATTAGATCCAAATACATCATCGGCTCATTTCCCTGCAAATTATAATTCTTTGCACTCTAAAACATTACCAGTTAGAAATATTAGAACAACTGCTGTAGGTGTTCAAGGCACAGACACATTTACAAGAGAATATTTTTTAGGAAATACATCGGATTTTTCTGTATTTTCTATTGGAGGAGCATCTATTATTCAAGTGTCTGCTGATCCTGTTAGCTCTACTTGGGTTGATATGACTAGTGGAACTGTTTCAGCTAATACTGCTATTGCTTCAGCTTCAAGATATCCTTGGATAAGAATGAAAATTGCTGCTGGACAAAATCCAGATATTTGGCTTTTTACAAAATATCCAAATAATTAAAAAAAAAGAATAATAAAAAAAGGGATAAGGAAAAAAGTTTCAGTATTTTAAATATACAGATACCTTACCCTTCAAATGGGTATATAAAAAGGAGAAAGAGTACTATGCCTAAATTTAAAAAGATCGCAGATCTTACAAATGAGGACAGAACAAAAGTAAAAGGCTATTTCACTCCTCTATGGGGAGCGGAATTTTCTGATGCAATTACCACTGATTTCACACCAGAAGGTAAAAAGAAAAAAGTGAAAGCGGGGAATAAACAAATAGTTAAATAAACAAATAGTTAAATAAACATCAAATAGGAAAAATAACTTAATGTTTAAAAAAACAGCAAAATATAAATTAAGAGAAGCCTCTGTTATTGACAGAGATATTCTTCTCTATCGACCTGTAAAAACCGCTTTTCTAAAACATGATATTAGTGATAATTTAGTTTATTCTGATGCACAAATAGATGTAGTTGCAGAATTATCGGATAAAGATCCATCAGAATGGATGTTTTTTCGTGCTAGAGCAATTGATGCTGGTGGATCAGATGAAACAGGGGAAATCTACTACGGAGCAAATGATAATGGAGATTATTTTTCAGAAGAAGAACTTTTGAAAAAAGCATCAAATGGTAAAATGGCTTTTGAGACTTTTATTGGATGTCCGGTTTTTTGTAACCACAAAAATGATGATGTGGAAAAAGCTCGTGGTAAAATAATCAATGCCTTTTATGATAAAACAAATCATTGTGTGTATGTTGATGGAATGGTAGATGCTGCTGCATATGCTCCACTTGCTAGAGGATTAAGACAGGGATATATCACTGATGTTAGCATGGGGGCGAGCATCAAAAAATCTGAATGCTCTATTTGTGGAAATATTGCTGCAACTGAGAAAGAATATTGTTTGCATATCAAAAATCATAAAGGAAAGAAAATTGCTGGAAAAGAAGTTTATGAGAAAAATTATGATATTAGTTTTATAGAATTAAGTAATGTAACTGATGGGGCTTGTGAAAATTGCACTATACAAAATGTTTTTACAGGAACTGAATTATTAGATAAACTTAATTCTGTAATGAAAGAAAGTCATGGAACACTTACTGGTATGAAAAAAGCGGCATCATTCCAAAAAAATGCTCGTGGAGAAGATATTGATAAATTAAATAAATCTCTAGATTTATTAAAAGAAGTTGCAGATCAAATTATTAATTCTAAAGATGTAGATTTTGACTTTCTTGAAGATATCGGTGGTCTCTTATCACAGCTTCAAAATCTTATTGTTGATCTTGTAGAAGCTGGATTTGCTAGTCAGTTATCTTCTGGTGGAGAACAACAGCCACAACAATCTGAACAAAAGAATATCGAATCTCCAGAACAAACAGTTCAAGAAACTCCATCAGGTCAACCAGAATCGTCTGGAATGATTACACCAGGACAAAATCCCCCTCCAGTACCAGGGATGACACCAGCTGGATTACAACTCCCAGAAGCAGAACCAATGTTCTCTTCTAGTGAAAATGAAAAAAATAAAAAATATTCTAGCTTATTTAAAGGTCTAACTAAAATAAGTTCAGAACTAGATCTTCTAGTAAAGGCTATAGAGTACAATAAAACAGGAGAGGATAATATGCCTAAAGCAAAAGAGATTGCTCGAAAAAGAGCCTCTTCTATTGTCACAGAGAAATTTGATGAAATCTTGGAAAAAAATATCCAAGAAAATAAACCTATTGTGATATCAGATGGTCCTTTTTCAGTTTCTTTCGATACAAACAAAGGTATTGATGGATACGTAAATAATAAAAAAGTAGCTTCTTTATCTAAAGAAGAATTTAGTAACGAAATTACTGAAGAACAAGATATGAATCCACAGGTTATTGCTGGACGTATTATCCAAAAACTTTCAGAAATCTATAATGAGAATGGAGAATTAAAAATGGCAAAAAATGAAATAAATACAATTAAGGAAGCTTTAATTGAAAATGCTCCTCCTGTTAAACAAGTACAGGAAGGCCAATTAAATGACGTTTCTGGTAACTTCTCTAGAAAAAATGACGAAAACCTTGCCACTGGTCAAGTCGGAGTTACCACAGAAAAACAGTTGGACGATGTGAAACAGTCCGCAGAAACTGGTAAAGGTGGCTTTGATCGAGTTAGACCAGAAGGAATTAAAGAAAACCTCGAAGTAACAGAAGGGCAGCTAGATGAATCAAGACCTACTGACTTCGGGGTCGAGAGAGTAGAACCTGGAGTGTCCAAATCAGAAGGACAACTTGGAGAAATTCAAGAAGGACAATTGGCTAATACAGGATTTGGATCAGAAAGATGGGAAAATGATACAGCTGATGCATCATTACCAATTACTGAAGATCAATTTAAAGGTAAAGATCGTCAAGGTGATGCTGTAGATGAGGTTTACGAAGGACAGCTTGAAACTCATCGCCAAGGTTCAGACTCTGTTGTCTCATCTGGGGCATCGCCTCATACTGCATCTAATCCCGATAAAGTTATTACTGCTTTTATTAATGGTTTGGCAAATGTTGTTGTAGATTATCAGGTTTCGCCTTCAACTCTTTCTAAAACAGCTATTTCACAAAGTGGAATTGCTAAAAAGAAAGCATCACTTCCAAAAAGAAAAGCAGAATACTCGGATAAAGAAATTGTTCATCTTATCGAAAATTCTATCGCCAATGAACTTGGTGATGCTGTTAAAAATGTAGAAATTGTAGATGATACTATTCAGGTTATTTTTGCCGATCCTGATGCACTTGCTTCTACAATTTCAAATGTTGCAAGTGGTAAAATTGAACAATTGAAAAAAGTAGTTGCTGGAAAAGGTTACATGACTGTTGAACAAAAACGTAAAGCATCTATTGCTTCTGCTTGGAATAAGTTCGCATCAGTAAGAACAGAAATTATTGAACTTACTGATATTGAAAATATGCTTAGTGGTGCTAAATTTGCTGTTGGCGATCAAAACACTATGTTAGCAGTTAGACAAATACTTCAAGATAAAACAAATAAAGAAGTTAGCTTTAATGATAATAATATCGCACTAAATGAAGGTGGAAGAAGTGTTTCTGTTACATTTAGCGAAGGAGGAGATTTAATGAATCACGAAGAAACTCAGGAAATTCAACCTTTGGTTGATGAATCGTCTCCAGAAATGTCAACGGAATCTCAAGAATCTCAAGAATCTCAAGGAAATCTTGTCGAAGTTACTCCTAATGCTCTTAGTTCTAAATCAGTTGAAAAACTTCAGAAAATAGCAAAAATGAAGAAAATGGCACAAAATCCACAAGGAACAACATTGCCAATGCCTGACCAAAGTGGAATGGCTCCTCCTGCTCCAGGTGGTGGTTTGGAAGATATGGGTGGAACACCACCAATTGATGATATGATCCCTCAAGATATGGATGAAGAAGAAGATGAGGGTGTCGCTGGAGAGGCTAAACCTTTCGGTAGCGTTTGCCCACTTTGTGCAAGCA
>Ga0114918_10002761_pt1 | contig 15641 bp, 13 predicted proteins | sample LantaG_FD_87015 | JGI IMG/M metagenome (GOLD analysis project Ga0114918, IMG submission 87015) | Deep subsurface microbial communities from Baltic Sea to uncover new lineages of life (NeLLi) - Landsort_02402 metaG | ecosystem: Environmental > Aquatic > Marine > Oceanic > Sediment | place...
CGGTCCGCAGGCGGGGCTCCAGGGCGCGCAGGACGGTGGCCAGGACCACGCCGGGCGCGCCGCCCGCGCCGTCTCCGATAAGCTTCACTGACTCGTTGTTCTCGGCGCTCTTGTGGGGCGCGCCTTTCTTCCCGCCGGGAGCCGTCTGGCTCCAGCAGGTGGGTTTTGCGGCAACGCCGCAAGACCTTGAAGTTAAGCTTGGAAGGGCAATCATCCTCTGATGGGCAACGTCATCCGAAATCTGTCGGCGTCTCCGTTCACAATCGACGACTGGGGTACGTCAATCACGTTCCCCGCAGGCGATACGGACATTACTGACCGCCTGTCCTCGCGGACGATCAATACGTCGGTGCAGCTTCAGGCCGAGATCAACGCCGGGAACGCCCAAGTCATCGTCGATGGACAAGAGACCAGCGCGGGTACCTACCAAGCCTACGTGTCGGTGCGGCAGGCGGGGGGTACCCTCCAAGGGCTGGAAGACACTGATGTTCCGGGGCACGTAGAAGTACGCGGAGACCCCGGAACGTCCTTCACGGTCTACAACGTCTTCGACGAAACGGATGTTGCCAACTACAAAGCAGTAGAATTCCTCAACACAGACCCCGTGGATGTATTGCTCGCCTTCGAGCTTCCCTCCGACTTCTCGGCATTCAAGGCGGCGAATACATCCCCGGCGGGCTCGGCCTTCCTGTTCCATGCCAAGGCGTTGAACAGTGTTCCTTCATGGTTCATCAAAGAGGTGTGGGACACCTCCGGCGTGAAGCAGACCATAGCGTCTACGCCGCAAACATCTCCTACGAGGACAGCGGTCACGCTGGATCGGAGCTTGTTGACCGGAACCTACGAAGGCGGCAAAACCTGTTTCCTTGTTGTTACCTTGACGCCAGACTCGATAAGCGACATTGTGTGCGTAGACACTCAGTCGTCTCGTGCAGGCGTCGTTCAGGTTTAGGACACGAACATGGACAAAGCAAGCTGGCAAAAACTCGAACGGGCTTACGGTGCCAGAATCCGGGAAGTCTACCCCGATACTCTCATAGACAACGGCGGCTTGGAGTCATGGAGTGGCGGACTCCCCGTTGGCTGGGAGGAGCATCCGGGCACTGCGGTGGGTCCGATAACAATCACGGAGAACGGCGGGGCCGGGGCGGCTCGTTATGGTAGCGGCATCGTTGCCGACGTGTCCGTTCCGTGTAGCGCGGCTGCGGAAGAGGGCGGCCTGAAAATTGTCATAACCGATCCTCAGTGGAAAGAAGTGCAAACGGAGCGGGTGTCGTTCTCGGCGTGGGTCAAGGTTACTAACGTTCCTGACCAGAGCAAGGTGCGCTTGGTGCTCCGAGACCATACTGGGGCGGGCGACGAAACGATCTACTCACCACCTTGGGATGACCCGCGCTGGTTGGAAGATACTTCCGGCGACTGGAAACTGATGAGCGTGAGTAAGGAGATCAGGGACGACTTGACGAACGGAGGTTCTGGAGAACTGTTTGCCGCCGTCATTGCCCGCGCGACCGCTGCAGAGACGATTGATTTCAGCGTAGACGACGCCGTCTTCGTCAAAGGAGTCTACCCGCAGGGCATCAGTAAGATTCCTGACCCTCTCAGACAGGTCATCAACGTCAATACGTCTTCAACAGCCGTTCAACGTGCCGTCACCAATGCGATAGTGTACGGCCACCCCAACGACAATCAGATCAGGATCATGCCGGGGACGACGTGCGTTGATAGCACAGGGAACATCATTTTTAACGTAACGAGTGTCATTACGGTAGACCCCGATACGATAGGGCTCAACGGACGCCAGGACGAGTCTCCTAAAACGCCTCCAGGCTGGTACTGGCTCTACTTGCTCGCTAACGGCAGCACGCCTGTCGGGACTGAGACTTCGACGCTCTATGGCTATCTGAAGCGCGCTGACAGCACCGCCTTCAACCCTCCCGGTAGCTATACCTACCGGCGTAGGATCGGTTGTGTTTACATCAAATCCGATACGCCCTCTTACATCATCCGACCGTTCTACCAGATCGGACACAAGGTCTCTTACATCGGCGATTATGCATGGGAAGGCGTTGACGACCCCGCGCAGATCGAGAACATATCGTTCGGCAATTGGAGAAGCACAACCTCTCCGGGCACTCCCCCTGACACCATGTGCGCTTGCTTGACAGACGACGCGGGGCTGATTGCTTTGGGCTATCCGTTCATTGACGTACAGGAATTCATACTCACGCAGGGAGAATCGCGCTCCAAGATGGTCGCGGTCGACTTGAATGCCGTCCTCCCGCCGCTCTGGAGAAATGCCGTAGGTTTGTCCGCTAACTACTTCCAGATGCTTGGAAGGTTCAGGGCGCTCATCGGTGCGCGGTCAGGCATCGCGCTGTGGGTCAACATCTTCCAGACGCCGTGGTCGATAACGCCAAATCCAGCGAATGGGCGTGGCTTCATCAACCAGAGCATCCGAGAGGATAGCCTCGACACGTCAAGTCAGTACGCTATCAGGACGCATACCTTCGAGGCCCCTTCTACCGCCGGACTCGACACCATCGCCGCAGATCGTCGCATAATGATCGGGCTGCAAAAAACGGGTAGTGCCCTGGACAAGCTCTCGCCCGGAGACCCCCTCGTTATGTTCTGTGACGGTTACGACGATCCGCTCAACCATGTTGAGTCGATCCTCGGCCTCGTATAAAGAACCCCCTTTTTTCTCGTGCTAGGGTATAATAGTTCCACGGTCGAGACGCTTTCACGTCTCCCTTGTCGGATTTAATTAAGGAGATAAACCGATGGGTTTTTGGTCCAACACCATAAAGAAGATCAAGAGTCTGTTCACGACGCCCGCTGTTGAATTGATCGCGCCAACGCCGGGACTTTCCGACAACCCGCTACCCGCGCCAAGGCCCGAAGCTCCGGCTCGGCCCGCTGCCAAGACAAACGCCAAGGTCGTCCCCGACTACAAGTTCGCGGGAAACCGCAAGGCGCTTCTCGTGGGCATCAACGCTTACGGCGGCGCTAATACACTGCAGGGTTGTGTTATGGACTGCCGCTGCTACTGGAACCGCGTCGTAAAGGAGTTCGACTACGACTGCCGCGTCGTGATAGACGCTAGGGCTACGCTCGAAAACATCTTGCACCGCTTCGACCTTTTATGCTCCGAGACGGACAGAGGTGACCAAGTAGCCTTCATTTATTCTGGGCATGGGTCTCGCGTCCGTGACCGGGACGGAGATGAGTTGGTAGATCAGATGGACGAGTGTCTCTGCCCCGTGGATATGACATGGGACTATCTGCTTTTGGACGACCTCCTAGCAGAGTGCCTTGCTAAGCTCCACCCACAAGCGTTGGCGTGGCTCGTCTTCGATTGCTGCCACTCAGGTAGCATGTCCAAGAATCCTACGTTGGGCGCGTCCGTCAACCCGGTAACACGGCCCACCATGCGTAACCGTTACATCGCACCGCCGTTCGACATCGAAGCGAGAGGCACCGGCGCACCGCTCCCACTGAACCGTCTCGGAAAGACCGCCCAAGACGCTCAGAGCAACGTCATCTGTTTGTCTGCATGTAGGGACAACCAGACGGCCGCCGAGGCCAACCTCGCCGGAGAATGGCGCGGCGCGTTCAGTTATTACTTACTCAACGTCCTCGGCAAGAATCCTACCCCGACCGCGATGTTGATGGGTGATATCGCAGACAATCTCAAAATCAACGGGTTTGCGCAGCTACCCGTCCTGACCGCTCCAAAGGAATTGGAGAACCTACCATTCTTAGGGGGTCCGCGACCGTGAATCAAGAATTCTTGTTAGCTCTCGTACAGGGCGTGGCGTCGGGAATGCTCGTAATGATTCTCGGCTACGCAAAGAAAGTTCCGCTGGAAAAGTTCGATGCCCGCGCGCTTTTGCTCAAGCTCCCTATCGGCGCAGTCATCGGTCTCATAGCCGCATGGCAAAAGATTCCCTTCACAGAAGCCCTCTCGTGGGCCACAACGATAGGATTGGTCGCGGTAGTGGATCAGGTCGTCAAGGCCCTTCTACGTCGCCTAGCGCCTTCTCTGGCGGCCTCTTTGGACACTTCGGGGGGAGGCTCTACCGAGGAGCATACTGATGACGTGGATACGGCCGAGTCGATCAATCTTCCTAAGCCGCCTGTTGACGGCGACGGTACTGCCGCTGCTGCTGAGTAGTTGCATCGGCAATCACCGGCTGCATCTATTGTCCCCGGAGGAACAACGGGTCATCCTGGACCGCAGAGAGACGCTCAAAAAGGGTAAAGACGCCCCCGAATCCTTTAGAGCGACCCCCGGTTGGCGGGATGATCCCGACCCAGAAGGAGGCTCCGACTCAGGAGCCTCTTTTTCTTTGCCGGAAGGGCATGCAGGGATGCTCATCGGAACGCGCGGAGAGGCACTCCCGGCGGCCTCTTTCGAGTTTTTTCGGGCAGAAATTCCGAATTTAGGAAGTTTTTCTTTGACGCCCGGAGCCGCGCACACCGACAACGCCACAGCACTATTTGTAGCAGTCGACCGGAAGCTACCGGCGCTATATGGTATCGAGGTCGGACCCTTCGTAGCGTACGACGTGGAGCACGGCGGCACGATCTGGGGTATTCACGTTATCGGTATCCGTTGGTAGTCCTTGACGTAGGCAAGAACGCTGCTATACTAAGCACTGTTTTGCCCTCGGAGATTGACGATGAACGCAAACCCGGCAGAAGGTTGTATTGAGATCGTAAAGAAGGACGTGATCGATGCGTTCCAAGCAGACGGAGCGGTCGAGCGTTGCTTCGTAGCCTTCAACGGAAGCCCCTACATGATGATGTTTAAGCCTGCGGGAGCGAGAGACGAGTTCGTGGCGCACCTCAAGGAATTCTGCAAGAAGCTCGGCGTACTACTAATCGTCTTCGTGTGTGAAGACACGCTCCTAGACAGTGATAACGTCAACAGGGAGTACGACGCACTTCTCTTTTACTACGAGAGTTTGTGGGAGCGCCGCGCGTTCGCATGGCCCATTCTACGGCGAGAGCCGGACGGCTGTGTTGGGCACGAAGTCCCAGTCTCACACGACCAACTCGACAAAATTCTGCCGAAAGTTCTGACGATACCGCTTCCGCCGCATCTAGCGAACTGACAATGTTCAACCAAGACATTCAGAAATGCCGACGCTGCCCGTTGCACCGGGGTGTACTGAACAAAGTGCCGGGCGACGGAAACCACGCCGCGAAGATTGTGTTGGTGGGTGAAGCGCCGGGCGAGCATGAAACCGAAACCGGAAAGCCGTTCGTTGGGAAAGCGGGCTACCTGCTGGACGAGTTTCTGCGTAAAGTGTCGCTGCGGCGCTCCGATACGTACGTCACTAACGTCTTGCGCTGCCGACCGCCGGAAAACAGAACGCCTTTGGCGGCGGAGGTAAGCGCATGCTCGGGTTTCCTGTTTAAGGAACTCAAGGCTATCGAGCCGTCGGTCATCATTTGCCTAGGAGCGGTCGCGGCAAATTGTCTGGTGGGCAGAAAACGTTATAGGACGCTCGACAAGGCGCAAGGAGATGCCTTCCGGTGCTTTGTTACGCCTACTCTCGTGATTCCGGCGGTGATTACATGGCACCCCGCCTCATTTTTTCGACCGCACCCCCAGATCAGGAAGGACTACTTACTAAGAGACCTTCGCGCTGCAAAACACATCGCAGAAGCAGCGCAAGGGGGAAAGTACTGGAAGGACTATAAGGGATGACCGAGGATCAGTACACACCGTTGCCTGTAGCGGACTTCAAGAATAATCCCATGTGGGTGTGCTCCATGTGCTTAAAGCTCGCCCGCGTCTACGCGCTCCAGCCGGATAATTGCCCCGGCTGCGGATACAACGACTGCGCACACCCTTACCGTGGCGGCTGCTTTCGCCGCTATGAAGGCCCCCTCACAGAAGACTTGCTCAGGAAATTCTGCTTCTTCTGTGGCGAACCCTCCGTGATGTTAGTGGGGGCAGCAGGAGCCGCGCTCCCTCGGGCCTTTGGCGTATGCAAGCTCCACACACCTGACCGATTCGACAACCTTAAAGTGGCCCAGGAAACACCCCAGCAAGAGCCTTCGGGAGGCTAGTGTGTAAAAATAACGCAGAAATCCGTTGGGAATTCGAGTTCTCAGTGCGTTATTTTTACACACAAGGGGTTGTTGTCCTGGACGGAGGCTGACTATGGCAGACATAGTTCCCGCGCCCGGTATGGGCGTCATGCAGTACTGGTGTTTGACTTCGGCAAAAGTCCTGCTGGACCCGGAGTTGGCTGACCGCGACAAGACTCTCTTTACGTTTATGGTACATCGTCTCCACGGGCGAGGGCGCTGTTGGCAGACGCAGGAAGCTATCGCGGGCGACATGGGCTGGAGCCGAAGCACGGTCCAGCGAGGTCTGGCCGCGCTTGCTAAGCGCGGCTTGTTGGATGTTGAGACAAAGGCCACTTCAAAAGGGCGCAGAAACATCTACAGACTGTGTTCTGTCGACCCTTATCCAGACAACTGGAGCAGGGAAGTCGAAAGACGTTTGTGGGGATCAAACAGAGACCCGGAAGAAGACCTCAAGACACCGCCAGACGAAGAGGGGGGTTGCGTCACTTCTGACGCGACCCATTGCGTCACTTCTGACGCGACCCCAGGGGGGGTTGCGTCAAAAGTGGGCGAACCCCCTCCTGAAAATGAGTCATTACCTGTTATGGGCCAGAGAGATGCAACAACAAAGTCCGACGCGAACATGAACAGTACGTCAGAACAAGAACAATCTCAACATAGCGGAGCCGCCGACGCTTCGCGTCCGGCGGACCATATGGACAAGGATTCTGCCGAGGAAAATACAGAAGACAACAGCCTGTACTCGGCTATGAAAACGGAGCGAACCGCCGTTGTTAAAGAGCAACAGAAACGGTTCGCTAAGTTACGGCCTCCGAAAGGTGCGCGTGATAGCCGCATTACTCAATTGGCTGCAACGTTCTTGACCTTAATAGAGAAAAACTTCCCAGACGCTCCTCCGAAACTGTTGGAGATGGAAGGAGCCGATTGGGGGCACTTGAAGAACTTGTTGGAGTTCTGCGACGGTGACGTAGTTATAGCAGAGAGCTTGGCTACCAAGTTGGTTGGGTCGTGGGCGTTGATGCAGAAGCGTTTTTCTTACTGTCGCTCCGAGGATTACCCGAGCGCCAGAATCTTGAATGGCCTGCGCAAATCGCTCTTGGGCATATTGCACAAGGAGCGCCAAGCTACGGGTCGAAACGTCGCTTCGGGAGATAAAGGCCCCGTCATTCAATTCCGGGATGTTCTTGATGTTTACGGGGAGCATCCTAAGAGGAGAGCCAGCGAATGAAGCCGTTGGGTTACCGCGTTCATCAGAATCTTAAGAGACGTCTCACGGACGACCTGCTCATCAAAATGGGCTGCGGACGTTTTTACTGGGATGCGTCTATTGGGAAGATCAAGGCTCCTTACGGAGATAGCCTTAGCGCGCTTTGTGAGCGTGTCTTGTCCGTCGTGAATGAGGGCTCGTCCGTCTTGATCTACGGACCGCCTTATTCGGGAAAGACGTGCGCTGCTGTTATCTTCGGCAAGCGCGTGCTCAAATACGGAGGAAGCGTATTCTTCGTGCAGCCTCACAAACTCTTGACCGCGATAATGAAGAACGAGGCTTACGACGATGATCTCAGTATCTTGGAGCGGTGCGAGACTGCGCACCTGCTCATTCTAGACGCTGTAGGCGATAAGGCTACGATACGACAGGAGGAGTATCACTTGGAGAACGTAGTGCGGGCACGCAGGGATAACTTGTTGTCTACGGTCGTTACAACTCCCATGTCGGTGGAAGAGTTCGGCGACGCTTATCCTGCGGTGGCTAGACTGATTGCGGGCAGCGGCACTGTTATGCACGTTTGTGGGCAAGACTGGGCGCACGGAGGGGTGGCAAGATGAGTTCCGAGCACAGCATAATATCACAGATTCTTGACGACCGTCTGGCCGACTACCAGAAGCACAACTTGAAGCCCGAGATGTTCATCGGAAAGCCCAGAGAGGCCATCGAGTTCATACTGGAGCACGTCAGCAAGTACGGCCAAGTACCCGACAAGACGACCATCGAGCAAAAGTTCGGCCCGACGTTCACGTTGAAGGCTCCGGAGCCGTTCGCTTATTACGCGAAGCTTCTTCGAGACCGTCACATCACGAACGTGATGGGCGAGGAGATGACGGAAGCTACGAAGGCAATGTCGGAAGGTGAACTCGATGCGTCCATTGATTTCATCAAATCGGCGCTCTCGAAAGCGGAAGCCATCCGAATGGAAGAGCGCGACTTCCTCAATTTGGGTGCCGTGGCCGAGGATTATTACGCGGGCGTGATGGACTTGTGTGCTGGTCGCGGAGAGGCTGGCTATGAGATGCCTTGGTCGATCCTCAACGACTGTGCTGGCGGGGTTCGCAAAGGTGAGCTTTGGATATTCGTCGGCTCGCTCAAGATGGGCAAGACCTTCTTGATGACATTCTTATCATCACATTTCTTCTTGCGGGGCCTCAAAGTGCTGTTCGTTACCCAGGAGATGCGTGTAGAGCGCATAGCGACCCGGTTTTTCGCAACGCACTTTCAATTGCCTTACGACGGGGTTTTGCGCGGCCAGTTGACGCTTGACCAGAAAGAGGAGTATCGCAAGCGCGTAGATACCTTCAAGGACGAGGGTAAGACGCCTGACCTTGTCGGCACCGGCACTGTCCAGCGCCCTCAAGACGTAGAGTTGCTTATGGCGGAAGTGAGTCCCGACATAGTAATCATCGACGCTATCTACCGGATGCGCTCCAACGACTGGACCCCCAAACTCTCTCGTTGGGAGAACGTGGCACAGGTGGTTGACGAGCTTCAGAAGCTCGCCATCCGCCGCAACGTCCCGATCATCTGTTCGACGCAGTTCAATCGGAAGCAGAAGAAGGATACCAAGGAGGCAACGACAGCCAACATCGGTTTGGCGTGGGAAATCCCGCAGAACGCGGACATGGTGCTTGGCGTGCTCCGGCCCGACGATCTTCGAGGAAACGACCTTTGCATTATCGGGATGATGGAGGGTCGGGACGCCGCTGATTACAAGGACATTGTGATTCGTTGGGACATGGAGACTATGGATTTCTCGCAGATCGGCTACATGAAGGACGGCGTGGTCGTTCCTGTGTCGCCGGGAGAGTCCACGCGCAAGCGTGTAGGCCCTGACGATACGGCTGTGCAAGCGCCTCCGGATCAGTATGATGACGAGGACAAAGCGCCGATTTCGGTGCAGGGCGGTTTGTTTGGCGGCGGCAAGGAGGAGGAGGCGTCCCCTCCATCTGCAGAGCCGGAGGCTTCTGAGCAAATGCCGGAGGAGTGCGCGCCCTCATCCCTCTCTGGTCCCCCACGCCAGAGCAATAGTGGCGGCGCACCCTCCGGCCCTGACGAAGACCCTGACGAAGGTGAGGAAGGAGAGGATGAAGACAGCGGTTCTGAGATCGGCGGCATTTCAGAAGAGTCTTTAGCCGATGATAGTGACGAAGGTGGCGGCACTGATTCATTACCCTTCAAGCCGAAGTCTTCCAGAAACAAAAAACGCCCCGCCGAAGGCGACTTACCAAACACAGACATAGAGAAAGGGTAGAGAGAGAAAGAGAAAGAGAGACATACACACATGAACAAGCCACTGTTACTGGAACTGCTTGCCACCCTCAGCATCACGAACATACAGGTGCGTGAGCAGAACCTCTCCATACCGTGCCCGTTCGCACCGACAAAACACTCTAACGGACGCGATTCACGCCCTTCTATGTCTATTTCCTTCTCCGATGCAGAGCCTTCTCTGGTCACATGTTTCACATGTCATACCAACGGGTACCTGGTCGGCGTCCTCACCGAACTGGAAAAAAACATTAAGGGTTTTGTACCAGAGGGTTTACTACAACACGTAATTGAGATTGAGGGCAAGACGCTCCCCGGCGCGTGGCAGAAGGCGGTAGCGAGGCATCGGACGCGCCTGGACGAGGGTGAGGCTCCTGCGGCGATGCTCTCGGACGCCCTCGATCTCGTGTGGCCGGAGAACTTTCTGGAGAATTTCCGACGCGGTTTACCTGCGTATCTCACGCGGGACAGGGGTATCTGCGCAGACGCATGTCGTTTGTTTTGTACGCTTTATGATAGAAAGCAGCGACGCGCTGTATTTCCTGTACGTCGTCAGAGCGACAAGGCTCTTGTCGGTGTTGTCGGTCGTTACTTGCGGGCGACGCCGCCGAGCGCGGTTCCCAAGTACCGTGATTACGCGGGCTTTAACAAGGGCCACTACTTTTTCGGGGAGCATCTTCTGGATTTGACGTTGCCCAACATCATCTTGGTAGAAGGCCCCTTGGATGTGTTGAAGCTTTACTCCTTGGGATTCAGGAACGTTATTGGTCTCATGGGAGCCGCCGTTACCTCTGTGCGCATCGAAAAGCTTGGTTTCTGGGCTAAGCCTCTTTACATCGCAAGTGATTGGGATGACGCGGGTAATGACATACGCAACTTGCTTCTTTACGCCTTGGGCAAGCGCATTAGGTTGTTCAGTGTTCCGCCGGTGCCCGACTGCAAAGACCCCGGTGACTGTGCTACGTTCGAGGCGTTCGACGCCTCTCTCAAGAAATCCGTCTATCTTTTCCCCCGGAAGCGCAAAAAGCGCTTGACATTTGCTTGAGTGCGGCTATACTAATGGGTGACGAAGACGGGACTCGCCGAGGTTTTTTGCGGAAGGAAGGTGGTGCTTATTGATCAGTCGGGTCGCAAGCGGCAATTTTTCCTCAAATTGCCGTATTTTCAAACTTCGATCTCTGCAAAACCTCGGGGTTTGGAGAATGTGTGCGGCAACGTTGCCGCAAGAATCGTTTGTGCCGCTGGCACGATTGTGGCGAATCGCCACTAGGAGATACGTAAGATGAGTAAAGACGCAAGTAGTTGGTACCAATCGGGTTGGGGAGCGAAAGAGGCTGAGCAGGCGCGCCAGGAAGAGCGGCGCGCGCAGGGCGGCAAGAGACGCTGGTTTTGGGTGGCTGTATCGTCGCCCTCGGATGACCGGTCTCGGCAGATCATTTTCCTGGACAACTTCGACTGGAAGACGGATGCGGGCAATGACGTGATTCCGTTTTGTCTGCGCTTCCATCACGTCGTGAAGGATGGGGAGTGGAAAGACCCCATGCACGAGCCGTGCTTGAGTAAGCGCGGTGGTTGCACGCTTTGCGCGGCCGGTTACGAGTCGCAGTTTGTTGGCATTTTCAGCGTTCTGGACATAGCGCGTTGGAACGACCGTGAGACGGGCGCGGAGATCATTCGTCCTCGGGTTTGCGTGCTTCCGGCCGTGACTGAGGCGATGAATGTTATTCAATCGCGCTACAAGCGGTTGGGCAACCTTCAAAGCTGGTTGTTCAGTGTTGCCCGCCACGACAAGAAGGCGGCGCGGGTTGGTTCGGACTTCATGCCTGAGCAGAAGCTCGAAGACGTAGAGGGTTGGCTCAAAGAGAAGGGCATGTGGCCCGCCGAGGACAGCGAGTATCCGCTCGATCTCAAGCCGTTGGGTTTGGACGCCGAGGGCGCGTTGGCGTTTTACCGCGACCTGTTCAAGCCTACTGATCCGGAGGTGCTGCGTAAGATGCTGACGACCCACCAGTGTTCGGACGGCCTGACCTGGTACCGCGACAAGGGCAAGAAGGGTGGCGCTGTCGCTACCTCGGGAGAGAACGACGACGATGGAGTCGTTGACTACGACGAGTAAGTTCGCGCGGGTATGCGCCGACATCGATGATTGTCTGGCTCGTTCGGACGAGTTTTCGTTCGACCTTGAGACCACGGGTCTGAGTCCGCACAATGATTCGGTGCGCGGCGTGGCGCTGGCTGCCGGGGACAAAGCATGGTACTTGCCCGTCCTCGGCAGCCGCTCCTTCCCCTTCGACGACGTGATGCTGTACGTCAAGGGGCTTTTATCAATCCGCGAAAAGACCGTTGTCATGCACAACGGAGCCTTCGATTTACAGTTTCTTATGAAACTTGGCATTGACGTGCTGTGCCGTTTCGCGGACACGTGGGTTGCCGCCTACTTGGATGACGAGACGCGCTCCGGCACGTCTCGTTTGCGTTTGAAGGGTAAGGGCGGCCTCATTTATGAACTCTACGACGTGGTTCTCCCCGAGTACCGGGACACCGCGCTGGCAGGGGCGGCGTTGCCGGGGATGGGAAACGTTATCAAAGACGAGGCTGAGTATGCTGCGGACGATGCTGCGTGGACGCTGCGCGTATGGCAGGAGAAGCTCGCGCCGCGCCTGAAAAAGCGTAAGCATACTTGGCCATGGTTTTGGTCGGTGGAGATGGAGATCACCAGAGCCATTGCTGAGATGGAGTATCATGGTTTTGCGGTCGACGTCAGTTTCCTCAACGAGTCCGAGGAGTTGATCGTGGGTGAGATGGACGATCTGCGAGACCAGATTTGGGCGTTGGCGGAGGCCCCGTTCAATCTGGGTAGTCCACAGCAGGTGGCCAGGGTGTTCTACGACGAGAAGGGCTACTTGCCCCCGGAAGGCACCGAGAAGACGAAGACGGGGGTCTATCCGGTAGGCAAGGGCATCTTGGCGTCACTCAAAGACCCTCTTACAGGGACGACGCCTGAGATCGTCGAGAAGTACTTGCAGTGGAAGGGCCGCGAAAAGATGTTGGGAACTTACGTTCGCGGGCTGCGTAAACAGGCTATGCGTTCGGGGACCGGCAGGATTCACGCTGATTTTTGGCAAGCCTCTACGGACACGGGTCGTTTCGCATGTCGATCCCCCAACCTGGAGAATATACCGCGTCCCAGGGGCTTTGCATGGCAGTACACTTACCCTATCAAGGCCGCTTTTGTTGCTTCTCCGGGTTGCGTTATCATTGTCTTGGATTACTCTCAGTTGGAGTTGCGGATAATGGCTCACTTGAGTCAGGACGCTAACATGCTCCGCGCTTACCGAGAGGGCATCGACATTCACGAAATGACGCGGCAGGCGCTCACAAAGCTCAGTGATTACGAAGTGCCGCGTACCATTGCCAAGAACAACAATTTTGGCAACCTTTACGGGCAGACGCCTGCGGGACTAAGCTCGTTTCTCTGGCGGCAGGCGCGCATTGTCGCTTCTGTAGAACAGTGCATCGTATGGCATGAAGCGTTTTTTGGACAGTATCCAGGCATTAAAGCTTACCATGAGAAAATCTTCAAACAGGTAAGCGGCCGAGGTTACGTCACGTCACTGGTCGGTAGAAGGCGCTCTCTTGATTACTTGTTCCAATGTGATAAAGGTTCGGCGTTTCGTATTGGAGTTAACTTCACTGACCAAGGCTCGGCCGCCGATATTATCAAGCTTGCGATGCGTAACATCCGCCGTCGCTGGCGCGCCGAGAAGACATGGGCGCAGTATGATCCCCATTTCGTGAATCAGGTTCATGATGAACTGGTCATTGAGTGCCGCGAGGAGGGCGCGCAGACGGTCCATGATATGGTCAAGCATGAGATGGAGACCGCGATGAAGTTGTCCGTTCCGTTGGTTGCAGATGGTGGTTGGGGCCACACATGGCTCGAAGCCAAGGAGGCGGCTGGATGAGCGATATCGTCGTCGATTCCGTCGCGCGGATACCTGCCGAGGCTTTGACGCCCGTTGATACCTGCCGTATCGAGCGCGACCTTACTTTCAAGACCTATTTCAAGAAAGACTACGGATTTGGAGACAAAGAGCCGGTGTGCTTGTTCGATGAACGAGAGGACGGCTCGATGGAGGTTCCTCGTCTCTACGACCTCTCGGCATGGACTGGGACTGGTCGCGCCTCTGTTGTTGAGCGCCCCTCGGCGGGTGTCTCTGTTTCTTTTTCCTTCGACGAAGCCGCGCAGTCTGAAGAAATTTCAAAAAAGCACTTCCAGGACGGCCTGATTTCTCAGTTCCTCTCCGAACTGGATTATCAATCCGGTGCGTTCAAGGGCGGTATCCTTTCTGCACTATGTGGCTCAGGGAAGACCGCCATGGCCATCAAGATCGCGCACATCATGGGCTTGAGCACCTTAGTGCTCGTGAACAAGGAGTTTCTTCAAAGACAGTGGGTCGGGGAGTTCCTTAAGTTCACGGACTTGACCAAGGACGATATCGGCTTGGTCAAGCAGAAGAAGTGTCAGTTCGAGGGCAAGAAAGTTGTCATAGCTAGTATCCAGTCCGTGATTTCTAGGGAGTATCCTCCCGAATTTTATGCGTGGCCTGGCGTTCTGGTTGTTGACGAGTGCGTGGCAGGAGATACGCTTGTTGAAACAAACAGCGGCAAAATCCCCATCAAAGATTTTCCTTTACACGATTCCATCTCGGTGCTATCATTCGATGTGTCAAGGTCTCGTTGGAGCTTTCGGCCTGTAACGGGTTGGTTCCCGAAGGGTCGGAGACGTGTTTTAAGGGTGTCTTTTGTTGGAGGCAGTTTGTTATGCACTCCCGAGCATCTGTGTTACACCCAGAGGGGATGGGTCGAAGCCTCTGCGCTGCAGAGGGGCGACAGGATTCTGAACTCATCGAGTGCGCTTGTGGGTGCGGGGAGTTGTTGCGGAGATTCGACGACCGTGGGCGTCCCAGAAAGTTCATCTTTGGGCACGCTGCCAAGGTTACCAACGCTCGGTTCAAGGTTGACCGCGACGCTCGTATCGAGCAGTGGTTGCGTGACGCCCCTCTCTGCGCGTGCGGTTGTGGGGAGCGTGTTAGGTTTTCCGTCAAGCGTGCGAAGAGTAGCCGGTGGGGTTATCCGCGCTACCCGCGCTATTTGCCGGGGCACAACAGTCGAAAGACGGTGTGTAGCGTCCTCACGGAGGAGGAGCGGTCTGCTGTCTTGGGGACGCTTCTGGGGGATACGTCCCTTACGTTTGCGCATGCAGGGAGCGCGTCGCCCCGTCTCAGCTTCAACCACGGGCCGAGGCAGGAAGCGTGGGCACGTTACAAGGCTTCCTTCCTGTCTCGCTTGGGTTTCGGGGTTGAGCTTCTTCCAAATCCCGGTTACGGCACTGTTAGCGTGCGCGGAACGTCTGCGTCAGTTAAGGCGCTCCTGGAGCCTTACTCCGTTGCCTACCGCGATGGTGCAAAGCGCGTCAGTGCCGAGTGGCTCGACGGGCTTGGCTCCTTGGGCCTCGCGTGGTGGTTTATGGACGACGGTTCCAAGAACAGGAAAGGCGTTACGTTTCACACCGAGGGGTATTCGGAAAACGAGTGCGGCATCATCGTCGAGTGGTTCCGACAACAAGGCTTCCGTGCCGACAAGTATGCCTACCGAGGTTATTGGCTTGTGCGGCTCCACGACGGCGCGGACGTTACCGAGATCGTTGAATCATACGTCATTCCAGAAATGCGCTACAAGTTGGTCTACGATAGAGTCAGTAGAAGACCACGGCGAGGTTGATGTTTACGACATAGAGGTCGCCGACAACCACAACTTCATAGCGAACGGCGTTCTGGTGCATAACTGCCACCGACTCGCGGCTCCTCAGTGGTCGAAAGCTTCGACGATGTTCCCTGCGGCGTATCGTATCGGGGTGAGCGCGACGCCGCGCCGTAAGGACGGTCTCGGTAAGGTGCTCGACATGACAGTAGGCCCCGTGTTGGCCAAG
>Ga0114918_10002764_pt1 | contig 15638 bp, 11 predicted proteins | sample LantaG_FD_87015 | JGI IMG/M metagenome (GOLD analysis project Ga0114918, IMG submission 87015) | Deep subsurface microbial communities from Baltic Sea to uncover new lineages of life (NeLLi) - Landsort_02402 metaG | ecosystem: Environmental > Aquatic > Marine > Oceanic > Sediment | place...
CCCCCCCTTTTTCTCTCTTTTTTTTTTTCTTTCCCCCCCCCCCCCCCCCCCCAACTCTCCTCCACCCTCAGCTACATCACGCTGCAGCACCCCAGGCACCCAGCAATCTGCGCCCCGACCCCCCCTTCCCTCCTCTCCCTCGCGCTGCTCTCCGCCTCCGCCACCGCTGCCCAGACAGCCTCGTCCTCTTCCCTTTCCCGCGTGCGGTCAAACTCGGCAAAGGTGCCCGCTTTGAGTAAAGCTTTCAGCCTCTTGGCGACCTCCCCGGCCCTGGGCCTCGCAGCCGGCCTGGCTTCCCAGCAGTCGGTGACGAGCCTGCGGACTTCCTCGGGCCACGAGCGAGGGAGCGGGGGCCTGAACCCCCGGGCGACGCGGTGCGCGTACAGCTCGGCGACCCGGGCGAGGTCGCCCGTCGCTCCCGCCAAAACGGCGGCGCCGACCGTCTGCCGGGACAGGAGCTCCCAGAGGACAGTTCCCAGAGAGAAGACGTCGGCCTGCTCGTTGTAGGGCAAGGAGAGGGTGATCTCGGGGGCCATGTAGCTGTTGTTTTTTGTTGGGAGGTTTGGGTGGGGAAAGAGAGAAAGGGGAAAAAATGAGAAAGAAAAAGGAAAAAGAAAAAACGAAACTTTCAAACAAAAAAAACTTCTCTCCACTCTACTCTACTACTCACAGGTAGCTTCCTGTCTTCCCCGTGAGCGCGTACACCCTCCTGTTGGTCGCCCTGAGCAGGTTCGAGACGGACACGCGGCGGCTGGTCAGGGGCGCGGGCTTCTCCTGAGCAGCAGTTGAGGTGAGTGGCGTCGAGGAAGACGAAGAGGAAGAAGCAGCAGCAGCGCCGGCGGCGGCAGTCGACGTCGGAGCGCTCGCCCTCCCCGCCTCCGCTTCTCCAGCTCCTCCCCCGGCTCCGACCCCGGTCCACTTCGACAGCGCCATCTCGAGCTCTCCCGCGGCCCGAGCCACGGCGGCGTCGTTCATCTCCTGCCCTGCGTCGGCGCGGAGCATCTGGGCCTGCACGGCGGAGACGCGGCGGTCGCCGAGCTTGTCTTGTTGGGGTTGAGGTTGAGCAGCTGCCGACGCCGCCGCTGCCGCTGCCGTCGCCGCCACCGCCACCGTCGCTTCCTCCTTCCCTCCTGCTCCGCTTCCACCTCCACCGCCAAAGACCGAAGCCAGGCTCGAGATATACCGGGGGAGGGTGGACCTCCTCGTGGCGATGTCCGGGGACACGAACGAGACAGCGAGGCCGAAGTCCGCGAGCTTCGCCTCGGACTGCGAATTCAAACTTTCTCCTGTTTCTCCTTCTCGCGTTGTTGCGCCGCTCTTTTTCGCCGACGCTTCCTCCTTCGCCTGAGCTCCCTTCCTGCTGTTCGAGCTCCCGGAGGGAGTCATCAGCGCCTCCCCCTTCTTGGGAGCGTATATCTTCCTCTCGATCGGCCGCGGGGCCTCGGTCAGGAGCACGTTCTCGAGCTTGAGGTCCCGGTGGAGGATGACCGGGTTGGCTCCTGTTTCATTTTTTTGAAGTCGAAGAAAATTTGGGAGTGGGGAAAAAGGCGAGTTTTTTTTCGTTTTCGGTTTTTTCTCTCTCTCTCTTTCTCTTTCTCCCCCTTACCGTGCAGGTACGCCAGCCCCTCCGCGATCTGCGAGCCCCATCGCGCCGCGTCTGCGTGCGTGTAGAAGCAACGGATCGAGGCGATCGGCGAGGGCGGCGGAGGCGGGGGCCGCTGCCGCTTCATCGAAGAAGAAGGAGAAGGAGAAGGGCTCGAGGTCGAAGTCGAAGGAGCAGCAGCAGCACCGCCCGAGGTCGAGGTCGAGGGAGGCTGCTGCTGCCAGCAGGAGGAGGTCAGGCTCGCCTTGGTCGCCTCGTTCTGCGCCGCGACGGCCCTCTTGAGCGTGCCGCCGCCTACAAAGGCCTGGACGATGTAGCAGTGCTCGTCGATCAGCGGGCCGCCTGGATTGGGGTTCGGGAAGGGGAGAAAGAGAGAGCGAGAGAGGAAAAGGGAAATGAGGTTATGAGGTTGAGCAAGAAAGCGTTTTTTTTTTGTCATCATCAAAACAAGGCCTGAAACTCCTCCGTTCCGCCTCGTTCTTGCGCCGTTCTTGTCCCCTTTTCCTCCCTCGCCATTCTCTCTCTCTCTTCCCTACTCTTACCTCTCGTCGACGGGCTCGCCCCGACGCCGACGTACTTGGTGATGTGCCTGTGGCTCAGCCCCTTGAGCACCCGCGCCTCGTGCGCGAGGTCGACGGCGTCGAGCGCCGAGCCCCTCTTCAGCCTCTTCACCGCCACCCTCGTGGGAAGGGTGCCCGGAGGAGAGCCGTTGGGGACGTACTCTGCGACCTCCACTGGTTTTTGGTTTTTGGTGTTGTCGTGGGTTGGTCGTGTGGTTTGGAGAGCGCGGAAAGAGTGAGAGAGAGGGTCAGCAAGGGATAGGAAGTCGAGGTCGGGGTCGAAAGGGTCGAGAACTCTTCATTTCAATTCATCCAAAAAGGAACCTGCTCACCCGTGGCAAACGAGCCCGCCCCGATCCGCTTGAGGATCCGCAGGCAGCTCGCCGGGATGAACGCGTCGTCGCCCACCAGCTTCTGGAACGCGTGGAGCTGCATCGGCGGAGGATTCGGCGCCGGAACTGCCGCTGCCCGGGCGGCAGCAGCATTGACGGTGCCGGTAGCTTCAGATGATGATGATGCTTGCGCCGGGTTTCCGCTTGTAGCGAGCGGCCTGGTGTCGGACTGCTGCTTCCAGAGGTTCTCGTACGCGCTCTTGGCCTGGGCGTAGCCTGCAGCAGCGGCGGCGGGCTGCTGCTGCTGCGCAGAGGTGGAGGGTGGGAGGGGAGGACGAGGAGGTGGAGGTGGAGGAGGAGGAGGAGGAGGAGGAGGGGCGGCGACGCCGACCGATGCCTTTCCTTCTTTCCCGTTGGCTTGCTTCTCCGAGGTCATCCTTTTTTCGCCCCGCGTTTCGAGAGCTGCGAGGGCTTCGAACGCGTCGAGGGCGTTTTGCGGGGTGGTGGGAGCGTGCTCAGAAGATCCCCGGAGAGAGCCGGGGGAAAACTCTCTCTTCGAGTGTCGTTTTGAAAAATGAGCAAGTGAGAAGAAGAAAAAAGTTTCGGCCTTTTTGCTCACTCGACGAGAAAACATTTTCTTTTTCTTTCAGTTACCGCTCTCTTTCTCCGCTTTCACCGCCGCTCCCTTCGTCTCCAAAGCGTTCGCACGCTCCCTCGAGCCTTCAGAACATTCGCAGAAAGCCAGCGCTGCGAGCGGAATCAGAAGACGAGCTGATAGAGAAGGAGAGAGAGAGCCTGCAATGCCTTCGTCGCATTCCGACCCGCCGCCGCATGCCGCTTCTTCTTCAATCCCCCACGCCCCGCCCTTCTCCGGCCCTTCGCCCGCGGCCGTCGCCTTGGGAGAGCGCGTCCTGGCCCAGTACAAGGCCCGACGCGCCACGGCGGCGTCAGCAGCAGCAGCAGCAGCTGGAGCGAGGTAAAAAAGAAGGAAGAAGAAAAAGAGTGCATTCTTCCGCCGCCAAGGTCTCTCCTCTCGCGCTCAACGACTATTTCTCTCTCTCTCTCTCGACCTCTCCCTCCAACAGCTCCTCGCTCTCCGCGCCAGTGACCCCGCGCGACCACGCGGCAGGAGGCGCAGACAGCGACCCGTCCTCCTCCTTCTTCAAATACAGCGCCTCGTCGGCCTTTCGCTACCAGGAAGAGGGCAGGGAGCGGAAGCAGAGGCAAGCCTCGGCTCCGACCTCCCCCATCAGGCTCTCGACCTCGACCTCGACGGCGGCTCTCCCGACGCCAAAGCTCTTCCTCGGCAAGAAGCAGATTGCTGCTGCTGCTGCCCCCGCTGCAGCTGCTGCAGTTCCTCCTCCTGCTGCTGCGACGAGGAGGAATCCCCCTCCGAGGCTCGACCTCGTCCTATTCTCCGACAGGAGAGACGAGCAAGGAGAAGAAGAGAGCGACTCAAAGCAGCAATTGCAGCAGCAGAAGGTCGTTATTGATGCCTTGGCTTCCCACGCGTGCGCGCTGGCCGCCGATCGGGACTCGCTGGCGGCCGAGGCCAGAGAGACGAGGAGGCAGCTGAGCGCGATCGGGGCGAGGCTGGCGGCTATCGAGGTGGCGACCGGGGCCGCCGGCAGGAGGAGGGCTGCGGCAGCGGGAGGAGTGGGGAGCGGCACTCCTCTGGCTCCTCCTCAGCAGAGGCCGCAGCAGATGAGGAGAGCGGCGGCGGCAGCTCCCGTTCCGGCTCCGCAGAGGAGGAACAGCGCTGCTGCTCCGGCAGCAAGGGCTCCGCCTCCTACCTCTTCCTCCTCGTCTTCGGGCCCTCTTGACCGCGTCAGGGCCGTCGCGGCGGCGCTCGGCTGCGGCGCACCGGCTTCAACTTCGACTCCTTCGGGTTTCGCGACGACGGCGGCGACGACCCGCCCCGCTTCCCCTTCGAGAATCCCGCGGCCAGTAGCAGCTCCGGCTCCGGTTTCCTCGTCCGCTTTCGCGAGGCCTCCTTCGCCCTCTCGGATCCCCAGGCCAGCAGCAGCAGCAGCCCCTCCTCCTTTGATACAGCAGCCCCCTCTCGCTCGCGCCGCTCCGCCGTCGCCGTCGCTGCTGTGGCCGCAGCAGAACAGGAGGCAGCCCCCAAAGCCCCCGCTGTTCTCCTCCCAGAACCAGCGCCCTGCTTCTTCGATGCTCTATCCCAAGGCGGCGGCGATGATGGCGCCTGCAGCTGCTTCTACCGCAGCGGAGCAACAGCCGGCGAGGGAGTTTGGCAAAGAGGTGCTTTTCCAGCCCTCATCGGCAAAGATGGTTCCGTGCTCCCCTCTCCGCGCTTCGGCAGCCGCCGCCACTGCCACCTCCTACCGGCTCGCTTCCCCTTCGCGCTCGGCCTTTGGGAGGTCGATCCCTTCTCCGGCGAGGCCAGCAGCGAGGTCGAGGGAGAACAGCAGCATTAGCAGCAGGTTGATTTGAGTTTGTTTTGAGGCCGAGAAGAAGAGAAAAAAACGAGTGAAAAAAAAAAAAAAAGTCAAGCCGAAGATTCGCACAACTCTTTCTCTCTTTCTCTCTCTCCGAAGAGAGAAAAGCCTCTCTTCTGAGAGGTTATCTCTTTCGGGCGCCCCCCTGTCGTCGAGCTTCGCGAAGCTCGCGCCATGGCCTCGCCAGCGGGCTCGCACGAGAGCGGCGAGCTCGGCGAGCTGCCGCCGGAGGAGATGATGGTGGAGACGGCAACGACGACAACGACGTCGATGCAGCATCGATTGCCTCCGCCGCCGCCGCTGCAGCAGCGAGACCGCGGCGTTGGAGGCGACAGGAGGAGCAACCGCTCGCCTCCTCGCCGCGACGCTGGAGGGCGAGAGCGAGAGCGCGGCTGGGACAGGGAGCGAGAGCGGGGAGGAGGAGGAGGCGATGGAGGCCGGCGACGGCAAGACGACGGCAACGTCGACCTCCACCACCACTACTCTCGCCACCGCGGGCGCTCCCGCTCGCGCTCCAGGGAGCGGGAGATAGGAGGCGGCGGCAGGGATCGCGGAGGAGGAGGGGGAGGAGACCGCCGAGGCAGCTCTGGCGGAGGAGGGAGGTCGAACGCTGCCTCTCTCCTGCCGCCTCCGCCTCTGCCTCGGAGCCCGACGCCGCCGCTCGACGAGGACGAGGCCGCGGCCAAGCTCGAGGCCGCGCTCGCCGGGGGCGGCGGCCGGAACGACGAGGACGACGAGGAGGAGGCGGCCCTGCTGGCCGCGAGGAGGGCTCGGCGCGCCGCCATCCTGGCGAAGTACAAGGAGCAGGGGCCCGCCGAGAAGAAGGAGGAAGCGGAAACGCTCCCTGCCGCCGCTGCCGCTCCTGCTCCTCAGCCGCCGCCTCCGGCGGCAGAAGCAAACGCCCTCGCCGCCGGGACAGCAGAGGCAGAGCTCGACGCCGACGCCGCCGGAGCCTCCCTGTTCCAGCACCACACGAAAGCGGAAGAGGAAGAGGCTGCAAAAGCAGCTGCAAAAGCGAAAAAGGAAAAGGAAGCGAAGAAAAAGGAAACGACGCCCGACATTTTCGCAGAGGACGACCTTCCCGAAGAGGCCTTTGCTCCGACAAACCAGTCCAAGAAGGGCGGCAAGGGGCTCGCAGACGCCTTTGACGACCCTGAAGGTTATTATAAATTCCAGGTGGGAGAAAGGATGGGCCCCTCGCTGAGCTCACTGAAAGGAACAGCGAGGGCGACAACAACAACAACAACAACAACAACAACAACAGCTGCTTCTTCCGCTTCCGCCTTGCCTTCTTCCGCTTCCGCTTCCGCTTCTGCTTCTGCTTCCTCCTCAAAGGACGGTCGCTACGAGGTTTTCGCCACGCACGGGAAGGGGGTCTTCTCGACCGTGCTCAGGGCGCGGGACCTCGCCAGCGCGATCGGAAACGGTACAACAGCGGCAGGAGCGGCAGCAGCAGGAATGGCAGCGAACGTAGAAGAAAAACCCGAGTCTGTGACGACTTCAACAACGCCGACCTACTCCGAGGTCGCGATCAAGGTCATCCGCGCCAACGAGCTCATGCGCCGCGCGGGAGCCCTCGAGGCCTCCATCCTCGAGAAGCTGGCCGCGGCGGACCCGTCGGGAAAGAGGCACTGCGTTCGCTTGCTCACGCAATTCGACCACAGGGGGCATCTGTGCCTGGTCTTCGAGCCCTTGGACTCTGACCTCCGCGCGCTGGCGAGCCGGTACGGCCGGGGCGTGGGGCTGTCGCTCGCCGCTGCCAGGGCCTACGCCACGCAGTTGCTTTTGGCCCTTTCGCACGTCGCCTCCTGCGGGATCGTCCACGCCGATGTCAAACCGGACAACGTTTTGGTCTCCAAGGACCGCTCCCGGGTGGTCTTGGCCGATTTCGGGTCCGCTCTCTCTGTGGGAGGAGACAACGAGGTCACTCCCTATTTGGTCTCGCGCTTCTACCGCGCCCCCGAGATCATTCTGGGGCTGCGCTACTCCTACCCCTGCGACGTGTGGTCCCTGGGGTGCCTGCTCTTCGAGCTGTACACGGGCAAAGTGGCCTTCCCGGGGAAAACCAACAACGAGATGCTCGCGATGTTCCAGAGCTTGAAGGGGGCGATCCCAAAGAAGATGGTGAAAAAGGGAGCGTTTTCGGGTAGGCATTTCGAGCTCGTGAGCTCGACTTCTTCTTCTTCCGCTGGGACCGCAGGAGGCGGCAACGAGCAGTACGCCTTCGCGGCCACCCGGGACGACCCCATTTCGGGAAGGCCGATGCGGACCGTGGTGGCGCACGCGAGGGTCGAGGCCGACGTCGCGGCCCGATTGAGCAATTCGAATGCGATGACGTTTTCAACCGCTGAAGAGAGGGCCGACGTCGCGGCGCTCGCCGACCTGCTGGAGCGCATGTTCGCGCTGGACCCGGAGAAGAGGATCACGGCGAAGGAGGCGCTGAGGCACCCGTTCATCGCGAGGGGGCTTGGGGGAGGGCAGGGGCAGCAGCAGAACGGAGGAGGTGGAGGTGGTCGGGGCCGGTAGAAGAAGGAAATGTTAAAACAAAAAACTTGATCTGATGTTACAAAACACGTGCGTTCGTTGTCCCTCTCTCTCTCTCTCCCTCTCAAAATCACCACCGCGACGCCGCGCGGTCCCGCGCCACGGCCTCGTCGTCCGCGGCGGCGTCCGAGGCGGCCTGGGCCCTCGCCCCCTTCGACAGGAGCCGCGCGGCGAGGCGGGAAGACGGGCCCCCTTCTCCGCCCCCTCGACCTCCTCCTCGACCTCCTCGACCTCTTCCTCGACCTCGACCTCCTCCTCCGCGCCCCCTGTAGAGCGCCGCCGACGCCAGCGACGCGCGCTCCTCCTCCTCCCGCTGCACAGCGAGAGCCAGAGCGGCGTCGATGCTGTTTCCCTCCTCGCCAGTTGCTCCCATAGTCGAGGCGGAAGGGAGCATGACAGCGGAGTTGAACTCGCGTTCCGCCCTGAGCAGCGACCGATTCGTCGTCGTCGCTCCCGTTCCCGTCGCCGCGGCCTCGAGGGCTGCCGCGGCGGCGTCCGCTGCCGCTGTGGTGCGAGGTAGAGGTGGAAGTGGAGCAGCAGCAGCTGTAGTTTGCTGTTGCTCTTCCTCTGCGGTCTTCCTCTGCTGCTGCTGCTGCTCCTCTTCTCTCCGCCTCCTCTGCCGCTCCCTCCACTTCTCCTCCTCCTCTTGCTCCTCCCGCTCCCTCTTCTTCGCCGCGGCGTCCTCCAGAGCTCCCGAGGCCGCCCGCGCGGCCCTCGAGGCGGCCTCAGAGGCCCTCCGTGCCAGGTCCACGGCCTCCTCAGCGCGGGCCGAGAGGGTCTGGGCCTGCCGAACGGCGAGGGGCTTGTCGTCGTCCGAGGAGGGTTCGCCGTCGCCGTCGTCTTCGTCTTCTTTCGTTCTCTTCTCTTTCTTCTTCTTCTTCTCGGCAGAGGCAATCGTGAAAGGGTTCGCATCAGCAGCGGCCTTGGAGCGGAGAAGCGAAGGACCGCCAGCAGAGAAAGAGGAGTGGAGAGGCGGGGGGTGGGGGTCCGGGGCGGCGCGCCGGGGGCCCTTGTTGCACGCGGAGTCTCTTCTCGTCGTCGTCGTCGCTGCTGCCGCTTCTTCTTTCTCCTTCCCTTTCCCCTTCTCCTTCCCCTTCTCTCCTTCCGCCTCGGAAGGGGGCTGGTAGTAGCTCGGGATCAGCCCCACGCCGGCGAGGCGGTCCGCGACCTCCGCCGGTATCGTCGCGGCGTCGTCGAAAGCGCCCCAGTGCGTCGAGAGGGCGAGGCCGCGCGAGCTCGCGAGCGCCGCTCCGGCGCTCAAGCCGCCGGCGGCTCCGATCCCGGTTCCCGTTCCCTGGTTCCCCCCTTCCGCCGAGTCCCAGTGCAGTAAATGCGGCCCTGAGGGGACCACGGGAGCCACGGCGGCGAGGGCCGCGAGAGTGGAGGCCGGGAGGGAGGACCTGGGGTTGCGCGGGCGCGGCGGGAGAGGAGGAGGATCAGGAGGCTTTGGTCCTTTTTCTTCTCCTCGTTGCTCCCTCGCCGACGACGGAAGCGGCGGAGGCGGCCTCGGCTCCGAAACGGCAGCGGGTCTCTCGCAGCCCCGCAGCACCCGCAGCGCCGCCCCCACGGCCCTCTCCGCGGCCCGCACGCGGGACCGCAGCGCCACCACCTCGCGCAGGAAAGCGCGCTGCTCCTCGGCAGCGGCGGAGGAGGAGGAAGAGGAAGGAATAGAAGAGGGGGCGAGAGAGCCGGCGGAGTCGCCGGAAGCGAGGACGGCGTCTTTGGCCCAAGCGTCGAGGGCGGCAGCGAAAGAATCGGAAGAAGAACTCGAACTTCTGCTGTTGTCCTTCATGCTGCTGCTCCTGAGCTTGCGCTCGAGCTCCTCGAGGGTCGAGAGGAGGGCGCAGGCCCCTGCGGAGAGCGACTCGGAGATCTTTCTCGTGATCGTTGCGGCTGCCTCCGGCGGAGGAGGCGGCGCCGGCGGCACGGAGAGGAGGGCTTCGTCGTCGTCGTTCTCTTCTTGCGCTTGCTCTTCTCCTGCAGCGACGGCGGTCGCGTCTTCCCAAGCCTCTTCCTCGCCGTCTCCGGCGGCAACAGCATAAGCAGCAGAAGGACGAAAGACAGCAGCAGCAGCCCGTGCTCCTCCCCCCGCAGCAGCAGCGTTCGTCGCTGCGGCAAACGCCGCCCTGGCCCCCTCGCAGCCGTCCCTCCCCAGAGACGCCAGCGCCCCGTCTGCCTGTTCCAGAGCCCGCTCCACCTCCAGCTTCGCGCGGGAGAACTCTCCCGTTGCGCTCAAAGCCTGCGAAATCCTCCCTCGGGCCAGCTCCTTCCTTTTTGCGATGCGAGCCCTCTCCGCCGCTTGTGCGCTCGCAACCCTAGCCGCCTCCTTCTCTCTTGCACCTCGCACTTCCCTCTCCAGCCACCTCCTCGCAGCTCGCACCTCCGGGTAGTTGCCGCCCTGCAGCGAGTCCCAGCGCGTCAAGGTCTCGAGGGAGGCCTCGTCGAGCAAGAGAGGGTTTTGGGAAGAAGAGGAAGAGAGAGAAGAAGAAGGACCGTTTTTCATCGTCGTCGTCTTCTTCTTCGAGGCAGAGGCCACGGGGGCGACCCCCTCCAAAAACTCCGGGAAGCGGGAGCAGAGGGCCACCCTAAAGGCTCTGGATCGCGAGAAGAGGGCGTCGGCGACCGCCAGGGAGCGCAGGAGGCGCTGCTGCGAGGAAGAGGAAGAGGGAGAGGAAGAGGAAGAGGAGACGCTCGACAGGAGCAAGCCGGCGGCCTCCTCCGCCGCGGCGTCGCCGCCGCTCCTCACCAGCCTTTTCACCGCGGCCAGGGCTTCGCTGTCGGGCTCGTTGTCGGCTTCTCCTCGATTCGTCGCCGCTGTGATGGCCGCGGGCAGGGTGGTGAGCGGCGCTGGAGGCGGAGGCGGAGGGGGGGCGAGAGAGTGCGCCTGGGGTCGGCGGCGACGCTGCGGCGCGGCAGGGAGGACGATTCGAGACATCCAAGCTCCTCTTTCTCTGTGCCCTTCTTTTTTCTTCCTGTTGCTCTCTCCTACGAGCAGTAGCGAAGGATCGACGTCACCGTCATCATAGAAGGAGAGCGGCGAGAGAAGCGCCGGCGCGCGTGAGGGAGAAAGAGGGAGAGACGAGCAGCGACAGACGATGCTCGACGGATTTATGGATTTTTTTTCTCGGTCACTCTCAAAAAAAAGCATTGAAAACTCGCGAGCGAGAAAAAAAGGGAGGCGCGCGCTCCCTTCCCTGGCCCCTTCCCGCGCCCGCGCCGCTCCGACAGATGGCCGCGACGCTCGCCTCTGCTCCCGCACAGGGGCAGACCGCGAGGCCCGGAGCGCCGTCAGCAGCGCTCGGAAGCGACGATGCCCCCCTTTCGAGCGGCATCGGCGGCGTTGACCATCGACGACAGAGGAAGCCCGACGCCTTTGACGACGAGCGCTTCGACGCCGTCGCGTTCGTCAACGAGATGTTCCCTACCGGTGCGTTGAGTGTTGATGGGAAGCAGGTCGGAGCTTCTGGTCTCTTCACATGGAGAGAGAGCAGCAGCAGCAGAGGCCTGGAAGAGAGCGCGCGAGAAAGAGGAAGGCGTTTCGAAAATCCTTTTGATGCCATCACTTTTCTTTCTCTTCTCTCAACCTTGACCTTAACCTCGAAGAAAAAAAAAACTTGAAACCAAACAAGCACAGAGGCCTCCCTCTCCGGCCTCGACCCCCTGCTCGCCTCCCTCCGCCGGAAGGCCGCCAGGGCCGACACGGCCATCCTCGAGGCCCTGTGGGAGCAGTGCTCGGGGTTTTCTGAGGAAGCAGGAGGCGAAGGAGCAGAACAACAACAACAACAACAACAACAACAGACGAACGATGAAAACAGCACGCCGACGACGGCGACAAAAAACCCCCCGAGAACGGTCGGCGCCTCCCTCGCCGCCGCGGCCTCCGCCGCAGCCTCCCTCTCCCTCCGCGTCTCCGACGTCGGCGCCAAGGCGGCCGCCTCCGAGGCCCTCGTGGACGACATCTGCCGCGACGTTCGCGCCCTCGACGCCGCCAAGAAAAACTTATCAAACGGGATCGCCGCGCTCCGGCGGCTGGGGATGCTCTCCGCCGCCACCGACCAGCTGACAGAAGCCGCTTCGCGCGGCGATTTGGGCGAGGCCGCGAGGCTGATGGGGGCTGTGAACGAGCTGGGGGCCTTTTTCGCGCCGCACGCGGCCGCCGTGCCCGCGGTGGCCGAGCTCGCCTCCAGGGCTCTGGTACTCAAGAAATCGCTGTCGCAGGCTGCCCTGAGGGAGTTTGACCTGTGGCCAGTCTCCGAGGTTGAAGGCGGGCGGCAGCCCGAGGCCCCGCTGCTGGACAGGCTGAGGGACGCCGGGGCCCTGGCCGACGCCGTCGGGAGGGAGGCGAGGACGGCGGCCTTGGAGGCAGTCGTCTCGAAAGAACTGGGAGTCTACCGACAGATCTTCTACTTCAACCCCAATTCTCTTTCTAGTTCTTCCGCCGGTCCTTCTGCAACCTCTTCTTCTACCTCTTCCTCTTCCGCCTCCACCGCCCTCGAGCGCATCGAGCGCCGCTTCGCCTGGCTGCGCAAGAGGCTCCGGTCTCGCTCCAGGCTCTGGGCGGCCCTGCCGCGCGCCTGGAGGCCGGACGAGGCTCTGGCGGCGGCGTTCGGCGCCGAGACGGCCAGGCAGCTCTCGGCGGTGCTGTCGGCGCAGGCGGAGAGCGCAAATTCTGCTTCTGCCGCCGCAGGCGGCAACTCTGTGACTGCGGGCTTCTCCCAGCAGCAGCACCAGGGTCGGGTCGAGGCCCTGCTGCTGGCGGTGAAGGCCTCCAACGACTGGGAGTCCGAGATGGCTGACGCCTTCGGAGGCCCCCGGGCAGCAAGGGCCGAGGAGCTAGACTTCGAGGCCGAAGGGGGGCCGACCGTGGGCAGAAGAGACGGGCAGAGAGGACAGGGAGGAGACGACACGGTGTCTGCCTCGGAGGTGAGGGCGAGGGCGGAGGCCGCGGCGAGGGCGAGGGCGGACGCGGACGAAAAGAAAAGTTTTTCGACGACGACTGCTTCTCCTTCGACGACGACGACGACAGCGGCTGCCGTGCCCTTCAAGGGGATGATCACCTCCGTCTTCGAGCCCTACCTGTCGCTCTACGTCGCCGCCGAGGAGCGCGCCCTGGCCGCGACGGCCGCGGCCCTGGTGAGGCAGGAGCCGTGGACGCTGCCGAGCGTCTCTTCCGCTGCTGCCGCTGCGTCCAACAGGGGAGAAAACGGCGGCGACGGGAACGAAAACGACGATGGAGGCTCTTCTGCTGCTGCTGCTGCTGCCTCTTCCGTCCCCGGCGGAGGCCTCGTCCTCCGCTCGGCGCCGGAGCTCTTCGCCGCCGTCAAGCGCTCCCTCACCCGCTGCGCCCGCCACGTCAGCAGAGGACCGGCCTTGGTTTCGCTGTCGGGAGCCTTTGGTCGAGTTCTTACCTGGTACAGCTGCGCGCTCGCGGAGAAGATCCCGAAGCCTCCTCCGGCCTCGTTGGCCGGCGATGGAGGAGGAGCGATAACGCCGGCAGGAGGAGCTCCTGGTGGCGTGCCGGGAGAGATGGGTCTGGCGGGGGCCTCGGCCGTCGTCGGGAGCCTCGTCACGGCCGCCACGACGGCGGTTTCCTCCTCAACGTCGTCGTCCTCCTCCTCCTCCTCCTCCTCAACGCTCGCGCCGCTGCCGGCGCCGCGCGCGCTGCTCTCGCAGCTGCGAATCCCGCAGCTCGGCAGCGGGGACTGGCTGGTCCGCGCCTCCGACGCCGACCTGCAGCGGCTGGCGGCGGTCGCGGCCACGGCCGAGTACTGCGCGCGGGTCAGCAGGGAGCTGGCGGCGTCGGTCGAGAGGACGGTCGAAGGGGGAAGTGGAAGTGGAGGAGGTGGAGGTGGAGGAGGTAGGAAAAACGGCGGCGGCGGAAACAACTCGGAAACCTCGGAAGATTCGACCCCTTCCTCCAACGCCACCGCCGAGGCCTTCGACGACACGCTGGCTCTGGCCCTCGCCACCGCCCACCTGGCGATCGAGACCAGGCTCGAGGGGGCCCTGGGGAGCCTGGCGCGCTCCTCGGCGGCCTGGGCCGACCCGGCGCTCTCGGTGGGAGACGCGAGCCCCTGGGCCTCGGACGCCGAGAGAGGGCTGCGGGCAGCCGCGGCAGCGCTCGCGCCGACGCTTCGGAGAGGCGGCTCCGGAATATCTCTGTCTTCTTCCCGCAGCCGCAACCGCCATCTCTCAGAGGACAACAGCAGCCACTGGCGCTACGTCTGCGACAAGACCGCGACCTCCTTCGGGCCGCGCCTGCTTGCCGGGCTCCACCGCTGCCGCAAGCTGGGCGAGCCCGGGTGCCAGCAGCTCTTGCTTGATGTGGGAGGCCTGAAGGCGGCGTTTTTGGCTCTGCCCAACGCTGCCCTGCCGAATGCTGCGAACCGAGGCGGAGGGGGAGCTGGTGGAGGGAGCATTCTCGCTGCTGCGTTGTTGTCCTCGGATGACGACGAGGAAGGTGAAGAAGGAGGAGGAAACGGAAACGCTTCTTCTTCACTCCCTCCTCCGCCGCGCTCGTTCGCCGCCGCCGTCGCCCGCGCCTTTGGCCCCGCCGAGGCTTTGCTCAAAGTCGTCGGGGCCGCCACGCCCGCCCTGGCCGACTCCTTCGCCGCGCTGGTTCCCGGCGGCACGGCCAGGGAGCTGTCGCGGATCCTGGAGCTGAAGGCAGGGCTGAGGCGAGGGGACGCCGCGGCGGTGCTCGACGCCTTCGTCGCCGGAGGAGGCGGAAATGGAGGTGGCGGAGGAATTGTTGCGCCCTCGCCGGTCAAGCCCGCTGCTGCTGCTCTTGCTGCTGCTTCCCCCTCTCCGCAGCAGCAGCAGCAGCAGCCTGCGTTCTACCCTTCGCCTCCGAGGTCCCAGCAGCAGCAGCAGTCGCCGCCGCCGCCGCCGCCGCCGTCGTCGTCGTCGTTCCCTTCGCCGCAGAGGGAGCAGCAGCAGCTCACGCCGCAGCGCGAGGCCTTCTATCCGCCTTCGCAGCAGCAGCAGCAGCATCAGACACCGCCTCCTCCGGCGAGGACCCCGGCGGCAGCCGCGGCCGCGGACCTCGCCGCGCGCATCCGGGCCCGCGTCGGGGCCGTCGGCAGCGGCGGAAACAACAGCAGCGGCAACGCGAGCGGCAGCGACAACGGAGGAGGAGGAAGCGGCTCCGGAAACGCCGCCGGAGAGGCCGGCCGAAGGATGCGCGACGCCGCCGCGGCGATGCGGGAGAGGCTCAACCTGCGCGATCTGCCGTTTGGGCGCAACGCCAGGGCGGCCAGGCAGCAGCAGCAGCAAGAGGAAGAAGAGAGGCAGCGGCAGCAGCAGCAACAGGGGTGGTGATTGTTTTTTTTTCAAAAAATTTTTAAAGAAAAAATCTGAATTGAAAAATGAAAAACGACCTCGGGAAAAAAAAACGTTCTCTTCTCTTTTCTCTCTCTCTCTCTCTGCGGACACCCAAAAGTTATCAAAAAAGCCCAGGTTTTGTTTGTTTGTTGTTTGTCTTATATGTAGTTGTTGTTTTTTTTTTGCTGTTGCGCGCAGACGCTGGGGCTGGGCCCCCCCAAAAAAGCATCGAAGCAAAAAAAAAAAAAAAACTCAAAAAAAAAAAAAAAAAAAAACTCAAAAACTCAAAAAATCCAAAAAAATCAAAAAATTCAAAAACTTTCCAGGCCACCATCATGACCGACCCGGGCACCGCCGACCGCACCTACATCGGGCCCATGACCCCGGAGCTCGTCGAGGAGATCATCGCCAACGAGAGGCCCGACGCGGTGCTGCCGACGATGGGAGGTGAGATTTCATGTTTTATTTTTTTTCTTTTCTCGCGTTCTCTTCTTCTTCTTCTCCTTTTTTTCTCCGCCTCGTTCCCGCTCCGTTCTCTTTGCTTCTTCTCACAGGCACACGGCTTCTTTCTCTTCGTCTCTCTCTCTCTGAAATCCTCTTCTCAGGCCAAACGGGGCTCAACCTGGCCAAGGCGCTCTCCGAATCCGGCATCCTCGACAAGTGAGTTTTTGATTATTTTAAATCTTTTTTCCCCTTACTTTCCGCGTCTTCTACTCAGTTTCCGTGGCATTTTCTGCCCTCCGACCGCCGGCGAAACCCCCCTCATATAGCCTCCCCCGCGTACCCCCTTTCCAGCTCCTTGCCGTCACACCCACCC
>Ga0114918_10002765_pt1 | contig 15633 bp, 10 predicted proteins | sample LantaG_FD_87015 | JGI IMG/M metagenome (GOLD analysis project Ga0114918, IMG submission 87015) | Deep subsurface microbial communities from Baltic Sea to uncover new lineages of life (NeLLi) - Landsort_02402 metaG | ecosystem: Environmental > Aquatic > Marine > Oceanic > Sediment | place...
GGGGGGGGGGGGCGCGGGGGGGGGGGGGGGGGGGGGGGGGGGGGGGGGGGGGGGGGGGGGGGGAGAGAGCGGGAGAGTGGTGAGAGGAGGGGCCTACTCAGCGGGCCCCGAGCGCCCCACGACGCTGGGTGCGCGCGCGTGCAGACAAGACGGGTGGCGGTCTTCCACTTTTCAGTCTCAAGAGCTCGAACCGGGCGCGCCCTTCCGCTCGTCCTCCCGGCCCCATCCAGCCCTGCGACATGCGCTCTTGGGTAGGGCGCGACCCTGGCTAGGCCGCGGGAGCACAATGCGCGTGACGGAAGTAGGGGCGGGTCCGAGGCGGGGGCGGGCGGGAGCGCTCTGACTCTCTCTCTCTCCCGCTCCAAGAAAAAAACACAAAGCATGCCGCCCCCCAAAAGCCAACTCACCGCCGCCGCCTTGTCGTCCGGGAACCGGTTCAGGGCGGCCGTCACCGCAAAGGCCTCCACAATGTAGAAGAGGGCCCAGATGCCGCTGGGTGGAAGAGGAGGGAGAGAAGGGAGAGAGACCGTGAGAGCGGCTCGTCGGGTGTCCCGACTCCATTGAATTGCCCTCCGATGCACGCCCCGCCACACTCACATGGCCAAAGCATGGTCGGCCACGTACGCCGGCTTGATGTTGACCAGCAGAGACGGCACCAGCTCGGCCAGCGGAGCTGAGGGCCCAGACTCCCAGGCGCCGAATAACTGGGAGGGGAGAGAGAGAGAGAGGAGCGATGGTGCGTGAAGCGTGTGACGAGGCACCTGTCCCCATCTTTCGAGCGGTGCGGGCGGGGCGTGTGGGTCTCGGACGCCCGCTCTGTGAGGCCAGAAAGGTGCACCGCCACTTCATCCAGTCCTGGTGGGCAGGGAGGGCGGGGTGCGAATCGCGCGGGGCGCGGGCGGGCGTGCGCGATTTGCGCCCCTCCCTCTGTCCCTGCGAGCGCGCGCAGCATCGTTTTCGGATGCGAAGCCAAGGGCTTTCCCCGCCACGCCAGTGCGCACCTTCATGCCCACGTTCACAGCCTCAAACAGGGCACCCGCGGACACGCCCAACAGGAAGGAGCGGAGCAGGGGCTCCAGGTAGAAAGTGGAGGGCGGGTCGGCCGGCTGGGGTGCGGCGACCGCGAGCGGGCCGCGCTCGGAGGAGCGTTGGTGCGGGTGCGCCGCCCGGGCGGCGACCGGGCGGCGGGCGGGGGCGGCGCCGCCCCGCGCGGAGCGAGGCTGGGCGGTGGCGGTGGGCGGCACCGTCCGGGCGGTCGGGCGCACGCCCGAAGCGGGCGGGCGGAGGAGGGAGAGGGGCGGCATGGTGTGTGCGGGAAGGGAGAGAGAAGGTTTTGGCAGGTGTGACGAGGGGAGGGGGGCGGCCCCGCCTCGCGCGCGCGCGCGCGCGCTCGACGCCCCCCGTAACCCCCCCCACACACACAACCTTTTTTTTTTTCGTCTTTGCGCGCGGGCCCGCCCTGCCCCACCCCGACCGCCCGCACGTTCACGCACCCGCCGCCAGGACGTGCCCAGAAGCAATGCCCTCCCCGCCCCTTCTCTCCCCTGCGGCGCCCGTGCCCGCCGCCCCTCCCTCAACCTCAACCCCGACCTCTCTCCCCCGCCCCCATGCCTCCCTCCTCGCCCGCGCCGCGGCCGCCCTGGACGCCGCGGCGGCGGCGCTGCTGGTGGAGGAGGAGGAAGGAGGAGGATCAGAAGGACCTGACAGCGACGCCGACGCCGCGCGCGTGTCCTGGAGCCAAGGCGAGGGGCGCGGCCGGGGCGCCGGCCCCAGCGACGCCGGCGGCAGCGACCCTCCCTCTCCCTCCTCCTGCTCCCTTGCGTCTTGCGACCGCGGGTCCTCCTGCCCCTCCGCCGCCGCATGCTGCTGCTGCGCCGCCAGCAAGGAGGACGGGGCGGGCGTCTCCTCCTCCTCGACTGCCGGCACGGAGGAGGACGGGGGCAGCGGCGGCGGCGGCGGCGGCGGCGACGCGGACGGCCGCTCCTCCCCGCCCACCCCCTGCGCCCTGCTCGAAGCAGCAGCCGCCCGGTCCGTGGCCGCCCCGCGGGCGGCCGCCCTGGCCACCGCGGTGGCGGCGCTAGAGGAATTCAAGGTGCTGGCGCGGTGTGGGGGCGGGCGAGCGCGGTGGGCGGCTGTGGCGGCGGTGGCGGCTACGGCCGCCGCCCAGCCTCGGCCGGTGGCCGCAACCACCCCGCCGAGGCACCTGCCTCGGCGTGGCAGCGGCAGCAGCAGTGGCCGCGACCGCGCCGCCCGCCGCCTGCGGACGGTGCCGGTCATCAATCTGCCTGCCCGGGCGGCCTTGGCAGGCGCGGCCCGGGCGCGGGAGGTGGCGGCGGGGCTGCGGTCTGTTCGTGGGGGCGTGTGTGCGAGCGAATGAGAGAGACAAGTGGGTTTTCCGCCACTCTCGCATTCGCTCTTCTCCCCTCCGCCCGCGACCCGGCGCCTCTCTCTCTCTACTGCTCCGCCAACACACATAGTCGCACAGCCCAGGACCCACGGAGCAGCTAAGGGAAAGAGTCCGCAACTGAAAAGCCACGCCCTCCACGGAGCAGCGTTTCTGTTCCGATCGCACGCCCCCGCTGCTCTCTCTCCCTCCCTCCATGCCGCCCCCGCCCGTCCGCCTGGTCATCTTCGACCTGGACGGCCTCCTCCTGAACGTGGAGTCCATCGTGACCGACGCCGCATCCACGGTTCTGGCTTCCCTCGACCCGCCCGCGGCCCTGACCCCGGCCGCCCTGGCGGTCGCGCGCGGGCGCCGCCCGCTGGAGGCCTGGGCCGCGACAGTGGCTGCCCTGGGCCTGCCGCCCTCGCCGGCCACGAGCCCCGCCACCCTGCTGGCCGCGTCGGAGGCGCGCCTGACGGGCCGTTGGGGGACCTGCGCGCCCATGCCGGGCGCGGTGCGGCTGGTGTCGCACCTGCGGCGGGCTGGCGTCGCGTGCGCGCTGGCCACCTCCACCCCCCGCGCGACCTTCCTCGCCAAGACCGGCCCGGGCAGCGCCTGGGAGGCCGCTTTCCTCCAGGCGGGCGGCGGCGACGCGGCGGCGGCGCCCCTGTGGGCCTGCGTCGTGTGCGGGGACGATCCGGCCGTGCAAGCGGGCAAGCCCGCCCCGGACGCTTTTCTGGCCGCCGCGGCGGGGGCCGGGGGGGGCGTCCCGCCCGGGGAGTGCCTCGTGCTGGAGGACGCGCCCGCGGGGGCGGCTGCGGCGGTGGCGGCGGGGATGCGGTGCGTGGTCGTCCCGTCCCTGCCCACCACGGGCGGTGACGGGAGCAGCGGCACCGGCAGCCCTTACCCCCCAGCCCTCGGCCCGGACGCCCCGTCCGGCGTCACACAGTCCCTGCCCTCCCTCTTCTCCTTCGACCCGTCCCCCTACGCCCTGCCGCCCTTCACGGACGCGCTGCCTGTCGGCCCGGATGCTGGCTGCGTGGCGGGCGCCATACCTTTTTGGCCGGGCCCGGGCGCGTTCCGCCTGCGCGGGACCGTCGTCCACGGCCACGGCCGCGGGTCGGCCCAGCTCGGCATTCCGACCGCCAACCTGGCCCCGGATGCCCTGACCCCGCTGGCTGACGCGGTGACGGGCGTGTACGCCTGCTGGGCCCGCCTAGACGGGCCCGCCTGCGCGCACGGCGGCGGCACCCCCTGGCCCGCCGTCGCTTCCATCGGGTTCAACCCCCAGTTCCAAGGCGAAGGCACTGCGGCGGCAGACAGGGAGAGGAGCGCCGAGCCGTGGATCCTCACCCCGCCCGGCGCGCTGCCGGACACGTTCTACGGGGCGGACCTGCGGCTCCTCGTCGTCGCCTACCTGCGCCCGGAAGCCAAGTTCGAGGGCCTGGACGCCCTCATCGCCCAGATCCACGCGGACGCGGCGGCGACGCGGGTGGTGCTGGCCCACCCGGCCCTGGCGGGCGCGAGTGAGGACGCGTTTTTCACTGATTGAAAATAAGAAAATGCAAACCTGGCATGACATGTTCAAACTCTCCCGTCTCGTCTCTCCTCTCTCTCTCCGTTCGCTCCTATTCTCTGCATCTCACAACGCCGCCGGCCGCAGCTTGGAGTTGCCATACCCGCGCGGGTGGTCGTCCTTCCAGTCGTCCATGCGGCGGGCCGCGACCAGGTTGGGGCCGCCGTCCGCCTCCAGGCCGTCCGAGTCGGAGCCTGCCGCCTCCTTGGCGGCCGCCGCTCGTGCGGCAGCCGCGTCGGACGCGGCCGACCGCGCCATCGCGGCCGCCACCTCCTCATCCGCCTGCGCGGCCAGGGTCTTGGTGGGCAGGATGTGGGAGGGGCGAAACACTTCGGCCGCCAGGCGGGTCCGGTCGGCGTGGGACGACGCGATGGCGGACGGCGGGGCGGCTGGAGAAGGCCCGCCCGCCGAGGCCGGGGTGAAGCAGGGGCGGGTGTCGGCCGCGGCGGAGGCCCGCCCCCCGCCGCGGCCGGCCAGCCCGTCTGCGGCGGCGCGCAGGGCGGACACCACGTCAGCCGGCGGCCCCGCCGCGGACCGGTCGGCCACGGCCGCCACCCGCGCCGAGGGCGGCAGGCGGGACGCCGCACGCAGGAGGGCCGCCTCTGCGTCCGCGCCAGTCACCGCCTCAGCCGCGCCCAGCGCCGCCAGGCGCACCTCCACGCACGCGGCCGCGTGCGCGTCGGCCGGGTCGGAGACGGAGTCGCCCGCCGCCGCCAGGCGGGCCCCCAGCTCAGCGGCCTGGGCGGCCAGCGCCTTGCGGGCGCGGAAGGCGGCCACCTTGGCCGCGCGCAGGGCCGCGGGGTCGGGTGTGGGGGCAGTGGTGATGCCGCCGTCGCCCGCCTCCTCCTCCTCTTCGCCCTCGCCGCCGCCGCCGAGGCCGACCAGGGCGTGCCGAGCCTCCGACGGCAGCAGGCCCAGCAGGCGCACGCCCGCCAGGAAGCGGCGGTGCTCGGACGACGCGGCGCCCAGGGCGGCCGCCCGGGCGGCGGGGTCGACGGACGGGAGGGGAGGGGCGGGGGCGGCCCCGCCGGGGCCCCGCCCCTGGCTTCCACCATCACCACCCCCTCCTCGCACGACCACGCCGGCCCCCGCCGCCCGCACCGCCAGCAGGTCGCCCGCCCAGGCGGGGAGCAGGGCGAAGCGCAGGTCGGACGCGGGGATGTCCTCCGCGGTCTCGCCCGAGCCGGGCGCTGGGAGGACGCCCGCCGCGTCGGCGGCCGCCTCGGCCGCACGGACGAGGTCTAGCGCGTGCTGTGGGGGTGGGGCGAGTGCGAGTGCGAGTTGTGAGCAAGCTTCGTGTCGTTTCTTCTGCCTCTGTCTCTCTCTCCCTCTCTCCTCCCACACACACCTGGATCTGATCGGGCTCATCGCTGCCGAGTGGAGGCGCGCGGGCGCCCTTCGCGGCCGCGACGGCGGCCTCGCACTTGGCCAGCAGCGCGGAGAGGGGGATGTCCTGTGGCGTGTTTTTGTTGTTGTGATGGGTAGAGAGAGTGAGGGCGTGTGCGTGCGCCAATATCATCATGGAGCGTGTAGAGCGAGGGGTGGGCAGTATGCTGGCTTGGTGCGGAATGGGCGTGGACGCGGGCAAGAACGTGGGCTGGCGTTTGCTTGGGCGCGGCGACGCCGCCGACGCTGGCCAGAGCCGATGCGTCTAACTCTCCACACGCACGCACGCAAGCACAAGCGCTCTCTCTTCCCTCACTCACGCACCAGGTCCTCAGCCGTGAGCATGGTGACTGAGCTGGCGCAGTGAGGTGTGGCGCGCGGGAGCCAAAGTTTATGTGCGTGTCCTGTCTTTTCTCTCTCTCCGCCCGCCGGAGAGGTCGCGCTTCTGGGCCCCCCCCAAAAAAAAACACCTCTTCATCTCTTCACAACATCTCATCAAAACTCTCTACAGCGGCAGTGCCGCCTCTAGCGCCCCCACATCCCCCCCGTCCGCCGCGACCAGCAGGTCGCCCCGCCCCGCGCACGCCAGGGACGTGCGCAAGTACCCCCACACCGCCGCGCCGGGCGCCGGGCGGGCCAGGGCCAGCGCCCGCACGTAGAAGCGGGCAGATCCCTCATAGTCGCCCAGGTTGGCAGAGGCAATGCCCATGTTCGTCCACGCCCGCACGTAGCCCGGCTTGGCGGCTAAAGCCTTCTTGTAGGCAGCGGCGGCGTCTGAGGGTGACCCTGCGTTCGCCAGCGTCGCGCCCAGCTTGTTCCACAGGCTGTAGTCATCCGGCCGGGCGGCCAGGGCGGCCCGGAAGGCGGCCGCCGCGCCGGGATAGTCCCTGGCGAGGGAGCGCAGGACGCCCAGGGCGGCCGCCGCGTCCGCGTCGGCGGGCGCGGCGGCCAGGGTGGCGTCAAAGGCGGCCGTGGCGGTGGCGAGGGCGGCGTCCGGGGGGAGGGAGGCGAACGTGGCTTCACTGGGCAGGCCGCCCGCCGCAGCCCCGGCCGGGCGCGCCGCGCGCAGCCAGGAGGTGAGGTAGGCCAGCGCCCGCCCACGGTCCAGCTCGTTTGTGTGGGAGACGCCCAGAGACAGCAGGACGGCCGGGTCGCCCGGGTGGGAGGCTTCGGCACGGGCCAGCGCCGCGATGGCCTGCCGGTCGTCGTCGTTCTCGGCGTGGGCGGAGCCCAGCAAGACCCAGGCCGCGCCCGCCCCCGCGCCGTCGCCGGCTGCGTCCGCCCGCGACGCCGCGGCCTCCAGGGCCAGCACCGCCTCCGCCAGCACGCCCGCCCGGAACAGCTCCCGCCCCTTCGCCAGCGGGTCCGGGTGGTCGGCAAAGGGGTTGGGGCCCGGGGCGAAGGTGTAAGGAGGTGTGGCCGCGTCGGCGGCCCGCCCAGCAGCGCGGGCCGCGGCCGCGCCCGCTTCATCAGCCTGCTGCTGCGAAAACTCGGCCGCCCACCCGCCCGCCGTGCCGGGCCCGCCCACGCCCTCCGCAAACTCGTCCGCCCAGTCCCGGCCCGGCCGGTGGATGGAGGAGGCGCCCCAGGCAGTGGTAGACGCCGCACCCGCCGCGTGCTCCTCCGCCCAGGCGGAGGAGAGGGGAGGCGGCAGAGGCGGAGGCGCGGGCGCGGCACCAGCAAACTCAGACGCCCACTGGTCTTCGCCGCCCCGCACCTCCCTCGCCTCGTTGCCCTGCAGCACGATCTCGCCATTGCTCATCTTGGACAGGAAGCGCAGGAAGGAGGAGCCCTGGACCTTGGGGCTGGGGTCGGCCGCCAGGGCGTCCCGCAGGGCGCGCGTGTCGGAGAGGGGGTCGGCGGCGGTGGTGGCCGCGGCGTGCGCGCGCGAGGCGGCCGCCGCAGCGTCCGTCTGAAATTCGGCCGCCCACGCGCCGCCGGGACGGGCGCGCCCGTCCAGCCCAAACTCAGTTGCCCAGGCGTCAGAGGGATGAGCCAGGCCTGGTGGCGGCATGACAGCGCCACCGCCGCGCGGTGGGCCGGCGGCAGCCGAAAACTCGCCCGCCCAGGTCGCCGCGGCCAGCCCGCCGCGGCCGGCCGCAGCGGCCGCGCTCGCCGCCGCCGCGTGCTCCTCCAGCGCCCGTGGCTGCAGCCTGCCGGTCGCCCAGGCGCCTTCGAAGGTGGCCGCCTGGCGGGCCGCCGGCCCCGGCGCCGGCAGGCTGCCCGGAGGCACGCCCGCGGCCGCCAGCAGAGCATCCACGGCCGCGGCCGCCTCGGCCGCGCCGCCCGCGCCCGCGGCCCGGCCGTACACCTGGCGCGCCACCACGGTCGCCCGGTCCCGCAGGCGCAGGGCGTCGGCTAAGGGGAGGGGAGGGGGCGGGTGGTGGTGGTGGTGGTGGACGGCGCCGGCGGGCAGGCGGCCGGCCCGGGCGGACGCCAGGAAGGAGCGGACGAGGGGCGCGCACGCGGCCGCAGCTGCGTCGGCTGCCGGGTCAAGGAAGGGGGGCGGCGGAGGGGGGGGGGCGGCCAGGCCGCGGGGGCCGCCACCGCGTCCCACCGACGCCGCGTAAGCCGCCTCAAAGTCGGCGGGCCCGCCCAGGCCGGGCAGGGGCGCCGGGCGGGGCGGGCCGGGCCGCCCCGCCAAAAACTCGGAGACTGCGCCTGGGCCGAACGGGTGAGGGCCGGCGCCCGGGACGGGCAGGGGCAGGCCGCCGGCGGCCGCCGCCCCCGCGGCGGCGGCGGCCGCCGCGGAGCCGGGTAGCGGGGGCGGGGCGATGGAGGGGCCAGCGCCAAAGCCGGGGAGCTGTTGTGGAGGAGAGAGAAAATGAGAAAATGAGAATGAGAGCATGAGCGAGGTCGAGAGAGGGACGCGCCAGCGGCATTCGCCCCGCCGCCGCTCATCGCACGCGCCTGCGCCCCGCCGACCCGCCTCGGCTCCCTCCCTCCACACTCCACAGGGACAGAAAGAGAGAGACAGAGGGACCTCCTGGCCAGAGCACGCGCAGGCGCACCGCTCTCTCTCTCCCTCTCTCTCTCTCTCCTCTCGCACCTCCTGCACCCGGGCGTGCGCCTTTGTCGGCCGCCCCAGCACCGCGTCCGCCAGGCCGCCCAGCGCGTTGGAGGGGCCCGCCCCGCCGTCCGGGGCACAGCTGTCGGACCCGGTGACCAGGCCGCGGAGGGCCATGGTGGTTCGGGAGAGGGGTCTGTGTGTGCGAGTGGAGAAAAAGCACGGCCCAATGGCCCGACGCCGAAAACAGGAGTGAGAGCGAGCCGGTGGCCCGTCCGCGCTGTCCTCCTCGACCTCGCTCTCCATTTTCCATTTCGCGGTGATGCCCCTTCACGCCGCATCCATGCCCCCCCCTCCATCCCCTCGCCGCCGGGGACGCCACCCCTTCACCTCCCCCGTCCTGCGCACCTACGCCCTGGCGGGCGAGCACGGCACGTCCCGCCGCTTCTGGCTGGAGGCGGGCCTGCTGGCGGGGCTGGCCCTGCCCTTCCTGGCCCCGCTCGTCGGCCTGGCCGTCGTCACGCCCGTCGTCCGCCTGGCGGCCGCGGTGGGCGGCGAGATCGGGCCCGCCACGGCCTGCTATGGGCCGGGTGTGCAGGTACAGAGAGAGAGAGAGAGAGAGAGAGAGAGAGAGAGAGAGAGAGAGAGATAGCAGGGATCGGCGGGCGCGTGGAAGGGGCAAGGTGCCTCCTCGGGTCGGGACGCCCCGGCCGAGCGCGCGCGCGCGCGCCATGCATTTCTCGACCTCCTCTCATTCATTGCATCACGTCCCGTATCTCTCTCTCTCACACACACACACACACACACTCTCTTAGGTCTGCGACTACTCTCTGCGCTTCGACTACACCTTCTGGAACCTGACCAACCCGGCCGCGTACCGGGCGGGCGAGGCGCCCGCCCTGGCCCCCGTCGGCCCCTTCGCCTTCACCGCCCGGGAGGCGCGCTGGAACGTGTCCTTTTCGGGCGACGGTACGGCGGTCTCCTATTCCTCCACTTTTTACCATGCCGCCTTCGAGCCGGGCGCCTCCTGCGCGGGGTGCGACCTGGACGCCATGGCCATCACCTCCGTCAACCGGGCCTACCTGGCGGCCCTGGGCGGCAGTGGCGGGTCGGAGATGGCGTGGCTCCTCCCCGGCGTCCCGCCCGCGCTGGGCGGCCTGGTGCGAGGCCTGGCGGGCGCGCTGCAATCCTTTGTGCCCGGCATGGACGACGGCGCGGCAGCTGCCCTGGCCGACCGCCAGTGGTGGGCGTGCGATGTGTGGCCGCCGGCGCCCTCGCCGGTGGGGCCCTTGGAGCTGTGCGCGTGGGCATCCGCGGCCGGCCGGCCGGCGCTGAGCCTGGGCGAGGCAGGGGCGGCCGCCCTGCTGGCCACGCTGCGGGGCGACCCGTCTGCCGCCGACGGCGCGGGCTCCGACCCGGCCGCCCGGGCGGCGTCCTTCTTTTTCGGCCTGTCCCCACCCCCGCTCATCGCTGCCGCCACCGGCATGACCCTCGACGATGCGGCCACCGTGCAGGGCTACGTCCGCGCGGCGGCGGCGGCCTGGGTGGGCCCATCCTTTGAAGCCTTCTTCCTGGGCCCCCCCCTGGGCCCGGCGTCGGGCGGCCTCCTCGTCACCCGCCCCGCCCGGGCCTGGATTGAGGGGTGGGCGGACCCCCTGCTGGCCGCCGCCCTGCCGGGTGGCCCGTCAAACCCGGGCGCCCGGGTCAGCGCCGGCCTGGCTTTTTCGTCCCTCGATGCGCCTGCCCTGCTGGTGGGCCGGCCGCTCACCTCCCTCTCCTTCCGGGACCACCCTGCCGTCTTTGCGTACACGGTGACGACGGGCAAGCCCACGGAGGATGTGGACGCGGCCGCCAAAAAGTTTGTGTACGGCGACACGGCGCCGGGGCGGTTGGTGGCGGTCAACGGCCAGCCGGTCGTGTCAGCCTTTTCGACCATGTCTCAGGCCTTTGCCTTCCCGGGCCCGGACCCGACCCGCCCAGGCTCGGCACCGGGCGGGCCCGTCCCTCTGACCGGCGCTTCCCTGGGCGGCGCGGTGTTCAAGGAGAAAGAGGCGGGCCGGGGTGCGGCCCTGCGCCTGTTTGAGGGCGGCCTGGGGCGGCCGCTCAGTGCGGTGCCCGCGCCGGGCGCGCTCGGGCGGGCGACGCCTGCCCCTGCTTCCTCTTCGTCCTCCACTCCGCCTCCGGCCATCGTGCGCCGCCGGGGTGGCAAGCAGGTGACAGTGCACGGCATCGACGCGGTCGTGTACGGCCTGGACGGCGCCTCGACGGCCGCGTGCAACGCGAGCGGGGTGGAGGCGGCGGGCGGGGCGGGCGCGCTGAACCCCGACCCGCCCGCCAGCGCGGCCGCCGCCGCCCGCGCCGCCGACCCGGGCCGGCGGTGCGCCTTCCCGGACCCGGCGCCCTGGACCTGGAATGCGTCCCTCCTGTACGGGACGCCCACCCTGCTGGGCCTGCCCCGGTGGGCGGGCGCCCCGGCGTCGGTCGCCGCGGGAGGGGGGCCGGTTCTGGCCGACCCCCCGCCCGCCGGCGCCGGCCCAGTCACCCCGCCCGAAGCCGCCTGGTGGTTCAGCGTGGAGCCGTTTTCCGGCCTCACCATCGCCGCGCACAAGCCCGTCCAGGTTGCGCACCGGGCGGGCCCGACGGATGCGCTGTACCCCTCACTCTGGTCCCCTCCAGGCGGGGACGGGACGGGCGGGGCGGGGCCGACCGGCTGGGTGCCCACCCACTGGGCGACCGCCGCCTTTGCGGCGGACATCCCGGCCATGCGGTCGGGCCTGGCCGTCGTGTGGGCGATGCGGGTCATTTTATCGTACACCGTGCCTGCGGTCGCCCTGGCGGTCGGTGCCTGGTGCGCCTGGTGCCTGGTGGCCTCGCCCCGCGGCCGCGAGGCGCAGGCCGCCCTGAAGCTGCTGCGCGCCTGCCGGGCGCCACCTACTGCACTGAGCAAGGAGGAGGTGACGGAGCTGATGGCGGCGGGGGTGGAGGGTGGAGAGGGGGCGTGAGAGAGAGAAAAGGGGCGTGTGGTGTGCGAAAAAGAGACGGGGGACTGACTGTCCTCTCCTCTCCATTCTCCTGTCTCCTTGTTTCGCGGTCCGCGCCCCCTCCCTTTTTCATTCACGCCCAAACAAAAAAGCAATGCGTCTTCGCACCGCCCTCGCCTTTGCCCTGGTCGGCGCCGTGGCCGGGCAGGCCTTTGTGGAGGGACCGGCCGAGGGGGCGGGTGAGTGTGTGTGTGCGATGATGATTGGAGAGGTGGAAAGGACTTTGTGCACATGCGCTTCTTCTCTGTGACCTTGCTCTTGCCCCTCCCCCCCCGCCACATACCCGCCACAGGCGCGCCCTCGCCCTCGCCCGCGCCGCCCACCACTGTTCAGCTGAGCCTGGATTTTGTGTTTGCAGGTACGAGGATGGAGAGAAGAAAGGGAGAGGAAGGGCCGGGCGCGGCGAGAGAGAGGGCGACGAACCGGCCTGCCCGCGGTCGCGCGCGCGCGTAGGTCAAGGGCTATCGTTTTTTTTGACCCCGCCCACGTCTCTCTCTCCCCCACTCCCCACGCACACCCACCACAGGCCGCGCCGCCCGCGACCTGGACCCGCCCACCCTAGCCGCCGCCGCGGTCGCCGCATCACCCCCCGGCACGACCGTCACCGTGGGCTCCGCCTCTTTCACCGCCATTGCGGCCGTCCTGTTCCGGGGCCTGCCCTGGCCCGGGGCCGACCCGGGCATGGAGCGCGCCCTCCGCGCGGCTGCCGCCCGGGCGGTCGGGGCGGCGCTGACCGGCGGGGACACCACCAACGCCGCCACCACCATGCCCCCGCCATCCTTTGACATCGCCGCTTCGCCCGACCCGGCGGGCGCGGCGTCTCTCCAGGTGCGGTCGGGCGGGTGGGGCAGCGCAGCTGATGCCGCGTCCGCGGCCTCTGCCCTGGGCGCCCGCTTGCCGGCCGCCCTGGCGTCCGAGGTGGGGGGCACCCCTTCCTTTGAGGGCGTCCTGCCTAGTCTGCAGGCCAGCCTGACGCTGGCGGTGGAGGGGCCGGGGCTGGAGGGGGCGGGCGTGGAGGCGGCCGTGCGGGCGGCGGTCGAGGCGGCGGCCGGGAAGGGTGAGGACGAGGATGGAGAGGGTGACGACGACGGGGGCGACGCCCCGCCCACCTCCAAGCCGGCCTCCAAGCCCCGCCGGGCGGGGCCGGGCGATGAGGCGGGTGGCGCCACCGGCGCCGTCACCCCGCCCCCCGCCCCGCCCGCGACGCTGGCCGCGTCTGCAGCGGGCATCGGCCTCCCCTACACGGACACGCCCGCGCCCGCGCCCGTGGGGCCAGCCTTCGAGGGCGACCCCTTTGCGACGAGTGGGGTGGAGGTGGGGAGTGATGCGCGGGTGTGGGGGGCCGCGGCAGCGGCGGTGGGCGTGGTGGGCCTGGCCGTGCTGGGTTGAGGAGAGAAGAGAGAGACACTTTGCTCCTCCCTCCCCCTCCCTCTCCTCTCTCCCATTCCCTTCTTTTGTTTTGCAAGGGCCCGCGTTTTACTAGAGACGGACGCCCGCACGCTCTAGCTACACACTAGTCGACACACACAAGGGAGAGAAAGCGCACAGCAACATGCCACGCGCTCAGACTGGCACCGCCGGTGACGCGGCGGACCCGCCCCGGCGCACGACGCGGGCGGCCGCCGCAGCGGCAGCGCCGCCGCCGCTGACGGCCGCAGCCGCCGCCGCCACTGGCGTGGCGCGCCCGCATGCTGGCCGGAAACCCGCGGCCCCGCCCTCCCGCCGCGCGCCCGCACCCCGTGGTCAGCGTGTGGAGGCAACCTCACCCTCGCCATCTACCTCAGGCGGCGAGGAAGAGGAGGAGGAAGAGCCCAGCGAGGACGACACCAACCCGCGCTCTGCCACGCCCGACGCATTCGCGGGCCCGACACGGGCAGCCGTGGACGCCCTCGTGGCCGCCATGCCCGACGCGGCCGCCCTGGCCGCCCCCGACTCGGCCAAGGCCCGCCTGGCCCGGGCTGCCCTGGAGGCGCTGTACGCGTACACAGTGGGCAAGGGCGGCGGCGGCAAGGGTGAGGCTAGGGATACGGACGCCGCTGACCCCGACCCCTACGCCCCTGCCTCGCTCGCCGCGCCCGCCACGCCTGGCGGCCCCCCACCCGGCGCCCTGCCAGCCCTCCACGCCGGCCCCGGCTTTGACGTGGTGCAGGTCTGGCTCCAGCTGGACGCGGTGGTGGGGCCCTTACTGCGCACCGCCCGCCGCCTGCTGGCGGACGCGGGCGGGGTGGAGGGCGGCCTGCTGGAGGCGGGCGCGGCCGACGCGCTGGAGGAGCTGCTGGGTCGCGGCGGCGGCGGGGGCTCGTCCTCATCTGATGATGGGGAGGAGGGCCAGGACGCGGCCAGCGAGGAGGAGGAGGAGGAGGAAGAGGAGGTGGCGGGCGTGCGGTCGTCCTCCTCTGATGAGGAGGAAGGAGAGGAGGAGGGTGGGGATGGAGACGGCGACGACGCCACTCCCTCCTCCGACGACGACGACGAGGAGGGCGACGGCCGCGCCGCCGCCGCCGCCGCGCCCCCCACCTCCCGCCCCACGGAGGACGCCTTCCTGAAGCTAGACGACATGGAGGCCTTCCTCGCGGACGCGGAGCGGCGGGCGGGCGAGGGCGGGGGCGAATCGTCGTCCGATGATGATGATGAGGAGGAGGAGGAGGAGGATCGCGAGGGCGGCGGTGACGATGCGGCTGTCGAGGACGAGCTGGACGCCATGCTGGGGCGGGGCGCTCGCAACAGGAAGAAGGTTGCCGCGGCGGCGTCCGGCGAGGTGGAGGAAGGCAAGGGCGATGAGGAGGGAGAGGACGCGCTGATGCATGATGACTTTTTCGGTGCCCGCCTCCCTTCCTCCGCCGCGCCCGCGCCGGGCGGCGGCGGCGGCGGCGGCGGCGACGCCTTGGCCGGCGAGGACGGCGCCTTCGACCCCTCCTCTGACGAGGAAGGAGAGGAAGACGAAGATGGAGAGGGCGGCGACGGCGCCCCTGGCGCCGGCCCGCCCACGCCCGGCGGCGGCGCCCCCCCCCCTCAGACCACGCACCAGAAGCGGGTCGCGCGCCTGGCGGAGCGGGTGGCCGCCCTGGAGGAGGCCGCCCTGGGGGACAAGCCCTGGCACCTGTCCGGTGAGGTCTCCGCCAAGGCCCGCCCCTTGAACTCGGCCCTGGAGGTGGACCTGGAGTTTGAGCGGGCGGTGCCCCCGCCGCCCGCGCCGACGGCGGAGGGGACGGCAGGCCTGGAGGAAATGATCCGGGCGCGCGTGGTGGAGGGGCGGTGGGATGACCCGCTCCGCCCGGCCCCGCCCGCGCCGCCCTCCCTGCCGCCCCCGCCCGACCTGGATGACGCCCGCCCCGCCAAAGGGCTGGCCGACCTGTATGAGGAGGAATACAAGGCGGCCGCGACGGGCACCGCCCGCCCGGACACGGCGGCCGAAGCGGCGGTGAGCAGGGCCCGCGCCGAGGCGCGCGCGGTCGCGCGCTCCCTCTTCGCTCGCCTGGACGCGCTGGGCCACGCCCAGTTCGCGCCCGCCCCGCCCGGTTCGGACGATGAGGCGGACCTGGAGGCGGCCGCCCTGCGGGCCGCGCCAGCGGCGGCCGACCTGCCGGCCCTTGCCCTGGAGGAAGGCGCACCGCTGGGGGCGGGGCCGGTCGACCGGCGCACGCCGGGCGAGGTGTTCTCCCCGCCCTCCCGCCGCCTGACGACGGCGGGCGAGGGCGAGGCGACGCGGGAGGACCGGCGCCGGGCCCGCGCCGCGCGCAAGCGGGCGCGCAAGGGCGAGGGCGACGGGGCCGCGGCGCCCGGCGGCGGCGCCCTGCCCGCCGGGCGCAAGTCGGAGGCGGCCGAAGCGGCGGGTCGGAAAAAGGGCAAGAAAGGGCGGGGTGCTGGGGCGGCCGCCGCCACCGCCCCGCCGCCCACGCCCGCCCTCAAGTTCTCCAAGTCGGGCGCCCTGTTTGGGGAGCTGCAGGCGCGGAAGGAGGCCAGGGCCGGCGGTGGGGGTGGCGCGCCGGGCGCGGCGGCGGCGGAGCACGGGTTCACGTCCAAGGCGCTCAAGCTTTGAGACCGATGGAGGGGGAGCGAGGGAGAGAGGATTGGGGGAGAGCAAAGAGAGAGCTCTCGCTCGGGTCGAGAGAGAGCTGGAAAATGCAACCTCACACTCCTAGGGACGGCGCCCCCCCCCCCCCCCCCCCCCCCCCCCCCCCCCCCCCCCCCCCCCCCCCCCCCCCCCCCCCCCCCCGCGGGCGCCCCCCCCCCCCCCCCC
>Ga0114918_10002766_pt1 | contig 15628 bp, 12 predicted proteins | sample LantaG_FD_87015 | JGI IMG/M metagenome (GOLD analysis project Ga0114918, IMG submission 87015) | Deep subsurface microbial communities from Baltic Sea to uncover new lineages of life (NeLLi) - Landsort_02402 metaG | ecosystem: Environmental > Aquatic > Marine > Oceanic > Sediment | place...
AGAACTACCGGCGGACTATGACGCAGTGCAGCGCGCGATCGATCAAGCCATTGGGTGACGTCCACCTGAATGATCCCGAACCCCATGTTGTAGAGACGGCCCGGTGGGTCGTCTTCTGCAGCGTCCAACGCCTTGAGAAACCGGAAGCTGCCCCGACGGGGGCATCTCTATGAGACTAGATCACACCCAACTCTCTGCCAATCTTCTCGAACATCTCGAGGCCGTAATCCAGATCGTCCCGAGAGAGCGCCGCAGAAACCATCACGCGTATCCGAGCAAGGCCTTGGGGGACCGTGGGGAAACCCAAGGCCATTGCGAAGACACCCTCATCAAACAATCGCCGGCTGAAAGTCTTGGCCAACTTGACATCCCCCAACATCACCGGTGTGATCGGCGTAACGCTGTTGCCGATATCAAAGCCCAGTGACTTCATCGCCGACTTGAAGGTGTCCGTGTTCTGCCACAGACGGTCCACCAAGTCGGTGGATTCTGAGAGCACCTTGACTGCCGCCAGGCAGCCCGCCGTATCCGCAGCAGTGACAGCGCTGGAGAACAAGAACGGGCGCGCCTTCTGCCGGAGATAGTCGACGATGACCTTCTTGCCGGCGACCACACCGCCGACGACGCCAAATGCCTTGGAGAACGTGCCAATCTCGACATCGAACTTCCCGTGAAGCCCAAAGTGATCCACGATACCGCGTCCGCCCTCGCCAAGGACACCCTCACCGTGGGCGTCATCGACCATGGTCATCAGCCCATAGGTCTCGGCCACAGCGTAGATCTTGTCCAGGGGGGCGATGTCACCGTCCATGGAGAAGACACCATCCGTCACCACCAAACCACGCCGGTACAGCGGCAGATGCTCCTTCACCTTTGCCTCAAGATCCATGGTGTCGGCGTGCTCATAGACCACAATCTTGGCGCGGCTGAGCCGCGCGCCGTCGATAATGCTGGCATGGTTCAGACGATCGGAGAAAATCACATCCTCACGGCCAACCAGCGGGGCCAGTGCGGCCTGGTTGGCGACGAACCCGCTCTGCACATAGAGCGCATCCTCCACACCCTTGAAAGCCGCGACGGCCCTCTCCAGCTCAACGTGAAGCGCAAGGGTCCCGGCGATGGAGCGCACAGCCGTAGGGCCGACGCCGAAGTCATCAACCGCCTGCCTGGCAGCACGCGCCAAATGCTCATCATTTGCCAGGCCCAGATAGTTGTTCGTGCAGAGATTCAGCACCCGTTTACCATCTACCCGCATCCACGCACCGGGCGCCGAATCAATGACCCGAAGGTTGATGAACAATCCGCTTTCCTTCAAGGACGTCAACTCGTCCTCAATCCAGGTGAGCTTTGCGTCAGTCATAGGACCTCCTTGCTCTGCATGCGTGCAAATACGATAATTCAGTATAACATTTGCAGGGCTGGGCACAACCGTGAAGCGACACCGGATGCGTAGTCTCGGGCTTTTTCCTCGATCATCCCTTCGTGGTATACTATCTGCGAACGGGTCTGCAACAGGACGCGCGTCGTGATGGGCAAGCGGGGCAAGATGACGTTAGGCCTCATTTGAGCACGGCTCCAGCGGATTCAAAACGACCCCATTTAGGAGGTATCGGAGATGAAGCACTTCCTCACGTTGGCTGACCTCAATCCGGAGACGATGCGTGCCATTCTGGATCTCGCACTTCAGATCAAGCAAGAGTGGCAGGCCGGCGAAGGCAAGCCCTATCTCAAGAACAAAGTCCTGGGCATGATCTTCCAGAAGCCCAGCCTACGCACCCGAGTCTCCTTCGATGTGGCGATGCTGCATCTCGGAGGAAATGGCCTTTACCTCTCGCCCTCCGAGATTCAGCTCGGCAAACGCGAAAGCGTTGCCGACGTCGCACGGGTCGTCTCGCGCTATGTCAACGTCGTGATGGCCAGGGTCTTCAGCCACTATGATATCGTCGAGCTGGCCAAATACGCCACAGTCCCCGTCATCAACGGTCTGTCGGACTATGCGCACCCCTGCCAGGGGATGGCGGATTTCCTGACGATCCTGGAGCACAAGGGCGAGGTAGAGGGGCGGAAACTTGCCTACCTGGGCGATGGCAACAACGTGTCCACATCCCTGCTTTTCGGCGCTGCTCTGCTGGGTATGGATTTCACCATTGCGACCCCCAAGGGCTACGAACTACATCCGGCAGTATGGGCTGTCGGTGAGCGGATCGCGGCTCAGACCGGGGCCAAGATAACGAGTACCTACGATGCCACTGAGGCAGCCACCGACGCGGATGTGATCTACACCGATACGTGGACCTCGATGGGACAGGAAGAGGAAGCTCAAAGGCGGCGCGAAATCTTCCCACCCTACCGTATTGACGACAACCAGCTGGCGCACGCCAAAGACGACGTCATTGTGATGCACTGCCTGCCCGCGCATCGGGGCGAGGAGATCACAGATGCCGTCGCCGACGGGCCCCACTCTGTCTTATTTGACCAGGCCGAGAACCGGCTGCACGCACAGAAGGCTGTGCTGGCCTGGGTGATGGATGCCGTCTAGAGAACCAGAGATCCGGCTGCGCCTCAGCCCTTGATATCTCAATAGAACTGGATCGCTGAAAGGGTGACTATGGCAGGAAATCGCTTGCGTTTTGAAGAGGCAACCCAGAAAGCCAACGACTTCGTCTGGGCAGAGAAATGGGATGACGCCGTGAGTTCCTACCGACGGGCTCTCGCCGAGTTTCCGGACAACGACTCTGCCCTGATCGGCTTTGCTTGGGCGTTGTACAACAACAAGAACCTCGACGAGGCCCTGGAGGTCTATGAACACCTGTCAGAACTGACACCGGCAGACCCTGGCCCCTACGAGCGCAGAGCTGAGATATTGGAAAGCAAGGGGTACCCTCAACGCGCGGCCAGAATCTACCGTGAAGCCGCCAAGCGCTATGCACAGCAAGACCTGACCACCAAACGCACCTCTGCCCTGGAAGCGGCGATCCGCCTCTATCCCAACGACGCAGCCGTCTGGTCCGAGCTGCTGGAGATCTACCGGGCGCAAGACCAAACACACCAAGCCGTGTTGGCGACACTCTGGCTAGCATACCTGTACCAGCACGACCGGCGAGATCAAGCCATCGCGCTGTGTCGCGACATGCAGCGATACATTCCGCACGGTCCGAGAATCGGCCAGATGGTGATCTTGCTCCAGAGCAATCGCGCCATCCCGCAGCCACCTCCGATCGGCTCAGAGGAAGAGACCGTCTATGACGTTGACTTGGCCGAGGTGGAGACCGAGGCAGAGATCGAGGATGAGGGCGGGACACCTGTCGAGATCGCCCGCCGGCGTGCGTTGGCAAAGCTCGCCGAGTCGATCTTCGCCGAGGACCGTTCCGCGCTCCAGTCGAACTCTCCCATACAGGTTGATCTGCTGATCGGACGTGCGGTTGATGCTCAGACACGCGGTGAGGTTGACTCAGCCATCAAGGACTATACCCGGCTCCTGGCGGCGGGGGTGTCCATGCCGTCGATCCATTTCAACCTGGGGTTACTGTACAAGGAACGGATGCGTTTCGATCTGGCGATCGAGCACTTCGAGGCTTCACTCACCGACGCCGAGTATGTGCTGGGTAGTCACTACTCTCTAGGTGAATGCTACCAGGCCAAGGGTGATTTTCAGGAAGCCTTGAAGCAATTCCTGGAAGCCGTAAAAGTCGTGGATGTCGCCACGATCGAGCGCGAGCACGTGGACGATCTCATCAAAGTCTATGAAGGTCTCACGCAGAACCTGGTCAACACCGGGGAGCCCCAACAGGCGCAGCAGGTCAGCCAGAAGCTCGTGGACTTCCTCGGGCGGCGAGGGTGGGAAGATGACGCGATCAAAGCACGCAAGCGGCTGGATGAGCTGGCGCGGATGGGCACAGTTCTGAGCCTGGCCGAGCTGATCAGCGTTCCCGGGTCGGAGGAGATCCTCCGCTCCATCGCTATGGTCCAGGAGTATCGCCGCCGCAACCGTATCTACTCGGCGCTGGAAGAAATCATGCATACGATGAGCACCACGCCGTACTTCCTTCCCCTGCATCATCTGCTCGGCGTTGTGCTGCGCGACAACGGCGATATCGATGAAGCAATTGCTAAGTTTGAAACCATCGCGAAGACCTACGAAGTCCGGGGCCAGATTCTCCAGGCGCTGGCCACCTACGAGCTGATCCTGGAGATCTCACCGCTGGACATCGCTGTTCATCGCCGCGTCGTGGAGTTGCTCATCCAGCACGGTAGAATTGATGACGCGCTGCAACAGTACCTCCACACCGCCGATGCCTATTACCAACTGGCGCAACCTGACCGGGCCCGCGAGATCTACAACGAGGCCTTCCGGCTGGCGCCACGCGGCAACCCAGAGAAGGGATGGCAGATCCGCATTCTCTACCGGATGGCGGACCTGGACGTACAGCGCCTGGATTGGTCCGAAGCCATCAAGGATAATGAAGAGATCCTGCGCATATCGCCCGATGACGAGCGAGCGCATCTGGCATTGTTTCGTCTCTATCCGCGCACCGGACAGACCCGCCTTGGTATTGGGGCATTGGACAAACTGATCAAGCGATATCTGACGGATAACAAGATGACCAAGGCGCTGACCGTCCTCGAGGACCTTACCGAGAGCCAACCTGACAGCATCCCGCTGAGGGCGAGAATCGCACAACTCTATCTCAATCTGGGCAAACGAGACCAGGCGTTACAGCACCTGGATGTCTTGGGGGATTTACAGCTGGAGGCAGGACACAGGGAAGGTGCCATCAGAACCATCGAGGCGATTCTGGCCCTGAACCCTCCGAATGAAGCGGCGTACGCGGACCTCTACCGGGAAATGGCACAGCGGGAACCTCCAGCACACGAGTCCTGACCTATGTGGAATCCAGACTGGTTGATCCAACGACTATCCAAGACCGATGTCCTGGATATATTGCTGGTTGCATTCCTGTTTTTCTGGATTTTCTATGCAATCCGAGGGACACGCGCTGTTCCGCTCGTCCGAGGGATCACCGTACTCTTGATCTCTTTGGCGGCCTTGACCCGGCTTATCGAGCTGCGGGCCTTCTCGTGGCTGGTCGAACAGCTGCTGCCGGCGCTCTTGGTGGGCATTCCCGTGATCTTCCAGCCTGAACTTCGGCGTGCATTGGAGCAACTGGGGCGCGGGCGCGTGTTGATCCTTTCTCAAAAGGACACCGAACGCTTGGTCGCCACCATTGAGTCTGTCGCTGAGGCGGCAGAACTTATGGCCGAGCGCAACGTGGGCGCACTGATCGTGTTTGAGCGCCAAACAGGGCTGCAGGAATACATCGAGACCGGCATCCGCATCGATGCCGAGATCACGTCGGAACTGCTGCTGACGATCTTCGACCATCATGCGATCCTCCACGATGGGGCCATCATCATCCGCGAGGGGCGGTTGGCGGCGGCAGCCTGTGTGATGCCACTCACCTCCGCCTTTTTGGCGGATCGAGAGTTGGGCTTGCGCCACCGCGCGGCCCTGGGTATTACCGAGGACGCCGATGCTGTAGCAGTGGTAGTCTCGGAAGAGCGCGGCGCCATTTCACTTACCCACAGCGGTCGCATTATCCGCGACATCGACACAAAGCGGCTGGAATCCATTCTCCGTGCCTTCCTGATTCCCCGCCAACGCCGCGGAAACGGACCACTCGCATGGCTCCGGCGTCTCGTACGATGACACACTATCGGAAATCTAGATTGAGGACGATACCGTGAGTCGCTGGACAAGCCAGAATCTAAGCCTGATAATTCTGTCTCTGCTGCTGGCCTTCTTCTTCTGGGCAGTCGCCATAGAGACAGAGGACCCAACGCGCGTCGACACCTTCAGCGCTTCCATCCCCGTTGAGTTCCGCGGGCTCCCTGAGACCATGACGACCTACGGTGCCGGCCAGCCGAAAGTTAGGGTCGACATCAGGGCCCCGGAGTCCGTTTGGCAAGGTCTCGGCATCGACGATATTGATGCTTACATCGATCTCACCAATGTAGTTACCGGCACCCAGGAGATCCCTGTCATAGTCGAAGTGCGCGCACAGCCGGCGGATATCCAGACCGTGAACCCCGAGACGGTTGAGCTGATTGTGGAACACATCTCCGAGAAGGAGATCCCGGTCGTGATCCGGCTCCAGGGAACGCCGGCGATGGGATTCCGATCCGATCCCGTCGAGGTCGCACCGCAGACACTGCGCGTCCAAGGACCAGAATCCCTGGTACGACAGGTCATCAAAGCCGAGGTGTCAGTGTCCGTAGAGGGGCGGCAGAACAGCCTGAGGGGTGACTACGAACCCAGGCTTCTGGACGAGAATGAGAACCCAGTCTCGGACGTCAGTGTCGTGCCCAAGTCGGTCACGGTCAACATCCCTGTCGAGCAGCTGGGCTTCATCCGTGATATCCCGGTCACAGTTGGGCCACTTGAGGGACGGCCTGCTACCGGATACCGAGTCGCCAACTTGGAGTTCGATCCGCCCGTCGTGAAGGTGTTCGGTAGAACGGGTGTGGTCCAATCTGTCAACTACCTGCAGACGGTGCCTATCAGCCTGGAGGGCATCACGCGGACCCTGACCACGCGAGTTAGCCTCCAGATGCTGGAGGGGCTCTCAATGATCCAGCCGCCCGGCCCCGAGGTCACCGTGACGCTAACGGTGGAAGTGATCCGTAGTGGCCTCACGCTGGAGCTCACGCCCACCATCAAAGGCCTGGCCAGCGGGCTCCAGGCGACCGTGGGGCCCGACTCCGTCGTCGTCATCTTGAGCGGACCCTTGGCAATGATAGAAAGCCTGGACATCTCAGCGATTGCAGTGAGCCTGGACCTGGCGGGGCTGGCGATGGGTGAGTATGTGATCACCCCCAGCGTGACCGTGCCCGGCGAAGTCGACATTGAGAACATCATCCCTGAAGCTGTGCCCGTCAAGATTGAGGTACGTGCGGAACCGGATCAAGGGTTCCGGTAGCTCATATGCCACGGCATCAGGAACGCGCCCGGGCTTCCCTCGGGCGCGTTCTTATGTCTATCGACACGTGAAACTATCACATTTTGCCGGCGTCTTGGAGCCCCTGCTTCATGGCATTGAGTGAGAGCAAGGCACACTTGACGCGGCCCATGCTCAGCTTCACCCCCCCCATCATCTCCTGGATGTCGGCCAAACCCATGGATGCGATCTCCTCAGGCGTCTTGCCGATCGCCTCCCCGGTAAACATTGATGAAGCCGCCATGCTCACGACACACCCCTGCCCCTCAAACATCACTTCGGCGATCTTGCCCTCGACGTCCAGGCGCGCTGTCAGACGAATCTGGTCACCGCATGTGGGATTGTCCACTTCGATATCGATATCCGGATTCTCCAGCGCGCCGTAGTTATCAGGGTTGTGATAATGATCCAGAAGTTGCTCACGATAAAGATCGTGGCTCATAGAATTCTCCTGTCGTATGAAAAGCTGTGTCCGTAGCCGTGGCCGCGGCCTTGACGTTCGCCTTACCGGCGACCCAGCAAGTGCACAACTTTTTGCAATGCCGCCACTAGCGCGTCCACATCGCCCTTGTCATTGTAGATATAGAAGCTGGCCCGCGCGCTCGCCGGAATACAGAAGCGATCGTGCAGGGGTTGTGCACAATGATGCCCAGCACGAACACAGACCCCATCCTCATTCAGAATCGCAGCGATATCGTGCGGGTGCACGTCATCCATCCAGAAGGAGACCAGACCGCCGCGCAGCGTGGGCCCGGGGCCCAGGATTCTCAGCGCCGGCATCTCCGACAATCGCTCCAACGCATAGGCCACAATTTCCTGCTCGTGTTCGTGGATGGCGTCCATACCGATCTCGGTGAGAAAATCGACCGCGGCGCCCAGACCGACCACCTCGGCGATGGGCGGTGTGCCGGCCTCAAACTTGTACGGCAGCTCATTCCACTTCGATTCCTGGCGCTTGACCGTGAGGATCATATCGCCGCCGAAAAGGAAGGGCGGCATCACCTCAAGCAGGTCCCGGCGCCCCCAGAGAACGCCCACGCCGGGACCACACATCTTGTGACCCGAGAATACCAGAAAATCTGCACCCAGCGTCTGCACATCGATCGAGCGGTGGGGAACTGCTTGCGCAGCGTCCATCACCACGATCGCACCGGCAGCATGCGCCATCTCGGCGATCTTGGTCACCGGAGGCACAGTACCCAAAACATTCGACATGACCGAACAAGCGACAACCTTAGTTCGCCCATCCTCCAGGAGCTGCGGCAGGACCTCCATATCGAGGAGGCCCTCATCCGTCACCGGGATATACGCCAGATCGGCGCCCTTTCGTTTTGCCAACTGCTGCCAGGGAACCAGATTCGCGTGATGCTCAAGCTCCGTGACGACAATCCGATCGCCGGCATGTACGTTTTGATCGCCCCAGGTATAGACCAGCAGATTGATGCCTTCCGTTGCATTGCGCACGTTGATGATCTCGGCAGGATCGGCAGCATTGATGAAATTCGCGACCTTCACACGCGCGCCTTCATAGGCTTCCGTCGCCTCTTCGGCCAATGCGTACAGACCACGATGCACATTGGCATAGCTGTTCGACCAGATCTGCACCATGGCGTCGATCACGGGCTGTGGTTTCTGAGAACTGGCTGCACTGTCAAGAAAAACCAGCCGGTTGCGGTTGATTTGGCGCCTGAAGATGGGAAACTGAGCCCGAATTGCCGGCACGTCCAATGGCATATACGCCTCGCTTTCTCTTGTGATCGCCTGATGGAACACCTTCCCCTCAGGCCCGGCTAAGTATAGCACAGAAAGAAGCAACCCTTGCGCATTATCTTCTCGCGGTGAAGCCGGAGTTTCATTCTAGAATGGATCGACTATACTATTCTCAACTATCGTTTTCTAATCGGCTCCTCATCTATGTCCAGGAGCCAGACAAGTCGTTGGTGGCGCCATGTCCGATGATAAGCAATCCAATACAGCGCAGATGCCGTTGTTTCCCTTGGAGAACCGAGACGCTGACAAACTCGTGTCCGAGGTTAAGCTTCCCGCCAATGCTTCACTGGATCACGCCATCGGTGCCTTTGAAAAACATATGCAGGATCGCGGCTTTACTGCGAACACGCAACAGGCCTTCCGCCTGGATCTGCAACTGCTCAGCGATTATCTGGGACCGATAGCCACCATCAACGAGATCGGGACGGCGACGCTGAATGCCTTTCTCAAATGGATGGAGACCGGACGAGGTGTACCGTGCAGCCCCAAGACCTTGGAACGCAGGATTACCACGTTGAAAGTCTTCTTCGGCTGGATAGCCCAAGAGGGATTCTTGCCGCGGGATGTAGCGGCTCCCCTGATCCATCGCGCGGTCTCTGCTCCCCTGCCCAACACGCTGAGCGCTGAGGAAATCGGAGCCCTGATGCGTGCCACACAGCAACTGCGTCAAGGCACTGAGAAGAGCGCTCCGGACGCACGTCCCCAACTGTTGCTGATGCTGATTCTGAATACCGGCATCAAGAAAAGCGAGTGCGTGGCCATCCATATGAACCACTTGGATCTCGCCAACCCCTACCAACCGGCGGTCTGGATCAGGTACAAGAATGTCCGGCGACGCCACAAAGAACGACGCATTCGCCTGCCGGTCACCTGGCCGGCCATTCTGGACGAGTACCTTGGCCAGTACCCGACGCAGCAACTCCTGTTTCCCTGGACGGCCAGAAACTTGGAGTACGTACTGACCGGTGTGGCCGAAATGGCCGATGTCTCTCGAGTGACATTTGAGATACTACGCTGGACGTGCGCGGTGCAGGATTACATTGACGGCATAGATCACGATGCCCTGCGAAGAAAACTGGGTCTCACCAAGATCAGCTGGTACGAAGTCGAGACCCGGCTGGACCTGCTAGCCAGACTACAAGCAGGCCGCTCGCGTGCTAGACACGCATAGAGTATAGGATCGAGCTGGAGGCAGGATTGCCCCTGACCTCCAGCTTTGCTTGTCTGGTGACACGAACACCGGTCACGGAAAGGACAGACTGAATGGGACCTCAGCTGACCCAGAAGATTGATGATCGCACAGCCCAGGTAGCAATCATCGGGCTAGGATACGTGGGCCTGCCGCTGGCCGTCGCCTTTGCCCAGGCTGGATTCATGACAGTCGGGATCGAGATTGACCAGGACAAAGCAGATGCCATCAATGAAGGCCGGAGCTATATCGAGGATGTACGCAACACGGAGCTAGCCCCCTATGTACAATCCGGGCGACTCACAGCTACGACCAACTATGAAGCCTTCCGAGACTGCGATGCAGCCTTCATTTGCGTCCCCACACCCTATACCGTACAGCGGGCGCCGGATCTCGGCGCCATCATCGCAGCCACAGAGAGCATCGCACAGCGGCTGCGCCCCGGACAGCTGGTCGTCCTGCAGTCCACCACGTACCCCGGCACGACCACCGAGGTGGTCAGGCCGATTCTTGAAGCTCACAGTGGCCTCAGCGCCGAGACGGACTTTCACTTGGCGTTCTCACCGGAGCGCATTGATCCGGGCAACAAGAAGTGGGGTGCCTACAACACCCCCAAAGTCGTCGGCGGGTTGACCGGTGAGGCGACGAGCTTGGCGGCGTCCCTGCTACGTCAGATGGGGGCTCCGGTCCACACGGTCTCCTCTCCCGCCACGGCAGAGTTGACCAAGCTTCTGGAAAACACCTTCCGCGCTGTCAACATCGCCCTGGTCAACGAAATCGCTCAACTGGCGGAGCGCATGGATATCGACATCTGGGAGGTGATCGACGCCGCCAAGACCAAGCCCTTTGGCTTCATGCCCTTCCGGCCGGGTCCCGGCGTGGGCGGACACTGCATCCCCATTGACCCCTACTATTTGCTCTGGAGAGCTCGTGAGTACGATTTCTACACGCGGTTCATTGAGTTGGCAGCGGAGACCAACGAGGCTATGCCCTATCACGTGGTGGATCTGGTGGTCAAAGCCTTGGGCTCCACCGGGAAGCCCCTCCAGGGTTCACGGGTCCTGGTACTGGGGGTGGCATTCAAGCCCGGCATCAGCGATGCACGCAACAGCCCAGCAGAGCGCGTCATCGAGCTGCTTATGGAACGCGAGGCGCGCGTCAGCTATCACGACCCATTCGTCGCAGAATTCCCCGTGGGAGGCAATGTCTTCTATCGCAAGTCCCAGATCCTAAGATCTCAACCGCTGACCGAGGAAGTACTGATCGGGGCCGACGTAGCCGTCATTGTCACCGGACATAGCGTTGTCGACTATGCCCAGATCTTGGATCACGTCGGCATCGTCGTGGACACGTGCAACGCGACTCATGACCTCGTAGGCCAAGCCACTGTCGTCAAACTTGGCGCCCCCTATCCCAGGACTCGTGAGGACTAACACATGCAGGTGCGCATCCTACACAACGCCAGGATCTTCACCGGCGTGACCGGACACCCCTGGGCACGTACACTGGCGATCGCCGGTGGCCGGGTCATCGGTATTGACCAAGCCGCACTGGCCTGGAAAGGGGCGCCGGAAGCCGTGACGGAAGATCTGAAGGGTGCTCTGGTGATCCCGGGCATCACAGATGCACACATCCACCTTATGTGGTACTCGCAGGGACTGCGGGAGTTGGACCTCCGGGACCTAGGTCGTGCCGAGACGCTGGCAATTATCGCCAAGAAGGCCTTCGAGACTGCGCCGGGCACCTGGATCACAGGCCGCGGCTGGGACCAGAACATCTGGGAAGACACCAGCTACCCCGCCGCCACAGAACTCGATCGGGCAGCTCCGCGCCACCCCGTTCTGCTCAATGCCAAGAGCGGACACGTTGTGATCGCCAATACGCTGGCGATGAAAGCGGCCGCTATCACGGCCGAGACACCGGACCCCGTTCACGGGCTGATAGGGCGTGATGGGCACGGGCAGCCAAATGGGGTCTTCTTCGAAGATGCGATAGGATGCGTTGGCCGCGCCAAGCCCAGGCCAGACCTAGACACACTCGTCTCACTCGTCGATGAAGCGCAGCGCAACCTTCTGGCGAGGGGGATCACTGGCGTACACGATGTCGACGGCAACCCGGCGTTCGGCGCATTTCAGGCGCTGAAGAAGCAGAAAGGCCTGAAAATCCGTATCGTCAAGTATATCAGACTGGAAGCTTTGGACGCTGTGATTGAGGCCGGGATGCAAAGTGGCTTCGGTGATGATCAGCTTCTCTTCGGCGGTCTGAAACTCTTCGCTGACGGTGCGCTGGGCGCGCGAACGGCGGCGATGTTTTCTCCCTACGAAGAAGAGCCTGATAACGTCGGATTGCTCACATTGGAGCCCGACCAGCTGATGGACATTGCTCAGCGAGCGGCATCTAGTGGGCTGGCACTGGCCATTCACGCCATCGGCGATCGAACGAATCGCATGGTCTTGGATGTCCTGGAAGCCGTCAAGCCGATCAATCCACACCTCCGCCACCGCATCGAGCACGTGCAGCTGATCGACGAAGCAGATCAGGCGCGATTGGGCCGCAGCGGTTTTGTCGCCTCAATGCAGCCCACCCACGCAATCCACGACATCAAGATGGCGGATCGCCACTGGGGAAGCCGGAGTGCGCAGGCTTACGCCTGGCGCTCGATCAAGGACGCCGGCGCAACCCTGGCCTTCGGCTCAGACTGCCCGATCGAAGTCTTCGATCCCTTCCTCGGGCTATATGCTGCTGTGACTCGCAGATCCGAGACCGATGGTTATCCCAGGCCGGACGGATGGTACTCCGAACAGCGGCTGACGCTGACTGAGGCCCTGCGTGCCTACACATGGGGCGCCGCGTATGCCGCCGGGCTCGAGGGCCGTCTGGGCTGCCTGGCTCTGGGCTATCACGCCGATCTCGTGGTGCTGAATCACAACATCTTCGAGCTGCCGCCAGAAGCCTTGCTGGAGACCAAGGTCACACGAGCAATGATCGAGGGAGTTTGGCAAGCAACGTCGTAGCGGACAACGCAACGGACCACAGGAGAATCCCCTGTGGTCCGTTGCGTGTCTCTACGCAGGAGGCTACACCAGTTGCCGGTGTTTCTCCTCTCCGTAGCGGCGAAGCTGTTTGAGATGATCCCCCGACACCGCGCGACCGGCAGCCCCCATGTCCTGGTAGGCACGCATTGACCGGTCCACACTGGCCAGCACCTCTTCCCACAACGCTACAAGCTCCAGGTAATGAAGCGCCTGCTCTTCGTCAACCTCTGTGAAGTGTTCCTGAGTCCGTTGGTTGTTGAGATCCTGGCGGCGCCAGCGATCCTCCTCAGCAACGACGCGCTTCTGCCAATCGCGCGCAAAGGCAGCTTGCCACTCGTCCCACTGGCGCAGCAGCCGCTCTTCCGTCAACCGCTGCATCTCGGCGATCTCATTCTGACGAAGTTCCAACCGGTCCTCAAAGGCGCCCAAACCATCCAGCGCTTGGCGGTTCTGGTTATAGAGCAGCGTATAGCGCTGCGTCTGTTCTACCAGGCGCTGCACCTCCTCATTCACCTGTTCCGCCTGGTCCAGGTACTTCTTGACCCGTTGCTCGCGCTGGAAGTCGGCGACACGCAGCTCCTCAATCCTCGGTTCGTAGGACTTAGCAACATCAATTGCCTCGTCAACGCGTGCCGGGAGTTTTCGAATGCCGTCCTCCAGCCGGGCAAGCCGTGCCACCAGCTCATCGGTGCGCTGCCGCAGTCCTAGAATCTCGCCCTCCGACTCCCCCACACGACGAGTGTCTGCACGCCGCTGCTCCTCAAGGTAGACAATGGATTGTAGGCGGTCTTCCGTACGTTTTGTGAAATCCGACAGGGAATTCGATAGCGCTTGGATCTGGCTCTGCAGACGCTGCTCACCGGCGGCCCGCGCACCCAGTTGTTCTTCGTGGCGCATCAACGGCCGGATGCGATTATCCAGACCCGCGATCATATCGTTGAGCATCTCAATCTCGGCCCGCCGGTTTTGATCTGCATCGGCCCGCTCTCGCCTTACCTGGGCATTCAGCGACTCAAGCTCTCCAGCAAGGTCTCGCCGCGTAGTTTCTATCATGCTAGGATAGTCATCCGTGCGCCGGACGTCGGTCCGTACCGTGACCAGTTCCTGGCGCAACCCCTGCAGGTCCTTTGATTGGGCCTCGAAGAGGTGCGATTGCTGTTCTAGGCGCTCTTGAAGGACAGCGATCGAGGCCTTGTCGCGCTTCCGCTCCTCGTCCAGCCAGCGGATCATCTGCTCCAGTTGTGGTGTCTCCATCTGCTGTCACCTGCTTTCACACATCTTGAACGGCCCACTTGAGTGACCCATCGTGATTATACCTGAGACCGCCGGAAGAGGGGGCTGAGCAAGGTTCTCTCATCCTCAGTGATAGTGCCAAGCGCCCAGATCAGGAATGGATACGTAACCAACACGACGCCAAATGCAGCTGCTCGGCCAAGGGGCCAGACCAGCGCGGCCCCGGCGGCTGAGATAGCCGCAGATACCATGGGCTTGCCCAGGATGTCGCGCCACCCAATGACTCCCAACTGGCGCCTTAGCCCGATCAGAAACGGCACAAACAGGATGAGTTCGGAGAAGATATGCAGGGTCGCGGAAGCGGGATAGCCGAAACGCGGCATCAGGACCAGGTTAGCGATAAGGGAAAAGGCAAATCCAAAGATATAGGCGCGTGTCAAGTAACGCTGCTGATCGAGCGCGATCAGGACGTACTGCGTGATGCTGTTGATCCATCCGATGGGCATCGACCACGCCATCAAGCGCAGCGCGATCATGGCGCCGGGAAGGTACTCCGGACCGCCGAGGATCAACACCATCTCCCGCCCGGCTACTGTGGTAAGCAGAGCGATCGGCAAGGCAATCAGCACCAGGATCTTGGTCCCCAACCGATAGAAGCGTACCAGCGCGTCGCGATCGTCGCGTGCTTGCCGAGATATCACAGGGAAGAGCGCCATCGTAAACATAGAAGGGATGATCATCACAGCATCGAGTAGCTTGTATCCGATGCTGTAGAGCCCAAGCGACTCGCTGCCGAGGATCGACTCCATCAAGGTGATGTCGATTCTATAGAAGAGCATTGAGAGGAGATGATTGACCATCAACGGCCATGACTCACGAACCATCTCCCGCCGCAGGATCCGCTCCGAAGACCGTCCCAGCCGAAACCGCCCCGCGGCATCTCCCGCATGTGATCTGCGCAGAGCCGGAAAGAGGCGCCATGCCAGCACTGCCAGGATAGACAGTGTGACGAAGTTGATCGCGATCGAGGACCCGGCGATGCCGACGATACCCCACCCCGCAATCAGGATCAGTGTCTGGAATGTCACCTTGACCAAGGTACTGATACTGGTGATAGCGGCGGGATACTCCGCCTTTTCATGCGCATAGAACAGTGCCGTCAAGCCTGTGGCGATGGAGGTCGGCACAGATCCGGCATAGAGCAGGAGAATAGCCACGATGGCCTGTCGGGAGGCCGGTGACGTAAGGGTCGCGACGAGCGTCTGCCGCACACCGATGACGCCAAGCAGCAACGGTATCGCCACCAGGCCCAACGTCAGGCGAATCAACGACGTGTTGATCAGATAGCGTCTCGCCTCCTGCCGGTGCCGCGCGACCTCACGGGTCAGATAAGTGTTCAACCCGAA
>Ga0114918_10002767_pt1 | contig 15627 bp, 31 predicted proteins | sample LantaG_FD_87015 | JGI IMG/M metagenome (GOLD analysis project Ga0114918, IMG submission 87015) | Deep subsurface microbial communities from Baltic Sea to uncover new lineages of life (NeLLi) - Landsort_02402 metaG | ecosystem: Environmental > Aquatic > Marine > Oceanic > Sediment | place...
TATTGCAGCACCTTGCTAAGGTGCCGGTGTAACAGCCGTCGGGGTTCGAATCCCCGAGCTTCCGTTATTAATCTACTGGTACTGGAGCTGGAGCCAATGGAGCTGGAGCTGGAGCTGGAGCTGGCATCGTCATAAACGCCTTGACGGCCTCTTCTGTAGTATCTTTAGGAAAAGCGCAATAGAAGTTCCTTTTAGGGTCCATTGCTAGAATGTTTAATCTGTCCTGAGCGGTCAAAAATATTCCTACTGGCTGCTCGCTATCTTTGTAGATTTTGCTACCCACTTTTAACTGCATAATAACCCTCTCTAATTTATATTAATAACATATCTCACTTAAACCGTTTAAAGTCCCAATCCTTCTCCAACTTCTTAGCCGCTTTTATCATCGGAGATACAAGCTTTTCTAAGGCGTCAAGTTCAGTCTGGATCTTATCCATGACTAGGAGCTGGTTAGATTTAGCACTAAAGTTCTGTATGGTCATACCAAAAAAATGCTTAACAGCGGTGGTTAGAACTGCTGGATGTTGTTTCACTCCCGGGGCCTTGACATCTTCTTTCAATTCTCGGAGCGCTCTTTTTCTCCTCAGGAGGTCTCTTATGGAGAAATTAATCTGGGCGTATGTCTTTCGGAACTCGTCCCTCTCCTTGTCGATGTTCATGGCCTTTTCTTTATCGGCCAGGCCCGCCTTAGCTAATGCTTGTGCCATCGCTGACATGCTATGTCTCCTCAGTTCTTAGAAGTACCTTCTGTGTTTTGTGAAGAAGGTCGGGGCATCATGTGGTAGCTCCAAAAGGGTAGATTAGCACAGGATGGATAAAAATCAAATTCTTTGTCAGTATAGGTTTCTGCAATCTGTGAAGTATTTTATTAACAAATATGTCACAAGATGGTATTAATTTTTCTATCACTTTTTAATGTGATGGGGTATAGCCAAGTTGGTAAGGCACAAGATTTTGATTCTTGCATGCGAAGGTTCAAATCCTTCTGCCCCAGTTGATACAATTTACAGGAGATATGACATGAGTGTAATGGTTGTAACGTTGAAAGAAACAGGACTAAAAAAGGCCCTAAACGTTTACTCAATGATGGCAGTAAATGAGCTTCCGCCAGAAGAACTTACAGAAGGTGTAACACTGAATGACCCAGGTTGTGAGGTAGTTATTCTTGAGCCTAAAGAAAAATTGGTGAAGGTTCTTGTTACTGAAAGTTTTTCTATCACTGTCAAGGAATGGGATTCACACAACCCAAAATACAAAATCCCTGACTTCAAAAAAGCCAATACTAAGAAGAAGCCTAAGAAAAGGGCTCCAGCTAAGAAGAAAGTTGTAGCTAAGAAAGTTGTAGCTAAGAAAGTTGTAGCGAAGAAAGCTGTAGTGAAGAAAAAAGTTGCAAGAAAAAGAGCGAAGTAGTTAGTATGTTGATCGGTATGCGGCTATAGAATAGTGGTTAGTTCACGAGCTTTTCAAGCTTGGCACCGGGGTTCAATTCCCCGTAGCCGTACTTACCGATAAGGGCTGATAGCTCAGTTGGTAGAGCACCTGGTTTGCAATCAGGCTGTCGGGGGTTCGATTCCCTCTCGGTCCACTTATTGCGGGGTGGAGAAGTTGGTATCTCGGGAGGCTCATAACCTCCAGGTCGGGGGTTCGAGTCCCTCCCCCGCATCTCTTAAGGAATAAATAAGATGAATTTAGTATTAGCAGTCACAGCCATCTTTTGGTGCAGAGCGGTACCCATCGCCCAAAACGGAGACGATTATTTTAGCAGAGCAGATTCTATTGAGCAAGCCTGTGAAAAATCTGTGCGTGATTGCCGCAGGATCTATCATGAATGTGAGGTGATTTTTTGTGGGAAAGGAAAATCCTTAGCGTATGACGAGACAGACTGCGGTAATATAAAACTATACTAGTTTTTAACTTACAGGAGGATCTCATGCTTAAACTAATTCTGGCTTTATCCCTTTTTCTACACACAAACATTTTGCTGGCAGACACAGGGCCGTTATCTGATTCAGATCTGATGGCTGGGCCAGTACCTAGGCCAGTACCTAGCACAACCGTTTGCCAAGGTAGAAACGGAACCACCAACTACTACATTAAATCTGATCTCAACCCCTTAATTGATCTGACCAACTGCTTTAAGGCCATATATGACGAGACTGCCTTTTCATCCCAAGGGGTCATATGTTTAACTGCCTACTATGTTTTCTTGTTTTTTCCAAGAGACGGTGACTGGTCATGTCAGCGCACTTCCACTCAGACTAAGCAACTTACATGCAGGGGCATTGATTCAAAAAACAGAAACCAGTCGTTTCCTCTTACCTGTAGGTGAATAGGGTTTGTTTTTTAGATCTAAATGTGTATATTGCGGCTCTTGGCCGCATCCGGTCTGAGCACAGTAAGTGGATGACTTGGTTACGCAAGATATGAGAACTCGGCGCTTACCATTGCTAATTTAGCCTTGGCGGGAGATTAACATAGCCGCGTAACAGTGATAACCTCATGAAGTCACAGAGGTGAGATTCTATTGAGTACTAGGTATCAAACTCCCTGTGGGATTCACAGGGAAGCCTCCGTGTGGTAGGTCACGAAAAAAACCTACATCACACTAACCCAAAAACTTGTAATACTTGCTGGGCCTTGCGACACTTCTCAAGACCGAACTCTGTTAACACTCTATGATACCCACCTTTTGTGAAGAATTCCCCCTCGTCCTCAAATATACAAGAGAACTTGGAGAACCTGTGGGATATCGCTGGAGGGGTCAAACCCAAAGCTACAGAAATAGCTTTCCCTCTCATACCTTTAGCCAACATATCCATAACTAGAAAATCATCAAAATCTAATCTTCTAAGTACGGATTTTTTAAGGTCCGCATTCATATCTGCTCCCTGCTAAGCGAAGCATGCGGGACTCGAACCCGCGACCTCCGCCGTGACAGGGCGACGTTCTAGCCAGCTGAACTAATGCTCCAAAGATAAAAATGTATAGTTACATTTAACCTTATTGCAGGGGATGATGCAAATATTTCTAAGACTTAGATGCTTCTTCAGAGGCGTCATCCATCATGGTCTGGAAGATGCCCTCATCTCGATCTGTATTAGCGTACAGACTATTTGTTATGTCAAGGATTTCTAATCTCTCCAGAGTTTTCCCTTCTCTGGAGTGAGCGAAGAAATTTGCCTCGCATCCAGTGGTATCTCTCCACTTTGAGAAGGCTTCATTAAAATCATTAACGAAGTCAGGCCCATCTTTCAAACCCAGAGTTTTTCCTTGGGAATAATTCCACCTGAGGTTGGCAGGAGGGATATTTTCGCTTACGAGGTCTTCGTTAAATTTCTGAACCAAACTCTTCAGACATACTACTGAGGCTTTGGACTGAAATTTGAATCGCCCATAATCTTCTTTGCTGGCTTCAAGCTCAGCTATCAGCTTCTTGTACATCGGCTAAAAATTCCTTGTCTACGTGTTTTTGGACATAACCTCTGCCCAGGGGAGTAAGCATTACAACAGTACGGGCCCCCACACTTTTCTTTGTACTCTTATTAGTTAGATAGGTGTGCTTGACAGTCAACAAGTCTTTCGCCTCAAGTTTCTTGAGCTGACCCTTACTGTAACCGAAATCTGTACACCCGCCAGTTTTCTTGGGGAGGATTAGCTCATCCCTGGTTATGGGGATCTCCCGCTTTGTTTTAATGATGTGCTGCGAAGCTGTGTATAGAGTCGCCATCAAATCATGTAACGCAAACCCCAGTCGTCCCTCAGGGTATATCCTAAGAGATAGGGGTTCAACTCTTTTTGTTCCCCCAACATCATATACAAGTCTTTCGCCAAGAGGGATAAGCTTGACCCCAACCGGTGCTTTTTTAACAACCTCTTTGGCCACCTCTTTAAGTGCGTCAGCACATTCTGTAATAGCATCTGTCTTTACCATAGCCCCTCCTAAATAGTCTGACTGGGAAAGACTATCCTATAGACGGTCCAATTGACACAAAAAAAATTAACGCACAAATAGGTATAAGAATTGTGAAGGAATATGTAATTTTTTTTATGGAGTTAAGTGATGAATACTAAATATTTTGTAGCAGGAGTTCTAGGACTTATTGGAGGGGCTACAGTTGTAAAAGGGGTTATGAGACAAGGGACTGTTCAGCCTCGCAAGAAGAAGAGACCGCCTGAGCTTCCTATGACTGTAATTGACCCTGATACTGTATTTCAAGAAGAAATTGAGAAGTTAAAAAAATGGCTTCCTATCAAGGATCTAGGAAACTTTGAATTAGTTTTAAAACGCTTCGAAGGCGGTCTTGAGTCATTGCCTGAGTACGTTACCAAATCATTAGTCCGGTCCCTTTTGGTAGCGGTGATGGCAAAAAATAGTTTGGAAAGAATCTCTCATTTTTTCCCAGACGGGATCGCGTACGACTCCATACTGAATTGTGAGCTGGACTCCCTCGCTGTTCTGACAGAGGGAGGGGACCCTGAAATGGCAGGTAAAGTGACCCTCCTATACAGTTACATTAAGTAGCCGAAATTATAAAAAAAACACTGATAACTTGGTATAAGCGAAGTGCAGTAAGATGGGCTTACTGTCTCCGGTGTATGCCGGTGTTGTGTATTTAACAAAGGAGCCCCAACTCCGATACTCAACATCGGCGAGAGCCGAAAAGGAAACTATTATGATTAACTTAAATGAAGCAGAGAAGAAGGCAATTGATGAGCAATTCGACAAACAACTTAAAGACATGCACGGCACTAAGGTAAGTCGCAGCGGGATCGTAGGAATACAAAAGCGGTCTGACAAGCTTAAACTTGTTAAAGAGCAGATGGATAAGATGGACGAGGAGATCGCAGCCATCAACGATAGCGAAGAAGGTAAGGAGATGGCGAAGACTTTGAAGAAGCAGAAGAAAAAGCTTAGCTCCATCGGTCGTGAGTTTGGGTTGATTGATTCTGCAGCAGTCGTTAATGGTGTCCTCCACGTTGGCATATCTGTTGCTGGTGGTGCGATTGCAGCTAAGGTTACTGGCGGAGATTACTACAAGATGATCGGTGCTAACGTTGCTGGTTGCACAATCTCAGATGCAGCAATGGCAATCATCGAAAAGAAGATCACAGGGCAGTTGGCTGATGAAGGCTGGAAACGATGGTCGTTCAAGGCGATTAAGTTCACAGTGAGGGTTGGTGGAGCAGCAGGAATTTCTGCAGGTGTAAGTCACCTAATGCAAATAGATCCGGCAACTGGTGCCGTCACCGCAGCAGGTACTCAGATCGTCAGAATGGGTCTTGAAGCAATTGCTGATCAGCTTGAGCAGTGGTAAAAAATCGTGGGCCTTGTGCCCACTTTTTTTATGTTCTTTTAATTAAACCTAGTGTAGGGTTGGACATTATCATAGGGAGTATAAATTATGTATGTTAAGGTTAGACAAACAGACCTAGCGGATGCGCTTGATAAGATATCTGTAACCACATCCAAATCAGCAAAAAATATTCCGGGCGCTTCATCAGTTAGGATCGTCTTCAAAGACGGGAAACTAGTTTTTTACGGCAGAAGCAGAAATGACTCCATAATGGTTAACGTGCCACTGGAGGATTCAAACGGAGACGACTGCTATTTCGGAGTATCGTGTCTGGATTTAAAGAAGCTTGTCGATACCTTTCATATGAAGGACACCGCTGTTCTTCTTGTATATGACAACACAGTCGACGGGGCTGCAATCCCCCTTTGCGTAAAGTATGGTCTGTCCATGTTTAATTTGTGGACTTTGGGGCCAGAACACATGACGCCTATTGAAGACTTCTCCAACGTCCAGTATACTGCTCTGGATTTAGGTGACCTCCTAAAAGGTCTCAGGGCTGTTTCATACTGCATGCATGCGGAAAGAGACAACATGAAAGGCCTATGCGTAGACTCCCAGTATCTGGTGGCTACGGACGGGTTGAGGATCAGCCTGTATGAGAACACACAGTTAGACCCTGGAGGTTCTGAAGAAAATATGGTCATCTCTCCTGAGTCGGTGACCAGAATCATGAGTATCTTCAAGGGCGGGAAACATGAAAAAGAGGCGTATGCTCGCGACCACACATCGCTCACCATAATAAAGGACAACATCTGCTACAGGACAAAGCTGAGTGCAGCCAAGTTCCCAAAGTATGAGAGTGTCCTCCCCACAGACCAACCAACTACTTGCAGTGTCAAGAAAGACGATACGTTAGCCTCTCTTGAAAGAATAACTGCCATGTCCAATATCATCTCTTCACCGGCTATGCTCTCATTCTACCCAACTCAAGGAGAGATGAAACTCTCCACTAAAACGGATAAGGGAACTGTTGAGGATTTCATAGAAATGGAATACGAAGGTCCTGAGGTAGAGTTTAGTATGAACCCCAAGTTCCTTATTGACGTTATTAAAAGGTTAAAAGGTGACATGATTGTATACAGCTTAAGATACAATGCCCGTGGTGGCTTAGCAGGTCTCGTTGAGATATCGGAAGGCCCCCATAGGAACTTTGTGAACCCAGTTAGGGGCAAATAGATGTCTGAGGGTCTGGATCAATTTAAAAAGGAATGGCTCGTAGTTTATAAAAAAGGACTGCGAGCTTCTTTGGTGAAAGCATGTAATAGCCAGGTCATGGACCCTCACCTGATAATTATGGGGCAGTCTTTGGAATGCTCTGTAAAAGATCTCGTGGTAGAATGCTTGAGAGAAGTAGCAGATGATGTAGAAAAATCTGTCATCTTAATTAGATAGGAGTATCTATGCCAGACAAGAAGCCGATACCTGAAGAGCATGAAGGAAACGAATTGCTTGAAATGGTCCCTGATGTGCCAGCGGTAAATAAGGATGATGACCGGGCTGACGAAGATCCTAATGAAATATTGTATGGTAGTGACACGGAGGAAGACTGATATGCATAAGCTAGCACAAGAATTTGAAGTTCTTTTTGCACGATTGGATTGCTTGATTACCCTTGTTGAGAGTGGGGCTCCTACAGCCTCCGAACATCTTGTGCCCGCCCTCAAAGAGCAGGCAGAGAAAACAAAAAAGGTCTTGGAAGAAACAATTACTGATTTCAGGGTGTTTGATGATGTGGGTGATGAAGAAGAGTCTTTCATGAATGACCCTGTGAGTGTTCGGTTGGAAGTATCTCCAGCTCTGGAAATCGAAGATGAAAGTGAAGAAGAAGAAGAAGAAGAAGAATATGAGGAGGAAGACGAACCTGTAAAGGAGGATTGATGGGCAAACAAATAGTTACAATAATACCAAAACCTGACGTTGTCAGAAGACAGATGCTTGGCTCAGTAATAATGGCCTTTGAAAATAGAGGACTCACACTGGTAGGCACTGTACAAAAAATTGCATTGAGTATTCAGGAGCTCAGGGACACCTATAATATTATAGGTCTAGACTTAGCCGAAGAGGAAGAGAAGGAGTGGGGCGTGTCCAATGGCAAGACCGACCCCGTATTCTCATTCCTATTTGAGGCAGATACCGCACACGCCATTATAGATGAAATGAGACCCCACAAGATTTTTCCCGTGATGTACATAAAGCGTAAGTAAAAAAAAAGGGGATTAATCCCCCTCCCAATACCATCGCTTGGTGACTGGATCTTGGTAGTATCCATCTTTGTCCTCAGGAACAAAGTGTGGGGTGGATACTACATCTGGAGCTCTGCCATAAGTCACTTTGTAGTGTTTTTCCCCGCAATCTTTTTTAGCGGTCTTTTTCGCCTTTGACTTGGGCCTCGACTTGGGCTTTGACTTGGGCCTCGATACCTTTTCTACCTTTGGCTTTGGAAGTACCTTCTCTTTCTTTAGACCACTAATTTCTTCTTTCATTTTGCTCAGGTCCTTGTACAGAACGTAAGCCATAAGACTGACCAGAACCACTGCCACAATTGTGAAAAACTTAATACGCATTTTTCCCCTTCCCCTAAATGACTAAACAATTATAGATTACCTTAAAAGGAGATTACTATGAAAAGCAATACAGATATGCCCCAAACGGAAACCCCCTTTGAAAAATACAGAGATGTGTTCAGTAAAGATGATAAAAAAGTTTTGACTCCAATTGTGATAACACTGGTGGTGGTTCTGGTTACATTCGTGTTTTTGAATATGGCTGCAGCGGGGTATGGATATAAAAACTCAATGCCTAAATCATCGTACAGTACGACCTGTCAACCACCATACGCAGGAGTCAGATATTATGTCCTTCCCGGATATCTAGCTGGCTGCTGGTTTGGTAGTAAATAGTTCTTCACTAATCTTATACCCTCTCACCAAAGAATATTGTAAGCCCCTAGGGAGGACAGTTTGTCCTCCCAAGAGCCCTTAAAAATATCAAACACTTATAGGTATAAGTTTAATGGTAAAGCCTGCTATACGTGGGCTATTTTTTTATCTTTTTATGGAGCAGCGATGCAGTTAGTTAAACACAAAATGTGTAATGTTGAGTTCGAGATGGTTGATATAAAGGGGAAACTCTATTGCAGTATAGGCCACTTAATGGAGGGGTTTGGGGTTGAGGAGATACCTCTAAAAAAAGCTATCCAATATAAGGGTAGCGGTCGCCTGACCAAACAATATCTTGGGGATGTGATAGCTACCTCCGATCTTAGTATTGAGGATATTACTATGTTGAAAATTAAGAGTGCAGATCGAAATGAGAGGTTGTGGATGGAGAAAGACCTGCCTGACTTTGCTTGGATGCTTGAGACTGAGGAGGCGAAGAAAGTGAGAGAGAGCATGTTAAACATTATAAAAGGAGAGGCGGTAGTTACATGCATAAATTAGAAGTTGCAGTTTACAAGGTGTTAGGTTTTGAGCTTGGAATGGTTTTAATTGATGGGAGTTTTTATTGTAGTGGAGGACAGCTATCGAATCTGTTTGGGTCAACTTCAGTAAAGTCCCTCGCCCAAGCTTATAGAAGAAATAGACGTAAGTTCTCGGGAACAAGGCTAGCGGATCTGCTAGGGGCGACAGATTGTAACCCCAAGCGTCACACACTGCAACACCTAGGAGATTAAAATGACCAAATGCAAATACTGTGGAAAAGATACCATGAACGATGGCACCAAGCTGTGTAACAACTGCTGGGAAGTCGATAATCGGATAGATGACTTTGTGAAGACAGAGGAAGGTAAAGGCAGGGTACTTACGGCAATACTAAGATTAGGGAGTAGTAAGAAAGATGGATAAGAGTCACGTTGGGATGACAGTGTGTATGGTCTGTGGTGAAGGCGTAGACATACTGCTGGATAAGCAATTGAGAGATAGAATACCTAGCCGAATAGCTGCTATGGAGCCTTGTGATAAGTGCAAGTCTGATATCGAAGGTTACAAAGAGAAGGGCATAGTTCTTTTCGTAATAAAGGACACCTTCTTTGAGGATAACGCTCTTGAGGAGGGATCGCCTTGGCCGCACTTCCATAGCCTAGCGGTCATTACAGAAGAAGCAGCTAACCGTATGTTTAAAGATGTAGACCTAACCAAAAGGGCTATGTTCGTACCGTACAGCATAGCGGTTAATATGGGACTAACATCAGCGATAAAGAGAAAAAATGAGAAAGAATGAGAAAGAATGGAAAAAAATGAGAATATCAGAAACTAATGACATGATTAGAGCGTCCCTTCCCTTCCCCAAAAAACCGCACCGGATGGTAATGACTCAAGGAGTAAGAACCTTATCTGCACACGGTAAGAGGGAGCTTATCAGAAGGATACAGGAGTTTAAAGACTTCAACATTGCAAACGATCCTTACGAGGAGCACGACACCATCTTTGTGGACATGAGTGAGAAAAAGTACATTTGCAAGATCGATTACTATGATGATGATTTCGAAGGCTTCCAAGAGGACGGCAACAGAGTCTTCACTATCATGAATGCCAGCGAGTATTAGAATAAAGGGTGTCTGGATTCTAGACACCCTTTGAAACGTGGTATAAGACTGATGAAATGAAAATACAATTTTTAGGAGATCCCATGAAATACGCACCTTACAGTTCTTCCAGGCTCGACTCAGCAACATGCGGGTATTTATTTTATCATACCTACGTAGAACCTAGAGTTGACAGGAAGAAGATTAGATCCCTCCCACAGGATAGAGGATCCGCCGTACACGAGATACTTGAGTATATGGCAAAAGCATACAAGAAAGATATTAACCACCCCTTCTTCACAGTCCCAGCAGAAACCAGATACGCAAAGCCAAAACCTACAGAGGAGATGCAAAAGGCCATACAAGATGCTGTAAACCTTTACCCTGCTTCCTATCAGCAGATAGATGTTTTGGAAAGCTGCGCTGCCACATTTGCCCGAAGAAGGCTGGACATCATCGATGAAGAGACTGGTGTTGAGCTTATGCTTGCCGTCAAAAGAGAGGGCGATACTTTTGTCCAATGTGACTTCGACGACAAAAAAGCCATCATGAGGGGAAAGATTGACCTCCTATTCTTCTCTGATGATGCCAAGGGCGCTACCATAGTCGACCACAAGACGCAAATGAATATCGAGCAGGCAGACACTTTCCAGATGGGTGTTTATGCTTGGCTGACCTCTAAGTGCCACCCATGGCTTGAAGAGATAGAGTCCTCACTATATTTCGCACAGTTTGGAGTACACTCAGAACCAGTAGTCTGGGATAAAGAGGATCTGGCCAGAATGGAAGGAGAGATTCTCTCCAGAATCGATATAGTCGAGAGCCGTACAAACTGGGACCCATGCCCTAACCACAATTGTCAGTATTGTGATTTAGTCGCCGAGTGCCCTGCCCTTACAAATTTGGTGGAAGTGGATAAGGAAAAAGGCTTTGTCATGATAAAGGATGACAATGTTGCCATACTAGGTGACACAAATAAAGCCGTTTACATTGCACAAATGATTAAGGTTTTAGAAACTTATGTCAACGCTGCCAGAAAAACTCTACGGGATCACGTCAAAGAATTTGGCCCAATCAGCATTCCCGGTACTCTTTATGAGCACCGCCCCAAGACAGAGGTGGACTGGAAAAAGGCTAACAAGATACGATGGGATCTAAAAAAGTTGCTTGTAGACAACGGAATTGATCCAGTGGAATACATGGGATTTTCAGCAACTTTCTCTAAAGACCTTGCGCTAATAGACAATGATAAGTTAAGAAAAGAGATCTTTGATAAAATCCCCACGAAGACTAGTACCACCTTCAAGGGGTATAAGATGTAACCTCCTATAAAATTAACGCGCGGCAGGACTCACACTGAGTTCTGCTGTTTTTACGTTCCCTTTTATAATCCTCATATGTATTATGGGTTTAATCTTTGGAGGTGTTATGAGCTGGATGGATAATATAGAGCGGATATATTTTTTTAAATGCGATGCATGTGGGCACGAATCTGGAATACTAAGGGCAAAATTTGACCCTGAGAGTGAGACCTCCCTTATGGGATGTGAGAAATGCGCACAGGTTGGGAAGCTCAAATACACAGGATGGGATAATGCTGAAGACTTTAAATTGAGCACTTCCGTCACAAAAGTATCATACGATCAAAACGGCAGGAAAGCTTACAAGATCGGAAACACTTACATGTCTAAGACCAAGTATAATTACATGGAGACAGGTAAGGTGCAGAACGAATATACTGCTTCTTATGAGGCGAAGCTTATGGAAGACAAGGAGAAGAATGAGCATCTTCTTCAAACTGAGACAAACACAAAAAGAGCGATTGTCACAGAGCTTAAAAGAGAGTTAACGCGTAGGGCGCATGCAAAACCCGGATCAAGAACTGTTCCCCAAAAATAGGTATAAGTATTATGAAGATAGCTGGTGTAGCTGGTGGAAGAAATAGAGGCGAAATCATTGAACTCAGCGAAGAAAAGAAAATCTTTGCGGCTGTTGGTGTAGGAATCATACAGTGGGCGGAGCAGTACAAGGACGGGAAGTATCTGGCCTTTATCTCTGAACCGACCATATCTAGTAGCAGCTCGTCACCGCACGGAAATCCTTTAAAGAAAAAGTGGACAAACAATGTCTACAGAGCAAAAGGAACCCTTAAGCTCCATCTCAGGAATAAGGCGTCTGATACCCTTCTTGAGCCAAAAACCAAATCATTTGAAATTGAATTTTACGACTCACTCGACAGTCTTGGTATGCCTGACGTAAGAGTGGAAAAAATAACCATTAAATAAGCCCTGCCTCTTTCCGGCAGGGAGGAGGAACAATGCTTAAGCCTATGCTCATCAGGGACGAGAGTCACTCGTCCCAAATAATTGGACTGCGCTGGTTACGGTGCGGTTTTGATTTCATTAAAAAACACAAATCGGTGACGTTACTTCAGTTCGGGATCCTAAGTAAAAAACGAGTCGCTTTCCTGGGAATCATCCAGAAGAAGGCAAACCCCTACCCCACATTTCTTGTGTCATGGTCATGGAGCACAAATTTCCTAGCTGGCGGACGCATTATTTACGGAACAACCACAAAACCAATCAAGGTCATAAAGAGGATGAATACTAATGGAGTACAAGTTCGGAGAAGATCAGTTCACACTCGACTGGGGGGAGAATGACTATTTGGGGAATTGGGCCGCAGATGGGGCAATGACCATAACGAGTTGGGACATACCATCCGAAGCAACACAGTTCATACTTTCCCAGTTCAATAGGTTTGGAGTACCTTTCCCTCCAGAGATAATAGACCTTTTGGGATGTTGCTGGAATTCTCTTCTGTATTACCTAAACCATTTTGACCCTTACTGCATATATTCAGGATTGTCAGAAGTTGAGGTGACGGAAGACTGGCAAAATTTTGCCTACTGCATAACACCTCCCGAAGGTCGTGCCACAGAAATACCTGCCGACAAGGTTGAGACATACAAACTCTATCCCGGAAGGGATCTTATCGTGTTTAATGATCTGATGGGAAAGCCGGGTCTGGATGCCATACCTCAGTTAAGCATAAAGGAAGAATTATTTTACGACGGGTCCTATTTGGAGACTTGGGAGCACGTGTCCGATGAGATCCATGAAATATTGGACCAACTCTGTACGACTCAAGTCAATGGAGAACCCACTGTAATATTAGAGAGAAAGGAGGCATATGTTGAGCTTGGGGTCTGGGCTGCACTGATGTTCATCATAAGCCCTGATCAGAGGGACTTAAGAATATCTCTGTTCCCAATATTGGCTTGCTGCTATGAGGGTGGGGAGGCTATCATTTATGAGGATGAAATTTTTGACGGCACATTTTATACTAAACATGCTCGAAACCCATTGTCATGCTCTGAGTGTGGTATAGTATCTTGGTGTGTTGAGCTAGCTCAACTAGGTAATACCTCAAGGTATATTTGTGAGAGTTGCCTCAATGGCGATGAAGGAATACAAAAAAGGCCCTATGCTTGCGGATTGAGGATGTGTCCCGTCGTAAGGTGCCCCAATCATCCACAGCATGGTGAAGGCTCTAGTGGCTTAGGGTATTATAAGAGTCATGGTCAGCTAAACAGCATGACCTCGGAGAATCCGATGGCGCTTGCCAGCAAAAAGGCAAAGCCCTCTCTAACCTGATCAGGAGCTTCTCGTGGATGTAAACAGAGTTTGGTTATGTGGAATAGTTGAGTCAGACCCCACGCTGACCACTCTGGGATCTGATACTGAATTTACGTCATTCGTAATACAGGTAAAAGAATCATTTATTGATAGGTTCGGAAAAAGAAAAACCAAGAAAAACATGATTGATGTTGAATGCCTTGGCAAAACTGCCCACATAGCCATGAACAAGGTTAAGAGGGGAAAGAGAGTTTGGCTTGAAGGTTATTTAAGACAAGACCCTTGCAAGAAGGGGGTTAACATTAGAGTCAGGGCATACAGTATTCAAGAGGATCTGTCCGACTCTAATACAGCTCATGTAGAGGGTCTAAAACAAGCATGTGAAATAGTAAAGAGCTGTCTCACCACACACAAGGCTGTGGATGAGCTAGAAGATTTAATTTATAATTCAGGAGTAGAAGATGTTCAACAACCGAGACGAGTTATTAGGAAAATTCAAGAGCGCCCCAAACCCTAAAGAACTCAAAGAGCAATTTTTAGAAGAACTGCAAGAGGGTAAAGAGGGTATCCTCGATTTTAGAGAAGAACTTGGTCAGGTCCTTAAAGAAAGGTCTATCATACCAGATATTCAGGATGAAGACTTTTACACGCCTCAAATGAAGAAGGCTCAGGATGTAGCCGACCACCTAGAAAAGATCACATCAGACTTCTTAAAGATAGGCTCCAAATTCTCCGACAACAGTAAAAGACTCCTAAAAACTGCATCAGTCTTAGGGGCTTTTAAATGAACTTATTTAATCATTACAACGCTTACCAACCCAAGGTTGAGAAGAGCTTTGCCACGTTCTTTGTGCCAGTCGATCTTGGGGTAGTGGAGCACAATCTAGCCGGGTGGGCAGAGATTAATGGGGACCGCACAAGGATTCTTCGAGAAATGTCTGAACACTGTATTCGCCTATCCAAGACTACCGACGAAAACAAGTACAAAGATGCAATGGAACTACTGCAACTCCATAGCATCAAAATGTGCGTGGATTTCGTCAAGTACTTCATGGAACCCTGGGAGCTAATGGGTTATCCCGATGAGTCTCCGGAGAACAGAAAAACAAGAGCTGTCCTGGATCTTATAGCTGAACGTGGGTGGGATTGGTTCAAATTTTACGATCGATCGATTTCTGCGACTTTGACCGTGGGGGGAAAAGATTATCCCTACAAACTTATCCCCAGGTATGAGGATAAGTTTTGCAAAGATTTGGAAGGCAAGCTTTATCTGGATGCAGACGAAGCATCTATCTCAAAATCTTTGAAGGTAGAAGACCTAGATACGGTTATGGCCTATAAGTCCCGCGCATCTCTATATAAAATACTAAAAAACACGAATGGTTCAATAGGTGCAAGAGCTGTAAGTAATTTCAATAACGCTCAGAATGTTAGGGATTGGACTATTAATCTTTTCCCTTATTGATGGTACGGGGAAGGATGCAAGGATGAAAACAATAGGTGATAGGGGTAAGGTTGAATCTAAGTCAATCTCACTCTACGAAGACCAGATGAATTTTATAGAAGAAGACATGGAAAAAAAGGAACTCAACTTTCCTCAGTATATCAGGAGGCTGGTAGACGCTGAGATTAAAAAAGAAAAGGAAAAAAAGCATGAAAAAACTAATTCTTATTGTGGCGCTTCTCTCTAGCACCAGCTATGCTAAAACCCAGTACAGGTATGTACCAAAAGCCAGCAAGAACTTTTTCTCACTCATGCTTGGTGCTGGGCCGGTTGGTATGGGTTACGCTGGGCATAGAACCGAAGAGGAGATTACCCTGAGAAGTTACAACCAGGTAGATGAAAGTCTTGTGGTCAATGTTAAGACAAAAATGGGTCCTATCTATGGTGCCCAGTACATTCGAATGTTCAACAAGAACTTTGGGGGTAACCTTGGATTTATGTCTAACAGTTCAGCATTTGCTGGCATTACAATAGGTTGGTAATGAAAAACGAACACCAGTTAAACGCATATCTCACGTTGGCCATAAAAGGTCTAGGTAATTACATGTATTTGAAAACATCGGAGAAGTACCTAGCGGGAGTGAGCGATTTTCTGGTGTGGCACAA
>Ga0114918_10002768_pt1 | contig 15617 bp, 15 predicted proteins | sample LantaG_FD_87015 | JGI IMG/M metagenome (GOLD analysis project Ga0114918, IMG submission 87015) | Deep subsurface microbial communities from Baltic Sea to uncover new lineages of life (NeLLi) - Landsort_02402 metaG | ecosystem: Environmental > Aquatic > Marine > Oceanic > Sediment | place...
AATCCGCTGCGGAAGGCAAGGCCGTCGCTCGAAGGCCAAAAATTGACGCGGGGTGGAGCAGCCCGGTAGCTCGTCAGGCTCATAACCTGAAGGTCGTAGGTTCAAATCCTACCCCCGCAACCAGCGTTACTTGCACCCCCGTTCCCTTGGAGCGGGGGTGTTCGTTTGCGAGGTTGATGAGGGCTGCTAGCTCGCCGTAGAGCTCTACTTTGAGCTTGCCATTCTCCGGCACGAGACGGATCTCTTCGATGAGCTCACGGATGCATTCAGCGGCCTCAAGGCGGCTGTCCTCGTCATTGAGGGCTTCGGCGAGGTTGATGACCTTCTGGCGGTAGAGTTCGGCAAGGTTCGGGTGGAGCCGCGGCATGGGAGGGGGCGCTGCTTGCTTCTGAGCAAGGAGTTCGATGCGCCTGGCCTCCAGGACCGCCATTTCGTCCTTTACGGCGGCGCCAGGGACGCCTGCTTTGATGGCATCAATTAGCCTTCGGAGCTCGCGCTGGGTCTTCTCGAGATCACGCTTGGTGCGATCGTGGTCCCCATCTTGTTCGGCCCTCTGCCGATTCACCTCTCTGTGGAATTCGTCGATGAATGCCGTGACGAGCTCCGGGTGCATCAGTTGGTCCTTGAGCCCATGCAGTACTGTGGCTTCCAGCTCGTCCCGTCGCATGGTCAGCAGGTTGTCACAGGTTCCTTTGTTGCGGGCGGTGGAGCAGCCGTAATGGGATTGACTGATCTTCGAGAACCCGCCACCGCAGGCGCCACACTTGAGAAGACCTGAGAGGAGGTAACTCGGTCGGCGGGCACGTTCGGAGCGGATGCCCTTGTCTTTGGTCATGACCCGGGACCGGGAGTCCCGCTGCCGATCTTTGACTAATGTCCATAGCGCGTCGTCAATGATCCGTAAGTGTGGCACCTCCTCAACGATCCATTTGTTTTCGGGGTTGGGTCGTGCCTGACGTCGTCCGGTATTTGGATCCTTGATAAATTGCTGCCGGTTCCACACCAGTCGGCCGATATAAAGTTCGTTGTTGAGGATTCCCGTGCCGCGCTGCCAATTGCCATAGATCGTCGAAGGTCCCCAACTCCTACCGGCGGGACCAGGCATGCCCTCTTTGTTCAGGGATTGGGCGATCGCTCTTGGTGAGCGGCCCTGTGCGAATTCTTGGAAGATGCGGCAGACGATTGCGGCTTCGGCCTCGTTGATGCGGCGTTTGCCGCGTTCGGCTTCGCCAGAAGCGTCGATCTTGTGCACCACCTCATAGCCGAAGCTCAGGCCGCCGCCTGACTTACCCTGACGAATCCGGCCTTCAAGACCGCGTCGCGTCTTGTGAGCGAGGTCCTTCAGGAATAGGGCGTTCATTGTCCCTTTGAGGCCGACATGCAGCTCACCGATCTCGCCCTCCGACAGGGTGACAAATTTCACTTCGGCGAAGCAAAGCTGCTTGAACAGACCCGCGATATTCTCCTGGTCACGCGAGAGGCGATCAAGGGCCTCGGCCACTAGGACATCAAAGCGGCCTGCCCGAGCATCCTCGAGCATCTTCTGGTATCCAGGTCGCAAGGTGGTGGCGCCGCTGATGGCATGGTCGGAATAGACCTCGCTAAGTTGCCATTGCTCCTGTTCGATACGGGCCCGGCACTGGCGGACTTGATCCTCGATCGAGGCGTCTCTCTGGTTATCTGACGAATAGCGCGCGTAGATGGCGGCGCGGGCCACGCTCATTGTTCTTGATCCTCAGGCTCGGCGAGTAGGACTTCTTGGTAAGCCCTCACGGCGTCGATCATCTTGGCTTGATTGTAGTGTCGTGTCGTGATCTTTGAGTCCTGATGCCCAAGTACGGTCATGGCCAGCCCCAAGTTAGCGCCGTGGTGGACGGCAGTGCTGGTTGCGAAACAAGACCTGAACAGATGCGGATTTATTGGTTTGCCAAAGGCCTCGCGGGTCCGTTTGCAGACCGCGCGGTACAGCGAGCTGTCGTCTAGCGGCCGGCCAATTCGGCTGAGCCAGAGCCGGGTGATCGCCTCGGCATTGCGGAACAAAGGACGGTAGTGGTCAACATAGCGATCGATGCAAGGCGTGCTCCAGTCCGGCAGGACGGCGAAGTGTGGGCGCCCGGCCTTGGTCTCCTCCGCCGGAATACTCAGGCTCCAGGTCGTGCCGTCCTTGATCAAAGTTCTCCCTATCTCCAAAGCTGTAATGTTGGCGCTGCGGAGCGGGTCGGTGGAGAGCAGGGCGATGATGAGGCCATCGCGATAGAGCAGGGCTCTTGAAAGAGCGGTCGACAAGTCGGCTTTATCTGCCTGGTACATCAACCTTCGTCCGAGTCGGAATAGGTCCTTGATCTCGACAACGTCGCTGCGTCGATCTCGCGGCTTGGCCCGTAGGTCTATGCGTTTGCAAAAGCGACGCAGCCAGCCCCAGTCCTGTCCAGGGTCGAGGCAACCTGCGACTCGACTGATCTTGTAGAGGCTTTGGGCGAGAGTCACCGAACTGACGCGCGGTCCAAGGGAGCGGACGTAATCCAGGATGTTCTCCGCGGTCACCGAGGCGGCTACGGCGCCATCACGCTCAAGTCGATCTTGACGAGCGAGGAAGAAAAGAAAATAGGCGTAGCGTCTCGTCAGGTCGTCTCGGGTCTGGGCATTCAGGTGGCTTATGATGCCGTCATGGTCGTCCAAGATGTTCCCGGTCACCTGAGCGGCGTCCCAGGCTTCGCGGTCCGCCCTCGGCCAGTCGGGGAGGGGGAGCGCCTTCTGGCTCGGCGGGTTCCTGAGCCTCCCAATCATGATGCTAGCTTCCAGGTGACGTCCTCCAACGCCATGGCCGAGAACTTACGCACGGCATCCGCCGTCTCCAAACCAACATAAAAATTGATCGTGGTCTGCAGGTTCTTGTGGCCAAGAACGCGTCGGACGAACTCGTAGTTGGCTGGATCTTTCTCCAAGATGAACGCCGCGGCGAGGTGGCGGAATTGATGGGGTGTCACTCTAATGCCAAGGGCCTTGATGATACGCTCGATGATCTGGCCGCTCAGCGTCCCCTTGGTTTTGTAGCTGTCGAGCTCGCCGGGGAAGAGCCAGGTGTTTTCCTGGCGACACAGACGAGGCCGGAACACCGTGAGATAGCGTCCCAGCATCTCATTCACCGGCTTGGGCAAGGGATATTCTAGTGGCTCTTCGTTCTTGACCTCCTCAGGCGGGATCACGAGGTGGTAGGTCGGCTCAAGTCCACCGACCCTAACCACGTTCTCCTCGAGGTTCAGCGCCGCCAAATTTGCGAGCCGCATCGGTGCGACCAACAGGATCTGAATGGCCAAAGCGACCTCGGCCTTCACCGCGGCCTGGATCGGCGCGTCCCGTTCGGCCGAGGCCTCGTCGAAGAGCTGGCCTGGCAGCGCCTTGAGCCGCGCCCGGTTCCTGGCATCCTTGAAATATCGAACCACGTCCATATTCTTCGGTGTCAGGCCCTTACGGCGCTGCTTCCGCAGCCTGACGCAGTATTTTTCCAGTGGCTGGATCTCCGCCTCTGGCGCCTTCACGTAGTGGCGGGCGATCGCATAAAGCCGCTCCGCCAGGTCGATCGTGAAGTTGACGACCGCACCGTCCTTCTTCGCCAGATAGTCATCGAGAATCAGCCGCACGATATTGGGTGACACTAGGTCGGCCAGAGACCGCAGTTCTCCTGGCGCCGCACCCTGCCTCACTGCGGCCGAGGCGGCGAGCCTCAAGCAGGCCCTCCGGTTCTCAATGGTGCTTGGCTTGCAGGGCTGGTCAGGAGCATCCTCATCCAGGAGGCTCGTGCCCCCTAACAGGGCAAGGTGGCGCTCGATGTCCTCGACCAAGCTGGCGGGAAAGGCGTCCCAGGGGAGGGACGCCGCTCTCGGGCGGAAGTCGGGAACTGTCAGCACAGTTCCGGGCCAGCCAGGAACGAGGTCCTTGGCTCGGTTCCAGGAGCGCGCGACCTGCTTGTGGAGGTCACGGGGCTTAACTGTGAACTGCACCTCGCTGGCGTAGTGGATGAAGGCTTCGACGGTTGCGTCGGAGACCGAGGCAGGATCAATGCCGCAGGCCGAGCAGTATCTGAGAAAGCCCGAAAGGCCGAGGCGGAGGCGCGGCTCCCTCATCTTGTCATAGAGGGCCTCCCAGGCCGGCGTAAAGGAGATGCCACGGCCACTCAGTCGCTTGAGCCCCGCAAAGCACCGAACCGCAGCCTTGAGGTTGGCGACATGGTTCTGGAGGGTCTTGCGGCTAATACCTAGCTCAGCATGGTGAAGCCTATTTATGCCGTAGCGCAAAGCGCTGAGCCGGGCTGGCAGTTGGCCCGAGTCTCGCTCGAGGAGTTTCGCGATCCTCCGGATGCTGCAGCACAGGCCATCCTGTTTGGAGCTGGGCAGCGATTCGTCTTGCTCTATCGCGATAAGAACATCTGCGAGGGTGGGCTCAAAGGGTTTGATTGGGACGCCAGCGCCTTGAGAATGGCTATTTTTCAGCATTGGGAGCCTCGTCTGGTGGTCCTCTGTGGACTAGGATGGACTAGAGCGGAATATTAGTCAAATTTAGGAAACCTCAATACTTATACAGGCTACCTGTATACATATGAATATTCCTAATTCTGAAGAATTTATTGCAGGATGTCATGATTTTTTCCCTCTAAGCTGTCCGATAAGTTGGTCGCACCTGATGCGCTGACACGTAAGCGTCGATGTCGTCCTTCTTGACTCTGAGTGCGGTTCCAAATCGGTAGGTGGGCAGTTCTCCACGCGAAATCAGCCGGCGGACCTGCTTCTCGCAGAGGCGCAGGTACGCAGCGGTCTCCTTGACGGTGTGGAAGACGGAGTCCGCGGCCTTCTCCTGGCCAGATGAGTTGGTGTTCTTCCTCATTGGCTCACCCGTCGAACTCGTTCGGGCGGTTAGGCTTTTGCGTGACGCCAGCGCATCCGGTGTTCTTCGATGAAGGTTCAACGCGAGAAGCGATGGCCTCGCGCGCGGCTTGACGGGCGATAAGGCGAGCGAGTCCGAGAAGTGCAGGTGCCTCGTCTCGACTTGGCGTCGATGACCTGCTCTCGGGGCACTCGCGTTGTGAGCCTGTGCGCGTCATGCTCCAGAGATGCGATGCCTGGAGCGTATTAGCCATGCCCCTACCAGGGGGCAGAAGAAACTCTTTAGCTCAAAGACTTACGACCTAGGTGCTCGTTGAAAATCGCCAGCTGTTCGGAGCTAAAGGGCAATACCGTCAGCGCAACCGGCTGGAGTTCAGGAACTGTGAAGCGCCAAGAGGTCGACCGGCTCATTGTGAATCGGCGCCCGGGAACGAAGGCGCGCAGGCGGCAAGCCAAACCCAAAATGGCTTCGGCATAGGCAAGAAAGGTCGGCAGGGTAGAAGTGGACCCTGGCCAAATGTCCTCACGATCATGCTGCTGGCCGTGAAGGGCTGCCGCCCAGAGATGGGCCACACTCGCATACGCCCTATACACTGAGAGCATGTTTGCCCTGTCGTGAGGATGGTGCCCAACGTGGCAGTCTTTCGACCAGCAATGACCCTCGGGCTGTTGCCACTCGGGCAAGAGAGCAGCGACCAGAGGCAGGGCCTGATTTAGGCTCCCGCGGTAGCCATTGGCGTCGCGCTGAATCATCGTCAGTAGAAGACCACCCGCAACAGATGCTCTCGGGCTGATGCGCCGGACCTCGGCCATAAACTCCTCCGAGGAGAACGGCCGCCGTCGAGGCTGTCCCTGCCCAGTTCCTCTGTGAACGTGGGCCAACATCTGCTCCCGACTGAGGTGGTTGGCAGGATGGCACATCACGGCCAACACCTGGAATGGAGCCAGGAGTTTAAAAGTCTCGTCGTTCTGACGAAGGTTGAAGCGTGGCATGGGTCCCGCGCGAGAGAGTGGGGCACGTGATCCTACTCGATTCGGGGTTGACCCATTACGAGTAGAAACCGCGTGACTGCCCCCGGTCTTATAGGCGCCATCCGATTGGCGCTTATCTGGCGTTGATACTGACGCCGAGAACTTCTGCTTTCAGCGATAGAGGGGACATCGCCGATCATCGACCTAATGTCCGCTCCTGACTGCCGATTCAACCGATGGCCGCAACACACTCGGCGAACTTCTCCGCTGGTGAGTGATACTGCAACGTCTTTCTCGGTCGCTCGTTGAGTTCGCGCGCCACGGCGTTCAGCTTGGCTTGGCTGTGCACGGACAGGTCGGTGCCCTTCGGGAAGTACTGGCGCAGAAGACGGTTGGTGTTCTCGTTGGTGCCGCGCTGCCAGGGACTGTGGGGGTCGCAGAAGTACACCTCAAGGTCGGTGGCTAGCGTCAGGCGCTTGTGATCGGCGAGCTCCTTGCCCCGGTCCCAAGTTAGTGACCTGCGCAGTTCCCGCGGCAGGTGCTGCACCTGTCTCACGAGCGCGGCCACGACGCTGGCGGTGTCCTTGTTCGCAACCTTGGCGAGGAGCACGTAGCGGGACCGGCGCTCGACCAGCGTGGCGACATAGCTGTTCCGGGAGCCTGCGATCAGGTCGCCTTCCCAGTGGCCGGGGATGGCGCGGTCCTCCACAGCAGCGGGCCGTTCCCGGATTGAGATCGCGTCCTTGATCTGGCCGAGCCCGTCGCACTTCAAGCTGGCGTTCCGGGAGCGGCGGATCGCGCGGGTCGCTCGCAGATGGGCCAGCAGCTCCTTCTTCAGCACGCCGCGCGTCTGGACGAACAGGCTTCGATAGATCGTCTCATGGGACACGCGGGCGTGCTCGTCGTCAGGATGTTCGCGCTTCAGCCAGCCTGCGATCTGCTGCGGCGACCACTTGTGCTCAAGCCTGCCCGATACTGTCCGGCAGAGCGCCGGGCGACAAGCGAGCTTGCAGGGCTTGGGGCGACGTGTGCGATCCCAAGCCGCCTGATCCGATCGCGCAGCCCGGTAGCCTGCACGGCCTCCATTGCGCTGCACCTCGCGGCTGATCGTCGATGGCACGCGTCGCAACTGACGGGCAATCGTTCGAAGAGACAGCTGTGCCCTCAGCCCTCGGGAGATCTCCTCGCGTTCACTAAGCGTCAGCGCCAAACGAGATCTTCGCCGCTCCGGCGGTCGGATCCCGCCGGTCCTGGCCAACAAAGGATAAATCGACGAGGAGTTGCGATCGAACAGCCGCCCGATCGAACTCATCGACTCACCGCGCTGCCAGCGATCCCAAATCTCCGCCTTCTGCTTCTCCGTGAAATAGATCCGTCCGCGATAGCCCATCCTGAACACTCCATCTTTCCTCAAAGATTGAAGTGTTGCGGCCACCCTTTGAACCCGCCCGTCAAAAAGGGCGCTGCCAGAATGGGGTTCTCGTGGCGAACCCCTATGAATCGAGCTACAGCTCGGCATGCGAGTTTTGCTCCCTCCTGTCCTCCATCACCTTCGTTTTCGAATGTATCGGAGGCATACCAAAGGGATTCCATCAGTTCACGGTAAGCCTCCTGGTGGGGCTTAAAAGGTGGCGCGCCTGCGGGCGAATCCAGCATGCGGCGCATTTACCAGAGTCGAGGTGCGATTACCATCTATTCGCTTGATATCCTCGTCGCAACCCACTCACTTTTGAAGCCTCTGGCCTGCTTCCACGGGCCAACCTTGATCTAAGAAAACGACCCCTTCTTCATTTTCATATTCGGCACTGGACCACGGTTGGAGCTAATGATCCGGCAATTGCACAAACGATAGCGATAAGCGCCAATTGTGCTTTGTTCATAACCGCCTCTCCCACTGAGACCAGGGCGAAAGCCCGGTCCAGAGCTGCAAAGCATGCCGCCCTGGACCGTCCTGCCACCTAGCGTCCGATCTGCGCGCGGCGGCGGTTGACTTCGGCTTGTGAGACCGCACCGGCTTGAATCAAACCTTTGATGCAGCGTTTGGTGAGATAATCGCCATGACGGCGCATGCAGTTCTCCAGTCCTCGGGTTTCAAGGCCCCATTGGCTGCAGAAGCGGCGGTAGTCCTCGGCGCATTTCCGCTTGCCCGTCGCTTCGGCAACCCCGACCGACACGGCAAGGATCGAGAACGCGATTATGAGCGTCGCACGATAGTGACTCATGACTTCTCCCTGAGCAATTTGGTTGATTAGTGGCTCGTGATCTCGCACAGCTGCACTATAAGGCGCTGCCGTCATTTGCGGCGCCCGTCAGCAATGCAGCGATGCAGGGATTCGACTTGGGTCTCTTGCGCGAGACCGGATGAGAGCTCCCTCCAAGAGCCGTGCGGACGATACCAGCGCGGTCGCTTTGACGCAATCGGCCTCCAAATGGGTCTACTCGCGCTGGCAACTGACCTCAATCGCGAAGCTCGGGGTCTCGGCTTAGGAGCATAAAATGGGATTCCGCTGCATGACACGTCATCTCAGGAAAATCGGAACGGCTGCCGCGCGGGCAAAGCTCACTGTAGTCCAAGCTGCGAAAGCTTGAGAAACGGGCAATGAATGATCCGCGTGGTGCCTTTCTTCGCAGTAGTCACGGCGAACTCACATGGTAGTAAGTGTAGCTAAGCACCGCCACGAAAGCACCGAGGGCGAGCATTCCCCCAACGACGATGAGAGACCATCTTAGAATTAGTCGCCAGCTTTCATGTCTGGTCATCTTGCGTCACCATCCAGTTTCTCCGAAAAATCGGAGGTTGCGGCACTAATGAAGGCCTGAAAGTCAGGACGAAAAAAATAAAGCCGAGAAAGAGCCCGGTGAAGGAGGGAGCCACTAGGGGGGTAGTCTGGATTCGTCCGCAGGGCCTTGCGCGCGACCATGAGTGAAGTCTTCCGAAGTTGGACCTTTTAGGGCCCGCGGAAGACCGGCCGCATTCCAGATCCCCGGTGTCTGCATTGACCGCGCCAGCAAGCTGTTCAGTGGTGCTATTCGTACTTGAACGAAATTCTGACTTTGGTTCGGTAGGCTTCCACCTTGCCGTCCTTGACGACCATGTCTTGCTCCACAACTTCGGCCACCCGTAAGTCGCGCAAGCTCTTTGCGGCCTTCTCAACGGCGACTTTGCCAGCTTCCTCCCAAGACTTTGAGCTTGTCCCAATGAGATGAATGACTTTGTAGACATTATCCTGCATAGCGTTCTCTCCCTTTGCTCGGCAATCGCAGAGGCTCTGTGCCGGTCCCCCGCTACGCCTTAGTTCCCAGGGGCCTGTTATTGTCATGTGCCGAAAACAAATAAGCATGTACCTGCTGAGGGCCCAAAGCCAGGCACCTATCTCGCAATGCAGCAAGCTTACGGCGCGGTCAACGACCGGTCATTGGAGATCGAGACCGAGTTGATGTGCCGTTCAAGGATACATGCGCGCCTTGTTCGAGTACGGCTACGAGAAAGGCACGGGCGGCTATCATTGGCATAAGACGCCTCCCGGCTTTCAGGACTAACCTACTCAAGCGGCACGACCGCTTATGACACAAAGCGGACGTGCTGAACCAGCGAAGTGATGTCCGCTGTTGGCGAGCGGTCCGAGCGCCTCAAATAAGAGACGACGCGAGGATGGCGCACGCGACGTAGAGAACGACGAAGTAGTAGAGAACGTAAAGCGTGTAGAGCTGCCCGTTGCCGGTGTAGAGGCGGGCTGCAACCGCGCCGAGCTTCTGCGTCCCTCCGGCAAGCGCAGTCCAGAATGCTGACGCGTAGGGCGGCGTGAGCGCTGCGAGCAGCGGCTGATAGTAATGGTAGAAGCTGGCGGCGCGCTTGGCGCCGGTGACGTTCGCCTCCCGTCCACGCCGCACCAGCCACAGCGCTGCGACCGCCACCGCAGACAGGGCGACGGCAGCGAGCATCGTCGGCCACGGGTTCCAGTATCCGTAGATCAGCTCCAGAGACATCTCCTCCCAGACCAACGTTGAAGCGAACGCTGGATCGATCGCTTCGGAAATCGGCACGATGAGCAGTTTGGGAAAGAAAGTCATGATAAGGATGCCAAGGATGAGCAGCGCCTGGGCCGCGAGGATCGGCCATGGGGCATCCGAGGTCGTCCGCGCATCATCTTGTGGTGCGCCAAGGAACGTCGCGCGGACGAAGCGCACCATGTAGAGAAGGCCGACCAGCGTCGCCAGAACGCCCAACGCGATCGGGAGAAACCAGCCCTTCTCCATCATGGCGCTGAGGAGAAGCCACTTGCCGCCAAAGCCTGTGAAGGGTGGCAAGCCCGACATGGCGACCACTCCGATCACGGCGATGCCGAACGTGACCGGCATGCCTTTAGCAAGACCGCCAAGATCGGAGAAGGCGCGCCGGCCGGTGCGTAGAATGACCGAAGCGGCCACAAGAAACAGAATGCCTTTGACGGCGAGATGGTTGGCCGTGAGGTAGAGGGCTGTGACCCAACCGAGATGACTCATCAGCGCCACCGCGGCCACGATGTAGCCGAGCTGGCTCATGCTGGAATAGGCCAGCATCCGCTTGATGTCGTCCTGACGGACCGCCAGCAAGGCGCCTCCAACCGTCGTCGCCATGCCGAGGCATCCCACGAGGTAGGCCAGATCGAGCGCCGCGTCGGAGCGAATTGCCGCGTAGGCGGCGATGACGAGCCCGAAGATCGGCGCTTTGCTGACCACGGCGGATAACATCGCCGACAAATCGTCTTCGGACTCGGCATAGGCGGCTGGAAGCCAGACATGCACGCCAATTGCCCCTGCTTTGATCAGGAAGCCAATCACCAGCAGCCCGAACGCGAGCGCGCTTTCCGAGCCCGCGGTCATCAAGGTAGATAGCGCTACGCCGCCCGTGACCGCGTGGGCCACGACGAAGCCTGCAAGAAGGAAATACCCGGCCGCGAGCGACCAGATGAGATAGGAGAAGGCCGCAGGCCGCGCGTCGTCCCGGCGCGCTATGAGAAAGTATGACGAGAGCGTCACAAGCTCGAACAGGAAGAAGAACTCCAGGCTCGTGGTGGCGCGGGGCAGCGCCGTCAGCGAGAGCAACATCACGGCAAGTAACGGATAGAAGCCGCGTCGGTTTTCCTTGCGGTAAAGGCACGCGATGACGAGCGCCATGCTGCCGGCATAAAGGAGCGCAGCGAAGAGGAACCCTATCCCCGTCGCCCCGCTTACGAGCCACAAGCCTGCGGCGCCCACGGCCAAGAACGTAATGAGCCACTTTACGCCGACGGCGAGCCTGTCTAAGGCGAAGATCGCCGCGCCAACAACCAACGGCGCGAAGATCCATTGAGCACTCAAGCCAGCCATCGTTGCAGCGCCGTAGCCGCAGGCCACTAGCAGAGCGCCGGCTCCGTAGACCGGCAGCAAGGCGAGACGCTCGGGCTGCCAGCCTTCCGTGTCGGTGCACCGGCGCAGCGATTGTCCGAACCAGCGAAACAGGTAGGCTGCCTCGAGCAAGGAGCCGAACAGGATGAGGCCGATCCAAAAATACTGACTGCCCGATCCGAGCGTCAGTACGAGTTGCCACTTCGCCCAAAATCCCGGAAAGGGCGGGAGCCCCGCAATGGCGCAAACCAGCACGCCGAAGCCGAACAGGGCCATCGGGTGCCCGGCAAGGACCGACCAATTTCTCAAGTGCTCCTTGCGGACGACCCCGGCGAGCCAAAACAGGCCGGCCTTCGCGAGAAGATGGTTGAGGAACAACCCGCCGATCACGAGCGGCACAGCAGTTTCGGCGTTGGTCAAGTGTAGGAGCGCCAAGGCCATGCAGAGGAGTCCCATCTGCCCAGTCGAGGAATAGCCGAGGAGGCGCTGCGCCTTCGTCTGGGAGAGTCCAATCAGGTTGGCGAGGACGAACGTGATGGCGCCGGAGGCGGCAATCACGACGAGATAGTCCTCGAATAGCGGCAGAAGCTTCAGAAGCGCGAAAAATATGCCTGCGGAGACGATGGATGCGACCAAAGCCGCAACGCTTCCCGGAGCGGTCTCGTAGACGTCGATACCCCAACCGTTCGCCGGGAATGGCTTTAGTTCGATCAGCAAGCAGCCGAGCAGCAGCATCACGGCCGCAAAGGCGATCGGACCCGTGATCGCTCCGCGCCCAGCAGTCAGGTCGTCGATGTTGAGCATGCCCGTCACGGCGTAGAGAAGCATGGTGCCAACTAGGAACAAGGTGGAAGCCACGACCGTGGCCATGAGGAACTTGAATGAGGCCGAGAGGGCTTCCGACGAGTTCCCCAGACTCAGCAGTCCATAAGTTGTGATGGACACGATCTCGAGGAAGACGAACAGATTGAACAGGTCGCGCGTCATCACCATGCCGAGAACGCCCATGACGAGCAGCAGGTAGAGCAGCAGGACCGCATACTTCTCGCGCGCGACGTAGGCCGCGCCCAGCAAGGCCGCCACGGAAACGCACGTGGCGACAAACCCCTCGGCAAGCCCCATGCGGAGGTTGATGGCGTATGGTGGCGTCGAGCCTCCCGTCAGTATCTCGATCGGGACGCCGCTCAGGAAGACCTCTACGGCGCCAGCCACGGAGATCAGTGCGATCGTCGCCAACGCGACAAAGAATGCGGCAGACGCCCAGTTCCTCCCAAAGCGATTCAACAGCGGAATCAGGAACCCTCCACCCAAGCCCACAACGAAGATATTGAGGGGGTGAAGGAGGCTGCCTACCATTTGGAGTTCGCGAAAGCGTCGATCGACAGCGTTTTTTTGGCGGCGTGAAGACGGAGCGCGAAGGCGAGCATTACGGCCGTCACTGCGAGCCCGATAACGATGGCCGTCACGGCGAGCGCGGATGGAATGGGATCCACGGCGCGGCCGGCCGCGTCCGAAACGGCAAGCGCGCTGTCGATGATCGGTGCGGTTCCGTCCGCGACATAGCCAATAGCGACGATTACGATGTGGCTTCCCGTGCCCATCAGCGCGAACCCGATGATGATCCGCAAGATGTCGCGCTGCGTCAGCATTCCCCAAATGCCGATCAACATGAGCAGGAACCCGGTTGTCAGAACCGCATGCGAGATCGTCACTCCATCTTCCTCCTCGGCACGGCCGCTATGCTCGGAAGCGTTCGATGATCACGCTGAGTTCGCAGCCAACTTTCGCGCCGAGCAGGACGGAAAGGACAGGAATCGCGCCTGCACTGACCAACGCGCCAAACTCGCCGGCCGGCAGCACCCGGCTGTCCAGAAAGCCCCCTGCAAAGACGAGTCCTGCCACGCCGACCAGCACGATAAGAACACCGGCCAGCGATTCCGTGACGCTAAGCTGCGCAAGTTTGACCCGATAGTCCGGCTTCGCGAGCAGGACGAGTAGCACGCAGGAGGCGATCACGGCACCGCCTTGAAAACCGCCGCCGGGGCCGAGGTGCCCGTGCGCCATGATATAGATCGCGAAAAGTGCAATGAGAGGCACCATAATGTCGGCCCCGGTACGCACGATCTCCGTCGATGGTTCTGGCTCCTCGCGCTGCAACTCTGATACGTGGTCGGTCTTGCTTCCAGCTCCCAACAAGAGGCCAATTCCGGCCGCGACCATGAACAGCACCGCAACCTCTCCGATCGTGTCGAATGCGCGATAGGTCAGCAGAATCCCGGTAATGACATTGGGTGCACCGAGCTCGCGTGGGACCATTTCGACGTAGGCTTCGGCGAGGGGTGGCAGCGAAGTCCGTAGCCGAAAATTGAGTGCGACCGTCGCGAAGACGGTGCCGAGACAAAGGAGCAGCCAAACGACCGCGGCCAGACGCATCACTGGCTGCTCCCGCGGTCATGCACATCGTCATCATTGAAGAAGGGCGTTAGTCCCAAACGTCCCCGGAGCGTGTAGGCCGCGTGCGCCAGTGCGTGCGACGAGATCGGGTTCGTCATGAGCACGAAATAAACGATGATGAGCAGCTTCAAGCTCCAATCGGGGTGGTAGATGGCGATTCCGACAAGAACTAAGGTGTTGCCCAAAGTCGTGGCCTTGGTGCCTGCGTGAATGCGGGTCAAAGCGTCCGGCATACGGAACATCCCAAGGCCGGCTGAAAACAGAAAGACGGCGCCGACAAAGATTACCACGCTGCCGATCAGATCAGTCATCGCCGTCGCTGTCCCTGGTTTTGCGGATGGCGTACAGAAACATGAGCGTCGACAGACCGGACCCGATCGACGCCTCCGTCATAGCGACGTCAGGCGCACCGAGAAGCAGGTAGCAAACGGCGGCGAACAGACTTGCAAGTCCGGCGCTCACCGTCGCAGCCAGGACACTCTTCAGTGTGACCGCAAGAAGTCCGCTCACCAGGATGCCGCAGCAAAGCAGGAGGATGAAGAGCTGCAGCATGGCGGTCAGAGGCCCCGCTCGAGGTAGCGGGCGACCGCGATCACGGCGAGGAAGCTCAGGACGCCATAGACCAGCGCGACGTCGAGGTAGATGAAGCGGCCCGCCACGAGCGCATAGAGGGAAATCATCGAGATCGACATGACGGTCAGCATGTCGACAGCCGCAACGCGATCGACGACCGTGGGACCGAGGACCAACCGCACGACGCCAAGCAGAACGCCCAGAAAGATCAACGCCGCTGCCGCAAGGAGAATGTGCTCAGCCAAAGACCTTCTCCAGATGCTTCTCGACCGGACGGACTATGGCTTGCGCAACCTGCTCGTGATCGGCGTCGGCCAGGTCGAGACAGTGCACGACGAGAGCATCCCCCTTGATATCAAGAACCAGCGAGCCGGGCGTGAGGGTGACGGAGTTCGCGAGCGCAAGCCGGCCTATGGGCGAACTCAAAGAGGTCCTCGCACGCACGATGCCGGGCCGGAGCCGGATACGCGGCGCATAGACATAGCGCATCATGACGATGTTGGCTTCGACGAGCTCGCGAAAGAAGGCCCCGGTGTAGAGCACAAAATGACAGAGGCGCGACGGGCTGACACGGATGGTCCGCCAGATGGCGAGTCGTCCGACGAAGAAGTACGCCAACACCCCCGAGACGGCGGCGCCGGTCGCGAGCGATTGAAGGTTGAACGAAGAGGCCAGCGCAACCCATATCAAGGTCAGAAGAACCCAGAGCGTCGGAAACCCGACCTGAGCTTCAACCCCGTGCTGCAAGTCACGTACTCCCATCAGAGCCAGTTCCCACCCGTCAGTCTTGGTCTCGACTGATGTTAGAAGACCGAAGGAAGTCAATCAATCTGAGCCGACGCGACGGACGCGGCTCGCCGGGGGCGCTTCCTCTCGCGTGAGCCCGGCATTGGGTCACAGGAACGATAGCTCTTCTTGACGGTCTGCGTGGCGCCACCTACAAAATTTCTACCCCGCTCTCCTGCCGTCACCTTGCGGCGCCGACCGCGGGGTGGAGATGAATTTCATGTACGTTGCAGCACTCCCGCTTGGTCTTCTGACAGCGCTCGCCCTACTTGCCGCGGGTTGCGACTCGCAGCAGGAGACGGCGGAAGCTCCAGCGCGACCTGTGCGCACTCTCACCTTGGAAAAGAGCGACAAAGGCGTTCCGGTCGTCCTAACCGGTCGGGTGGAAGCTCTTGACCAGGTTTCCCTCGGATTTCGCCTGTCCGGCCAGTTACTGGAGCGCCCCGTCTCGGTCGGGGACACAGTCGAGCCAGGACAGCTCCTCGGCGAGCTTAATTCAGACAATGAAAACAATGCCTTGCGTTCCGCCAAGGCCAATCTCAGTGCGGCGCTGGCGAAGCAGACCCAGGTGCGTAATCACTTTGA
>Ga0114918_10002770_pt1 | contig 15610 bp, 13 predicted proteins | sample LantaG_FD_87015 | JGI IMG/M metagenome (GOLD analysis project Ga0114918, IMG submission 87015) | Deep subsurface microbial communities from Baltic Sea to uncover new lineages of life (NeLLi) - Landsort_02402 metaG | ecosystem: Environmental > Aquatic > Marine > Oceanic > Sediment | place...
CCGGGGCGGGGGGGGGGGGGGGGGGGGGGGGGGGGGGGGGGGGGGCGCACTGCCGCCGCTGCCGCCGCCTGGAGGGGAAGGGGAGGAGGAGGGGGAGGAGGGCGCGGCGGCAGCAGCACTCTCACCGCCGACCCCCACCCGACCACCATCCCTGGCGTCCCGCCTGACCGCCGCCACCCACCGGGCGGCGACCAGGCTGCTGGCGGCGCGCCCGGCGGTGGCGGCATCTACCGACACCGCCTCCTCCTCCACCACCACCCTGCCCACCACCCTGCCCCCCCTGCGCGCCCCGCCCGCGGGCGGCGTCCTGGCCGGCCCGGCTGCAGATCTGGCGACGATGTCTCTGCTGGACGGAGACGGGCTGACGGAGGTGGAGGCGGAGGGGGAGGGACAGCAGGCGGGGCAGGGGCGGGCGGGGGTGTGCGCGGTGATGTGAGATGTGGATGATAGAGAGCGAGGTTTTTTTCCCTTGCCGCCCCGGGCAGACGGGCAATCTCTTCTCGGGCTCACGCCACACGCGCGCGCACCACACCACACACCCACACACTCTCACTGCTCCTCCCTCAGGAGCAGAGAGGGAGTAATGTTCCGCGCCATACGCCAGCTGTGCCGGGATGTGCGTGGCTTTGGCCAGCAGGTAAGGAAGGAAAGGAGGCGCGCCGAAATGGAGAAAGCGAAACACGCCGCTCTCACCCTCAACCTAACCTCCTCAACCTCCCTCTCCTCTCCTTCTCATCAGGACCTCGCCGCCCTGGAGCGGGAGACGCGCGCCTTGAAGGCCGAGGTGGACGCCTTCCGCGCGGACGCGGCCGCCCGCCGGGCGGGCGTGGAGGCCCTGGTCCTGCGCGAGGTCCGGGCGGCGGCGGACGCGGTCGCGTCCGCGTCCGAGGCGGCCGCAGGTGCGGTCGCGGGCGCGGCGGAGGCGGCGGAGGAGGCGGGGCGGGCGGCGGCGGCGGGCGTGGACGCCCTGGCGGCGCAGCGGGCGCTGAAGGCGCTGGAGCGGGAGGTGGGAGGAGGAAAGGGAAAGGGAGGGGGCGGCAGTCGAGGGGCGTGACATGCAAACGGAAATGGAGAACAAAAAACAAAAAAACGGTCAACCCCTCAACTCGACTACTCCTCCTCCTCTCCGCCCCACGCCACGCACACCGCCGCCACGTCGGGCGGCAGGGCCTCGTACCGCAGCCCCGCCGCGCGACCCAGCCAGCCCAAGTCCAGCCGCCACCCGCCCTCGTCCTCCGCGGCCTGCGCGGCCTCGGCGGCGGACCCCAGCACGCCCGCCGCCTCCTCGACCGACCACCCATTGACCGCGCGCAGCGTGGCCAGCGCGGTCGCCGCCCCGGCCGGGCCAGCCAGGGACAGGGCGTGCTTGGCGATGTGGCACTCGGGCGCCAGGGCTTGCAGGCCCGTGAGGCGGGCGACCCGGGCCGGCCGGTCCAGGGCCCACGCCTCGTGGACGGCGACCGCGCAGCCGGCGCCCCGCCCGCCCGTCACCTCGCACCGGAAGCCCGCCCCCCGCGCGGTCGCGCCGCGCAGGGCGTCCCACACGGTCGGCGGCAGCCAAGCCGCCAGATCGGACGCGGCGCGCAAGGACGGCGGCAGGGCGTCCGGGTCCAGGGGCGGCAGGCCCGGGTGGAGGGCGACGGCCGCGCCCCAGGGGGCGGACGGGTCCTGGCGGTGGCCACCACCACCCTCCCCTCCAGTCCCCCCTCCTCCCCCCCCTCCTTCCTCCTCGTCCGGCGCGGCCTGCCCCACCGACAGGACGCGGCCATAGACGTGGCCCAGGTCGCCACACACACACCCGCCCCCCCCACCAAACACCTCGCCCGTCCGGTCGCGGGGGACGTAGCCCAGGCGGGTCCCCGGGAGCGTCTCCACGGCCACGGCAGCCGGGTCGGCCGGGTTGTCCGGCTCCCGCACCAGGCGCAGGGCCTGGCCCGGGGTCAGGCCCGCCACCGCCGCCTGCCGCCCCTCGAAAGTGACGCCCGCGATGCGGAAGGTGAGGGAGGGGGAGGATGTGCGCTGCAGGGCGCGGCCGCGGGACGCGGGCAGGGGCGGCGAGTCGGGGGACGGGGGCGGGGGTGGAGGGAGTGGGGCGCGCTGAGGCGGGGGCGGCGCGCGCTGGTCGGCGAGCGGCCCGTTTACGTCGCCGCCGTCGCGGCCGCCGCCCCAGAAGGCGACGGGCGCTGATGCGACGCCGCGGCGTGGTGATGTGAGTGTGCGGCCATCCACCCGGGTGACCCGCCCCGCCGCCACGGCGGCGCCCCGCACAGTGGAGGCGAGGCGAAGCGCAGATGCCGTCGGGCTCGCCGCCATCATTTTTTTGTGAGCGAGCGAGCGAGCGCCCGAGCGAGAGCTGCACAACTCTCTTTTCTCTTTTCCGAAGGGCGACGGACGAGCCCGCACATAGTCATGCCTCCCGCCCCCTTTGCCCCCTCCTCCTTCCTGGAGAAGGGCGCGGTCCTTCCCCGCGGGGCGGTGGGCGCAGGCGGAGGTGCGCCCGCCTCTGCCACCGGCGGCGGCGGCGGCGGCGGCCACACGGCCAAGCACAAGCGTAAAGCCCGGGGCGAGGAGATCGTGTTCGACCCGGAAGCGTGCCGGTACGAGTGGATGGAGAGAGGGAGAGGGGGCTGCTGGGGGGGGAATGGGTGTGGGCTGGTGGATGCTGCGCCCTCGCGGCCGGGGCGTGAGAGGCAAAAAGGGTCCCCCCACACACACACATGCGGGGGCCTCGCCTCCAACCTAGCCGCGGTGCTCTCAACGCTTTCCCCTTCTCTCATCATTTTTATCATTTGCTCCCTCCTCCTCCTCCACACACAACAACAACCACAGCGAGTACGTCACCGGCTTCCGCAAGCGCAAGGTCGCCCGCCGGGCGGCCGCCACCGCGGCCAACGCGGAGCGGGCCCGCCTGGCCCGCGTCGAGCAGCGCGCCGCCAAGCGCGTCCGCATGCGCGAGGAGCTGGGCCTGGCGCGCTTCGACACGCCCCCGCCCGACGACAAGGAGGGGGCGGCCGCCGCCGCGGCCGGCGGCGCCGCCGTCACCAAGCGCGTGTACGCGGGGACGGGCATTGTGGCCGGCGGCGAGGGTGGAGAGGAGGTTGGCGGCGGCGACCTGACGACGTCCGTGCTGGTTGCGCCCATCGAGCTGGGCAGCGGGGACGAGGGTGGTGGTGGTCAGGAGGAGGAGGAGGCGGCGCCGTCGGGCAGCGATGGTGAGGAGGGCGCTGATCCTGTCGTCGCCCCGGACGCCTACCCGCACGCTGCGGCGGCGCGGCCGCCCAAGTGGGGGTGGGCCCAGCCCGCGGCGGCGGCGGGTGCGCGGAGTGGTGGGGGTGGGGGAGGGAGTGGGAGGAGGGGTGGCGGCGGCGGCGGCGGCGGCGGTGGGCATGGCGCCGGCCGCGGCCGCGGCGGTGGCCGCGGTCGGGGCTCCTCCTCATCCTTCTCCGCCCGGGGCGGCGGCGGCGGCCGCGGTCGCGGCGGCGGCAGCGGCAAGCGGTGGTGAACCTGCTCCTGTTGCTCCTCTACACAAACGCACTGCAAGCTGCTGCTGCTGCTTCCCACCCCATCCCCCATCCCCATCTTTTCACGCAGCCTTCCGGCGCGGCCGCGCCCCCACAAGCTGCGCCCGCTTGACCGCCACGGCCAGGCACCAGCACTCCGTCAGGGCCAGGCCCACTTGCGCGCCCATCACGCACAGCACGGGGCCCGCCACCCGGGCCGCGTAGGCGGCGCCGCCGCCGTCCCAGGAGGACTGCGGGAAGAAGAGCGAAGAGGTGGGGGCGTTTCCGCCACCCAGCCAGCTGTTGATGGCCCGCCCCTGGCCGACGACGGCCGCCCCAGCGGCCAGCAGCACGGCCTGGGCTGCCAGGGAGGACCGCGTGGCCAGGGCCAGGGCGGCGAAGCAGGCGTGGGCCAGGCACAGGGCGAGGGCGGGCGGCTGGGGGAAGGGTTGGGACAGGTTGAGAGGGAGGGGGAGGTTTTGGAGCGAGACAGTTTGAGCGAGACCGTCGCGCGCCTGCGAACTAACACATCAAGCGCCCGCACGCACCGTAACCAGGGCGTGCATGGCGATCAGGGACTCGCCCAGGCCCTGCGGCGAGGCCATGGGGCGCGCAGGACAAACGGAAAACGAAGCACACAAGTGAACGAAGCGGGGAGCGAATTCCGCTCTAGCGCGCTGCTCACAGATGAGACGGGCGGGCAGGTCTCTCTCGCCCCACACACTCGCGCGACACGCTGCTGTACTCATCCCACGACCACCCCAGCCCTAGCGCGGCACTGAGCCCTTGGTCTGGGCCCAGCACACGAGAGGCGCAGGCGCGCAGACTTCCCCCCGGTCGCGCGCTCAAAGCGCAACACAACGGACAGCGCTCCGGCGCGCTGCTTCTTTGCTCTTCTTCACGCACGCCCCACACGACCGACCATGCGCTGGCGACCCGGCCTCCTACTGCTGATGGCCACCTGCCTGGCAGCCTGCGCGGCCATCGCCTCCGCCGTGAGGGAGACCAAGTTCTACGACACGCTGGGCGTGGCGCCGGACGCGGACGAGGCGACGATCAAGAAGGCCTACCGCCGGCAGGCACTGTGAGTGTGGGTGGGGGGGAATGGCGAGGAGGGGCGGGGGGCTGGGCGTGCCTTTCACGCGCCGGGCGGGTCGGCAAGGCCCGTGCCGGTGAGGCTGCAGGGAGAGAGAGGAGCGAGTGGGGCGAGGTGGCGCCCGCGCAAGCACGGCTTCCGTCCTCAGCGCGCCGGCGCGCGCTCGCAGTCGTCAATAGAAGCAAGACGAAACCCCCGAACCCGCTCTCCTCCCTCCCTCTCTCCCCCTCTTCCCCAAAACAACAGCAAGTGGCACCCGGACCGCAACCCGGACAACAAGGAGAAGGCGGAGAAGAAGTTCAAGGAGCTGGCCATGGCGTACGAGACCCTGTCTGACAAGGAGAAGCGGGGCGTGTACGACCGGGTGAGTGGATGGAGAGGGGATGGAGAGGAGAGGGGGGCGGGTGCGCGCGGCCGCGGGAGCGCGCGCGCGCGTGCGCTCGCCTGGAGAGAGAGAGAGAGAGAGAAAGCGGATGGAAGCCCGGCACTCACCGCGTCGCCTCTCTCCCTCTCTCCACCTCCCCTCCCCACAGTTCGGCGAGGAGGCCCTGAAGAACGGGGGCGGCGGCCCCGGCGGCCCCGGCGGCGGCGGCTTCCCCGGCGGCGGCTTCCACTTCCAGGGCGGGGCGGGGGCGGACCCCTTTGACATTTTCAACGCCTTCTTCGGCGGCGGCGGCGGCGGCGGCATGGGCATGGGCGGCGGCGGCATGCGGTTCGGGCCTGGGGGTGGCATGGGCGGTGGCGGCTTCCCGGGCGGCGGCGGCCGTGGCGGCAGCGGCCAGCGCGGCGGCGGTCAGGGCGGGGGCGGCGGCGGCGGCGGCGGCGCGGGCCTCTACGACGGCGACGCCGCCGTCCTCGCCTTCACCGCCTCCGACCTGCCCCCGCCGCCCGGGGCCAAGGTCACCCTGGCCGAGCTGTACGCGCCCTGGTGCGGCCACTGCCGGGAGCTGGCGCCCAAGTGGAAGGCGGCGGCCGCGGCCCTGAAGGGCGTCGCGGCCGTCGGCGCGGTCAACTGTGCGTCCCCCGGCCCCGACGGGGCCGACCTGTGCGCCCGCCTGGGCGCGACGGGGTATCCGACCATCAAGGCCTTTGTGCCTGCGCCGCCCGGGTCCGGCGGGAAGGCCCGCGTCCTGGATTACGGCGGCCCCCGGTCCGCGGCCGCGCTCCGGGACTGGGCGGTCGGCCTGCTGCCGGGCAAGGTGGATGGGCTGGCCGATGCGAAGGGCGTGGACGCCTGGATCGGGCGGGCGGGCGGGCGGGCGGGGACGGCCGGGTCCGCGTCCTGGGGCGGGGCGGCCGTCCTCCTCCTGACCGACAAGCCGGCCCCGCCGCCCATGTGGAAGGCCCTGGCCGGCCAGTTTGAGGGGCGGGTCGCGTTTGGGGCGGTGACAGGGGCCAAAGCCGCGGTGGCCCTGGCGGCCCGCTGGAACGTGACCAAGCCGCTGCCCGCCGTCCTGGCCTTTTGCGGCGGGGATGCGGGCGAGCCAGCGGCGCTGTACGGTGGCGCGCCCAAATCGTCGCCGCTCGAGTCCTGGGTGCGGACGTTCGCGGGCGGGCGCAAGTGCGCGGCGGCCGTGCGGGTCGGGCCTGAGACCGACCTGTCGGCTCTCAAGGTGCCGCAGCTGAAAGCCGCGCTGGCGGCCCGGGGGGCGGCCTGCCCGGACTGCGTGGAAAAGGGGGACTACGTGCGGGCGTTGCGGGAGGCGGTGGCGGCGGGTGGAAATGGGAAGGGCAGGGACGAGCTTTAGAATGGAGATGAAATGGAGGGGTGTGGTTGAGAGAGGGTGTCTTGACTTTTGTGATGCACGGTCTCCTTCTTCTTTCCGGGTTCTGTTGGTACAACAATTACAACAAGCACACAAAGCACACACATACACACATACACACACACCAGGAGCGGCGGGGGGTGGGGAGGGAGCGCGCCGGGGGGCGTCAAAACGGGACGCACCCCTCCAACCTCATCACCCATCCCTCTCAACCTCCCCTCCTCCCTCCTCTTTCCTCTCTCCTCCATCCTCCATCTCCTCACCTCATGTCCGGCGGCATGGCGTCGCCCAGGTACTGCGCCAGACCCGCCACGCCCCGCACCGCGTGCCAGGTCATGGCGTCCCAGTCGGCCTGGCCCCCGCCCAGGGCGGCCCGGGGGAAGCCGCCCGCCACCGCGCACGCGCGCGCGTCGGCCGTCGTGAAGGGGCCGGCTGTTGACAAGCGCGGCGGCCCCGCGGCGGCCGCGGCGGCGGCGCGGGCCTCCACGCCCACGCACGTGGGCGGCGGCCAGGCGGCCAGGGAGGCCAGGGCGGGCGGCAGCACGTCCGACCCGGACCGGAACAGGGGGCGCGGGCCCCGGCAGGCCGCAAAGGCCGGCAGGCACGCGATACGGGGGCCATACTCGGCCAGGGCGGCTTTAGGGTCGGCCGCCCCCGCCAGGGCCGCCTCCAGCACGCCCGCCGTCGACGCCGCGTCCACGCCGATGATGAGGTCCGCCGCGTCCAGGTCGGCGGGCTCAAAGGGCGTCGGCGGGGCGGTGAAAATGCGCGCGCGCAGGCCCAGGCGGCCGGCCTGGGTCAGCAGGGACGCCGTGGACGCCAGGGAGGGCGGCGGGGACGGACCCACGGCCAGCCCCGCCGCCGAGGGCGCGACCGCCCGCCCCAGGCCGTCCCAGTCCGCCATGGCCTCCAGCAGGGCGGCCGCCAGGCGGGCCCGCACCAGCCCCGTCCGGTCGACGAAGAGCACCTGCAGGTTCTGGCGCCGCCAGTCGATGGGCGGCAGGCCCAGGGCGGCCTGCTGGGAGACGTACCGGTGGTGCCGCCACCGGGCGCGCCAGCGCCAGGGGTGTGTTGCTTGCTGGTTCGGTGTGGGTGGGCGGGTGGAGGGAGAGGGAGAGCGAGGGCGTGTGATAAACGATGGGAGGATGGGAGCTGGGAGCTGAGCGGGGCCCCCCCTGGCTTTTTGCTTTTTTTTTTTCCAGGCGGTCGGGGCCATGCGCGACGGGGACTCGCGCGCCCTCGTCGTTGAACCACGCGCGCGCCCCACCCTCCGTCACATTCGCGCGCCACACGGCACATGCACGCACCGGTGTGGAAGAGGACGAGGCCGCGGCGGTCACCGTGCGCAGCCCGCGCGAGCCCGGTCCCGGGCCTGGCCGGGAGAGGGAAGACGAGGAAGAGGCACACATTTGCGAGGAGAGAGTGAGCAGGCGTCGTCCGGACCCGGGGGCGCACCTTACGTCCCTTCTCTTCTCCATCCTCCTCCGTCCGTCTGCCTTTTACACGCTGCCTGTCTCTCCCCCCTTCAAGCCGCCGCCGCATGGCCCTCATCTTCCTCCTCATCCGACCAGCCATCATCATCCGACCAGTGCCCGCCGTCCCCCGCCCGCCCCTCCTCCCCCGCCCGCGGCGGCAGGGCCGCCGCCGGCCACCGCCGGACCGCCGCCGCCACCTGCGCCGCCGGGACCACCTCGGCGTCGGCCAGGAAGTCTTCCAGGTCGCGGGCGGCCGCGCGGACGGCCGGCACCTGGTCCGGGATCCTGGCGGCCATGGCCTCCTCGTCGGCGCCCGCGGCTTCGGCGGCGGCGCCGACCGCTGCCGCGGCGGCCGCGACGCGGTCGGCCACGCCGCCTTCTTCTTCGCCATCGACGGCGGCGTCGGCGACGGCGGCCTCGATGGCGGCGACGTCCTCCTCGTCGAGGCCGGAGGTCGGCCGGGAGGGGCGGTCCGGGCGGACGGTGCCGAAGACGAGGGGGCGGGGCGGGCGGGCGGGTGGCGGCCAGGAGGCCAGTTCCTGTGAGGACGGGGAAGGGTTTTGAAGTTGGCGGCATGGTTTTTTAAGATCTATTTGCGCTCTGCTAGCCTTTCCCTCTGCTGGAAAGGCTAGCAGAGGGAGGGCGCGGGGCGCGGGATGGAAAAGAGGGCGGCCGCGTCCGCAAGGACGGCGGACATAAGAGAGAGGGGCGGGGGGCGCGGGTCGGGGAGGTCGAAAAAAAGCAGTTGTGCGTGCACACACTCACCCGCAGCAGGGCCACCCGCGCGCCCGCGGGCCCGCCCAGGGTGCCCGGGCACGCCGCCGAGACGGCCGCAAGCACAGACGGGCGCGCCAGCGCGGCCGCCACCCAGTCCAGCCGCTCCACGTCCTCCGTCATGATGGGGTCGCCGCCGGCACCGGAGCAGCAGCCGGCGGTCAGGGCGGAGTCCGGGCGGGCGGAGGCCGGGCGGAAGGCGCCCACCATCATGAGAGAGAGAGAGAGAGGGAGGGAGGGAGTGCCAGCCAGTCCCTGGACTGTCTCCAGGGTTCAGGGATCGGAGGCGGGGGCGGCGGAGGGGCGAAGAAGAAAGAACAAATGCGGCCTGCACCCGGCGCGGCCGCCCAAACCTCTCGCCCCCTTCAGGCTGCACACACACACTTGCTCTCTTCACACACACGCACGCACACGCACACACCCGAACGCCTCCCCTGTGCACAAGTTGGGCACACATCTCAGGACCGTTCCGCGGCCGTCGCCCGGCCCTTATCCCACTCCCCGACTCTTCTAAAGAAACCAAACTCTCCTCCTCTCATGAACACACGCGCGCGCGCTGGCGCTGGAGAGGGCTCCTCACGTTCCCGGACGGAAAACGCCCGGGGCCCGCACACACGCACATCATGCACCAAATCAGGGCTTCCCTACGGACCCGATCCCCCGGTACATGCTCTTCTTGTACCCCAGGCCCTGCGCCACGACGGCCGGGTCCTCCGACGCGGCGTCCTCGGACCGGCGCACCTTGTTGACGCGCACGTCCGGGTTGGTCGTGAAGTTGAACCAGGTGGAGTACAGGGTGCAGCCGACGCCCGCGCCGACGGCGGCGAGGAGGGGGTAGACCTAGGGGAGGAGGGGGTGGGGGCGCGGGGGATGGAGAGAGGGAGGGCGTTCAGAGATGAGGTTGAAAGAGGGTGGGGCGCATGATTTCCGGCCCGGCGTCGCCGCCGACGCCTCGTCGATGGGGGGGGAGGGGGGGGGCAGGGCAGCCGCACGCCCCGCTCCTCACTCCGAGCGCGTGCGCCCGCACACGGACCGCCTCCCCAGTGGGTCGGCCTGGGCGCAAAGGGGCGCCCGCTCGCGTGTCGCGGCAAGGCAAGCAGGAACAAAAAAAAAACGCCGCCAGGCTGTGGCGGCTCGTGAAGGGAAGGGGGGGGGTGGGGGGCGCGCACCCTGCGGGATGGGCTGGTGCCCCCCTCTCAGCCAGCGTTCAAGGAGGCTGAAGCCTCCGCCTCGTCCCCAGCGCGGTCGCCGAGGTCGGAGGTGGCGCGCCGAGGCGCAGGGCAGGGACGACGCGGCGCCGAATGGGGGAGAGGGCGACCGCGCGCCGCTGTGCCCCCCTTCTCTCTGCGTCCCTCTCTCTCACACCCCTCTCTCTGTCTTCCTTACCTCGGGCTTGACCCACTTGAAGGAGTTGAGCTTGGGCGCGACCTGGCGGGCAGCCATGGTTGGTGTGGGTGGGTTGAAAAGGTGGGGCGGGTGCGGTAGAAGGAGGAACGAACGAGTGAAAAAGAAGAAGAAACTGAGAGAGCGAGTGGGCGGGCGGGCAGACGAGCGCGCCAGTGCATCTTCTCCTCCGACCCGCACGTCCACGCCCTCTCCCTCTCTCCGCCCACCCACATTGAGGCAGCACTCAGGAGGAGCACGAACCCCTCCTTTCTCAGCCACTCCTTTCATGCCGCCCCTGGCGGCCCCGACCGCGCCGCCCCCCGCAAGCAGTGCACTCCGCGCGTCGGCACTCCTGCCAACGGTCGCGCGCCCGCCCATGCACGTCGCCCGCGCCCGGGCCGTGGCCCTGCTCCGCCGGGCCCTGCCCTCGGGCCAGGCGGGTGGGTGGGGACCCGGCGGTCCCGCTGCCGGGACGCCACCGCCGGTGGACAACCAGGTGAGAGGGGCGGAGGAGAGAGCGGGAGGCGGGCAATCGCGCAGGGTTCCTCTTCTCGTCGGGGAATCTTGAAAACCATGCGGGTGGTGTCTCTTTCCGGCTGGGCCGCCCCTGTCCGCCTCAAGCTCACACTCCTGCCCCTTGCATTGGAACATCACGCACCAGGCGCGCCTGCAAAGCGCGGCCGCGGCGGCGGCCGCCCCGCTGCCGGTGGAGCGCGAGGCGTGGACGCCCGCCGCCGCACCTCCGCCTGCGCCGCCGCCCCAACCTCGCCCGCCGCCTCCTTTAGCAGCGGCGCCCGTCGCCGCGCCCACGCTGGGCCTGCTCCCGCCGGCCCTCCTCGCCCAGCACCCGCCATACACGGCCACCCGAGCCGGCATCTCCGCGGAGGAGCGGACCCGGCGCTTCACGGCGCGCGCCCTGGCCCTGGCGGGCGAGGGCGGGCCCGGCGGCGCCGGCTCCTCCCTCTTGTCCCCGCCCATCCCGGCTGCGGGCGACGCCCAGCGGTCGCCCGCCTGGCACGCCGCCCGGTCGGGGCGGCTGACCGCGTCTGCCTTTGGCAACGCCCTCGGCTTCTGGTCGGGCGGCCGGACGGGGCTGTGGGAGGAGAAGGTGGGCCTGGGGACGCCCTTTGCGGGCAACGCGGCGACCGCGTACGGGACGGCGGCCGAAGCGCCCGCCCTGGCGGCCTACGCGGCCGCGACGGGCCTGCCCGTGACGGACTGCGCCTTTGCGGTGCTCAAGCCCGACCCGGCGCACGACTGGCTGGGCGCGTCGCCGGACGGGCTGGTGCCCGCGGCGGGGGAGGTGCCAGGGCCAGGCGGCGCCAGCCCGGGCCTCGCCCCGCCCCCGCCCTGCCCGCCCGCGCCCGGGGCGGCAGCCGCGTTAGCTGCCGCGGCGGCAGCTGGCGGGCCCGGCATCCTGGAGATCAAGTGCCCCTTCAACCGGGGGTCTCCGGGGGACGGCCTGCCCTGGGGCAGCATGAGCAGCAGTGGTGCCTATGACAAAAGGGGGGGTGCCTACTCGGCCAGCACACCTCGCCCCCCTCCCTTCTACTACATGCCCCAGGTCCAGGGCCTCATGGCCATCTTCGGCCGGTCCTGGTGCCACCTGTGGTGCTGGACGCCCGTGCACGGGGCGTCCCTGTACACCATCCCGGCCGACCCGGCCTACTGGGCGGGCGCGTACGAGGTCCTGGCCGACCTGTGGTGGCGGCACGTGACGCCGGCCCGGCTGGCGGCCGCCGACGCGGCGGCCGCGGCCGGGTGTGGCGACCCGGCCGGGCTGCTGACCCCGGGCGGGCTGGTTCTGCCCTCCGGCGGCGGCCTGGCAGCCCCGTCCCCGGCCCAGCTGGCCGCCCGGGCGGCGGTGGAGGCCTACCGGCCGGCCGATCACCACCCCCTGACGCGAGAGCTGGAGGCGGCCAGCAAGGCGATGGCCGCGGCCGCGGCGGCCGACGCGGCCTGGTTTGCGTCCGGGCCGCGGCCCGGGGCTGGGAGCGGGCTGGCGTGAAGAGGAGGAAGAAGAAGAAGAAGAGGGAGAGGAGAGGGATTGCCTTTCTGTTAGTCTTGTCCTGTATTGCTTTTGACAGCGCGCATGCACACTGCGCACACGCACGCGGGGCCCCTTGGACCACGGGCGCGGCGCGACAAGAGAGAGGACAAAAGAGAGAGAGAGACCAGCCTGCCTTTCTACCCGACTCGCGCGCGTGCCCCACCCCCCACACCCCCTCTCCCTCCCCCTCTCCTCCCTCCCATCTCCAATCAGTCCCCGCCATCATCATCGCCCGCCGCCGCCCCGCCCCTGGCCCGCCACCTCAGGAAAGGCGCCGTGAATGCGCTCAGGTCCCCATCCAACACCCCGCCCGCGTCCGCCGTCGACACGCCCGTCCGCGCGTCCCGGACCTGGCGGTAGGGGTGGAGGACGTATGACCTGATCTGGGCGCCCCAGGCCGCCCGCAGGAGGTCGCCCCGGATCTCCACCGCCCTCGCCGCCGCCTGCTCCCGGGCCGCCACCAGCAGCTTGGCCCGCAGCATGGCCAGGGCCCGCGTCTTGTTGGCGGCCTGCGACCGCTCCGCCTGGCACCGCACGGCCAGCCCCGTCGGCACGTGGCGCACCCGCACCGCGGTCTCCACCTTGTTCACGTTCTGGCCGCCCGCGCCGCCGGCCCGCATGGTCGTGATCTCGATGTCATCGTCCGGGATTTCGAAGGAGGACTCCACGTCGTCGGCTGGGTGGGTGGAGAGAGGTGCGGGAGAGGCACGGGAGAGAGAGAGAGAGTGAGGTTGAGGTGGTTGAGGTTAGGGACGGCAAAGCGCAAGCGCGGCGCAGGACCCCCCCACCCCATTCTCTCCTGCTTCTCCCCCTCCTTCCTCCCCTCCCTCCAGGGCCTCCACTCGCTCGCACCAATGACAGGCATGACCTCCACGCTCGCAAAGCTGGTCTGCCGGGCCGCCTTGGCGTTGAAGGGCGACAGGCGAACCAGGCGGTGCGTGCCCCGCTCCGCGGCCAGCAGCCCGTACGCGTGGCGCCCGCCCACCTCCAGCTCGACCGACTTGATCCCGGCCTCCTCCCCGGGGGCCCGGTCCAGGACGCGCAGGGTGAAGCCCTGGGACGCCGCCCACCGGGTGTACATGCGCTCCAGCATGGCCGCCCAGTCCTGGGCCTCCGTCCCGCCCGCGCCGGACTGGACGGTGAGGACCGCATCCCCACCGTCCCACTCCCCGCCCAGCAGGGCGCGCAGCTCCCAGGCCGCCAGGGCGGCTTCCAGAGCGGCTGCGTACCCCGCGCCCTCCTGCACGAAAGCTTCCGCCTCGGCCGCCTCGGTCGCATCCCCGGCCAGCTCCGCCGCCGCGGCCGCGTCGTCCAGGAGGGCCGCCAGGCGTTCCGCTTCCGTCACGACCGACCGGGCCGCGTCCACCGACCGCAGCAGGCGCTCCGCGGCCGCCCGGTCCGACCACAGGTCCTCCGCGGAGGCGGACGTTTCCAGGGCCGCCAGGCGGGACCGAGCGGCCGGCAGGTCGATGACGGCCAGCGCGTCCGCGACGGCGGTTTCGAGGGAGGCGACCTTGAGTTGAGGAATGAGGAAAAACGGAATGGAGGAGGAGGATGAGGTTGAGCGCGGCAAGGAGAGGCACGGGCGCGGTGCGGTCGCAGTGCGTGCATGCTCTCTCTCTCTCTCTCTCTCTGCCTCTCTCTGCACCTTGGACTTCAGGATGGCGGGCGTCAGGGCGTCCGCGGCGGGCGCAGCCTCGCCCGCGGCAGCGGCAGGCCTGGTCGAGGTGGCCAGCGAGCGCGAGCGCGAATCGGGCGCGAGGCCCATCGACGCCGCGCGCGGGAGGCGCCAGCCAATTGACGCGTGCGGCGGCCCAGCCCGTCCACCACACAGCGGCCTGGCAGCAGACGCCGTCGAGCAGGAGGCCGCCCGGTCGGCGGCCAGGCGAGAGGTGGAGCAGCAAGAGGAAGCGCCGCCACCGCTGCCGGCGGCGCCGGCACAGCAATGCGGCATCATCCCCACGACACAGCGCCGGCCGAGCGACAAAAGCAGGGCGGGCGGGCGGGGGGGCATGTGCTGTGTGACTGCTGCGCGCGTGTGCGAGTGTGCCTGGACGCGCAGCAGCACACACACACGACGCGCGGGGACGGAAGGAAGAAAGAGTGCGGCCGGCGTCAGACTCGCCTCTCTTCTCTCTTCACACACGCCCCCTCCCCCCTCCCTCCAACCCTCAACTCGTGCACCGGAAGTACCGGTGCCGCAGAGCCCCGCCCACGCTGAGCCGCCCCCTGTTCAGGACCCCGCTGCGGGGCGCCAGCAGGCGGGCCGCCAGGTCCCACCCGGCCCCGCCGTCCGCGTCGAGCAGGGAGAAGTCGTAGCGGGCCGCCCGCCGCCCCTCCCGCCAGGCCCGCAGGTCGCCGCCCGCCTTGACCAGGTCACCGTTGAAACCGCGCTGGGGCCCGGCCGCCCGCAGGTCGGGGACAGCCATCTGCAGGAACAGGGCGCCGACGGAGTAGGCGTCAAACAGGGCGGGGGCACCGTATGCCCAGGCCAGGGGGGCGACCAGGGCGGCGATGGCGGGGGGCGGCGGGCGGGGGAAGGTGGAGGGCATGACCAGGCCTTCGGGCGGGGCGTACCGGGGGTCCAGGAGGCCGTACCCGGGCGAGAAGTTGATGCCCGTCGCCAGGTCGGCGGCCGCCCCGAAATCAATCAGCTTGACCTCGCCCGTGCCTGTGATGAGGATGTTCTCCGGCTTCACGTCCCGGTGGACGATGCCCAGGGCGTGCAGGGACTCCAGGGCGACCAGAACCGCCTTGGTCGTCGCCCGGATGGCGGCTCCCGGCGGGTAGGAGGAGCGACGGCGGCGGGAGGGGGAGGCTTTCCGCCCCTTGTCCAGCACCAGCGGCCCCAAACAGTCGGGGAACGGCCCCAGCGCCCCGTTGAGCGCGTCCGCCAGGGTGGCGTCCGACTCGAACCGCCAGACCAGCCACTGGTTACCGCCCCGGCTGAAGCCGCGCGCGTCCGGGGACGGCGTGTACTCGCCCAGGTAGGACGCCACCCGGGCGGCGGCGGCCCCGCCCGCGCGCGCGACGCGGCCGTTCATGTAGGCCTCTGCCGCGCCCGCCTCGCCCGCGCCCACCGCCATGGTGCCGGCCCGCAAGAAGCTGTCCCGCACGCCCGCCTCGTCCTTGTTCACCCGCTTCAGCACGACGCGGCGGGCTTTGAGGTCGGGCGGCAGGTTGGGCGCCAGGGCGGCCTTGTCGTCGCCCGCCACGCCCGGGCGCGGGCGCACCCCTTCAAACACCTGCCCGAAGTTGCCGCCGCCCAGGCGGTCGCGCAGGACGAGGTCGCCTGTGACGGCGGTAGCGCCCAGGGCGGCGGCTAAGGGGGCGGCCACGTAAAAGTCGAAGATGGCGGGCAGCGGGGCCGGGCGGGCCAGGGAGAGGTAGGAGAGGGACTGTAGATGGAGGGGGAGAGAGCGTGGGAGAAGTAGAGAGGGAGCGCCGATTTCACCGCCGCGCCGTCTCCCCTCTCTCTCTCTCCTCTCTCTCTCTCTCTCTCTCTCCCTCCCCCCCCCCCCCCCCACCCCCCCCCCCCCCCCCCCCCCCCCCCACCCCCCCAC
>Ga0114918_10002771_pt1 | contig 15606 bp, 15 predicted proteins | sample LantaG_FD_87015 | JGI IMG/M metagenome (GOLD analysis project Ga0114918, IMG submission 87015) | Deep subsurface microbial communities from Baltic Sea to uncover new lineages of life (NeLLi) - Landsort_02402 metaG | ecosystem: Environmental > Aquatic > Marine > Oceanic > Sediment | place...
GTAAATAGATCGTCATTAGGAACAGAACAATATATAATAGGGCAAAGAGATAATTTATCTTCTGTATTTTGGTTTGTTCGTTTTGAAGCGTCTACTAACAAACTGAGGATATACGCTAAGGACGGAATTGCTCTATGTGAATATACAGAAATAACGGCATCAATTACGACAACAGGTTCATGGTATCATATAGCCGTTAGTCGAAACGGAACATCTATGCTATTGTGGATTAATGGTGTTTTGTCTGCATTAACAGAGAGTACGGCAATATCGACAAACTCATGGTGTAATAGTTCGGATACACTTAGAATTGGTGGAGGAGAAGGTGGTTTGTCTAGCTTTTTTAGTGGATATATAGACGAACTCAGAATCTCGAAGGGAATAGTTAGATGGACTGGAGATTTTACTCCTCCGACTTTAGCATATCCAGAAGTGAAAGATGCAAACACAAAACTTCTTCTTCATGGAGAAAATACTACAACTAAAGAAGGAAATTCTGAGGATACTTATTTTAAGGATAGTTCAGAATCGGATCACAATATTTTCCCAAATGGAAGTATTACTCTTTCTTCTGTTCAATCAAAATTTAATGATAAATCTATATATTTTGATGGTTCTACTTCTTATCTTGCAGTTTCGGATAGCGACGACTGGAATTTAGGGAATGGTCAATTCACTGTAGATTTTTGGTTTAGATTTGTTACAGATCAGGATTCATTTATCGTGGGTCAATATGCTCTTGGAGATAACAACGATAATTCATGGGGAGTAGTGTACAACGAAGGGAGCAGTAGATTAGAAATAAATTATAGCACAACTGGATCTAACTATGCACAATTTAATCACGGCTGGAATCCATCATTGAATACTTGGTATCATTTAGCATTAGTAAGAAGCGCAACAACTTTTTATTGGTTTGTTGATGGAATATTAGGAAACAGTACTGGAAACACATCTACGTTTCACGATTCATCAAGAGATTTATATATTGGAAAAAATAATTTTTCGTTTGGAGGAGGTTATTGGATACCTAACGGTTATATAGACGAGCTGAGAGTTTCAAAGGGTATTGCAAGATGGACTTCAAATTTTACACCTCCAACTGCCCCATATGGAAATCATCTATAATAATTATTTTTAAAAAACAAAAAACCGTCTAGACAATAAATTCTAGGCGGTTTTTTGTTTTTAAATTTTATTTAATTTCAATCTTCTTCTAGATTTAGATATTTACTTACAAGTTCTGAGACTTTTTTAATAATAGATTTCTCAGAATTACCAACCTTTATAGTTATACTTGGGTTATTTTTTTGTTTTTTTACCCATGCAACAACATCGTAACAGCCTTCTTTTCCGCTACGCTTTATCATGAGAATAGGTCTCTTTTTATTCTTTATAAGTCCAAAGAAATCTTTTGGGTGATGAAAAGTCTCGTCGTAAGTGACGGCTTTTTTGCAAATATCTATAATGCACCTCATTTCTTTTCTGTTATTAGAAGTGTTTATATCTTTAGCGTTCATATAATTAGTAAAATGAGTATTAATAAATTTTTTGACATAACTTTCAACAGAAGAAGGTTCTTTGATTTTTAAAACATCAATGGTAGTTGTAAGATCTGGATTTACTTCTCTTTCTCCTCCAGGGTGAAACGAAACCTCTCCTTTTGCACGATCTTGTGTTATGAAAACCAAAACAAGCCTACCTTTTTTAAATGTTGTATACCTACCCGTTGGGTGAGCATGCACTGAACTGAATCCTTCTAGGTTTTCTTTGAAAGCTTTAATTGTTTCTTTTAGAACAAATTCGCATTTTTTCCATCTTTTATCGCGAATATTGCTAAAATCTTTCAAGTGCTTATTTATAAATTCTACTAATGCAGATTTTATTTTAGTATCATCGACTCCTATAGAAATATCAAGTTTAGGTCTATTCTTTCTCTCTCTCTCTCCGCCCATAAAAGCGATAATTTTTCGTAGCTTTCGTTCGATAAACATAACTACGTTCTTCCCGCTTTTAACAGTTCCGTATTTGTTATTAGGATGAAGCGTAATACTGCCATCGGGAACAATCTTAGAACAAGTAAGAGTGATACTATGTAAAAGACGAATTCTTTCTGCATCTAAAACCCTTCGATCAATAACATCCTTTTTTTTTGGGGCCTTTCTTTTTTTACTTGTTGGGGCATCATTTTTAAAAAACGAATCAAAATTTTCTTGAATTACTGATGGAATTTCAATTTTATGATCTTTGTAATACTTGTGTTGTAATAATCTAACAACTGCCTGAACTTTCCACTCTCTATCTACATTAGGAACTTCACGATTCATCAAAGATACCAATTCAGTATTAAGCTGTTTTGTAGTTAAGGACGGAATATCTTTAACTCGGTCAAATATTTCTCGTTTTGCTGTTTTGTAAATTTCTTGATCAGACATATTCTTCTTCTCCTATCCAAAAAAAATGGGGTTATTTCGGAAGCTTAACTTCTATGACATCAAAATCATCTTCTATAAGGCTTCCATTAGTTACTGGCTTGCTAATCTTCATACTTTCTTCTGTTTGTTCGTTAATTGACTCTTCGCTATTGTTTATGTCTTCTTGCTCACCACACTCCTCTTGCTCTATTTTAATTCCATAAATGATTTTAATCCTTTCGTTTTCTATAAATAAAGCCATAAGTGTATCAATAGCATCTTCTTCTGATACTCCTTCTTCTGCGAATCCTAATGGTGGAATAAATATAGTTCCAGGAATTAAATGGATGTTATCTTTAATGAATTGAACTGTTTTTTCAATTCTTTCCCATTCTGTTTCTGTATCTGTGTCATGAACTCCTATTTTTCCTGGAGTTTCTGGAGTCAATATTATTCCATAATCATCTGGAGAAAGAGGCATTCTTAAATCACTATAAGATAAAATTCGCTTGTGTGGCTTATTTCTTGTCTCTGTACTCCTAAAAATGGAGATGTCGCTCATTCCTGCCTCACACAGACGATTGTAGTTTTTTTCTAGCCCAGGAAACCGTGAAATAAGAAATCTTCCAAGCTCTGAAGGAAATCTATCGGATTCATTTTCTGGAGCGGTAGGAATACAAATCCATCCTTTACCCCAAAGACTCCAAATATCTAGACATTCTAATTTTTCAGCCATAAAGAAACACCTTTTATAATCATTAATAAGCAGTTCAATACTATATTATACCTAGAGATTCACGACAATAGGTGTAAAAATAATAATTTTTATAGTTTTTTTAAAGTGTTGGTGTGTATGGATTTACAGATACTAGTCGTTTACCGAAGTCCAACTCCATGGGAATCTCCAGAGTATATCATTATATTGACCAGCATAACTGAATGGATCGAACGCACCTTCTTCTGCGGCTCGACCATCAGAAAATGGATCCCCGACTCCGAGACCATCTTGATCGTACGCAGAAGGAGGTAATGGAGCAAAATCTACATTCCATGATTCACAGGCTATACCGAGTTTAGGATTTAAAGATGTGACTCCGCCATTATTTTCTCTATCTATAAATCCGAAATTTCGTTGATAGTAGAATATTTTACATTGACCGTTCCATCGACAAGAGCTACAGCCATTTCCTACAGCTCTTGGGTTGTTTATCACTCGTGGATAATATAATCTAGGGTCTAGTGGTCCTTCAGATCCTGGTCCAGGTTTGTCTCCAGTGTCGATTCTTGGAGTTCTAGAAGAGGATGCCGACCTATCCCAAGACTCAGGAATAGGAGGATGATTGATTGGTTGACCCGAAACATAACGTCTATATTCTGTCATACGATTATCTCTCAAAAAAGATTTAAACTATCTATCTAAGGATTATATATTCAATTTAGATAATCTTCTTCAGGATTTTCAATTTTTATCTGAGGACTTTTTATTTGAATTTTTGGATTTACACATTGGATAGATGTAAGTATTTCATCAATTGCTTCTGTATTTCCTAGAGTAGAATCTATTTCTATCATTTGTATCTTCCATTCATTTGCTAACCTACAAATAATTGAATCAATCATGAATTGGAACCACGGATTTATCGTTCTAGTTCCATTTGGCTGTAATGGTTGTCTTCCCCAAGGAATATGAATAATTATATCATATTTATCTATTTCAGCTTTACAGTCACTTATAAATGCAGAAATATCAAAATCAGAATTGTTCTGCATTCCATATATGCAATAGGCCGCAAGATCTAACCATGAACGATCTGTAACAAAATTTTCTAGCTCATTTTCTTTTTCTTTTTTACTTTGATATAAATATATTTGTCTCTCTTTAGTTGCTAAAAACTCCTCAACGGTCTCTTCGGTTCCAAATCTAAAACCTTCACTTCTTAAAATAGATTTTGCTAGATTCGTTAAAGGAAAGTGATCAATTGATAGAGCAACCTTTTTTGCAATGGTTGTTCTTCCTGTTCCTGCTGACCCTGCTAATGCTATTTTCATTCATATCTCCAATTGAAATTAGACAATATTAAGACAATTATATTATAACTCTAAAAAATTAAATAAATGATATTTTTGTTTGATATTTCTGTCATTAATAGAGGAAATAAAATTTAGAAATCATGAAAAAAGGGTAAAACATGAAATATCAAGAACTTACAAGAATTATCATCTCTAACGATACCTCTATTGAGCATAAAAAAGTGCCAATAGTTGGTCGTTTATCATTAAAAAAGGGAGATGGTGACTTTTTAAAGGTAGAAATCCCTCAAGAATTTTCAGATAGTGTCTTCGAAGCGATCAAAGAAGAAGGAATGCAAAAGCCAGAATACCGAGCTCATGTCTCTGTAATGAATAGCGATGAACTAGATGGGATTGAAGTAGAAGAGGTCGGAGAAGACATAATATTAAATCTTGGTTCTGTAATGTCTGTTGATCCTGAAGGTTGGGATGAAATGGATCAAGTTTGGTTTGTAGAATGCGATGCTCCAAGACTCAAAGAGATTAGGCAGAAATATGGATTGACTCCATTATTGAACGGAGATCATGAATTTCATATAACAATTGCGGTTAAACCAAAAAAGGAGAAGGAAATGAAGTTTTCATCCAAAAAAAAAGCAATTCAATATTTGGCAGACTTTAGCAAAAAAAGAATCATAATTTCTGCGAATGAAGATGAAATCCAAAATAAATTGATTTCATTTTTAATCGAAAATCCTAATCCAAATGATGAGAGCTTTCATGATTTTGCAGAAGAGCTTGGTACTGATATTCATGAATTGGAATCACAAGCATACAAACTCTCTACAAAACTCGCTATTTTCTTAAAAAATGGAAGAGCAAGTGAAAAAAATATTACAAGAGAAGATGTTGACCCAAAGGAATTGCAAATGGGAATAGAGATCGAAAAAGAGCATACTCCAGATGCAAGTATAGCCGAAAGAATCGCACTTGATCATTTAGCCGAAGAAGGGTTGTCTGATTATTACACACTCCTTAAAAAGATGGAAGAAGACGCAAAAGCTAGAAAATAACAACAAAAACAAATAAAAAACAAGGAATATAAAAATGAAATCACAAATAAGAATACCAATATCTTTCGATCTTGATCTAGTAAAACCTAAGAAAGTAGTTTCCTCTGGTGATAAAATAGTTGTGTTGAAGGTTGGAGATAAAGAAAAAGTAGTTATGGGTTGGATGTTGATTGCGTATTTAAATGGTGAAGTCTTAGAGAATGTTCTTTCTTTTAAGAACGGGAAGCATGGTTGTGCCGACATAATAAATTTAAAAAAGCAACAAACAAATCTAATACAAGGAAACATCCAGGCTTTTTTGTGTGTTCCTTACAAAACTGGAAATAAAATTCCTAGGGTAAAAGTTTTTGTTTCAAATACTGAGTTGACGGAAGCATAATAATCTTAATTATTGTGAGGATATAATAATATGACAACAGAAGAATATCGCAAAGTAGATGAAAGAATTGAAGCTGTCCATGATTATTGGATTGATCCTGATAGTCGAGAGATTTGGATTCATGGAGTAGATGTTAGTAGTTCAGATGGAGAATGGGAAGAACCTGGTGTTGAATTTATTATGGCAAATAGGGTTATTAAAAATTTACACTATTTGAGAAAACAGTCATCGAGAGCCGGGGTTACAATTCATTTGCACACTTGCGGTGGCATGGTGAATGATGGTTTTGCAATCTACGATACAATTCGACTTATGCCATACCCCGTAACGATTATAAGCTATACTCACGCGAGAAGCATGTCGTCAATCATCCTTCAAGCCGCTGCAGGACCTTGTGACACTCGTTTGCTTATGCCTAGTAGTTATTTTATGTTTCACTATGGAACAATAGCATTAGAAGGACACATAAAGGCAGTATATAGCGATATAGAGTTTTCAAAAAACTATGATGAATTAATGTTAGATGTTTACGTTAATTCCGCTAAGAACGGCGAAAAGTTTAAAGGAATGAACGAATCTAAAATACGAAAAATACTAATAGACCAAATGAATAAAAAAAGCGATGTATTCCTAACAGCGAAAGAAACTGTCGAATGGGGTTTTGCAGATGGGATTGTAGAATCATGGCCTGATAATTCCAAATGGCGTAATAAAAAAAAATAGATTGGAGATAAATTATGAGAAAAATTGCTATCGCTCAGATTCTTTTGGCGGAGATCAATATTGTAAAATTCATTGGCGAAAAAGATGAAGGCTGTTATTATCAAGCTAACGGACAATTGGTAAGAATTAAACCAGGAGGATCGGTCGCTATCAAAAAAGGTGACAAATGGAAAACCTTAGAAGTCGGAGTTCCACAAGATATTGTCGATCTTCGCGACTCTAATATTGAAGATTTTCATATTTCTTTAACTGGATGGTTGAAAGATAGTCGAAAATTCAAAGAGGAATCTTCTTGATTTAACTGTAGATAATAAAAAACAAAGATCTGCTCAAAAAAAAGCAGGTCTTGTTTTTTTATGTGGTTATAATATAAAAGAACTATCTTAAATAAAAAAAGGAGATAATATGTATGTAGTTAGTGGATGCCCAAGATCTGGTACAAGTTTAATGATGGATATTCTTCGAGAAACTTTTGGCGAAGATCGAATTCTCGGAGAAAAGTTTATACAGGAAGAGTCTGAAGATAAATATAAAGAACAAAAAGAAGATGAAACAGATGAACAATACTCTGCTCGTATGTATATTTATAAAAAATTTGAAGACCCTGAAAAAAAGAAAAAAAGAAAAGAAAACATAGAAAAAACAAAAAATATGAATCCTAACGGTTTCTGGGAAATGCTCTATACCGTAAGAGGATGTTTCTTTCGATTTCAAGATTCCGAACAATTAGAAAAATTGTTGACCGAAGAAAAGAAATCTATATGCAAAATTGTTTCTCAGGGTCTTATAAATTCAGACCCTAAATATATCGACAAAATCATTTATATGATTCGCCATCCTAGATCTGTAGCTAAATCGCAAGAAAATCTACAGAGACAATTTCCATTCTCCGAAGGATCAGAGCCAAAGATTAACGGAGAAGAGGAGAAAGTACACTCTCCAGAAATGTATATCACCGTAACAACCTTAGCGTCAAAATGGTTACAAAAATATTCAAATGTAGAAGTTCTATTTGTATATTTTGATGAATTAATATCTAATCCTAAGAAAGTATTGACAGAAGTTCAAGACTTTTTAGGAGAAGGAGATTTTTCGAAATCAATCTCTAGAATAAACCCTAAACTTAAGAGAAGTTTTCCGCAAGAGATTGATAGTCCTTTTTGGAAGGATGCTGAATTTGTATATGATCATTTTATTAAACAAGATTACGAAAGTATAATTAAATATATGGAAGATTTAAATCATGCAATTCATAAGAAAAATAAGAAAATCTATTGCTGTAGACTTGCGAGAGCTGTTATTGAAGATGAATGTTTGGTTTGTATGAATAGTAAGCAAACAAGAGAAAACTTCAAAAAGACATCGGAAGAAAAAGGTATTGATTGGAGAAACGAACCTTGCATATTTGAATGTGGACAAAAAGAAGAAGGAAATGTTACAGTAGAGGAAAGCATTTTAAATAATTCTTGGGCAAAAGAAGATGGAGATTTTGAAATCGAAGTTGTAAAGATTAACGACTTCAAAATCTCCTTAACTGATTTTGATAAAATGATTAATTTTAAATTGTAGTTGCCTTATCCGGAATTTCAACAACTTCATGACCAGTTTCTAAATCTTTAACCATCGTCTCGTACAGTTTTCCTTCAAACTTTACTTTAACAATATCATTTGAATGAAGTCGAAACTCTCTTCCGTCTTGCATCTTTAATATTGCGGTCGTATCTTTAATGAGATCCAAAGTATCTGATATAATCGAAATAGTTCTTAATCCAAGAATGTCATATTTTACTAATCCGATTTCTTGCAGTTCTTTGAGAGCCAATCCTTCAGTCCAACACGCTACAATTTCTTCTTCGTCCTTTCCTCTATTCATAATCCGCAAAGGAATCCAAGACTTTAAATTAACAGAAGAAACAATCATACCAGCGGGGTGTTTTCCGATATTTCTAATTTGACCACGAAGCAATTTACAAGCATCATTCATGTACGGATGTTCTTCCATTAAACCACGAAGAGTTGCGTCTCTTTCTAGTAAAACATCCCATTCAAGTTTATCAAGAGAGTCTTCGTCTCCATCTATACTATTTATATCAGAATATTTATCTGCTAATCCTTTTGTAATTCCATTTAGATATGCAGGATTGATATTAAAAACTCGCCCAACATCTTTAATGGCTGTTTTTGTCCAAATAAGCTGATAAGACCCTACGCTACAAACATGATCCTCTCCAAATATTTCAACCATTCCATCTTTAACCTTCTGACGATAGCGAGGATCAACATCAAAGTCGATATCAGGAGGATCAGATCTTTCTTCATCAAGGAATCTCTCAAACAAAAGACCATATTGAATAGGATCTAGCTTTGTAATTTCTAAGCAGTATGAAATTAAAGATCCAGCAGCACTATTATGTACAGCTATTCCTTCTACATTATAAGTGTGCTTTCCTTCGACGCAGATATCATGAACTTTTCCCTTGTATGTTTTCTTTGTCTTCTTTTTTAGGACCGCCATAATAAGTTATCCTTCCTTCTTTTACTAAGTCTTTTATCCACTCACGTATCTTTTTACTTCTTTTGAAGCATCCTAGTCTTTCTAAGTCTTCTTTATAAATCATAATATACGACTTACCAGATCCACTATAAAATTCCTGAGCGGCCTCACGTTTCCTAGTTACTAAATCAAAATCTGACCGAGAACCCAATGTAAAACTTTTTTAAATATCAACCAATTCTGCTCCTTCAGGAATTTCATCAGCGGCAATAAAAGCCTCGCTTCCATCATCGAGTCTTACAAGTATCTTATGGTCTTTTGTACATGTAATTTTTCTACCATCATCCATTTCAAGTTCAAGAAGCTCTTCGTCAACATCATAAACGAATGTCTCAAGAACCTCTCTATGATCTCCATCGTGAGTTACAACCATATCTCCAATATCAATATCTCCTATAAATTTCGATATACCACTAGCCATAACAACTCTAGAATTTGGGTGAAAACATCCGCGGCCTGGACCATAGTATATTTTATTTTTCTTGCAATAAGATATGATTTTTTTAAAAATTAAGAAGTAGTCGGCAAAGTCTAGTTTTTTAATGACCGACAACTCGTGTTGTAAACGTTCTTCATAATTCTCTTTTTTGTCAAGATTTAATCTACGCATCCCCCTTCTGCACAATTTTTCAAGAACGCCATTTGCATCGTCAGACATACTTGGCAATTTAATACTTGTATCTAAATCAAAACTATCAATAGATTTAACTAGATTGCAAGTATCTTCGATAGCTCTCCAAAACACTTCTTCTGTAAATATTTCATCTTCTGAACCGTGTAATTTTTCCCATGAAGCGTAAATGTCATCAAGCGTCTTAAAGTAAAAATCCTTACCTTCAAATTCCCAAACAGAATCGGCTCTTAGACTTTCATCTAACGAACTCTCTCCTCTTTCTACCTTATCCAAGTTTTCTTCAAATGCATTTAAGCTTTCTTTATATCCTTCTTTTATTAAGAATTTTCTAGCGTAATCTAGACCTCTTTGAACAATTAATTTTTTATCTTCTCTTTCGTTTTCTTTTTTCCACTCATCTTTTCTAGGATCAATACAAAGTCCTAAGGATTCAAGTTCTGGCTTCATATGAGCTGCCGCAACTGCTAATGCTTTATCTGCCATCGTTTTGTTATCTCGAATCATAAGAAGAACATCGTGAGCTTTAGAATCCTCTTTTCGTAAATAATGAGCATCTATAGCTATAACATATTTTGCACCAATCCATTCTCCAAAAGATATTAATTTTCTATTTGTATCTCGTTGTTTATCCCAATCAATAAGATTTAATTCAATATAAAAATCATCGAATGCTTCTTTGTAAAAATTATATTTATCTTTTGCTTTAAGTAGTCTTTCATCCCAAGTTAAAGACTCGTCATTTAATATTTGAGGAATTTCACCAGCACCTCCGTCAGTAGAAGTGCCTATGATTCCTTTTCCATGCTTTTTCAAATAGTCTGCATCTGTTCTTGGGACATAATAGAATCCATTTAATTCTGCATCATTTTGAATCTTAATTATATTAAACCAGCCTTCCATTGTCTTAGCTAAAAGTATTTGATGGTTGTTTCGACGATACTTTATTTTCATATCGTCATCCATATCTTTAAAATTTTCTCTTGGAAGATTTCTATATTTATTTGTGTAGGCCTCTATGCCAAATATCGGCTTCATTCCTAGCTTTTTCGCAAGAACATATTGTTTGACCCAACCACCTACAGATCCATGATTGGTAGCCGTCAAATACGTCCAGTTGCGTTCCATCATTAAATCAACCCGCTGTTGTGCCGTACTCAATCCATCACGCAAGCTATATTCGTCATGAAGATGGAGATGAGGGAAATCAGAAAAAGACATCTTCTTAATTTTCAACAATGTTTTGTCGTCAATCTCGTCATCTATTTCTAAGACGGGTGTGGGTGATTTCTTTATTTGATCTGGAGCTTCGCAATGAGAAAAGATTATCATTTTAGCATTTGTCAGAGCAATTTCTTCTTCTAGAATGTTAATACAGTATTCATGATCCCTCATTGGTACGAATATACACTGCTCTTTGTCTAAATTAAGCCTCGTAAGAGTGTACTTTTTATACTCTTCTGATGGATTAGACCCTGTAACTATAGCAAACATATACGCTTTTCGCTTGGGCTTAATTGCGTTGATTTCTGGAAGATCAAGGTACGATGTCATGGTTTTCTCCTTAAGTAGATATAATATTCTAACGATATTATTTTTGAATTGTGCAAATTTCTTTATATATTATGCATATATGAGATGAAATTTTTAATTTAAGAAGAAATAAACAGGAGAAATAATAATGAATATTTCAAGAAAAAGTCTCGATCTATTAATAAATATTTTACCCAAAATGAGATTGTCTCATGTTGTTCTCGCATCTCAAACTTCTGGGGTGGAGTTAGTGAGTCTTTTGAACATTAGAACTGCAGGCTCTATTCAAAGATCCATTTTTGCTGCTCCTAAGATTAATAAAAATGTTATCGACATGGATGACAACCACACTAAATCTAAAATTAATGAAGGCGCAGATACAATAGGTGTTTTTAATGATTATTTAAGGAGCTTAACTTCTGACAAATATCTCAAAAAGGCAAAAAAGAAATTAGAAATGTCTCTACCAACTGACATAGATAAAAATACACTTTTTAAAGACCTAGAAAGCGATAAAATTGCAACTTCTGGAGAAGACTTTAATATTAGCTCTAAAGAAGTTGAGAACTTTGCAAAGGAAAACGATTTAAATGCAGAACAAACTAAACTTGCTAATGCATATGTATCATTAGTACGTCATGAAAAGGGATATCTTGATGCCGTTTTCGGAAGAATCATCAAAAGCGCGGCGAAAAAATTAATTGAAGATCCCGATGTTAAACTTTTTTATCATAAAATAGGTGATGCTATAAACGATATTATAACTACTCTACAACTTGGCGCAAGAAACGGTAAAACACCAACACTAGAGTCTTTTTTGAATTCTGCAAGTTATATATCTGCAAACTTAATAGTTAGTTCTATTAAAGCTAGAGCGAAAAATATTGCGAAAAGTTTAAAAAGAAAAATAACAGGTGTAAATGTAATATCGTTTAAAAAATTCTTAGAAGAATCTAAAGATAAGAACGAAGACTCCAAAGATGTTGTAGAGTTTCTAGAGAAGACCAATTCATTAAAAGACGCACCAAAAGATAGCTCTAAGGGTTCATGGAAGAGGTTTATTGATGATAGAAATCCAGATTCGTGGACTAAAGAAGCTTTTGAGCAATCATGGATAAATTATTCAAAAGGAAGTAATCATAAAAGAAAGAAAACGGAAAGTATCAATGATCCTAAAAAGGTTGAAAGAGTTGAAGGCTCAGGGTCCTATGATAAAAACGATGAAGGATTAAAGTTTGACGATAAATTCGGTCAAGGCTCAAAATTTGACGACAAAAAAGATGAATCTTTAAATCCAGAAGAACTAACGACGAAGTCAGAAGTCAAGAAGGTCTATAATGACATCAAAGAGGATCTAGAGATTGCCATATTGAATAAAATTCAAAACGAAGACCAACAAGACGCTTTTGAATTCGCCGTAGAGGATGCCGACAAAAACAAATCGAAAGGTGGCACCCCCGAACAATATAAAAGAAATCCAGACGTTTGGAAGAAATTCGGAATAAATAATGCAGAGGATTTTCGAAAATTCGTTAAGCCTCATTTCATTAAATTATACAAAGCATTAGGTAATAAAATTAAAGGGCTTTACGGAGAGGAGTTTGTCAAGGTTTTAACTTCATCTAAGCTCAGTCATCAACTTCTTGTCCGATCAATGTCTAGCGACAAGATTAAGTTGGCCAGTGAAATTTCTAAGATAAGTGTAGATATGAGAGAAGGAAACGTAAAAGTATACGAATCTAGTAATCCTCAGTTTTCTCATGAGTTTTATTGGAAAATTGAAAATAATAGAGTTCACATAGCCGAAGTGGCTGAGATCGAAGGAAACCATATTAACGAGGCTTATCAAGCCGCTTTTTATGCAGTGAAATAGGAGAGATAATAATGAATATTTCGAGAGAAGGTCTTGATTTTTTAATTAAAGTTTTACCTAAAATGAAATTTGCTCAGATTGTTATGGCATCCCAGCTTTCTGGCGTTGAGCTAATAGGTCTATTGAATATTAGAACTGCAGGTTCTATTCAAAGATCTATTTTTGCAAAACCTTTAGTTGATGAAAATGTTATCGAAATAGATGACAGCGAATTAGAGAGAAAAGACGAAGCAAAAAGAGAAAAACCAGTAAAAGAAGAAGGAACTGGTCTTGATCGAGGATCTCTTAGTGCCGTCCCCGATTTTAATAATTATCTCAAGAATCTAACAAAGAGTAGATATCTTACTAGCACCAAAAAGAAATTAGAAGATTCTCTTGGTGAAAAAATACAAGAAATAGTACCTAAACTTGATCAATTTGCAACCCCAGGAGAAGATTACACGGGAAGCTCAAAAGAAGTAAAAAAGTTCGCAAAAGAAAACGACTTGGACGAAAAGCAAACGAAACTTGCAGATGCATATGTGTCATTACTGCGTCACGAAAAAGGATATCTTGATCCTGTCATTGCTAAAATTATCGCTAGTGCGGCAAAAAGTTTGACAGGAAATGACGTTTCTCTATTTCTTCCATCTAAAGAAGATGCAATGAATGCAATTGTTACAGTATTGCAACTTGGAAGAAAAACCTTTAATAAAGAAGTACTAGAAGGTGAAGTAGAGCTAGAAGAAGGAGAAAAAGAAAAAATAGAAGATTACTTAAACGAAGTGGCAAAGAGTACTAGTGCTGATAATTATGTTTCTGCAAACTTGATTATTAGTGTACTAAAGTCTAGATCAAAGGCGATTGCATCAAACATAAAAAGATCCATAACGGGAACAGGTACAATTGGATTTAAGAAGTTCTTAGAAGACTTTAAATCTAAAAATGAAGATGTCAAAGATATTGTTGATTTTTTAGGAGCATCTTTAGAGAAAGCTCCTAATGATAATTCAAAATCTTCGTGGAAGGGTTTTATTGATAGCAAAAAGCCAGACTCATGGACTAAGGATGCTTTTAATGCTGCTTGGGAGGCTTATTCCGGAGAAAGTAGTCGTAAAACAAAGAAAACAGAAAGTGTTGATAAACCTGTAAAACTAGAAGAGGGCGAAGGTTCTATGCTTGAAACTATGAAAAACGAAAAAGCTGATAGCCCTGATGAATCGTTAACAAAATCAGAAGTCAAGAAGATCTATAACGATATCAAAGAAAATCTAGAAATTGATATATATAACAAGATTCAAGATGATAACCAAGCAGCCGCTTTCGAGTTCGCATTAGAAGATGTAAGTAAAAGCAAATCAAAAGGTGGCACTCCAGAGCAATACAAAAGAAATTCAGATGCTTGGAAGAAATTTGGAATAAATGACGCAGAAGACTTCAGAAAATTCGTTAAGCCTCATTTCATTAAATTATACAAAGAACTAGGTAATAAAATTAAGAAACTTTACGGAGAAGAATTTGTAAAGGTTTTAACATCTTCTAGACTTAGTCACCAACTTCTTCTTCGTGCAATATCAAATGATAGAATCAAATTAGCAAGTAAGGTTTCTAAATTAAGTGAAGATATGAGAGAAGGAAACGTAAAAGTATACGAATCTAGTAATCCTCAGTTTTCTCATGAGTTTTATTGGAAAAACGAAAATGGTAAAGTTCATATAGCCGAGGTAGTTGAAGTAAAAGGAGATCATATTGACGAAGCTTACCAAGCCGCTTTTGATGCAGTAAAACAAGAAGTATTAATGAATAATTCTGAGATATCATTAGGTTAGAGTTCAAGCTAAATTATGAAGCCCTGACATTATTTGTCAGGGCTTTCTTTTTAGCAGATAAAAAATAAAATTATTTTTTGTGTTTTTCTATTTATTGGATTATCATATAGTTGTATGCAATTTAGGAGATTATGTGCTTAAAAGAATATGGGGCTGGATCTTAGGAAACCAATCTATAAATCTCAATGTTTCTGTTGAGATAAAAGATTTAGATAAAATAACTAGAGTTTTATCTCAATTTGATAATAATAGGGGTATAATAAATAGTAGTGGTCAATTGCCTAGATCTTCTGTGAGTATGGTTATGCCTACTGAGAAAAAGAGTCAACCCAAGCAGAAAAAGAAGCTAAAAGACGACCCTATTCAAGCATCAGATGTGGCAGAACTATTTTCAGCAGAGGGAATTCCAAAAGCAATTGATAAAACGGGAAGTAACGTAATAAGTCAGTCAGAAGGTAAAAGTACGGATGATAAGTTGTCATCATTAAAGAGGCTTTCAAAGAGAAAAGGGAATTAAAATGGTAAAGAAAGATGAAGTTGAAGGCGTAGAAGACATTGCAGAAGAAGTTTTAAATCAAGCAAGTAACCCAAAGAAAATCGAAAGAAAA
>Ga0114918_10002774_pt1 | contig 15600 bp, 10 predicted proteins | sample LantaG_FD_87015 | JGI IMG/M metagenome (GOLD analysis project Ga0114918, IMG submission 87015) | Deep subsurface microbial communities from Baltic Sea to uncover new lineages of life (NeLLi) - Landsort_02402 metaG | ecosystem: Environmental > Aquatic > Marine > Oceanic > Sediment | place...
AGGACAGGGTATTCGAGTTGTAAGTGAAGGCGAGCCCGGCCGAAGCGGGGGGCCGAGAGGCGATTTGTATTGCTATGTCAGGGTTAAATCGCATGAGTACCTCCAGCGTGACGGCAATGACCTGATCGCCGTGGTCCCCATCAGCTTTACGCAGGCCGCCCTGGGAACAACAATTAATGTGCCGAGCATCAACGGGGCCAAGGGTTTGAAAATTCCGCCCGGGACCCAGTACGGCAGCATCTTCAGGATAAAGGGCCAGGGCCTGCCGGACATTCGAACGCATCGAACAGGCGACCAGCTCGTCCAGATTACGGTCGAAACACCAGCGAGACTTAATAAGCAGCAACAGGATCTGCTGAGAGAATTCGCTAAAACCGAGAATAAACGTATTTCTCCAAAATCCGTAGGCTTCTTCGAGAGGCTGAAAATACACTTTGGTAATCACTGATGAAGTATAGAAGAAAAGAAAAATCAAAAGCCGAAGATTTGCAAGGTGCGGATCAACAGGAGCGTAAGACGCAGGAAAACAAATTGGAAGAGCGGCACGATACAATAGAATCTCTTCAGAAAGAGAAGGATGAGCTTTTTGCACAGCTCCAGCGGGTCAGCGCCGACTATGCGAATTTCCAAAAGCGTGTGCCCAAACAAATCAGCGATACGATCGGCTATGAAAAGGAAAGAATCATCAAGACACTGCTGCCGGCCCTGGATAACTTTGAGCATACGCTGCAAAATGCACACTCGGCGGAGAATTTTGACGTGCTCGTCAAGGGCATTCGGATTATTTACGACCAACTGCTCGATATCCTGAAATCTCATAATGTCGAGCAGATAGAGGCATTGGGCGAGATATTCGATCCTGCGATTCACCAGGCGATGACGCAGCAGAGCAATCCTGAAAAAGAAGATAACGTCGTGCTGGAAGAATTCCAAAAGGGATACAGGCTCAACGGCCGGGTCATCCGGCCAAGCAGGGTGATTGTCAATAAATTGCCGGAAGAAAAACCGGGCGGTGGACAGGAAGCTGCGCTGCCGGAGCAGCCTGAAGATCAATTTGATGCGGCTGACGGGGATGAAAGTACCGATACGGAGTAATTACTATGCCGACTTACGAGTATGTATGTAATAATTGTCAACATGAGTTCGAGCAATTCCAGAGCATGAAAGCCAGGCCCATTCGTAAATGCCCGGAGTGCGGCAAGCTCAGTCTCCAGCGGCTAATCGGCGCCGGCGCCGGCATAATTTTCAAAGGCTCCGGGTTCTATCAAACCGACTACAGAAGCGAAGGCTACAAAAAATCCGCCGAGAGCGAGAAAAAGAGCAGCACAGAAAAAGATACCAAAAAAAAGAAACCGAAACCAAAGCAAAAGATTCAAAACCAACCGAAAAACCCAAAACCGCCACAAAAGACAAAAAGAAGACCGCGTAACACATTTCAAAAGTAGTGCTTATGCTGATTGTCGTATTTTTTCTCTAAAAAAGATAAGAGAATAATCGAAAAAAATAAACGCCTAACACGTTCCTTTTCTCCGAAGAACGTTTAAGGTAACGATGTTTCATGGCGTGACTGAGCCGAGGGAGCAATCCAGTCATAGGTTGGCAGAGTACTCCCGTTCTTTAGCCGGAGGCCGGAGGTGTGCATCGTCGATTTACCGTTATGGCCGTTCGGTCGCGTCGCAATTGCTGTAATACCGAGACTTTCAATCGAGACAATCTCCCCAACATCGGACCGGCCATCGGAATTGCGATCGAACCAGACTGAAATCCCATCAAATTCAACATCAGTTAAAAAACCGTCACGGTTGTCGTCCAGCACATCCATGGCACGATAGCCGTTCGGGAAGAACAGCCACCACGTTACCGAGCCGAAAAGCTCCCGACCAGATGTAATCCTGCCATCGCCGTCACTATCCCAAACAAGGAAAGCGGTCGTGGGTCTTACCCAGGGTCGTTTCTCGACGAGGCCGTCACCATCCATGTCAAACGGTACAATCAGGTCGGAGGCCAGCAGCTCAGATAGAGAGATATTATCCTGTAGGCTAAAAATAATCGGTGTAATCGCATTGGGTTGCAAAGTCTCAAGTATTTCCAGATTTTTTTCGATGCCGGTAATTTTCTCCTGTATCTCTGTGGGGATATTATCCTCAGCACTCCATAGTCGAATAAAAGCACTGCCGGCTTCGTAACTTATTATGCTCCTCAGGCCCGGGATGGGCAGGTATTCGAGTTCCAGGTCCTCTTGGATTGAGAGATCATAAGCTAAAAAGTAGGTCTCTTTCACAGCGTTCAGAACAATAGCCTTGATTGCCAGTGGCATAAGAGCCGGGCTTGTCTCCTGGAAAAAATCGAAGTATTGTTCGCCTAAGCTCGCCTGCCCCAGATAATACAATGCGTTGTTGGGATCAAGCGCGATAGCCTTATAGAAATTCAATTGTGCCGCACCGGCATGCTCAATAAGTTGTTCGTTTGTCGGCATTTCCGGTTGCCAGTTCTCGCTCTCGATTTTATTCTCAATAGACCTGACACGAATCCAGAACTCACCCCGATCTTCTTCAGGAATGTCACTTGTCGATTCGTATCCAAACTCCTCTAAGGCAATCTTTTTTGCTTCTTGTTGTCTGGCATAATACAGATAATTGCCTGACCTCCAGAATGATGTAATCCCTGGCGGAATATCATCATTATACGCCGCGACGAAAAAGGACTTATAAACAAAGGCCATGTAATGAATCCTCCCGAGGGTATAGTATCCACTCGCATCGTTCGGATCTTGCTGGATGTAGGCAGTTGCGTTTTCAATTAGCCTTTCAACCGGAATGTATTGGAGCCTTGCAAACATCCCGTTCGTAATGTTCACCCAAACTCCTATTACCAGCAATAATATAGCCGAATATCTAATCGCTCTCATAATATTTCCTACCTGAAAAATCCGATGCCACATCCACGCTCGTGCAGCATGATAAATCATTTCATATATAATTCACGAACAATCGGAACGCAGATGTAATCTCGACAGAAGTATATAATATTATAAGGTCATCACTGTGGCAAGTCAAGGGATTTTAGTAATGCACTGCTACTTAATCAATCTTGCGATTTGTCTGAATTTGGGATGTTTGGCGGTTTTGAGCAGCTCGAAGAGCGCCATCTCGGTGCAAGTGATATTTGCTCCTTCGACGGCCAGGCGATTTAGTGCGAGCTGTTTATTTTCCTGAGTTCTTGAAGAAACTGCGTCCGCTATGACATTGACGTTGAAACTCTGCCGGAGCAAATCAACGGCTGTTTGATAGATGCAGACGTGCGTTTCGATGCCGCACAGCAGAATTTGTTTTCGTGCCAAATCTTTCAGCCCGGCGTTGAACTGCTCGGCGCCGCAGCAACTGAAAGCGGACTTGTTGATCGGCTCATTGTCGGCAAGGAACTGAGCTATCTCAGGAACCGTCTGCCCCAGGGCATCGGGACATTGCTGGCACCATAGAATTGGAATCTCAAGGATTTTAGCGGCCCGGACGAGGATTTGAATGTTCTTAAACAACGCTTCCCTGCCGTGCATCAACTGCGCCAGCTTGCCCTGAACGTCAACGACCGCCAGACAGCACTGTTGTATATCAAGCATCCCTACCAATCTAATATTATCGTCAGACGAACTTTTTGCTTCTCTTGTACCTGATCCGCCAGCTTTTTAACTGTCTTTTGGTTACTGGTCAGGACCGGCTTAAACATCCGCCATTGCTGAGTCAGGCTCGAGTCTCCGGCTTCGATGGCGACTCGAATTTCCTTGTCCGGCAAATTCTCGGCTATATTGTTCAAGACGGCGAAATCCCTTGCCAGCTCGATGCGCCGTTCGGAACTATCCTGGCCGGCGATCTCCGCTATTTGCTTAGTCGTCACAGCGTCAACAACTGCCTGGGTACCGAAGGTTTCCGTATTAACGAATAACGTTGCAGAATCCAGCTCGGTCCATATATTATCGAGATCGTCTAAAAGCGAATGTAAGCCTTCCCTGGTGCAATCGAGCGAATAAATGCGTCGAGACTGCCGGCGTTCGGGATTGACCGAAGCGGACAGGCCGTTATCGTCAATCGCACTTTTAATGAAAGCATCGACGGCATTCAGTGCGCTTGTCTTTAGTTCAAGTCTGCCGCTGAATCCCGATGCAGCAACTATGCGGGCAGCGGGTTTTTCCGGAGCAGTCTTGGGAGCAACAAACCTGTGAATAACTACCGACAAGACGGCCGCCAGCGTGATCATGGCAGCGGCGGCTAAAACTTTGCGAAGAAGCAGATATTTCTTTCCGGCTTGTTCTTTATAAGCCGGTTGCTCCTCGCCCGGCAGTGACCTGCCGGCCAGCGAAGCTTTGACGCCCTCCAAAACACTGGCCGGTGCCTCGGCATAAGGCATGGAACCGACCAATATCTGGCATTTTTTGAGTTGTTGCAGGCGTTGTGCTATTTTCGCATCTTGATCGATGAGGCGTTCGACTTCAGCCTGCTGCTCGGCCGTTAGCTCATCATCAATGTAACTATTCAGCAATTCGTCAATACGCTCATTAGAAGCGTTTGTATCCATATCAGGATTTTCTTTCATCGCAAAATGTCCTCCAAAATATCTCTCATCTTGCTCCTGGCTCGACTCAATCTGCTCCTTACGGTTCCCAACTCGATATCCAGAACTTCTGCAATCCGGGCGTAACTCATCCCTTCAATGTCCCGTAAAACAATTACGGCTCTATGTGCTTCGTCCAATCCCATCAGGGCTCTGGCCGTTATTCTGTACAGCTCCTTGTTCTGTGCATCGGCCGCAGGATCAGGCGAACTGTCATCGCTAAGAAAATCTTTCAATACCTGTTTAACCTGGTCATCGTCCTGCTGCTCGGCATCGAGCGATCTAAACGACAGCCTGGAGTTCCTTTGGCAGTAATTCAAAGTCAGGTTGACGGCTATTCTGAATGTCCACGTATAAAAGCCGCTTCTGCCTTCGAACTTATTCAGATTCTCTATTACTTTGACAAACGTTTCCTGCGTTAGTTCCGCAGCATCGTCGGGATCTGCGCATATTTTCAGGATAACGTTGTAGATGCGATTCTGATACTTGAGCACAAGCCGCTCCATAGCTGTAGAATCGCCATTTCGGTACTGCTCAATCAGTACGGCATCGTTAATACTAACACGCATATTAGAAACCTGCCGGCTGCGGATATCCGGATTTACCGCTTCCGTCACAGTTTTTCTCCTCTATTAGACCAATATAAACACAAAAAGTTCCTTTAGAAAGCACAGCAATAATGAAGCTATACCCCGGCACATAATCGCAGATTTGATCTTTTCGGTCAATCTAATTCCGAGCGGAGGTGAATTTCATGGTGAGTCAGGCAGAGCTTAGCCGGGCTCCGGCATAAAAATATAGAATGCAAAAGGGGCCTATGCCAATCGATTCGGCATAGGCCCCGATGTTATTCAAGTCCTGATGAAACTCCCGTCAAAGCGGGAATTTAATCAGCCTCACGCTCAAGCCGGATGTCGTCGATGAACATCTTGCCCGAACCGCCTGGGATCGTCGTATTGCCTTGGGTACCAAGGCCGACAGCAATCCTGTCAACATTTGTCAGATTGATGCCCTGATCAAGCAGGTCCTGCAGCGGAATCACCCATTTGGTCCAAACGTCGATCTGTGCCGCGTTGGGATTGTCGTGGACCACCACTGCCGGCTGGCCTGTGCTGTTGGATACGGCTACATATAACGGCTCAACATCATTGCTGGCGATGCCGATATCCTGATTCGTCCATTGCCCACTGACCGAACCGGTAGTTGTGACATTGGAGAGCACAGCCTCGCATGTTAGAGCAGCATCGTGTGATGTTAACGCTATGCCGATATAGACATTCGCGCTCATCTGGATATTCGCCGGTATCCCCAGCGTCTGCCATGTAGTGCCGTTAGCCGAATGGGATGCTGTGAAACTGCCGGATATAGAACGCTCTATCTTCACCCAGTATGGAGCTGTAATACCTGTCTGCTGTCCTGCCGCACCTGCATTGTCAGCGCCGGTAGAGAGACGATACTCGTATACAATGCCCTGAGCGGGTGTGACAAACGTCATCGCATGTGTGGACCCGGGATCAAGCGTTTCGCGAATCATAACACCGGCCTTGGCCCAGTCGTTTGTGTTATTAATGCTCTCGACCTTTGCGACAATCGAGCCGGCGCCGGTGAGCATCCTGTAAGCAAAATGGAACTCATCGGATGGGCCTGTGATATCTGTGCCGGAGCCGGTCATCGTGTAGGTACCTGCCGGGCCCTCTACGAAACTGCCGACAGATCCCGGCAAGCCTCTGAACCACAGCGTTAAATTCGCAACGTCGTCCTCGGTCCAGTCACGCGGGGCAGTTAACGTCAACTCTGCTTCCGAATACTTAGAGTAACCCTGCTTATTGTTGTCATAAGCCAGCGGCATCGATTGATTGTCGCCATGAACGATGGTTTCCTCGGTAAATGAAAGCGTGGTTTCATCGCCGACAGCCGCACCTGTGCCGTTACCGGCAAAGTAAGGTTCTACACCAATTGTGCCATAGCCAAGCCCGTCATGCCAGGCGTACCATATCTGGTTTTCGCCGGCATTATATCTTTCGAAATTGTCTATAATCAGGAAGCCGGCTGTGGTAAAGCTCCAGACGTTACCCACCCACGGACTGTCCGGATTGCCGGTATTGATCTCGTCGACTCGCCAGTAATATGTTGCTTCCCATTCCAGTTTGCCGGGATCATAGTACTCGTCCCCCAGCGCCTTGGTGCCCTTATACTCAGGGGAAGCCTTGGTGGCATTTCTTACGGCCTCTTCATCAGTGCCGAAGTAGACCTCATGTGAAGCGGCGTTGTCTCCCGGGCCCCAGCTAAGGTCAGTTGTCTGCAAGACATCGACTGACCCGCTGCGCGGATTAGAACTGCTTGCCTTGACAGGCAGTGCGAGTGCCGCCTGCGGAATGAGCTGCTTTGGAGTCCGGGGACTCGACCAGCGCAGCTCTGCCGATGCAACACCAGTATTCTCATAATACTCCATTATCAGGCTGTATGTAGTCCCGGCGATAAGGTCGATCGTTCCTTTGTTTTCGGTGGCCGAGCGATCAACCCATTTGTCAACAAGCAGTTGACCATCCACAAATAAACGCACGCCTTCGTCGGTTCTGGGATAGAAGGTGTAAGTTTCGGTGAATGCCGCTTCTACTTCACCAGTCCATCGGACCGAGAAGGTGTCGTCACCGACCGCCGGATCCGGCCCACCGGGATCGCCCCAGATAAAGTTGATCTGAGGATCGGTGCGGGTCAGTGCGAGATTTTCGAAATTCATCCCTTTGTAGTAATCCGCCCGAACACCGCCTCCTGTGCCTGCGATCGAGAAGCTCCATACGTCGCCTTTATGCGTTTCAAAGCCGTCAAATTCGTCGATTCGCCAGTAATAAGTCTTACCCGGTTCGAGAGTTCCGGGATTGAAGGATGGCGTGCCCGCGGGGCCTTTAGCAGTACCGCCCGTACCGGCATCGACATCGTCAAAATTATCGCCGAAGTAAACATTATGCAGTTTCGTATCGAAGCCGGCAGCCCAGCCAAGTTTCACATCCGGAGCTAAAAATTTGGCCCCATCAGCCGGGTTTGGATTATAGGCCGTCTTGGACGGAACCGTGAAGCTCCAGACCTCGCCTACCCACGGACTGTCCTGATGAAGTTCATTAACTTCATCTATGCGCCAGTAATATGTCGCTCCATATACAAGCCCGTCCGGATAGGGATATCCGGGAAAACCGGCGACAAAAAACAACAGGCCCTGATTGCCCTGGAAAGTGTCTCCGGTTCCCGCCAGGACATCGTCATAATTGTCGCCAAAGTACACATCGTGCGAAACGGCTAACGTTCCCGGTTCCCAGGAAAGGCTTACCCATGTATCCGCATGCATGGCACCATCAGCCGGAACGGGACTATAGGCAGTTGGAAATTCACCTACCATAATATCCTGAATTTCCTCCGCGGACAACGCATGGTTGAAGATTCGCACTTCATCTATGCTGCCGACAAAGCTTTCGGTATTGTTGGAACTAACGCAACCAATCGTCACGGGGGTGTCATCCGCGGTATCTATAAAATTAATATTCCCGGTTGAGACTTCCTCGCCATTGATATACTGCGCTACGGCGCCGTCGTTCCAGGTCACTGCCACATGAATCCACTGATTCGCATAGGGGGCTATGAGCCCATTGCCCCACCCCAAACCGCCACCGCCACCGCCATTGGCGCTATCGGCTCGAAACAAGAAATCGCCAGTTGGATTTGTCTGCCAGAACCACTTGACACCAGTGCCGGGATCCCAGCCAAGACGTTTGCCGATGATGCCCTGCTGTTCGATACTATGACCCTCACCTTCCCATAATATCCAGGCGGCCAGCGTCATGGCATTGTTCTCGGCCGTGGGATCGAGGGGGCCGATCAGGACTCTTTCGCCGGCTGTATCGAAACCCACGCTCGAGCCCTTGTAGCCGGGCACCCACTCTACGTTACCGTTAAACGTTCCATCATTACCGTTTCCTGAGATGTCGGAGGCCACGGTTCCCTGGCCTTCATCGAATGGCCAATAACCAATCAATTCCGCCAGAACTGCATCTGTGCAGATGCCCAAGACCAATAACATGGCAACAAACCATTTCATTTTTCGAAACATAATAAACCTCCTTCAATAAAAAAAAATACATAAATAACGACCTATAATATGTTTATACTGAGAACATTACAGCTATGTTTGTTAAGAACAATCTCCGGTGAATTGACATCAACTGCTTCCTCCAAAAGCTCAATACTAATCTTACTTTCAAGCACGAAACTTTCAGCAACAATAGCATAGGCTTCTTGCATCTGGCGAGCCCAGCTCCTTGTATACTCTATAAATTTCTTATACCACAAAAGCTGCTCTTTTGTCAAATAAAAAATAGCAGTGAAAACGGAAACACGGTGAGCCAGGCATATCTCAGCCGGACTACGGCATAAAAATATGGTATGCAAAAGGGGCCTATGGCAATCGATTCAGTCGACAGGAAGAACTATATCATCGATCCACGCTGGTATCCTCTGTTGTTTGGACGCCGAGCGGTTTGACTTTGACGGCAATATCCCTGGTGAACTGAGGAAGTGCAATCACCACTCGCCGTTCTCAGCCTGACAGTGATTACGCCTGAATAGTCCACGGATTCCGCGGGTCTCGTAGATGTCTGCGACGTAGTCTCCGTCGCCCAGGCCCTTCAGAATAAAGTCAACGTTCGTAAAAACGCCATGGTCAGTGCGTCCCCTCTGGCTTCCGACGTCATAAATCCAAATATAGGCATGGTTGTCCCCCGAAAGCCCGATGAACTGGAGATAGCCGATATTAGTGTCCGCAGTCTCTTGAAATTCATAACTCGATATCCAGAACCAATCCTGTCCCGTGTTCTCTATCTTGACAACCTGTTGCCCACTCGGCAGCGGGACCTCGATTACGAAATTGGCCAGGCCTTCCGGGTAAGACTCGGAAAAAACCTGTTGCCCGTTGAGCAAAACGCGAAGGCTGTTTCGTACCCAGTCTGAGACCTCGTTGACGTGTATTTTGAGCACGGCGCTGTTATCAAATTCAATAGCGAAGCTCGGGTCGGAGCGAAAATCGGATTTCGATGAACCGTGCAGCCACTGCGAAAGGTTCTCCATGCCTTCGATTATTCCATCGCTCCGGACAGTCAAAGCAGTCTGAGTCGATACATCCCAGAATCCCGATAAACCGGGAACTACACTTGCGTATAGCGGTGCTCCGGGAATGTCTATGTCGGCTGCAGAGAGGTTGTGAGCCGCCATGTCTTCACCCTCTGCGTAAGCCGACAGAGCGATAAACTCTTTATATAGATTATGGCTGTGAATATAATCCCACCACCAGAAGTGCCCGCCGGACTTGAGGTGAAATGCACTCCAGATGCCATTGTGCAGAACCAAAGCCGCTTCGGCTATGTTGTTATCGTCGAAACTACCGAATTCGCCCATTATAACCGGCTTTTCATGCCGGGACAGCAGAGCAACGGCTTGCTTTAAGAAACCTATCGTTCCGAGTCCATAGTAGTGAACCTGCACAAGAGCTATATTCGGCAGATTCCAGATCGCCTCAAACCCGGACGTGTCATCGCTGGTAGTAATCAGGTGCTGAAAAGGATCCACTGACAGCAGGTGATTAGCCATGTCTTCGTGCCAATTCACAACGTCCGATCGATTGCCGTTTTTCCAGGCGTCGGTATACTGGACTTCATTCCATAGTTCCCACGCCAGAATAGCGTCCGAATAGCCCCAGCGTGCCACAATGTAACGATACTTGTATTTGGTAAGCCGGATGGCTTTGGTGTCTGTGAAGAAATCCTCCGGATTTCTGAGAAAGCCCCCATCGGAATCTGCGTTGTCAATATTGTAGGGATTCGTGCTCCAATTGGAATTAACCGTAGTGCTGAACTGCCCGTGATGCTGAAAGACAAGTTGGATAGCGATTCCGTTTTGTTCGGCCAACTCTACCATCCGGTCGATTTTGCCGCCCATCTGCAGGCTGAGCCGTCCCACGCCTTCCCAGTAATCGGGCCATTCTTTACTCGACCATTCCAGCGTGTGGCCTTCGTAAAAATGGGTCATCCAGATGCGGGTCCAGTTCTCCCCCGCGGCGTGCATAGAGGCAAAATACTGCTCCCACCAGGCAATGGCCTGGGCCCCGTAAACGTCATGGTCCCAGGCTACATTATGCCCGATCGGCAAATAGGCAGAGCCGTCATCGTAGCGCAGGCAGTATGGGTCGCGCTGGTCTACTCGAATGATGCCTTTTCGTTCGCCTGGGATGCAGTTGAAACTTGCTTGTGGATCGACGGAAGTCGTCCCATTTTTGTCATTTATAGTAATCTGTGAGACTGCATACTTACCCAGTTGGGATGGCGCAAAACGCACTTTCCAGCACGGATTGTGCCCATTGACATATTTCCCATCGATGATGTCGTAGTCCATGTAGAAAAATGCATAAGCAACACTTGTGCTCGTATCGGGAGCGGTGATAGTAACTGAGATATCCACAATATCAGGGTCGAAAGGGTTGTCATAAGCCTCCGAGAGCGTGAAAGTCAGTTCGAACTTCTCATATCTGCCCACCGTGTCCGTATTCTGTGAAAGTGACGTTATCTCGGTTTGGCCTGCGGCGGTGGCAGGGAGAATACAAACCGTCCCAATTACCAGGTAAAACAAACACCTAAACATACCTATCCTCCTGATTATGTAAGAGTCTTATGTGTCTCGGAGCCGGGCATACAAGTTCCCTGAGCCGAAAATAAGGATATTCAATTACTCAAACTGACCGATTTTGAGCCGAATAATATAGTAAGTTGTTTAATAACAACAACATAACACGACTTGTCATTCCCGCGAAAGCGGGAATCCACTACATCCGTTAAATTCATGGATCCCTGCTTTCGCAGGGATGACAGCGCGAATCGGTCAGTTTGAGTCAATTATAGTTTATTATAACAAGAATCGCCCGGCTATTCAAGCCACGAACAGGGCCGGTTAAAGTTGAGTTTCATTTCCTGCTGTTACTTTACATTATCGAAGGAGTAAATATTCCGCTAAGCCATCTTGAAAATGGGCAAAAACAAAAGGGGCCTATGCCAATCGATTCGGCATAGGCCCCGATGTTATTCAAGTTCCGATGAAACTCCCGTCAAAGCGGGAATTTAATCAGCTTCATATCAATCTGCTTATTACGGTTGGGCATAGTCGCCTTCGTAGAATCTTACTAAATCCATCCAGAATTCACCGGCTGCAAAACCTATGTGGAATGTAGTACTCCCCGGACTTATGTTCGTGTTAAAAACAGGAGTTGTTACGCTGTATTCCATCCACTGGTCGGTCATGGTGAAGACCTGCTCACCATAACCCTCCCACGGATCTGCCGCGTGTTCCGGCTTGAAATTAACATCCAGCGTGCCTTCTTTGCACTTGAAATAGGCCGAAAGAGTGTAACTCTTGCCCGCTTCAAAAACAAATCCCGGCTGGCTTATATAAACGTCCCAGAAATTTGCACCTGTAGTGGGAACCACAACATGCAGACAAGATCTGTAATCGACCGGATCATCTTCGACAACTTCCGCAGTAGCGCCGCCACCGGTATTGTCGACTATAAACCACGGGTCAGGGACACCATCCTCAAAGCTGCCGTTAGTCAGCAGATTGACGGCTGGTGCAGCCTCGCGTTCGAGCCGGATGTCGTCGAAGAACATCTTGCCGGAACCGCCCGGAATCGTCGTATTGCCTCTGGTTCCAAGGCCGATAGCAATTCTGTCAACATTTGTCAGGTTGATGCCCTGATCTGCCAGGTCCTGCAGCGGAATTACCCATTTGGTCCAGGCGTTGAGTTGGGCCGCGTTGGGATTATTGTTGACGACCACTGCCGGCTGGCCGGCACTGTTGGACACGGCTACATATAACGGCTCAGCAGCATTGCTGGCGATGCCGATGTCCTGGTTCGTCCATTGCCCACTGACCGAACCGGTAGTTGTGACGTTGGAGAGCACAGCTTCGCACGTTAGAGCGGTGTCATGTGATGTTAACGCCAGACCGATATAAACGTTCGAGCTCATCTGGATGTTCTGCGACATTCCCAGCGTCTGCCATGAAGTGCCATTAGTGGAATGGGACATGGTGAAGCTGCCGGATATGGTGCGCTCTAACTTCACCCAGTGCGGAGCGACTTCAGCGAGTGTCGCCGAGTTATCGCTTGTGCTTGTACCGCCCGTACTGGGACGACGCTGGAAGGAAACACCCTGAGTAGGCGTCACAGCAGCAAACGCATGTGCTGACTCGGGATCAAGCGTCTCGCGAATCATCACGCCGGCCTTGGCCCAGTCGTTTGTGTTATCGAGACTCACGACCTTTGCAATGATCGAGCCGGCGCCGGTGAGTACCTTATAAGCAAAGTGGAACTCATCAGCTTCCACGCCGTCAACCACCCAGATGTCGGCACCGGCGGCGGTCATCGTAAATGTGCCTGCCGGTCCCTCTACGAAGCTGCCGACAGATCCCGGGAAGCCCTGGAACCACAGCGAAAGCTGACTGACACCGCCTTCGGTCCAGTCACGCGGGGTCGTCAGCGTAAACTCTGTTTCTGAATACTTCGAGTAACCCTGCTTATTGTTGTCAAAGGTCATCGGCATCGACTGACTGCCGCCATGAACGATGGTTTCCTCGGTAAATGAAGGCGTGGTTTCGTCGCCGACAGCCGCACCTGTGCCGTTACCGGCGAAGTAGGGTTCTACACCCATTGTGCCATAGCCAAGCCCATCATGCCATTTATACCATATCTGGTTTTCGTCGGCATTATAGCTTTCGAAATTGTCAATGATAAGGAAGCCGGCTGTGGTAAAGCTCCAGACATTGCCCACCCACGGACTGTCCGGATTACCGGTATTGATCTCATCAACTCGCCAGTAATATGTGGCTTCCCATTCCAGTTTGCCGGGATCGTAGTTCTCGTCACCCAGTGCCTTGGTGCCTTTGTATTCCGGAGAAGTCTTGGTGGCGTTTCTTACGGCCTCTTCATCAGTGCCGAAGTAAACCTCGTGCGAAGCGGCTTCATCTCCCGGACCCCAGCTAAGGTCAGTTGTCTGCTTTACATCGACTGCCCCGCCGCGCGGAGTAGGACTGCTTGCCTTGACAGGAAGTGCCAGTGCCGCTTGTGGAATTAGCTGCTTTGGAGTCCGGGGACTCGCCCAGCGCAGCTCTGCGACCGCACCGCCAGTAGCCTCATAATACTCCATTACCAGGCTGTATGTATTGCCGGCGATCAGGTCGATTGTTCCCCTGTTTTCGGTGGCCGAGCGGTCAACCCAGTTGTCAACAAGCAGTTGACCATCCACAAATAAACGCACGCCGTCATCGGTTCTGGGATAGAAAGTATAGGTTTCGGTGAATGCCGCTTCTACTTCACCAGTCCACCGGACTGAGAAGTTGTCGTCGCCGACCGACGGATCGGGTCCGCCCGGATCGCCCCAGTCAAAGTCGATCTGAGGATCTGTCTGGGTCAGGACAAGATTTTCAAAATTCGTTCCTTTGTAATAATCCGCCCTCACACCGCCTCCGGCGCCTGCAGTGGTGAAGGTCCATACATCACCCTTATATGTCTCAAATCCGTCAAATTCGTCGATTCTCCAGTAATAAGTCTTGTCGGGATCGAGAGTTCCAAGAGTGAAGGATGGTACGCCCGCGGGACCTTTGGCGGTACCGCCCGTACCGGCATCGACATCGTCAATATTGTCGCCGAAGTAAACATTATGCAGTTTCGTATCGAAACCGGCAGACCAGCCGAGTTTCACATCCGGAGCTAAAAACTTGGCGCCGTCAGCCGGGACTGGATTATAGGCTTTTTTAGGCGGAACCAGGAAGCTCCAGACATCGCCTACCCACGGACTTTCCGGATTAAGCTCATTAACCTCATCTATCCGCCAGTAATATGTCGTGCCATATACAAGGCCGTCCGGATAGGGATACCCGGGAAAACCGGCGACAAAAAACGCCAGCGCCAGGCCCTGATTGCCCTGGAAGGTGTCTCCGGTTCCCGCCAGTACATCGTCATAATTGTCGCCAAAGTACACATCGTGCGAGGTTGCTGCTTTGCCCGAATCCCACGAAAGGCTGGCCCATGTTTCGGGATGTGTAGCGCCATTCTCAGGAATTGGATTGCGAGCTCTAAAACTGCTGAAAGAAGGTTCGACATAGTCACCTTCGTACCATCTTACGGCATCTATCCAGAAATCACCCGCTGCAAACTGTATGTGGAATGTGATGCTCCCCGGATCCACGTTCTCAGTCATAACAGGAGTTGTTACACTAAATTCCTGCCATTCTTCAGTCATGGTCATGGTCGTGTCACCATATCCCGCCCATGGATCAAAAGCCTGTTCCGGCTTGAAATGGATCTGCAGGTCACCTGCCTTACTCTTGACAAAGGCCGAAAGAGTGTAGTACTTGCCCGCTTCAAAAACGTGATTTGAGTTTTGCAGGCCGGCATCCCAGGAATTTACACCTGCTTCGGGAACCACGATGTGCAGGCAGTAGTCTCCCTCAATCGGATCTTCGGGAATCGTTGCATCCACTAAATTTTGAACAACTTCTGAGGTAACGGGGCCATAAGTGCTCCACGGCGACATGACACCGCTCTCGAAGCCGCCGTTATCCAGCAGATTTTCGACTTGTGCGTGGCTTGAGCTGATTCCTATGAATCCTATCAATAAAACTGCTGCTAACCAAACTACTCGATTTCTCATAATACTTTCTCCTTATCATTAGTCGCTCTGCGACCTAACTTGATTGACTTCTACTATTGGCCATACTGCCAGTTATTTCGGCCAATTCCATAACACAAATAAATCAAGTAACCCCTTTTCTGCACATAAAGATCCTCCATCGAAAAAGATTATACGAAAAACGGCCGATAACATTGTTATCTTGATAATATTACATCTATTTTGCTAAAGACGATTCCTTGCGAATTGACATCACCTGCTTTCCTCAAAAGCC
>Ga0114918_10002775_pt1 | contig 15597 bp, 11 predicted proteins | sample LantaG_FD_87015 | JGI IMG/M metagenome (GOLD analysis project Ga0114918, IMG submission 87015) | Deep subsurface microbial communities from Baltic Sea to uncover new lineages of life (NeLLi) - Landsort_02402 metaG | ecosystem: Environmental > Aquatic > Marine > Oceanic > Sediment | place...
GAAAAAAATTGTCGTTGACAATACTTATTAACAAAATAAAAGGGAGAAAATTAGCTATGAAGAAAAAACAAACTACATGCATAATGCTTAGCTTGATAATTATTTTGTTTGTGACTATACCTACACCACTAGTAGCTAGAGACAGCGTTTTTACACAAAAAGGAACTGGTTTAATGTACTGGACTACCTATGAATATCAATACGAACAAAATAGTCATATGCCAGAGGACAGGTGGAAGGCACAGATTGATTGGGTTGCCGAAAACTTTAAACAGTATGGATATACTATGGTATGTGCTGACGGCTGGATTGAAGGCGCTTCGAGGCACAATACTGATGGTTATGTTGTAACTCATAATGACTCATGGGTGTATGATTGGCCCTATTGGGCAGATTATTGTAACACTAAAGGACTTGAGATGGGTATTTATTATAATCCTTTATGGATTCATGAAACTGTTAGAGACGATCCAAATTGTTACATTGAAGGAACCGAGATTCCTGTAAGTTCCCTTACTCATGAGGATGATGTATTTGATAGTGGATGGCCTTACATATTGTACTGGGTAGATGTTCACGCAGAAGGCGCTGAACAATTTGTCAAGGGTTATGTAAATTATTTTAAAAACATGGGAGTTACTTTTCTAAGGTCAGATTTTTGGTGTATGTACGAAGCTGGCGGTTGGGGCGCTTGGGAACATGGAATGGAAGATTATGAAACAGCTATGAGATGGATTGAAGAGGCCTGTGGAAACGATATGTTTAATAACCCTATAATGGGTAATATGTATGACAAGGCGGCAATGGAAAAAAAATATGCCGATGCGCTTAGAATAAGTTACGATACTTTTGATGGTGGATGGGGTCCTTTAAGCTCCGATAGTAGAGGTCGGTTCTGGAATTCTTGGCCTCCAACTTATAATGCTTTTGATGGACTTGTTGCTTTTTCTAATGTCGCTGGCAAAGGGAAATTTATTATGGATGCTGACACTCTTCGAATGAATACATTTGCAAATGATGATGAACGAAAATTCGCCATTTCATTATACATTATGGCTGGTGCGCCTATACCTATTGCCGATCAATCTGATACAATTGATGGTCATGCTTGGGTTTTTCAAAATACAGAAATGCTGGAATTAAATAGTAATGGACTTGTTGGAAGACCATTTTCTTTTGAGTTGAGGAATTCCGACAACCAATATTGGAAAGGTCAATCATCTAACGATACTTGGATAGTAGGATTATTTAATAGAGAAGTACCATCAAAGACAAGAAGTATTGACTTTGCGGAAGATTTAGGCATTTCAGATTCAGCCCTTGTAAGAGATTTATGGGAACATGCTGATCTAGGGAGTATGACTTCTTATAGTGGAAGTATTCCAGGACATTCTTGTAGGATATTGAAAATTACTGACCCTACCCCACCAAAAACAGGCAGGTTGGAAGCTGAAAACGGAATTAAATATGGTACTTCTACTAATTATGCTGATAGTTATGCATCAGGTGGATACGAAGTTGTTTACATAAATACACCCGGATCGTCTGTAGAGTTCAGCAATGTCGCCGCATCTACGCAAATAACTATTGGATACTGTACTGCCGCTGCCGCTGCTGAAACAAACTTGTATATTAACGGAATATACAATCAAACAATATACTTTCCTGGCAATGGAGTATGGGAGGGCGAATATGTTGAAAAAACCGTTTATGTTGCTGTGCCAGAAGGAGCTACGTTAGCATTCAGGTATGAAGAGGGATTGATCCAAACAATTAATATGGACTACATTGAAGTACAATGAACTAGGAGCCTATTTGAAAAACTATAAAAATGTGTAATAGGTAAGTTTTCCTAAAAAATACCTACTATTTGCCTATTGCGTAAGAAAAGTGGGTAGTTTACTCGTCCAGATGAAACGAGGAATAAGGGCACCTTATTATCTTGTACCTACAGGCTTTAGGGTGCTCTTGTTTTTTTAGGCTCTTTGTCAGCAGAAGAGATGCAAGTTCTTCTTCAAGAGCGATGAGCCAATCTTGTTTGTTAGCAGCTAAAGATAGAAAAATGGATGATAGCTCAATATGATGCAAAAAAGCAGTTTGAAGTATGCTTGCATATTAATTTGTTACATATTAATTTAGGATGGAAAAATAAGGAGTATTTTTAACCCAAATTTATGGAAAAACTGGGTTGAAAGGAAGATAAAGAAGGCTGAAAAGGTAGGAATATAAAGGGAAAGGAATACTTGAATTACCTTTATGATGAGGGAGTAGTTAAAATCACTTTGAATTTAGCCAGGGGAAAACTCAAGGATGTTATTACTACATCTGTTATGCCGCGAAATTAACCGTCAGATGAAGAAAAGCTGGAGTGAGGAGAAAGGAATTATCCTTCCTCTTGTTTTTATTTTTGCCCTTCTTTTAATGATTAGTGGACTAGCTTTTATGTCTTTGGGAATACAGGAGAATAGTCTCGTACAAAGAGAAATTTCCAAAAGACAGGCCTTTTATCTGGCCGAGGCAGGTCTGGAACGAGCATTATATGACCTGAGGCAAGATTTTGAAGAAGGCAGTCAAAACTGGGCTGATGGGGAGATTAACGAAATAGAAATAGATAGCCAGGTAGATGGGGATGGTTTCTCATCTCTTCTTTATGATGAGACATCCCTGAGCTCTGGTTTCTACGCTGTAGCGGTAAAAAACATAAGAATAGAGCTGAAGGAAGCCAAAGAGGAAGCCGATGAGTTCATTAAAGATGAGATATGGGTGAAGGTAAAAGGAACCTTTGAAGACATCTCTAAAACTATCCAGGCTTATGTAACCATAGAAAATCTTTCTCCCTGGAACAATGCTATCTTTTGTGGACAGACACCCCAAAAGAAGATAGATTCAGCTAATATTCGTGGTTCGGTGCATCTACTAGGAGAAAAAGGAAAAAAGAAAGCACTTTCTCTGGTTGGCTCAACCCATATCCAGAACACTTATTATTCAATACCAAAGGCATTAAAGGGGAAAATCCCCCCTCCTGCAAAAGTAGTCTTTAATGAAGAGGTAGTAGAATCTCTAAAAACTAAACTCAGAGTAAAGCAGGGTGGGGTTTTTTTAGATTTCGATGCGGGGATAGGAACCAGCCCTGGCCTTCCTAAAAGCAAACTCGAGGCTTTTAAGCCTCCAGTAGATGGAGTTTATATCGCTCTTGGCTTTATGGGAGAAGGAGAAGATAATGTTTATTCAGATAATGGCAAAGAAACCGGATATAATCTTGGCCAGAGAGTTAAATTTCCCAGTCTCTATGAGCCTTATATCGATCCGGTGACAAAGAAAGAGTATGCCTATATGTATTGGGATTATCTTAAGGAAAACTCCCTTCATATAAAAGAGAATGAGATCTCCTACCAGAATCCTTTCGACCACTCTTATCCTAACAAAGGAAGTATCAGTTGGGATGGCCAGGGAGGATTGGAGATTGATGGGCTTATCTATATCAATGGGGATCTGATCCTTGGTAAGGAAGACCAGCCTCCAGGAACTCAGACTATAAGATATGGGGGAAAAGGAATACTTATCTCAAGTGGAAGTATCTTTATTCACAGCCACCTACTTCCAGAGGGGATACTTCCCATGGATGATGTAATTGGTCTCATTGCTGCCGAGGATATATATATTCTCCCCCAGAAGGGAAATCCTTTGTATTCCATAGGGGCATTTTTTGCTGAGGAGACAGTTTATATTGCTGAAGAAAGCCATGTTGTCGGTAGTATAGTAGCTAATAGTTTTGAGATGGGGAAAATGTCTATGATTGCCCAGGTTCCTGCTCTAGCCACTAATCTGCCACCGGGTATGATTGTTCCCTGGCCAGACTGGTATATTATGGCCAGGCAGTGGAAAGAGCTATAATAACTTGGAGTTAATCTATGCTTAAGAATATAGTAAGTGTGGATATCGGCTCAAGCCTCATAAAACTGGCTCAGTTGAGCCGGACCGATGGCAAGGTAAGATTAGATAAAGTGACAGTAGCTAATAATCCCATTCCCAGGCTGGGAATGGCTGGCGAGAAGGCGAAAAAAGATACTCTTGCCCAGGCTATCAAGTCCTCACTAAAGAAAAGCCGTATTAAAGCCAATGATGCAGTCTCCTCTTTGGCTGGCTCTTCCCTCATTATTCAATACTTTAAATTTCCTCCTCTTTTAGAAAAGGACCTGGAGGGTACGGTCAAGCTGGAAGCTGAGCGGATAATGTCTGATAGACTGGCCGAGATGGATACTGACTTTCAAGCCCTTTCGCCTTATCAGGAAAAAAAGAAAGAAGAGGATATCCTCTTTGTAGCTGTACCCAAGATGATAGTAGGCCATCGTCTGAATATTCTTCGGGAGGCAGGCCTTAATCCTATAGCTATTGATATTGATTTTATGGCTTTAGCTAACTGTTTTTTGAGACTGAAGAAAATAGCTTCCCAGCAGAGTGTGATGGTCTTAAATCTTGGAGCAAAATTAGTCAACCTGGCCATTTTAAATAAAATTAAACCAAAGTTAGCACTTGACAAGTGGAGAATTTTTATTATAATATACTTAATCCAATGAATTAAGTAAGTTTATATTGGACAATTGAGGGAAGAGACATTCAGAAAGAGGAGTATTCGGAAAGGATAATAGACTAGAAAAACATTACAAAGGGCAGTAAAACATTATTCAGAGATCTAAATCGGAGGATTGTGATCAATATGGTTAGAGAAAAAGGATCTATCTCTCGGACAGCTATCTCCAAAGTCACAGGCTTAGAGCGAGCCAGCCTCACTAACATTATGAACTATCTTCTGGAAAATGACTTAGTTAAAGAAGTGGGGGAGGATAAATCCAGATGAAACAGCTTAATGAAAGCATCTTTGAAAATAAAGGGAACATCTATTCCCCTTAGGGTAAGCTGCTCTTTTACAAACTCCTGATACTCTTTGTGTGTTCTTACCCTAGGTGAGAACATTTTAATTTCTTTTGGTGCTATAGTGGCTTCTAATATGGGTTTGGAGCACACTATACACACCAAAGGAGGAGAAGGCAAGTTAAAAGCTAATTTATGGAGGTGATGAAATCATCCTTAATTAGTGAAAAGCTAAATAGAGATGGAAAAAGAATTTCCGAGAGAACTCGATTTATAGAAAGGAGGTGATAGAAAATTTGTATACTTTGTTTGAGTTTCAATAAAAGTTTGAGAAAGCTTCTCAGAAATTGCGATGCAACAACCTAAAAATTGATTTTTAGCTGGATGGAGCGGAGAGTTATGAAGTACAGTTTAGGAAAAAAATTGTCGTTGACAATACTTATTAACAAAATAAAAGGGAGAAAATTAGAAAATGAAGAAAAAACAAACTACATGCATAATGCTTATGTTTATAATTATCTTGTTTGCAACTACATCTATTTCAAATGTATGGGGAGAAGGACAACAGGAAGCAGGAACTGCAGCAAAGCAAGTGACTCTTCATATTATGCAGTATGGACCGGAGTTTGCCCCCGCAATGGAGGAAATGGCTGCTGAATACAATAAAGACTTTCCGAATGTAAAAATTGAGTTTGAAATCTCACAGACAACGTATAATACCTTACTAAAAGCCAAGCTCAATGCAGGCAATTTGCCAGATGTATTCATGCTAGGTACAATTGCAGATATGAAGTTATACAAACCGTATCTCTTAGATATAACAAATGAACCCTTCGTAAAAAACTTTTTACCCAATGCCATGGATATGGTAACTTTAGATGGAAAAGTGTATGGCTTTCCTATATGGTTTCAAAGTTATGGTTTAATTTACAATAAAAAAGTATTCAGGGAAGCTGGTATCACAGATCTTCCTGAAACCTTAAGCCAATTGGAAGAGGTTTGTAAAAAGCTAGAAGCTAAAGATATCATTCCATTTTCCAATGGATACGGGGAGTGGTGGGTATTTAAGCATATTTTCACACATGCTATGGCTGCAGAAGAAGGTGATCCTGTAGAAATCGCACAGAAGCTAAATAAAGGAGAACTTACATTTAGCGATCTGAAAGAAGCAGGAAAGGTATTTGATTTTATTGATTTAACTTTAAAGTATGGCCAACCTGATTCCGTAGCTACAGATTTTAGTACTCAATGCTCTCTTGTAGGGACCGATAAAGCAGCTATACTCCAACAAGGAGACTGGGCTGAGCTGACTATAATGGGAATTAATCCAGATGCAGAAATTGGCTTTTTAGGAGAACCAATAGATGATAATCCAGACCATACCAGGTTGATGGCAGCAAGCTCAACAGCATGGGTAGTATCAAAAGATAACAAGAATGTAGAAGAGGTGCTAAAATGGATGGATTGGATGACCACTTCCGATTATGGAAAGAACTTCATATCTTTGAAAGTTAAAGCAACAAGCACAATAAAAGGAGCAAGTCAACCTGATTCTCAACTGGTTAAAGAGGCATCTAAATTCTTAGAAAAAAATCAAACATACTTCTGGGTTCAAAATTATTGGCCTCATGGTTTTGATGAACAATTGGGAGTACTCATGCAGGCTTATGTTATAAAAGAGATAGACAAAGAACAATGTCTTGAGGAAATGACAAAAACATGGGTGAAATTGGCAAAAGCTCAAGCAGAAGCAGAATAATTGAGTCTACTAAATTCATTAGCTGAATGCCTATAAATGCCAGTCAAAAAGGGATAGCAGGAGTTTCATATTCTGTCTATCCCTTTTTTGTATCCTTTTAAAAGGAGTAATAGTTGAAAAAAGTTAATAATATAAAGACAAATAAGTTATATGAGTTTATTATTTTTGTAACACCTGCCCTTATTTTAGTTTTAATGACTTCTCTCATACCATTTATGATGAATATTATCTATGCCTTTACCAGTTGGAATGGAGTAAGTAGAGTCGTTCGTTTTATAGGATTTAAAAATTTTATCGAACTTTTTACAGACGATACAAGGTTCATGAAAGCCACATTGTTTACCTTTAGGTTTTCATTCCTTTATGTGATTCTTGTAAATAGCTTTGCTTTGATATTAGCAATATTATTAGATAAAGGACTAAAAACTCAGAATTTTCTACGTACCGCATTCTTTTTACCCGTTATTTTAAGTTTAGTTATAGTTGGTTTTATGTGGCGATTCATATTTACCAGAGTATTTGGAGTTTTATTTAATATTACAGGATTAAGCTGTTTTCAAGCATGCTGGTTAGCGAACTCCGATTTGGCGTTTAATGCGGTAGTATTAGTATCAATTTGGCAATCTGTTGGATTTTACATGGTAATCTATATTGCTGGCTTGCAATCAATACCATCACAGGTTCTTGAAGCAGCGATTATAGATGGAGTAAATGGATTCCAAAAATTCACCATGATCATTTTACCTTTAATTATGCCCTCTATAACAGTAAGTCTGTTTTTTTCAATGGCAAATGCTTTAAAGATATTTGATTTAATCTTTACACTAACGAATGGAGGACCGGCAGGTAGTACTACAAGCATAGCACTTGATATTTATAGAGAAGCATTTATAAATAACAGGTATGGATATGGTATTTCCAAGTCATTAGTATTTTTTCTTATAGTTTTAATAATTACATATACACAGCTTAAATATTTTAAAAAAAGAGAGATACAATTATGACTCCTCTGAAAAAAGGTAGGGGATTCCCAATATTCTGAAAAAATGCTATGCTCTGACTAAATTAAGCACTATATCCTGGGAGGGGCGAGTGTTCCGGAAAAATACAAAACATCTGCAGACAGAATTCTTTAACTCAGTCGAGACGCTGCCTGAAAAGGCAGTAATGCTTCCTTAAAAATCGCCAGTGCGATCTTCACTTGCTATTAGGCTGACTTTCGATATTTCCTTTTTTCAGGGGAGTCAATTATGATAAAGAAAGAAAAAATAGAAAAACTATCAATCGAGATTATACTGCTTATATTTATAATTGTTTTTTTAGCTCCCTTTATCATGATATTCTATAATTCTTTAAAAAGTTATTCAGAAATAATGACTGACGTTTTAGCTCTACCAAAAAAAATTAGTTGGGAAAACTACTTAAATGCTTTAAAATTGATGAAATATCCCAGAGTTTTTTTAAATACATTTATAGTAACTATATTAGGTATTGCCGGGATTGTTTTATTTGGAAGTATGGCAGGTTATAAGTTAGCCAGAACAAAAACAAGATACAGTAAGTTCTTATTACTTGTCTTTATCCTGCCAATGATTATTCCGTTTCATACGTTTATGATTCCACTTACTCAAATAGCAAGGTTATTGCACTTTACAAATATACCAGGTTTAGGTGTAATCTATTGGGGCTTAGGATTACCTTTTGTAATGTTTCTTTATCATGGCTTTGTCAAAACTATACCAACAGAATTAGATGAGGCAGCAAGTATCGACGGATGTAATATATTTCAAACATTTTTTATAATCATATTCCCTCAACTAAAATCAATCACCGTAACTATTATTGTTTTAAATGCAATGTGGATATGGAATGATTTTTTACTTCCCCTGTTATTAGTGAATTCATGTCAGGCAACCAGAACATTACAATTAGCTGCATTTACATTTTTTGGTCAATATAAACATGATTGGCATTATGGAATGGCAGCAATGATATTAGTAATATGGCCTGCGGTTCTTTTCTTTATAATTATGCAGAAGCATATTATTAAAGGTATCTCTGCAGGCGCACTTAAAGGCTAATGAAGGGTAAAAAGGAGACTAATTATGGGGATAGATTTTTCACTTAAACAATGGGATAGGGTGAAGGAAAATGCTCGCAAGTGGTGGGCGGGGCAGTTGAAGCGTCCACTTATTCAAATTACTCTAAAAGGAGTTGATCCTGGTCGTGCAGAATCGAAGCTACCTTCGTATCCTTTTACCTCGTTTTACGACTTATCTGTACCAGCGGGGAAAATCGTGGATCGCTGGGACTATGATCTTTCCTGTATAAAGTATTTAGGCGATGCCTTTCCTTGTGTGTAGCCGAATTTTGGGGCTGGTGTGATGGCCTCATTTATGGGCGCAAGGCTTGAAAACGGCCAGGATACAGTATGGTTTTCCCCCGAAAAACTACAGGAAATTAAGGACATCGAATTTAAATATGATCCGAACAATGTGTGGCTAAAACGTGTTAAAGATATTAAGCAGACAGCAATGAAGCGATGGCAAGAGAACGTACAGGTGGGCATGACTGATCTTGGAACCAGCCTGGACATCATTTTTACCTTTCGTCCAGGAGAAAAACTTCTTTTGGGCTTATACGATCATCATGATCAAGTAAAGCACCTATTATGGCAGGTACATGAGATGTGGTTTCGATACTTTGATGATTTCAATTCAATTTTTAAGCCAGGTAATCCTGACTATACTGCCTGGACACCGATTTTTTCCGAAGAGACCTATTACATGCTCCAGTGTGATTTTTGCTACATGATAAGCCCTCAAATGTTTGATGAGTTTGTAAAACCGGAACTCGTTGCCTCTTGCAAGCACCTGGCTAATCCTTTCTATCATCTGGATGGACCTGGACAGCTTCCTCATCTTGACTCGCTTCTTCAGATCGAGGAACTTAAAGGGGCACAATGGGTACCAGGTGATGGCTCTCCACCCATCAGCCAATGGCCAGAGGTTTACTCCAAAATTCGTAAATCTGGAAAGTTAATCCGGATGTTTGCAGGTCAAGACCCGGCTGGTTTTAAGGTTCTGGATACTATAACCGATCAACTGGGCAGCGCAGAGGGCATTGTCCTTATTGGTGATGCAGACATCAGCCAGGAAAAGGAAGTCGAGGCTTTTCTTGCAAAGTATTATTAAGAACGAATGATTATGGAGTGAAAAAATGACATCTAAAGAAAGAGTATTAAACTGTATTGAAAGAAATCCAATAGATAGGTTGCCTGTAAAACATGAGGCAGAACCAGTAGTAAACCAAGCTTTAATGAAATATTTTGGAATTCCAACAGATGATCTTGTTAAGGCTTGGGGTAGTTCAAGATCAAAGCAATTTAAATTGCTTAGAAGACTGGGTGATGATTTTCATTCAGTTGAACCGGTATATATCGGACCTGAACTTAAAAGTTTTGAGGCTGGAACTCAAGAAGGACTTTGGAATGAAAGATATAAAATGGTCAGCTATGGACCAGGTGAATACAACGAATCCATATATCAGCCATTTGCAGATATAACAAATCCAAAAGACCTTGATAAGTTTAGATGGCCCTCAGCTGATTGGTATGATTACTCAACCATAAAAGAGGAGGCTGAAAAACATAAAGAATATGCTATAATTGCGGGCAATTGTGGTTTTATGGATCTTATAAATGGGACTGCATTTACCAGGGGAGTTGAACAAGTATTTATTGATATTGCAACTGAAAATCGTGTTTATATGGAGATTATTGACCGTAGATGTGAGTTTTTCTTTGAACAGACAAAGAAAATATTGGATGCAGGTGATGGTGCAATAGACATTATGCATATGGGTGATGATTGGGGTTCCCAAAACGGAGTCCTTATAAGTCCAACATCATATAGAAAGATATTTATGCCAAGGTATAAAAGATATAACGATATGATTCACAGCTATGGCGTTAAAACCATGGTACATATATGTGGAAGTGTTAGAAAAATTCTACCAGACATTATTGAAACCGGTTTTGATATCTATGATGTAGTTCAGGTTTCCTCTGCTAATATGAATCTTAGTGAACTTAAGGAAGATTTTGGAGATGATCTAACTTTCTGTGGAACTGTTTGTGTTCAAACGACCCTGCCAAAAGGTTCTATTGAGGATGTGCGGAAAGAAATTGAGTTTAGAAAAGAACTATTTAAAGATGGAGGTCTTATTTTAGGCCCAACACATGCAATTCAGGCTTTTACCCCTATTGAAAATATCCTTGAGATGTATCGCATTGTAGGCAGTCTAAAGGATAACCTATGATCAAACAACAAATAAATGTATATCCAATGAAATCTCGAGAACGTCTTGAGACAGTGTTTTCTGGTGGAAAACCTGACCGAACACCGATTCTCGGTGGATGGATTGCATGCTCCGAGCATATCTGTGCGTTGACTGGTGTTGGTATCGAAAAATACTGGAATGATCCTGCAAAGACTTCGATTAAGGCATATGAACTGCTCGGCATGGACGGCTTAATCGATATCCTTGTTCCTAAGAATATTGGTGATTTTCGAATTGTAGATGCAAATTCTTACATACATGCACAATCCAATCTATCCTTGAATGAAGCCCTGGCAAAGATTGATGCAATGCCTTCTCCAGAGGTCATAGAAGCTAAATTTGATTTCGATAGTGCTTATGAATCCTTCAAAAAAGAATGTATAGCTCAGCAAAGGTTATGTGGAGACATGGTTTGGATGCCTGCACAGTGGTCGGCTGGAGCTAAAGTTAGCTGGTATGCGGATTTTGGCTATGAATCATTTTTCTATATAGTTGGAGCATATCCTGACAAAGCAGAGAAATTGATGGAGATAGGTGGTGCTCGTGGACATTGTCAATCCAGGTTAATCGCACGTGCAGTTAAAGAGGGATTATATCCTCATGCTGTTTTGTTAGGAGAGGATATATGCACTCAGCGTGGTCCAATGATTTCTCCGGATTTCATAGAACAATGTTTTGCTCCATCTCTTTGTTATGGCTTACAGCCGTTACTGGAAGTTGGGTGTAAACCAGTATGGCATTGCGATGGTGACGTTCGTAAAATTATTGATATACTTATTGATTGTGGTGTACAAGGACTACAAGGATTTCAGCCTGAATGTGGAATGAATATTGAATATATTGCACAAAAAAGGAATCGTGATGGTTTGCCTCTTCTCATTTTTGGCCCGCTTTCGGTAACAACAGAGCTTCCTGTATGTACCTCAAAAGAGATTCGCAATAAGGTTCGTCATGCTATCGATGTATGTCGAGGTAATGCTGATCTTGTACTTTTTACAGCCAACACCATTAACCCTGATGTACCGTTGGATAATATTCGTGCTATGTATGAAACTGTTCTTGAAGAATAAAATAATGGAAAAAATAAGGCTTATCCTCTCATACAAATAGGGACGGAGGCAAATAGCGTATCGATTTTTTCCGGAAGGGTGTTAAAAAATCTGAATGAATGATAAAAATTATTCCTAAACGCAAGAAAAGTCAATAACCCTCCGGTTACAATCGCATGACTCGGTAAAGGTCCTTGTGGGGGGAGCGCCGGTAACGTCCGACTTTGGTGAAGAGATCCACGCGGACGGGTGGGCCCCTGACGCTGTATCGGCGAAAGACCGTAGTCCTCTTGCATCTCGCGCGAATCGGGAGAATTAAGGTTGTTCTAAAGGGGAAATGCGTAATTTAGCCATCTCCAAATTCTACTGGGAAGTCCGGTACTTTTCCCTGATAACTCAGGGATTACTGCCTGGCCAAAAAAAATCTACCGAAAGTTAGTTGACAAGTGGAGAATTTTTATTATATTATACTTAATCCAATGAATTAAGTAAGTTCGCGTCTGACCAATTCGGGGGGGTACTCGGAAAGGATAATAGACTATGAAAAACATTACAAAAGGCAGTAAAACATTACTCAGGGATCTGAACCGAGGTATTGTCATCAATATGGTTAGAGAAAAAGGACCTATCTCTCGGACAGCTATCTCCAAAGCCACAGGCTTAGAACGAGCTAGCCTCACTAATATTATGAATTATCTTCTGGAAAATGACTTAGTTAAAGAAGTGGGGGAGGATAAATCCAGTGGAGGAAGGAAGCCAACTCTTGTGGATTTCAATTATGATTACGGGGTCGCTTGTGGCATAAAAGTAGAAGTAGAAAAAGTTATCCTCGGGTTAACCAATCTTGAGGGGAAAATTATCTCAAAAAGCGAAAAGAAATTTCCCAGAGGTACTAAAAGCCAGAAGATATTAGGGTTAATTAAAAAAAGTGTGGATAGATTAATCCAGGAGACTAATCTGTTAGGCATTGGCATCGGCATCTCCGGCTTTGTAAACTTAGAAAACGAGATATCCATTTATTCTCCCATTCTTAATTGGGAAAATGTCAATTTAGCCAAGCCTTTAGAGGAAAAATACGGCGTGCCAGTTTTTATCAGTAATGATGTAAATACCTTAACTTTGACAGAAAAATGGTATGGAGCAGGAAAGAATTACAAGAATTTCATCTGCGTCACCGTTGGTGAGGGAATAGGATCCGGCATTGTCATAGATGGCAAGCTCTATACAGGTGCCATCGGGGGAGCCGGGGAGATAGGCCATATTTGCATAAGCAGAAATGGCCCTAAATGTAGATGCGGTGAAAGAGGCTGTTTAGAGGTCTTTGCCTCTGATTATTTTCTGATTAGGGAGGCAAAAAAAGCCATAGCCCGGGGTCGAAGAACCTTCAACGAACCCACTCCGAAAAAACTATTAGAGGCTGCTAAACGTGGAGACCCAACAGCAAAAGATATATTTAAGAAAATGGGTAAAAATTTAGGAATCGGGGTTAAGAATACGGTAAATATTCTAAATCCAGAGGCCATAATCTTGGGGGGAGAGAGAATGGATGCTTATGAATTCTTCTCGCCCTCATTTGAGGAAGCCGTGAAAAGACATTCATTTCCTGAGGAAGCAAAAAAGTTAGATATTCTTCCAGCCAAATTTGGCAAGGAGGGATGGGTCATCGGAGCAGCCGCATTAGTAATAAGAGATTTCTTTAAGTTGCCTTTGTAACAAGGAGAAAGATTTAAAGGAGAGGTCTTGTTCAAATTTTTGGCAACTTTTTTGCTTTCTTTTCAGAGGCTTTTAGAGAAAAAAGTGGTGTAGGGCACTATAGAGATGGGACGAATGGCGGCAAGAAAACTCTTTGAGAATATAAATGGTATAACTAAAAAACCCAGTCAGACAGTGATTTTAATAGAATTAGTAGTTAGAGATTTAACCGGACCACCTAAGAGGTGAATCGTCTAAAAGATTCAAGACTTTGGAAAGTTACCCGATCTTTATCTGAATAAGAAAGGAGCTAAAAATAAGGCCGGAGGGAGGTGAGAAATAGAAATAAATATAGGCCTATTAGCTGGAAAGGGAAAGCTTCCGAAGGAAAATGTTGGAATTACTTTCCCCAATCTTTCTTGTTTATTTAGCTTGACATTACTATTTTTAAAGGTAGGAGGAAAAAATGACTCCCAAAGAAAGAGTAATAGCACAGATAGAACATAAAGAAACGGATTTCATCCCCTACACTTTGTATTTTGAGGAAGATTGGGATGGAAGTATTAAAGATGGTGTCCTGGAACAGGTGAACTCCTACTACGGGAATAATTCCTGGCGAGATAAAATAGATAACCACATCATACAAGTTCCAACAGTTAATTTTGGCGTAGACTATGAATCGGGCAAAACCATTTCTACAGATATGTATGGCACTCAGTGGCGTGTGAACAAGCGACCTATGCATGTTGAGAGACCAGCATTAGAGAAGCCCACCCTTAGCGGCTATAAATTTCCCAATCTCAATGCTTTTTTTGATGAAGGATGGTATGAGCGTGTCTTACAGCTCATCGATGAGAAAAAGGATTATTTTCTGGGTGCTACAAGGAAAGAGGATTATTTTCTGGTTACTTCAATTGGTTTTGGTTTATTTGAACGCTCATGGAACATGAGGGGTTTTGAAAATGCTCTTATAGACTCAATTGCTAATCCAGATTTTTATCAAGAGCTTATCGAGAGAATTTTTGAGCAACAAATGATGCTCCTCGACAGGCTCCTTACCTTACCTCTGGATGGCATTTTACTTGGAGATGACTTTGCATACCAAAATGGAATTATGATAGGAGTTGAGCGTTGGCGCAAATATTTCAAGCCCTACCTAGCTAAGATGTACGCTAAGATTCATCAGGCAGGCAAGTATACCCTTCACCATATGTGCGGGAGCGAAGCGGAAATACTACCCGAACTTATCGAGATTGGACTTGATGTATATGAGAGTGTACAACCTGAGGCAAAAAATAACAGCCCCTATAGGTTGAAAAAAATGTATGGAAAGAATATCACCTTCTGGGGTGGTCTTGGTTCCCAGAGTACGATTCCCTTTGGCACTCCATCTGAGATAAAATTAGAGGTGAGCAAACTTTGCAAAGAAATGGGAAAAGGAGGAGGATATATCCTTGAATGTGCAAAACCAATACAACCTGAAACCCCGACAGAGAACGTAGTAGCAGTGATTGAAGCCTTTGCAGAACAGGCTGGGATAAGTATCTAATCAGCTATATGCTAGGATGAAAGATGAGGAGAAGATATGACTTCGCGGAAGAGAGTAAGACTTGCTATCAATCACAAAGAAGCCGATAGGATTCCCCTTGATTTAGGAAGTACACCTGTAACAGGAATACAGGCAAGCGTCTACCATAAACTCAAAAATGTGCTGAGCGTATCAAAAGGATTGGTCAAGGTATATGATCCCTTTCAGATGCTTGCAGAGGTTGAAGATGAGGTTAAGCAATTATTAGGAGTGGATACATATGGTATTCAACTGTCTGTAACAATATTTGGATACAGGAATGAAGATTGGAAAACATTCAAAATGTTTGATGGTAC
>Ga0114918_10002776_pt1 | contig 15596 bp, 9 predicted proteins | sample LantaG_FD_87015 | JGI IMG/M metagenome (GOLD analysis project Ga0114918, IMG submission 87015) | Deep subsurface microbial communities from Baltic Sea to uncover new lineages of life (NeLLi) - Landsort_02402 metaG | ecosystem: Environmental > Aquatic > Marine > Oceanic > Sediment | place: Baltic...
ACGAGTGGAGAAGAAGACTCTATTGATCATAGATCTCTCTGATATTAGGAAAAAGTATGCGCGCAAGATGGAGCATTTGGCCTGTGTTCGAGACGGAAGTGAGAAGACTCTGGTGAATGGCTATTGGACAATATCAGTCATCGGGGCAGATGTGGGAAAGACTTCTCTTGTCCCCCTTTACGGGTCTCTTTATTCCCAGAACAGTCCGGATTTTCGAAGTGAGAACTTAGAGATTCGTCGTGCCATAAACAAGGTCTCGCAGGCGATGGAAAAGAAAGGGATTTGGGTTATGGATCGAGGGGGAGACAGAGAATATCTTTTTGATCATATGCTGAACAATCGACTCTCCTTCCTTGTTCGGCTGAAGAAGAGGAGAGACCTCATTTACAGAGGGAGAGCGCATCCAGTCCTAGAGTAGGCTCTCACCTGTCCTTTGCCATATGCAGAACGGATTGTTAAACAAGAGAAAGGAAAAGAAACGATCTATGATCTGCAATTTGGTGCTCGTTTTGTCAAACTTCCTGGGAGATCAGAACCTCTTACTCTAGTCGTTGTCCGAGGTTTTGGGCAGGAACCGATGATGCTTTTAACCGACCTTCGAGTCACTAAGAGCCGCAAGAGTTTATGGCGAATCATCGAATCGTATCTGACGAGATGGCGCATCGAAGAAACGATCCGATTCATGAAACAGAGCTATCAGGTGGAAGATATTCGTCTTCTGACTTATCAGCGTCTTCAGAATATGATGGCGATTCTCACTGCTGTGGCCTACTTTGCGATGGTCTACCTGGGATTGAGGACAAAGTTGAGGGTTTTAGCCCGGCATGTGATGGGGGCTGCAAGGCGATAGTTCGGGATACCGGATTTTCACTTCTATGCCCTAGCCGATGGTATTCGTGAGTACCTTTTCGGCCGTCAGAAGGGCTTACAAGGCTTTTATCACCAGTGGATTGAAGAAAATAATCAGCTCAACCTCTTCGATCCATAAATTTTTGGGGGAACTCCTGGAGAAAAATCCTTGCCCTCTCCCAGTTTGATGTAATTCATTCATATACCTGAATTTAGCTCCCCTTTTCTTAAAAGATAAAAATGAATATTTGACTTGACTTTCATACCGCCTTACAGTTAATATACTGTTAGACAGGAGGTGTCCACAATGACACAAAGACAACTTCTACGGACAAAAGCCAGAAGATTGCGCTCTCAAATGCGCAAAATAGGTTCAATAATGCAGGGGTCGGTAATCTACAGGCAGATGAAGTGTGGCAAACCAAACTGCCGGTGTGCAAGAGGCTACCCTCATCACTTTCTGGTTGTGACCTACAAAGAGGAGGGGAAAACTAAGACAGTATATGTAAATAAGAACCTTGAGGCAGAAGCGCTGTTGCTTCAGAGAAACTGCAAAAAATATAAGCTGCTTCTCAAGAAACTCACCAAGGTCAACCTTGAGATTCTCAAAAGCCGTTGAGCCATTAAGAGGAGGAGTAAATGGAGGAATGGAGAGAACTTTATCGGAAGATTGAGTAGACATTGGAGGAGAAGTTTACTGCGTTACGCAGGACCGTGGTTAAGAATCTCGCTCATCTAGTAATTGCCCTGATTATAGTCCTAAGAACCCCGAGGGGATGGTATGGGAAATTATCTTTAAGCGGGATTTCAAGAGGCATGTGTACAGATGGGAAGGCGAAGTCTCGCTACAAACGCCTGCACCGTTTTTTGGATAATCCTCATTTTCAAAGCGAACAGTTAAGCTCAGGGCTTTTGCAGTTGGTGGTAGGAGAGAAGATTCCTTCCCTCCTGCCTTTGATTGTAGATCAGACAGCGATAGGAGACATTCAGGTTATTACTGGAAGTTATCCGGTTGAGGGCAGGAGTGTTCCTTTAGCCATGGCTACTTTTGAATACAGAGAGCTGAAGAGGAGTCAGAACGCTCTTGAAGAGGATTTTTTAACGAAGTTGTCCGAATCGATACCGAAGAAGACCCAAGTGGTATGGATTATGGACCGAGGTTACGGGCGGGCTGCTCTTTTAGTATTTTGTCACAAACAAAAGTGGCTTTATATTATTCGGGGGCGCTCTAATGTGAAAGTGCAATATCAGGAGCAGGGCAAGCTAAAGCGAATGAGCTTGGGGAGGTTGAAACATCGACAGGGAGTAGGTTGCCGTTACCGGAATGTGCTTTATCATGGGATAATTAAAGAGAAAGTGGATGTTATCGTTTACAGGGAGCGAGGATTCAAAGAGCCCTGGTTTTTACTGGTCCCCCCTGATACAGAAGATCTTTTACCTACGGAGTTGGTTGTGAGCTGGTATCGAGCACGGATGAGAATAGAGGTTAGTTTTCGAGATTTTAAATCCTGGCTTGGTGTAAGAGGCCTTCGACTGAAAGTCCGAAGAACCCAGCGTTTGGGTCATCTTTTAGCGGCTCTGGCTATAGGATATATATTGCTCCTTGCTCTTGGGGGCAGTCGATTAGGAAAGCAGCTTCGCCGAGAACTTGAGATTCTACGCAAGAGAGCAAGACATGGTACCAGACGAACATTGAGTGTGTTGTCAATTGCCTTGATGGCTGTAACAGATTATTTCCTTCTTAACCGAACCAATCTGATGAGTGTTTTAGCAGATTGTTTGATGAGGATGCGGCAGGGACAAGTATTTATGTCACCCTTGTCTGGCTAAATGCCATAAGCCATCTCAGGAAAGAAGGATTCAAGTTCTTTCCTCCCCCTTTTATTGCTCATAGACAAAAAATACTCTTTGATTTCCCCAAAAAACACTGATGCCATGGGTGCGATTGGATGATGTTCATAATCTTGTATGATTTCCTCAACTATTTTGCCTTATCTATGAACCTTCTTTGGCCTGGATTAATAAAATAAACATAGCAGAACTGCTTTAGAACGAAAAACTGGGAGAGGGCAAGAGAAAAATCCGATTGAAAAAAAAAGAAAAATCATATAAAATAATAAACAATGATTGTCTAATTTTTCTGTGAGAAAATAATTGCTTAATCCAAAATTTATGAAAACAAAATGACAATGATGAGGAAAATACAACGAGTAATAATTGGGATTTCTATTCTCGCATTATCAGCCTTAGTTTTGGTTCAAGCGAAAACCAAAGTCAAAGAAATCCCAGAAAACTACAGAAAATGGCTCAATGAGGAAATTTTTTATATCATAACCCCAATCGAGAAGGACGTTTTCCTTAAACTTCAGAGTAATCGCGAGCGAGACCTTTTCATTGAAGCTTTTTGGAAACAAAGAGACCCCACAAAAGGAACAGAAAAAAATGAGTTTTGCGATGAGCATTACAGGCGTCTGAATTATGCCAATCGTAGGTTTCGTGGGACAGGTAGACCCGGATGGAAGACCGATAGAGGTAAAGTTTATATAATTTTAGGAGAGCCCATGGAAATCCGAATCTTTCAGGGGATGGACGCATATTATCCTTCGGAAGTTTGGTATTACCAGGGTTTATCAGGTTATGGCCTCCCTCAGGCTTTCCATTTGTTATTCTACCAAAAAGGAAGAATAGGAGATTATATTTTATATAATCCAGCATTTGATGGACCATGGAATCTCATGTCAAACTATATTGGAAACCCAGGAGATTATCTTGAATCGTTTTATGCCCTTGACGACATAGAACCTGAGTTAGCACAAGTCTCAATTTCGCTCATCCCTGGAGAAAGCGTTATTCATTACCCTTCTCTGGCTTCATCCATTTTACTTCAAAATATAGATATTGCTGCCATAAAAAAAATCAAAGACAAGTATGCGGAAAAATTTATCAAATACAAAGACATCGTCGGAGTCGAGTATTCTGTGAATTATGTGGAGAGCGAATCCCAGGTTCAGATCATTCAAGGCGAGTCAGGCATCTATTTTGTACACTTCTCTATTGAACCTCAAAACATCTCCGTGGCAAGTTTTGAAGACAGCATATACACAAATTTGGAATTTAACGGGATCATCAGGGATAAACAAGGGAATACAATTTATCAATTCGAAAAATCAGTTCCCCTTAAATTCACAGTAGAACAATTTAAGAAAATGAGATATAGACCTTTCAGTTTTACAGATATGTTCCCCCTTGTTCCCGGAGATTACAGATTCTCTATACTGGTAAAGAATTCAGTTTCTAAGGAATTCACCTCTTTTGATCGGGATCTCAGGATATTTTCAGAAATTACATCAACTCAAATGAGCCCTCTATTATTAGGATTCAACGCTATAAAGTCTACTTCTCCGCATGATACTAATAAGCCTTTTGTAGTCAATAACATTCAGATTTATAGCCAAGCGAGGAACTCTTTCATCTCTAAAGATAATATGTATATTTTCTTTCAAATTTTTACTTTACCGGAAAAAATGAGAGGGAATGGATTTTTGAACTATGTCATCTATAAAGAAGAAAAGGAATATTTCACAGTTACCTATCCTATGGACAAGTATCAAGACAATCTAAGTTTTATTGAAAGGATCCCTCTTGAAAAATTCGTCCCCGGCTATTACAAAATCAGGGTATCTCTCTTAGACGAGAAGGAGAATGAAGTTACAAGCCAACAAGAAGATTTTGAGATCACTCCAGCTACATATCTTCCAAGGCCCTGGGTAATAGCCAAATCTTTAATCGAATCTGGCGAACCTCATATTTATTACATTCTTGGAAGACAATTGATGAATAAGAAAGATTACGTAAACGCTCGTATCTGGCTAGAAAAAGCTCATCTCACAGAACCTAACAATCTCAATTATGGGTTTCATTTGGCTCAAACAAATTTTTATATGAAGAAATACAAAGAAGCTTTAGATATATTATTACCCTTTTCTGAGATGGGCAAGAATAATTATGAATTCAACTATTTAATGGCAAAAACTTACCAAGCATTAAGTGAGTATGATAGAGCTATAAAAATATTGGATGATGCAGTACTTCAGTTTGGTCTAAATGTCAGCCTTTTAAATTCTTTGGGCGAATGTTACATCCAACTGGGAAATAGAGAAGAGGCCCTTGGGGCTCTTGAAAAATCACTCGAAATCAATCCTAACCAAGAAAAAATCGAGGATTTGGTGCGATCGCTGAAAAAATAGTAAGAAGCCTGCGCAGAAATCCGTTTTTTCCATAGGCGCTTCATCTTCATAAAATATTATTTCTGTTCTTTTATCTTCTCCAACTCCATTACCTCTTTGATCCACGCATCCATGTTTTCGAAGGGTATCTTCCGTATGGACAACACATCTGCAGACAGATTATAATCTGGCTTCCCTGTTTCCGGATTGAAAGAAAGGGGATTAGCACCTATACACACCAGTTTTATCTTGTGCACGCCGGGATTAAAATAAAATAACCCTATTTTCCTTTCCCTTCTCTGTCCGTAGATATAATCCTCGTGTTCATCCTTTTGATATATATTAAAAAAATCTAGAGTCTTATTGACCTTCTCCGTTGGAAGTTGATTGACCAGACTCACCCTGTATCCTCCCGCTATTTGAGATTCCCCAGCTTCATTGATATAATCCTCTGTGCCAGTTCCGATGATTGAGGGAGTTTCTTCTCCATCAATGTAAAAAAAATCATCCCCTTCTCCGAACCAGTGACCAATGCCATTCTGCGAGGAAAGCACTGTCCCGACATAATGCCCCTTACCTTTTCCGATGAAGACCGTATAAGGCTTACCCATTTCTGGAGAATATTCCTGATGATAACTCGCATGAAAGTACATGACTTTCTCTGGTACTTTGGAGAATTTGACCCAGTCGATTTGATAATAGCAAGAAGCGGTTTCTTTGTCGGATTCATTGGTTATTGTGATCTTTGCCTCTTTCTGGAATGGCATTTGCCAGTAACAGTTATAGCCTCTTCCATAAGAACTCACTTTAACGGGTAAAGAATTGACGATTGCTCTCATCCCATTCCCAACGGCAAAGAAATCGCCGAAGGGTGTTTCTACAGAAGGAATTTCTGATCCATCCCAGTAAATGCGCAGAACCAAAGCCTGGGGATAGCGGATATCCATCGAATAAGGAATCAAGCAGATATGAGTTATCTTCCCAGGTCCTTTGAGGACAGCGATTGTTTTTGTTTCTCCGATATCAAATTTTGCTGAATCAGCATTGTTGAATGGATTTCCGCTAGAAGCCCTCATGGACTTCCCTTCATGAGGCTCCGTCAGAGCTGCTAAAGTTTGCGAACGAAGTGGTAAAAATGAGATCAATAAAAACAAAACCAGAATCAAGAATATTGTTTTTGATTTTTTCATGATTTTATACCTCTTATTTTTATAAAAGAAGAGCCCTTCACAAAACTCGTAACTTCTTTAATACTACCTGTTAAATTCCCCGGACGTAAGTCTGGGGTTCTTTAATAACAATAAGTTACAGAAGGGCTAAAATTCAATTTTCCTCCTACGCATAACTCTTTTATAATCAAACGCTTATAATGCATCTTTACTCAAAATGCACACTTTTTCGCCCAAAATTACCCCCTCAAAAGGGGGGAGGAGGGCAAAAAATTCTTCTTTCCAAACACCTCCTCGTTTTGTGAAACCCTCTCTTTTCATATCTTTAAATATTAATTTATCTTATTGAATCAAAAATAATTAGTTCATTATCAAATTTGCCCTCCTCCCCCTTCTCATCTCCCAAAATTTTTACTATCATCTCTAATGAATCTTGCGACCTTCACAAAACTCCTTCATCAAGGGAGGCGTGATATGGATCATCAATCTTTACTCCTTTCCTTTGAATCACTCCTCGATGTCAATCCTATCCAAAATTTCAAAACCCTCTTCAGCAATCTAGATACCTCTCATCTCGACTTCCATCCTTCCACTGGCCGAAAGCCTTTCCCCCGCCAAAGTCTCTTACGAGCTATTATCTTTAAAAATCTTAAAGGGATTCCTACATTAACAGAGTTAGTTATGGAGTTAAAAGATAATCCATCGGCAGCAATCCGTTGCGGCTTTAACATCCTAAAACCTCTGCCAAGCGTGGAAAGATTTTCCTCTTTGCTAAAAAAGACACACAATAAAGAGCTGCAAAAAATACGCCTTCAGCTTCTCCACAACCTCATCCATCTTGCTATCATTACAGGAGAATATCTCTCGATCGATTCCTGCCCTATCCCAGCTCGTGTTAAAGAAAATAATCTCAAAACCAATGTCAAAAAACGTTTTTTGAAAACTTGCATCCCCAAAGGCTCACCCGATGCCCGGCTCGGTACCATGGTTATCTTCCCTAAACCGAATAAAAAACAAATCCGCTACTTCTGGGGCTTCAGAGATCATGACGTCATCGACGCCAAAGAAGAACTCCCTCTCTGGCATGTCACAAAACCAGCCAATGTCCATGAATCTGTCATGTTCCTTCCTATCTTCAAGCTCATCCAAAAGGAATTCCACTTCTCGATCAAAGCGGTAATGGGCGATGCCATCTACGATACTGCCTCTATCCTTAAATATATTGTCAAAGATCTAAAAGCTAAACCTCGTATCTCACGGAACCCTCGCAATACTAAAAATCCATCAAGGCTCCAGTTCTCAAAATCCGGCAACCCCATCTGTCAAGCTCAACTCGAAATGCTCGCCCGTGGCTCATTCTACGATAAAAAACAAGATCGATGGCGACGCAAATGGGTCTGCCCTCTCCACCATTCAAAAAAATACGCTAGCCAATTCATCCTCTGTCCTGCTTTTCATCCAAAGTTCTTCTCCCAAAAGGGTTGCTATGCCTATATCCGTATCGACCAAGACATCAGAAGCGAAATCGATTACGGCTCCACCTCCTTCAAGACTGAATCTAAACTCCGCTCGGGATCAGAGAGAGTCTTCTCAAGACTCCTTAACATCTGCATGCAAAATCCTCCTGTCATCAGCTTTAATGCCGTCTCAAATTATGTCACTATCGCTCATATCACTGTATTGCTCGTTGCTCTTACCGCAGCCAAAAACGATATGAAAGACAAGATCCGCTTCATTAAATCTTTCCTTCCCAGTTTCAATCCTTAAAGTCATGAGTTTTGTGAAGCCCTATATAAAAGAAGCAAGACAGACGTTAGATCTAAGTCTACAAATGAAAAGACTAAAGAGTTTGTACTTCAAATTTTCGATTTTCTGTTAACTGTAAAATGATTTTGTATCTCTGTCACTGTTTTGCTGTTTCTTTTTTCTGCCTCTTGCTCACCGCATACTAGATTGTTATCTCCACGGGATAGATTTTCTTTCCTCTTCAGTCATGGGTGGTAGGAGAGCTTCGCTGGGTTCAGTGCGGTGTCCTTTGACATCATGAACACTAAACCCAGGTCCGATTATTTTCCCGGTTTCTTTGTCTATCTTTCCCCGTATAGAACAGCACCCATATTCTCCAACTTTGTTCAGTGCCACAATCTTTAAACCGAACATGGGTTTCCCGTTGTGGCGGTCGATAGCCCGTTGACACACATGTCGACAGGCTTCTTGAGGTGACATGCCTTCGCGCATCTTCTCTACGGCCAGAAAGCTAGCGCAAACCTTTATCGATTCGGCCCCATGTCCAGTTGCACCTGCAGCGCCTATGTCATTATCCACATACAGTCCAGCTACTATAATCGGAGAATCCCCAACACGACCCACAATCTTAAAATGGTGTCCGACCGTACTGGTCACTCCAGTAATATCTCCGTCGGCATCCAGAACGAGCACGGTTATGGTTCCACTGCCTTCGGGCTCATACTTCTTGTTGGGGGGATGGTAATAATCCCTTTCACTCAAGTTTTCTTTCAATTCAACCCAATGCCTGCGGGCCTCTTCAGTAAGAAGGTTTTCTTCTTTAAATCCATGCATCTTGGCAAATTTCAGCGCACCCTTCCCAACAAGCATAAGGTGATCGGTTCTCTCCATGACCAGCCGAGCCACAGAACACGGAGTTTTGATGTTCTCTAAAGCTGCCACCGCTCCAGCATTATTGCCATCCGGGCCACTCATTACAGACGCATCAAGCTGATGAAAGCCTTCTTCATTGGGATCTCCTCCGTAGCCCACAGTAGGGTCTCTCGGATCGAGTTCTGATACATTCGTACCTTTTTCTGCCGCATCCAGAGGTGCTCCTCCTTGCTGTAATATATCCCAAGCTGTTGTAGTAATATTTTCCTTTACAAAAGGATTTGTCTTACTGGTCACGATGAGGGGCCGGTTGATCTTCCCGCGTGTTTTCACCTCGGCTATTCCCAATTTGTTTATGAAGGGAAGGCAAATTCCGATACCAGCCATATTGGAGAAAAAGTTCCTGCGACTAATTTTTTTTAAGGACATATTCTCTCCTTTTACTTATCTTAATTTTTAAAGAATTTTTTTACTTTCCTTCCTTCTCTAAAACAAGACAATCGATTCCGCACTTGTGTCCCTGCGACTTTGAGTTCTTTGAATCGATCGAAAAGCGAAAAACATTCAAACCGGCCTTAAGCAGCACTCCACGAAACTCAAACTCCTTGGGAGGCCAAACAGGCCGGGGAAACATTTCCACAAACGCTTGATACAAATCAACAGGTTCCCCCACCTTTATACGTGGTCCAGATATGGGTGATTGCCCCCGGTCCCTTGATGTAGGATATAGTGACCTCCTCACCCCCTAAGGGTAAGGGGACCGTATCCAGATTGAGTCCGTTACGAGTAAAAGAACTGAAACTAGCAGCAGAAAAATTCTTGGGTTTGCAAAGAAGCATCATAGGGTTATCTGCTACCAAGGAACCCGGAGGAGGAGGCGCTGGGGCAGGCTCAGGGAAGAGTGCCCCTCCCGTATGGAAGGGAGGAGCTTGATATGCTCTCTTCCGCTCTTACAGGGTAAAAGAAGAAAAAATTAGAATGGAAACAATAATCAAAAACAGAGTCAAATTTAAATTATATTTCCTATTATCCAACTTTTCTCTCCCTTTTAAAGCTCATGCATATATTTTTTTTTATTTTTTCTCCTTTTTAGAGGATTCCCAGTTTCCAATCCATAAATCCGCGTTGCGGCTGTGTCCATGGACAGACCAGACATCAAAAGAATCGGGATTATATCGACCTGGAACAAGATAGCGGTAATGCTGCCCCCAAGGATCAAGAGGAATCCGATTTCCTTTGAAATACGGCCATTTCCCAGGCCTCCTCGCCCAGCTTCTGTTCATCTCGGCGGGTCTCTCAATCAATATGTCCAGATTTTCCGGATATCTGGCGTAATCTCGCTTAAAAGCCTCGATGGCTCTGGCTAATTCGGTGGCAGTTTTTCTCGCCTCTATTACCTTCTGCGCAAAAAGTTTTTCTTCTTTTTTTAAGTAATCTTTATACCAGACACTCATATCTCCCCATGGGAGCATGCGCACAGAAATTCCGTCAAGACGAATACTGTAGCCATGCTTTCCGGTTTTTTCATCATATGAGAGCGGATTCGTTCCGGTACACTCGAATCGGAAAACATATTTGCCCGGTTTAAGGTCAAAGATCCCGACTTTCTTTTCTACATTGGTGCCGAATTGCTCGTTCTCGGGATAATTTTCTTTCCAGGCAAGGTAAGGATCCCAGAAGTCCATCCGGGGGTCCAGAACTTTATTAAAACCATGTCCCTTCATGGAGAGTTTCCAAATCCCATTCTCAGGGAAAAGTATCTGGAACACCGATATGGAATAGCGGCCTTCTTTATCTACGGCAAAAGGGATTTCGAGCCATGAACCCACTTTGTCATTGTACATATGGAACATACGCTTTCTCCAGCCCGTCCGGTTGTGAGCGGCCTCTGGTTTCAGCCCAGGAGATACGCGTAGTGGCGACTTTCCTGAAGGAAGCTCGGCCATTTCCCGCGGCTCAACCCATATTTCTTGCATTAGCCGCTCCTTCAAAGGCGGAAATGATTTCCAGGGAGTCGCCACAGTTTTCTGATACCAGAAGGCGACCGAAGAGCAGAAATCAGCTCTATACTTAAAGTCCCCTCTCTCGACTTCACCTGTTTTGGGGTTTTCAACGGACACATAGCTCCTGCGCTCGACTTCGACTTTCAAGGACTTTTTAAACATGATTGGATCCTGGATATGCCACTTGAATCCAGTAATCCGTGCGTCCTCGCTATTCCATTCACGGATAGTGATGCCGGCATTAAGGTTAGAAAACAACCGCAAATTCCAAGCGTCGGAAAAATAGTCTTCAAATCCTGTTCCGACCAGGCTGGGTGTTTCTTCACCGTCAATATAGAAGTGGTCATCGGATTCCCCAAACCAACTGCCAACAGAGCTGTGTAAATTGATAATACTCCCCACATACTGGCCATCTCCTTCAACTTCAAGGAGCGTGTAATAGGTAAAAGGTGTTACCGGCCACTCCTGGTTGTATCGGGCATGGAAATACAGAGAATCGGGAGGAAGTTTATCCAACTTCACCCAGTCAATATAAAAATAACAAGAAGTGATTAGTTTTACCCCTTCATTTGTCATCGTCAGTCGTGCTTTTTTATGGAATGGCATTTTCCAGTAACAGTTCAAGGCGCGTCCGTAAGATGTGACTTCGATGGGCAATGTGCTGACATTGGCTCTCATTCCGTTACCGGCAGCGAAGAAATCCCCCAGCGGCGCCTCCACAGAAGGAATCCTGGCATCGTCCCAGTATATCCGGAAAACCAATGTCCTGGGATAGCGCCGTTCATAGGCGCCAATTGTGAACCATATGTGTTGGATTTCTCCTGGGCCCTCCAGTTCAGCAAGCACCACTGTTTCTCCCGGTTGGATACGGAAGGAATCGGCATTAGACTCAGGATCGAAAAGACCCGAGGAATTTCGCATTCGTCTTCCTTGTTGTTTTTTAGTAATGACGCTCAGCTGATCCTCTGCATATAAAGAGAGTGAACCCGCGACCAACAGGAATAGAGCGAAAAGAGCAATCCAATTCTTGATGGAAAAGTATCTTTTATTCATTTTTGCCTCCTTTTTTTCTTAATTGAAATCAGTTTTTAATTTTGACTTTACCCACTAATATATGATTCCGCTTCCCATAGAAAAATCTTCTGAAACCTTTACGGGGAGCTTGCCGCGGGGAGAAATTTCTCCTTTCAGGAGCTTAATGAAAGAGTCAGCATAAACGGTCTGATTTCCGTAAAAGTCTCCCTCTCCATAGCCAGTAGCGAATGCGGATGCATTCTTGAGGCTATCAACAAGATAAGGATTACCATAAGACATGACAAGATAAATATGCTCATTGAGATCAATACAAAAGGATACTTAAGTTTCATTTTCCCCATTTTAATTTTCTTAAATGGATGGATGTACAGCCTAAAAAATAGAACAAATTTTTCTCGATTTTAAAGATTTCTCTCTGATGGAGTCAAAAAAAAAGGGGATCATCCCGTTTCTTTGGAGCAGGATGATCCCTATAAGAAATCTAACATCGTTGCCTAATTTCTTGTTAGCTTAGAACTGGACTTTCAGGCTTAACTGAGCTGCCCGTGGACTTTGTGGGTTAGTCTTCATATCATATCTGTCTGTGCGACGAATGTCATTAGTATAAAAGCTGCTCCAACCCGCAGCGTTAAAAGCATTATAGACATCAATAGCAAACTCTACGCGGAAACGATCAATCCTGATTCCTTTTGACAATCGCAAGTTGACACTCCAGATATCATCCGAATACCTGCCTTGAGCTCCCCACTTCTTTCCTGTAAAGTAATAATTTTGGGCCGCCCAGATAATGTCACTCACTCGTCTTCCGTTGGAGATGGTTACTTGAGGAGCGCTTTCATCCCACTCATAGTCTCCAGTTCGATCGCTTATGAAGATCCCAGCTTGCCCATTAATAAACGTCGAAACCAATATGTCCCAGGGAAATCGGTAAAAGGCAGAAAAATGAAATGTCCAGCGGATGCCATAATTGTCCATGTTCAAAGCATTCGGGCTTGGGTAAACAAATTGATTAGGATCTGTCGGATCAAATTTAATTTTCTTATATGTTCTCCAGTAGTAGGAGTAGTTGACCATCAATCCCCAGCGCCCGACGAAATTTCTCTTCAGATTAAACTGCAAGCCTTTGTAGCTAAAATCCATCCTTCTGTCTTCGCCTTTGTAGAATGTCCGTCTCCATATGGTATCAAATGTAGGAAATTTTCGGTCAACGAATTTCCCCTCTTCGAAGATTGCATTGATATCTTCTTGGTACGAACTGTTTATCTTCTTGTAGATAAAAGTGGTTTCGAAAGCTAAATTCGTAAAGAGTTCACGCTCGATAGAGACAACAAATTCGTCATTGTATTCCATCTCCATGCCTTCGTTGTAATCCGGGTTATGACCTAAAGTCCCTTCACTGTAAAGCTTGAGTGCCTCAGGCCCTTTGCCGATGTCCTCTTTATCCATACGATACTGGTTTGAAGTAATCGTTCGGGAATAGTTGTTGTAGTCACCGGCACCGACGTATTCGAAGTATCTGCCCATGTGGAACTTGAGTACACCAACATTTTTCCAATTATAGGTGAGACCAAAGCGAGGAGCAAGGCCACTGTCATCAAACTCAATATTGTTGCGAATATCGGGGTAAATCGCTTCCATCCATTCGGGAAGCTCATCACGGAAGTACATATTTTCCCTCTGATGTTCCCAACGCAAGCCTAAGTGGAGTGTCAGGTCTTTGCTGATGTTCCAACTATCCTGGATATAGGCATTTTGGTTAGAGACCAAAACTTCGTTGTCATAACGGTTACCTGGCCAGCGGTCGTAGGCTCTGTATATGTAAGGCTCAGTCAATCCGTAATTTTCATAATCCATGCCCAACCTGTACTGATACATGCCATATTCGTCTTCCCAATATGCATATGATCGTGTTACATGTTGATAAGGTCGGATGTCAACACCAAATTTAATCTCATGGGAACCTGTGTTGAAAAGGTTATCTTTAAAGTAAGTCAGATGGCTCCTGATGAGGATGTTTTCACGCACTGAATAGTAATCTTCGCCCCTTCCTACGTCATATAAAACTGTGGACCCTCCCTGAAAACGCTCTGTATACATATACAGAGGAACTTGATTATACGCGAAGTAATTACTGGGCTTGTGCTGGAAGCCAGTGTTAAAGTTGAAATACAGACTATCAGAGATGATCCATCGCCAAGTCAGATTCATCATGGGTCCACCTTGTGTCGTATATTGTCCAGCATCGAGAGTGGAATACTTGACATCAGGGAAGCCGCGCGGTTCCCTTTGTACCTTATCGTATTGAAACATAACGCTGATTGTATGTCTCGCATGGGGCTGAAAGGTCAATTTAATGTTAGGCATGTGAGATTTCCATTCCTCGACAATCTTCTTCACAACAACGGTATCAGGATTGACATAATCCCTATTGTCATACTTGTAAGATAATAGAAACCAAAGCTTGTTTTTCATTATTGGCCCACTCAAAGTGATAGCAGGAATGGCATAGCTTGACATGCTGGGTTCGCCTCCTTCGACATTCGTATCGTTGAAGGATTCAGGCTGATACCAGAATAATAAAGTACCTTCTAACTGATTTCCCCCGGCTTTGGTGACGATGTTCATAAAAGAAGACCTGGCATTCCCATATTCTGCAGGTGCTCCAGCAGTCTTGACATCTATTTCCTCGATGGCCTCATAATTGAGCCGAGCATTTGAGCCGCCGCTCATGGCGTCATTGGCTTCCATCCCATCTATCAAGATTTTGTTTTCATAGGAGTCATCCTGGTTATGGTGGGCCAAAAAATCCCCTCCAGGTCCCAGATTTGATTGTTGGACATTTCCTGCGTTGACCGCGGGAGATGTGCCCCATCCTGAAGAGACACCGGGAAGAATGTGCCAGACATCATTGAAGTCCATGCGAGCTGCGATTGGAATAGTAGCGAGCATTTGGAGATTTACGTTATAAGACTTACTGCTGCTTTCAATATCTATGAGCGGTGCCTCGGCTGTTACTACAATGGTTTCCTCCAATCCCGCTATCTCCATTTCGATATTGGCAGTAGACGTTTTACCGATTTGGACTGGAACTCCTCTCTGCCAGCAAGTGCCGAATCCTTCAAGCTTGGTACAAATGACGTATGTTCCTGGGGGAAGATAGAGAAAACGGAATGCCCCTCGAACGTCGGTTACGGTTGCCCTGGGAGTCATCAGGTTCGGACTTTGCAGCTCGACAGTTACGCCCGGTAGCGCTTCTCCCTCCTTCTTATCAGTAACGAATCCACGAAGGCTTCCTGTGGTTACTTGAGCGTACAAACTCAACCCTGAGATGAATAAAAGTAATGCTAGCAAACATGGAATAATTTTTATTCCTCTTTTCATTTTTCCTCCTTTTCTATAATTTTTATGGACTTTTTTCTTTTTTTTCTCGTTTTGTCACCTCCTTTTGAATCTGGACTGAATCGCAAATTCTCAAAGGTTAAATATCCAGTCCTTCATCAATTATATGTAAAATCTCCAAAGGTTTATTGATCATGAAAAACATGAACGCAATCGTTTTGCTCAATCGTTTGTTTCCTTTTCACTATTATTTCCAATATTTATTTTCTTGTCAAGCAATAATTTTAAATTTGTAAAAAAAAAAAAGGTTTTGAAATTCGAGCTAAAATCGAATATAATTTAGCTGAACCTACCAT
>Ga0114918_10002777_pt1 | contig 15595 bp, 14 predicted proteins | sample LantaG_FD_87015 | JGI IMG/M metagenome (GOLD analysis project Ga0114918, IMG submission 87015) | Deep subsurface microbial communities from Baltic Sea to uncover new lineages of life (NeLLi) - Landsort_02402 metaG | ecosystem: Environmental > Aquatic > Marine > Oceanic > Sediment | place...
ACAAGAAGTGGTTGAAGTTGTTAAAACTAAAGCGGTTAGTAACCCGATAGTAATTTTTGAAATTCTTTTCATTTTTATTTATTTGTTTATTAATTATTTCACTCTGTATATTAACATTTGTAGATTTGTTTAAAATATAATAAAAAAGGTGGATAATAATAACCCACCTTTTATTTTAGAATTCACCATTCACAATTTTAATAAAATTATCTCTAATAATATTAGCATTTTCTTGACCAATTCTCTTAGTTATAATCTTAGATTCATTTTTATCTAATTTGATAAATTCCTCTTTATGTTCTTTTAAGAAATCTTCGAAGGTATCTTTATTCAATAAGTTCATTAACTTACCAAATTCTTTCTCTCCAATTTCGCCAACATGAGATATAACGTTTCTAAGTCTATTTTCAGTAACGAAAGTTATCGCATTTGATAAAACTAAATTTGCTTCATCAGAAATTTCGACTACTTTTTTAATAGTAGCTCTGTTATTGTTCTTTTTCTCAGAGAATTTCTCGTTTTTATTTTTTAAAATAATTCTTGATCCTGTCCAGAAGAATTTAACTTCTTTTGGTTTTATTACGTTACCCTCACAATTATTATTCTCGATCTCTGGTAATCCTAACCATTTAGGAATAAGAGTTATGTATAAGTTATTGAAGTTTAAACATTCTTCTAAAGTACCTTCAAATAAAGGTCTAGCGTAAAAGAATCCAAACTCTTCGAACAACTCATTACAAACATCAACATTTTGGAATTCGAATTCCTCAGCTATGTCAGTATATCCTATTTTTATATCAAAAGCGTAAAAATCATTTAAAGGAGAATAGAAAAGACCTTTTTGAACAGATGAATGATCACCATTCTCTACATCTTCGTGTGGGTAGTTACCACCGAATAATTCACCAAATACTACAACAGTTTTTATTGTATTATCTTTCGTTTTTAAATGATTGAAAAGGTTTCGGACATTCTCTTTATACTTCTCAAAAGCGTATTTGTAATTAAAGAAATTTTCATCCTCTTTAATAAATCCACTCTTTTTAGCACATCTGAATTCATTACCATCAAACCAGATAGAAAAGTTGGCACCATGTACTTTTTCTTCTACTACCCAAGTTCCCTGAGATTTACCTTGTTCAACTATAGTATTAATAGTTTTTGTTTGGTAAGTGTTTTCGATACTGTTGTATCTTTTAAATTTTAAGTTTTTCATTTACATACAAATTTTAGGTTATTAAATAAGCTTACTGTTTTTCCAAAGGTCAGTAAGTTCGAGCCCCATTTCGCAACCAAACTTCATTTGTATTAAGAAGTTGATACAAATGTAAAAATATTATTTACATTTGCCAAACTAATTCGTATTAATTTTTTTCAAGGTCGGAAATATTTCATCATAGTCATTTGTATTATTATTTAGATATTCAATTATATCTCCATAATTATATTCATCACTATTCGATATATCTCCAGCAATCGATTGTAGATCTTCTTCTAATGTTATTATTTTATAATCTTTATTATACCAATATGTACCCTCATATACTTTACTACTATCATTATCATAAATAATGGATAATAAAACTAATACACCATCCTCTAAAGATCCTAAGTAATGACTTATTGAAATATTTAATTTATTAAATACCATTACTCTTCGTTAAAATAGATTTTTCTTTCAGATTCACTCATATCTTCAAACTCTACCATAGATGGTAAGTTACTTGACTGAGCTATGAAATCAATATATTCCCTTTGTGAATTAAGATTGGACGCTAAGTATTCCGAATACTTAACTAATTTATTCATTTCTTCTCCTAAGTATTCAACATATTTGGTAAGTCCTTCTATTTTCTCATCCATATTTTTATTTGTATATTTTTATATATAAGTTATAAAACAAAATTAATACTATGTTTAAGAAATTATTAAAAAGGATAAATGAATCTGTACTTGATGGTAAGGGTCATGTATCACATACCAAAATTAGTTCATTTATAATTCTAGGTTCTATAATTGTATCATCAGTAACTTTTTTATTAATCGATCTTACTAATGCTATAATCGCATGGTCAAAGGGTGGTAGTTATGAAATTCCGATTGCTCACATTACCATTTTTGGTATGGTCTTAGGTCACCATTTATTTTTATTGGGTATCAAGAAAGCTTCAGAAAACAAACAAATGGAATTTGATTCCAAAACTAACATATCTAAAATGGAAAATATGGGTATTATTAAATCTCCCGATACTCCTATCGTTGATTTAGATGAGATGGATGGTAGTGATTTGGAAGATGAACCTATGGTTTAATATATAGTTTATGAATATGAATAAGATACTACTATTTGAAGATTTTAATGATCATGATAAAGACGATGTTTTCATTGACTCTATAGATGATTGTATTTCTGCTTGCCAGAGATGTATTGATGAATTTGGAGAGGAATCTGAATATATGAGTATGGTTGAGGTTTGTACAGATTGTATAAGTATATCACATTTAGTTAAAGATTTAATAAATAATGAATCTACTTTGGTGAAATCTCAGTGTCAGATATATAAACTTTCTATGGATTTATGTATTAAAGAATGTAAGAATTTCGAAGATGATACTACATCTTCCTGTATAGAATCCTGTAAAAGATGTTTAGTGGATTGTAAAAAAATGATAGAATAATCAATCGTAAGTAAGTAAATAAATGAGAATTTTAAAAAAATATAAATCTTTCACTGAAAGTAGATTGAATAATCTTAGGAAAATGTCTGATGATGGTAAATCTGATGAAGAGAAGATATTGGACTATTTAAAAGTGGAGTATCCATCTGATTGGTTTGATTCTCAATTGTCTGATAGAGTTCATGATTATGTAGATGAAGATGATGCGGAAGATTATGATGGTGATTATGAAGAAGCTTATAGAAACTTATGTACTGGTGGAGCTATAGAATATGATCTTCTATCTGATATGGAAAAGGACTTGAGTGTTAAATTTCCGAATGTTAAAAATGATGATATTCTAGATATAATAAATGATTATCTTATTGATATTTGTAGTTGGCACGATTCTTTAGTTTTTAATAGAAGTACAGATGAATATAAATCATCTTTTGATAAAATGTTTGGGTTAAATCCTCTTAAAATCAGTGATTGGGGGAATGAGAAAGAAATAAAGGGAGATTTAGATGGATTTAAATCATAAATGAATGAATCAATTAATACTCACTCACTCACTCACTCATAATCAAATAACTCATCTAATTTCCCTTTATTATAATAATCAACAACCCATATACTATATTCATCTTTGATAGAAAATATATCATATTGATTCATCATTTTGATGACACCCATAATACCACTTTTATCTAGACATCTCTCTATTCTATCTTGTGTTATAATACCTTTACTATACTTCATACTATATAAATTTCTTCTTAATACAATTCACTAAGATATTATAAATTTCCGAAAATATCTAATACCACTGAAAGTCTTCTACTAATTTCCGGCATCCCTAATTTAATAGCGATACTATTAATTGGGCTTAAAATAGCTTTATCAAATTGTGCATCATAGTCTATCTCTGGAGCGAATTCAATAGGATACTCACCTCTCTTATACGCAAATATTTTATGATCTGGATGCTTACAATAAAAATATTTAATTTTATCACCCGACTTCATAAAGCTATATTTAGTTTGTAACTCTACATTCTTATGTAGTAAGTGGTTATGAAAAGCCGCTGCTTTTACAGCAAAATGAGCTCCATTTACAAATTCCAACCTTTCCTTATCATCAATTACTTTATCATTGTAGTTACTACATGAAGATTGCATAGAAATATCATCAATGTCCGAAAGTTCAAACTCCCTTCTCATCTCTTTAACAATTCTCAAGAGTTCTTTAATGTTAAAAGTGTCAGCATTACTGAATAGATATTTAATCAATTTCGGAATTCCTCTACTTTTATCCCTAGCAAAAACTGGTGTTGATGATCTAACAAGTTCTACTCCCTTTGGTTGGAAATAGTCCAATCTCTTATAATCAATACCATCCTCCCAAACAATGTGTTGTATATACTTCTTCTTCTCCAAATTTATAATAGATTCAGAAATCTTCTCTAACTCAAAATCTTCAATATTTTCAACCCCGTAAGTGTTAGCATGTTCAGTTAGTTTAAATTTGAAATAGTCCGCTATCTTAAATTTATCTAAGCCATGTATGAATTCTAATTCATTTTTCCAATTATAGAAAATCTTACCATTAAAATCTTTCAACTTATCATTTAATTTCCAATTTTTTAGTAAGTGACCATCTACTAACAGGATTGATGCAGATCCGAGATAATCCTCAATGGTATCAATGGTAGCATAACCAAGACAATTAGCGTTGCTAAAATCCACATTAAAATCTCCTTCAGATAGTATAACAAATGGTTTAGGAATATTAGATAAAGTGTTCTCATTAAATATTTGATTTTTCCATTCACATGAATCGATCGCCCCTTTGAATCCAACAAAAATTGAATCAGTATCTCCATATACCGAAACAGAGGTTGTTTCTGGTATTTTACTTACATTTTTAATCTTCATAATATTATGAAGTTCTGTATCTGTGTGCCAAAAATTATACCAATAATCCTCATTGACATCAGACATTGTTTTGGTCAATTTACGACCCTCAGCCGTAATTGTACCAGCTACCTTATTGTTAAATAAGATAAAATATTGTGTAGCAAATGCTCCATATGAACCATTCAGTACTAATTTGAATATATTTCCCCCCAACGATTAAATCATTGGGGGTAATCCAAAAGCTAGTTGCATGGCGTTGTTGTAATCCACTTCCTTCTTCAAGGAAAAGATCTCACCCTTCAACTGCTTTATTCTTTTAATTTTTTCTTCTTTTGTCATATTTCTATGAATATTTATTTTTAAAGTCCGTGTTCAAGGGGACTTATGGATTTTAATATATAATTAAAATTCTTAACTATTATAATGATTAAAGAAGCCAAAGTTTTAATAAAGATAAACCTCCGTAATAAAAAATATTACCAAAATTTGGGGTATGAATTCGAAGATGTTTCTATGGGAGAATCCATAGATGTTGAGATAAATACCAATGATTTAACAAAGGGTTCTAAAGTGAAAGTTACTGCTATATGTGAGATATGTGAAAGTGAAAGAAATTTGACTTATTCAAAGTACTACCAAAATTTTAATAGAAATGAAAAAGGATATTACTCATGTTTCAAATGTAAGTCCATTGAAATGAAAAAAACCTGCTTGGGTAAATATGGAGTCGAGTCATACTCAAAAACAGATAAGTTTAAAAAATTCATATCCGAAAATTTGGATTATGAAGATATTCATGAAAAATGTAGGAAAACAAATAAAGAAAAATATGGAGTCGAATTCTACTCACAGACGGATAGAATGAGAGAGATTAATTCTAATTGGATGTCATCGGATGATTTTAAAGAAAAATCTAGGAAGACAATGTTAGATAAATATGGTGAAGATCACTATTCAAAAACCCCAGAGTTTAAAGAAAGGATGGCATTTAATAAAGAAATAATCGTAGATAAAATAAAGCAAACTTTCATATTAAAATATGGAGTAGAGTGGATTTCTAAATCAGAAATTTGGAAAAATAAATATGAAAAAAAGCTTACTGAGATAAGGGATAAAATAAAAAAGACTTGTATGGATAAATATGGTGTTGATAATGTCTCAAAGGTTTCGGAAATTATGGATAAAATAATGGACACTAAGAAAAACAATGGTGATGTTATAGAAGATGGGTTGTTATCTGAATGGGTTAAATATAAAAAACAAGTTAGGAAACTTACAAATCGGAATGTTGGGAAATTATACGATGAGTGGGATGGGTTGGATTATTATGATGGTGAAGAAATTTCAGATAATAAATCACTTAACCATACTGATAGGTTATATCCGACAATTGACCACAAAATATCAGTTTTCTATGGATTTAGTAATGATATAAGTGTTAGTGAGATATCCGATATTTCAAATTTATGTATCACTAAAAGGTATATAAACTCGGTTAAGAATAAAATGACCGAAAGTGAATTTATTTCATAGCTATTTTAATATATATGATAAGAAAAAATCAATGTTATGAAATACCTAAAGAAGTTCGAAAATACAAACCCAGAGTTTGATAGATTAGATGATATAGATTGGATAAAATATGCTTTCTCTGGTGATAAGTTTAAAGAATTTCTAGATGCTTTACCTAATGATAAATTAGATATCTTTCACTCTTGGGTGAAAGAGTGGTATATGAATGGTGAATTCAAACAAAATGAAAGACCTATTAAACTTGTTCCTAAAAAGTTTGAAAATTCTGATAATTCTGATAGTTCTGAAAAATCTAAGAGGTCTAATCTAAAGAATTATGATAACAGAATGTTCATTGATAAACTTAGAAACAAGTTGAAATCTAGAAGTGAGGGTTATAAATTTTCTGTTGGTGATAGAGTTGTGGTGAATACTGGTGGTGAAGATATTATTGCTATTATAGATTATGGTCACAATACAGAAGTTTTCCGTAGGGAAGATAATTCTGGTGTATCATATAGATGTAGATTTACTGATGATATTAAGAAAACCTTTTTCGGAGGGGCTAAATATGGTATAGGTAGTAACCCAAAGGATTTTAGTTCAGATAATAACACTTTACATAAGAACGCACAATTCATAGATGAATCTTCAATAAGACTGGCTAGATTTGGTGAGTGATTAATTGATAATAATATAAATATAAAATCCCTAATTTTTATAAATTGGGGATTTTATATTTATATGAATTATTTACTTACTTACTTACTTACTTAAAATTTCATATAACTCATCTTTTAGAGTTAATCTAGATGATCTTAGTGAATTTAACTCATCATCAGTATAAACTTCACTAGTTTCAATTCTATGAATATCTTTATTAATTGCGTGATATTCATCAAATAGTTTTTTAAAATGATTATTACTCACTTTAAGATCATGTATTTTTTCATCGAACTCTGGGAATTCGGAATGTAAATCGTGATTATCCATAATTATTTATTTATTTTTGTTAGTTATTCAGTTATTTATATTAGATATTTACTAATATGTTTTATATACATATATATGACTAACAAATCTATATCATAAATTTCATGGTATCAAATGGGTATCCATGTTTCTTATACATTGTAGCCCTCTCTTTACCATGTCTGAAAAAAGCATTTCTTTGATTTTCTTCTACAAAACAATCGATAATATCAAATATTATAGCCTTTTCTTTACTCTCGTGTAGTCTTAGAGCACGTCCAATTGATTGGATTATCCTTTGTTCTGATTTAAATGATTCTGCAAATACGATATTATGTAAATTATTGATAGATACTCCGGTTGATAATGTACCATAGGTAGCGACTAGTACTCTAGTAACACCATCAGTCAATTCCATCTTACGTTTTATCTCTTCTCTCTCAGTCTTTTTAACAGATCCATCTATATACAAAACTTCAATTGATTCGTCTAAGTCTTGTATCAATCTATCTTTTAATAATATACCATATTCAATTATATTAAATAAAACTAAAGTATTTGATTTACATTTCTGAACTAATTTTGAAATGAAATCCATTCTTTTATCCGAATTTCTTATATATTCCGATTCTAACTGATATGCCTTAGCTCCTTGATTTGGCATCTTTCTAATATCAGTTAATTGTTTATTAAAAACTAAATCATCATCATTTAGATATATCTGTTTAATCTTAACCTTAGATATTTTACCATCCTCTTGTAACTGTTTAGCCTTTATACTATTAACTACCGGTCCTAATAAACTTTGTATAGTTAAAATTTCAGCACTTTCACTATCTGGGAAAGTTCCAGATACACCAAATCGGTTGTAAGCATATCCAAAAGTTCTCTCTAATATACTTATTATTGAGGACGATTTAGCTTGATGACACTCATCTACAGATACTGTATGGAATTGTTGAAAAAATTCGTCCGACCAATTCTCTTTCTTAGCTAACGATTGGTAACAAGCGATATATACATTCGGATTACCAACTCCGGAATATTTTCTAGGTTTGTCTGACATTATTTCTTGTATTCTTATGTCAATTGGTTCTTTGTTTTGGGGTTCTTCTCCCTCTTCTTGAAACCCAAGATTATATTCGATCAAGTTATCATAGAATTGAGTAACTAATGATATGGATGGTACTATTAATAGGAATTTCGCATCTGGGTTTATATGTGTTAATGTGTAGAAATATACAATACTTAATATTAATGATTTACCACCTGATGTAGCGACTTCTCCCAGACAATATCTATTTTTTAAGATCTTAAATGCGGTTTCTATTTGATAATCATATGGTACAAAGTCTATTATATTACCTTCTTTATCTCTAACCTTGTGATATTTGAAGAAATCTTCACAAAAATTAGTAACACTTTCTAAAGTAACTTCTCTATTAAGGGGAAAATCTTCTTTATTTTCTATTTCGAATTTACATCCTACTTCTAAAAGACCTTTGAAACATTCTTTCCATAACCCCATATTAACTTGACCATCTTGAAAATAATCTATCTTACCACTCCAAACCCCACGTTTATAAGCGGGCATAAATTTATAACCTTTCACATATCTATTTAACCAAAGTTTCATTTGGTTATATTCTAATGTGGTAGCACCTGTTACAATTATCTTTTCTTTCTTCTTATCATACCTGAATTTCATTAGTGGTTAAATGGCATTTTATAGTAATAGTTATATATGATTATACTTAATATGTTTATATATTTTTATCGATCTTCAACTTCATATCTTCAACATCTTTAGATGTTACTAATGTGTAAGTGAATTTGTTACCATACTTAGTTTTATGTACTTCACATATATCAAAGTACTCATTCAGTGATTTAGAATCTCCGAATATTTGACATCCCTCACTCCAGTTATTAACCTTAGTTCCACCTGGATATCCTTTATGGATATACATAGCAAAGTTAGATCCACCAGTAGCGTTTTTAGGATCTTCGTTTGTATATGTTAGTATTTTACTACCCCAATTCTGATCCCTATAAGCTAACTGCTTACTCTTTGAAGAAGTTTTCATAGCTCTTTCATTAATATGAGTTCCCATGAAATAGACATCTATATATTGAGCTGGTTTAAGGATTCCAATACCTCCTCTTGGCTTACCTACTTCATCTTTTAAAAGTAATGGGGTTTTCTTAGATGACGCGTATAAACCAGGAATAGTACTTATCATCCAATATTTAGTTAGCCAATTTCCCTTATCATCTTTATATATAACATATAATCTATCTTTAAATTTATTTGAATATTCTTGACCCGGATATTGGTATCTAACTCCAATAGTATTTACTTCATAAGGTCTTTCATATATTACATATCCTTTTGATTTCAGTAATTCAATTAATACCTCAGAGTCTGGATTAACTTCTCCTGATGGTGGTTGTGATTGAATTTCATCATTACTAAGTATTTTAGTTGGAGTCCCATCCGATGCTGGTGTTAATGATCCATCTGGTGTATATGATGTGTCCGCTCCAGTTGGTTTGAATTGAATATCTTCCTGTTGGACCAATTCATTTTCTTCTACTGTGGATCTCCAATTATCTCCAATCTGACCATTTGATATTCTATCGACTGTATTAACATAACCATTATCATTAATATAAACATTATCAGATAGGAATTTAGGATCTTTTAAAGCTTTATATTTCAACAATACATTTATCATTGCTGGGTTAGGTATCACGGGAGCCCCTATGTTACCTAGATATGGACCGGCATTTTGTCCCAATAGATTTTCAACAAATTCATCGAACCAATTCAAAAAATTAGTTCCGAGTATAGCTTCTTGAGTAGCATTATTAGTACCTAAACTAAGTTTTCCACCATTATCTTTTAAATTAATGTCGATTGTTGATTCTTGTATATTTATCTGGTTAAATTTATAATCTACCATTAATCCATCCGAATCATTACTAAAAACTTGAGTCTTATGATCGAACATTAAAGATCTCATAGAGGTATAAGAGGATTGGTCTAAATCAGTTAATTTTTCTTCTAAATTTACATTATAGTGTTGAGCGTAAGAATACACTGGCATGTAATATTTACCATGATCAAATGTAACTGTTACAATCTTACCAACTTCTGGTAGAATAAATTGATTACCATTAAGGTCTTTATGTGGAGTAGCCCATGGTATAGATTCCACTGGTATATCATCAAACATATTTAATACTCTGACTCTACATCTACCCAATCTCTTTGGATCACTATTGTCTTCTACTTTACCTATGAATGTTTTGGATAAATCTTTTTCCATAAACTATTTATTATAGAATTGATTCTCCCTTATAAAGAATCATCGATCCCATCTATTAGTCCAGAAAATCCAGTATTAGTGAAGTTTCTAAGTTCATTTTTCAACTGACCAAATATACTAGAATTATTATCATAAACGTTAATAGGAGAAGCTATCCTTCTTAACCCAGTAGCTGTTCTTATACTTTGCAAAGTATTATTGATTAATGTATCCCTTCTAAATCTAGCCCTTTTAAGTGCTTGTTCTTTGGTTCGGTTTATAATACCTTGAATTCCACCACCTTCTCCAAAGGTTTCTGGTGGATCAATTATATTCTCGTATCCCTTTATACTATTCTCAACATTTTTCTTTAATGAATTAGTTTTTTTCTTATTTAGAGCATCAATCCTTTGTTGCTCTTGTTGAATCTTTTGTTCTTCATATGAAGATTGTATAGAGTTTCGTCTAATAGCTGATATATCATCAACATTGCTGTTTATGGTTGAAAAATCTTCTATATTATTGTTTGTGGGGATATCATATATTGCATATGCATATATTGCATATGGATCTATTCCCTCTTGATATCCTAAATTTATAAACTCATTTCTTCTTACTGCATTTATATCATTACTACTTTCACCAACATACTTCCTTTTAGGATCTACTGGATTACCATCATTTATATAATTCACATTTATTTCATCTGGATTGAATTTAAATTTCTCCATTTCTAAAGATGAGAACTTGTAAAAAAACCCCATTTCAAATGAGTCGGTTACTTCCTTAGAATCATTCTTAACATTTGATGGATGTGAATGTTTTTCGAATACAAATTGACAATCATATAAGTTGTACATATATCTTGATACGCTATCATTTACTAATGTAGTCAATTCTCTAGAATCTCCATTACTTATCTGTTTTCTAATTCTCTTATAATTCCTAATTTCAGAAACAACAATAGTCGCATCAAATCTTAATAGATTATCAGGTATTACTTGTTTCCCATTTATTTTACTATATGATAAAGTGTTATATAAAGTGGTAAGATATCCACCAGATAAATGGGTATCTTCCCTTAGTGTTAGAGTAATTTTATCTTTACCAAAGTCGGTGAATTGTTTGTTTGATCCCAATCCCGTTGATTTATTAACTAAGTCGCTTAATCCATCTACTCCAATTATATAATGACCTTTAAAAGTATCAAAAGATCCTCCTCTTGTTGATAGAAATAATAACTCAAGTTGGTTTAAGAATTGGTTATATATACCAACTCTATTCTCAATTTCCTTTAATCCGTTACTTATAGCGAATCTAAAGAACTCATCAATTGTACCATCTCCTAAATTATTACCATTCTGTTTTTCAGTTCTATCAAATAATGGACTTGATATATGGTTTATTATGAAATCAAATCCGAATATAACTGGATCTTCATCTAGATTCTCAATATTACTGACATTTTCCTTATCGCCAGTATTGTTGGCTAATTCTAGACCATTCTTGAAATGGTGTGTCTGTCTATCACTAAAATATTTATTTATAAATGATACATTCTTAGAGTATCTTAAATTCTCTGGAGATGGAGGAGCTGGTGAGTTAAAGTTACCAGCTTTTTTAGAGTCGAAATCAGATAGTGTATAAACTCTACCAATTTCACCCGGTTTAGATAACGAATCTCCACCATTCGCTAAGTAATCATCAAATACGTCTTTTCTAGATCTAGATTTACCAAATTGTGCCATGAAGTATATATTAATATAAGAAAACTCCTAACCCAACTTAGTTGATTACCCCAATTTATCTAACCCCCATTCAGAGTAGAATTTATTTTCATCAGTACCATCTAACTTAGCATATGGATTATTTTTCTTCTCTATTAAATTAGGTAAGTAATCATAATGCCATTCTTCCTTCTTAACTGATCTAACAAATCCATATTTCCAAGAATTTTTCACCAACCATTCATATATGTTTCTATTGACATTACTGAACCTTTTCTCAGAACTACCACCAGTATTTAAATCAAATCCAATTCCATTACCATGGTTAGATTTCCCAGGTTCCGCTGCTAAATTAAATCCTGGTTTCCCAGCTTTGTAACTATCGTATAAATATTTTTGTGAGGAAGCTTTTACGGTAACTCCCTTTTCAGACTTAGTATTGATTGTGTCATATGGTGATCTAAATCCAGATGATATTTTCAATTTAATACCATCTTTTAAAGCCGCATCTCTCATGGTTAAGTAAGCTTGAGCAACTTTAACATTGACAGTTGAACCATCTATTTGACATAATTTTATTTTATTTCCATTATTATCAACGTATTCCCCTGGAATTAAATCCAATTCGTAGTTACCCACTTTAGCTAATTCTTCTTTTTTAGCTGGTATCAATTCCTTAGAATTTAAGAAATTAATCTGATTTCTTACCATCCTAACATATCTATCCACAAAATTACTTGGAGGATTTTCTAATACTGATTCTACTAATTTACCAATATTTTCAATAGATTTAAATATTTTATCTTCGTTTCTACCTTCAGTAGGAATTATATGAACTTCTTTTAAATCAAACATCAAATTTCCAATGGAAACTGTTGGTATTATAAAATCTGTTTTCTTAATTAATGTCTCCCATTCACTATCTGTTGATGAGTTTATCGTTGTTACTATCTTAGAATTAGATTTCCATTTTTCACTAAAATTATTTATAGTAGCATTTTCTCCTTTATATGTATTTATGTAGTTAATAACTAATCCATAATCATGTCTACCTCTAAATTTAATTAATCCTCGTTGTCTAAACTTATAAAAGTCAGAATTTGTTATAAATTCATTATTCGTTTTACTGATCTCTTTATCAGTATCACCACCACTAAATCCAACTGGATATAAATTACTACTCCATCTATTATCCATAGTATTTTTAAGTATACTAGAGAATTGTTTATTCTCATTAGTTGTTATATAATCAGTGTTGTTAAATAAACTAAAGGAGTTTTCATTTCCACTATAATTGTTATTTGATGAGAATAGATCAATAATTGACCTATTATCAGAAATTGGTGAGAATTCATTACCGGATAGATAATATATCAATGTGTTTATTGATATGAATTCAATTATATTAAAGTCTTCTTTACTTATAGAAGATTTAACTCCATTTCTATTATCATTATAAATTAGATTAGTAGCTAAATTCCATATTTTAACCCAATTTGATTTATTTATTTTTGGTTTAACTCCCTCACCACCTTCACCGGTTATTATAGAGTGTTCGCTATCACTATCACCTTCACTCACTCTACCCTCTACTTTATCTGTAAAATCTGAACTATTTGAGAATTCTTTATTGAACCAACCAACGAAACCATCAGTGTTATATTGATCAAAGAAGTCATCTATCTCTTTAGCATTTTTGAATTTCAAATCATAACTAAATGGAACTAATTCATTACCTTCACCAACTTCTATTTGATCACCAGTCGTATCTATAATCGATGTAACTTCATCATTATTATTAACCCCATCAGATCCACTTTGTTTAGATTCTGAAATAGTTGGGGTTACTTCTTTCTTCAATTCTTCTGGAGAAAGACCCAATTCTCTCCTAACAAGAGTTATTTTCTGTGTTAAGTTACCATCAATTGAAATATAATCCATGTCAATTATTAACCAATCACCGTTCAATCTATTATTTAATTGAGAAGCTGATGGGGTAGAAACTGCATTTGAAAAGGTCAAATTAACTTTTTGATATCTAAATAAATTATAATTTGGAGTGGACATTTTTATAGTAACTCCAATTTTTTGGAGATCCATTATATTTTGTTCGTTCTGAATTATTGAGTAATTAAAATTCTCATGAATATTATCAGTATCTAACTTCCCTACATAAGTAGGTCTTATATGATTTTTGTAGAAATCCATATCCTGTGGAGACCCTTTCATTATGATTGTCTTATCACCCTCACTAGTAATTGAATCCACATCAAATATTAAGTAATTTTTAGAGTTTATATCATAAAATTTAGCTTTATTTAAATATCCATTTTGTAAAGATATTGAAGTTGAATTGTTTATTATTTTCCACTCGTTGAAGTATTGATTAGTTTGATCCATACTAGCATCATTGGTTAGCCATAATGGATTAGTTTCTTCTTTACCATTACTTACTCCATTTATATTTTCTATACCAGTATTTTTTATTTGTATTTGGTTGTCAATATTAATTTTTAATGCTTCCTCAACATCTATATAGTTTAAATTGTAATAGTAATCTACGTAACACCATATGAAGGATTCATCACTTCTATATGATGATGATACTAATTCTTTAATGAAATCTGATCCCCTATTTCCAGGATTTATCCAATTCATTCTATCATTACTTTCAGATACATTTGAGTTAAATCCCAAATTAGCTCTCCTAGCGAATTCTTGTAAAGCTTCGAAACTTGTCATATTCGTATATGCTTCAAATTCACGTAAGAAGAATTTATTAACATTACATATACCATCAATAGTAAATGTATTCCCATTTCTAGAGAAATTAACAATTTTAAATTCCATAAATATTGGTCTCAAAGATGGAGTTCTTGAGTTTAAGAAAACTTTGATCTTACTATCATCAAGGGGAAATCCTGTATCAGTCATTAAATTTAATTGATCAGTGAAAACCAACTTAATAGTTGGTAACAACCCTCTACTTGATAAGATCATTGATTTTATGAATTTTAGTTGATATGCTAAATACCAAACAAAAGGTTGGTAACCAATAGTTGATGATAATTCTTGTTGTTTATCAGGACTAGCGGGTAACTCAAATTCTATTGGATCAATTTTTATCTGAGGTCTAAAGAAGTTAGTCAATCCAGATACCTGTGGTAAATCTGATGGTGATTCATTATTTGTGACATCTGTTGTATTATTATTATTATTATTATTATTATTATTATCTACATTATTATTATTATTATTATTATTAAATGGTGTCTGTGACCCATCCTCTTGACCTGGTTGATCTTCGGTAGGCACATTTGATAATTCTTGTAGTTGGGTATTTACTATACTTGAAATATCATCCCCATACTCTTTAGATCCACTTGTCATATATCCAGCCCAATTAACTCCATTTGATATACTTTTATCCGAAGTAGTATCTATATAGTATAATAAGCCACCACCGTACTTTTGGGTTCTATCTTTTGGAAATTGA
>Ga0114918_10002778_pt1 | contig 15589 bp, 25 predicted proteins | sample LantaG_FD_87015 | JGI IMG/M metagenome (GOLD analysis project Ga0114918, IMG submission 87015) | Deep subsurface microbial communities from Baltic Sea to uncover new lineages of life (NeLLi) - Landsort_02402 metaG | ecosystem: Environmental > Aquatic > Marine > Oceanic > Sediment | place...
AAGGGTTTTAAACATTCACTCATCCCTCATTATGGGAATGCAGATGCTGGTTACACAGGTGATTTAGGAGTTAAAATATATAATGTAGGTAAAAAGGACGTTATAATTGAAGAAGGTGAAAGATATGCTCAAATAGCAGTCCTAGAAAAACCACTATATGAAATAGTTGAATTAGATACTGAAAAATTCAAATTACTTAAATCACTCCAAGGTCGGGGTGATAAGGGATTGGGCTCAAGTGGAAAATAGCACATATTTATAATAAAATAAAATGAAAAAATCAGAATTAAAACAACTTATTAGAGAAGAAATAAGTAAAGTACTAAATGAAAATACAGAAAATTCAATTAGTAATGTTAGATATGAAGGAGACACCGTTATATTAGATACTATTATTGGTGGAGAAGAAGTTAAAGATTTAATATTTTCAGACACTGGTGAGGTAATTGAAGAACCTTTATCATATGATGAAGAGTGGGTGTATGCTTATGAAGCAGAACATAACGGAAAAAAATATAGTATAGGAGTAGGATTTCATGGTAACCCAAGCACTAATCTAGAACTCTCAGATATAGTTGATGATTTTATTCAAGTGGACTAAAACCTATATATTTAACAAAATTATAAAATGAATAACTTCGATTACAAAAAATATTTGGTTGAAGGCAATCTATTCAAAGAAGATATTTCTGTAGAAGAAATGGAAGAGTTTGCTGAAGGTAGAGGTAAAGGTGCTTGAAAAATAGCAGACAGTGCAAAAGAAAAAGGAGGTAATTCTATGTTAACTTATCATCATTTTGATGTTAAATTACCTTATTACAAAAAAGCATCAGAAGGTAAATTTGATAAAGACGAATTCACTGAAGATTATAAGAGATTTTTAGAAGAATTATATGAAAAAACAAAAGATGGGATGAAAATTGACCCTGTAGCTTTTCAAGAAATTATGGGTAAAATTGAAGTTTTAGGTGAATTATTAATAGAAAATAAATAAAATCTACAATTTTAATTTAAGAAAATATTTTTAATTTTAGCTTGGCTTTTTGCCAAGCTTTTTTTATCTTATTAAAAATAAAAGTTTTAAATGTATAAAAAATGTTACGCACAACGTCTAAAATATAACTCATACAAAATACATCTCTGGGAAGACACAGGATATCAACATTTTGAATGGGAAAATCAAGTATATAAAGAATGTGATGAATATGATGCTACTTACACTGGATTAAATGGAGAGCCTCTAAAAAAAGTAATAAAATGGAATAAAGAAGACCCAAAATTACACTTCCACGATGTAACTCCATACCAAAAATTTCTAATTGAGAAATATGGTATAGATGACACACCCTCAACCACACATAAAGAATGTTTCTTTGATATCGAGATTGAGATGGGAGAGGCGCTTACACCTGAATACATTAGATCATCACCTAAAAAAGTAACATCTATTGCTTGGTATGATCTTCAAATCGATATGTGGTATGTTATTATTCTAGATACGAAGAACCAGTTGAAACATTATCATGCTAAAAATAAAGAAATCATTCCCGTTGAAACTGAACAAGAACTGCTAGCCAAATTCTTAGAACGATTTAGAGAGATGGACCCAGACATATTAGTCGGTTATAATAGTGATTACTTCGATATACCTTACTTATATTATAGAATATGCAATGTTCTAGGAGAAGAGTGGGCCGCGCATTTATCTCCGATAGGAATAGTCAAAGAAAGAAAAAACTATAGAACAGGTGAATTTTGGAATACTGATCAACCTATTGAAATTGCAGGAGTTCAGTCACTTGACTTTATGAGAATGCATAGGAAGTATAGTTGGGAGGATGAACCAAGTTGGAAATTAGATGCTTTAGGAGCTAAATATGCTGGATTGAATAAGATTGAGTATGAAGGTTCATTAGATAGATTATTTGAAGAAGACATATTTAAATTTATTCAATATAACTTTAGAGATGTTGAAATCTTAGTTAAATGGGATGAGAAATCACAATATTTAGCCTTAACTAAAAACTTATCACATAAAGGAAAAATAAATTATAGTGATGTATATGCCTCATCTAAAATCCATGATGGTGCTATTTCAGCTTATCTATTAAGTGAGGGTTTAATTCCACCTGCTAGAGATAGAAATCCTATTATTAAGGAGAATTATGCTGGTGGATATTTATTCTGCCCTAAAGCAGGTATTTACAATTATATGTTTGATGAGGATTTAACTTCACTATATCCCTCAATTATTATGTCTCTTAATATAGGAAAAGAAACATTAATAGGAAGAATAATAGATCCTGATGATAGAAATAATAGATTAGGACTTAATGATTTAATGGTTAAGGATCAAGATGAAGAAATCCTTATAGAAAATGTTAAACGTAAACGTACTACTATAACAATTAAAGATCTAATAGCTATTATAGATGAAAATAACTTCTCAATTTCAGCTAATGGGGTTTTCTATAGAACCAACAGAGAGTCAGTACTATCTACTATTCTAAATAAATGGTTTAATGAGAGGGTTGAATATAAGAGATTAATGAAGGAAGCATATAAGTCCGGAGATAAAGAAAAAGGCGCTTATTATTTCCTAATGCAATATACAATCAAGATTCTATTAAATTCACTCTATGGTGCTACTGCCTTAAAGAGCTTTAGATACGGAAACGTCATATTAAGTGAATCAATTACTCTATCAGGACAACGTATTATTCAAGAATCTGCTCTAGCCGCTAATAGACATATGAACAAGGTTATGAGAGGTGAAGAAAATTTGGCTTTCTAGTAAATTCTACTTATATTAAGGTATAAGAAAAATAAAAGTTATGGAAGTAAAAAAGAAAGGGCGTGGGAGGCCAAAAAAAGTTGTGGATGTGGTTAAATTTGATTTAAGTAAAGTAGAATTACTTAGAGGAACAGATTTAAATTTTAGTGATAGTTTATTTATCCCATTTAAAACAAATTGTGAGATAGATTTAATTTTATCCACTGAAGGGGGGTTGATGCCTGGAACTAATATGGTGTTAGTAGGAGGACCTGGATCTGGTAAATCTACAGTAGCATTAGATTTATTATCTTCATTAACTCAGCAAGGTTCAAAATGTTTATTTGTTAGTGGAGAGATGGATAAAATTGCCCATCACAAATATTGTAAACGAATTCCTAAATTTAGTTGTGTTCAAACCTTATTTTTAAAAGAATATGCTAGTAATATTAAGGAAGTAATAGAGTATGTATTCAATTTAGGATATGATGTAATTGCAGTAGATTCTATAGCTGAAGTTTTAGAAATGTATAAAGATACATATAGAACAACAGAACGCGCTGCTGAATCTTGGTTTTTACAGTTACAAGATAAAATGAAAAAAGGTGAAAATGAAAAAAATTACTATACTACCTTTATCAACATTCAACAAGTAACTAAATCCGGGGATTTTACAGGAAGTAATAGATTAAAACATATGACTGATGCTATGGCTCATGTTGAAGTAGCTAAAGATGGTTTAGATAGATCTATATACTTCTCTAAAAACAGAGATTGTGATAAGGATTATAAAATATTCTTTTCAATATATGGAGATGGGGTACATTACGCTTTTAATCAAGAAGAAAAATAAGGAAGATGAATATAGAACAAATGAAAATTGAGATAGATGACATCGCTTATGGATGGTTAGACAATCCTAAAAAAGAAGCAGAAGTGATGCTTAATGTATTAGATAGACATAACAATAACCCATTTGATAATATGGGTGAGGTTTATGCTTACTTAGATGGCTTATTACAAAAATATGAAACCAAAAACCAATAAATATGAAATATAAATTTATCCCCGTTAATAACGATTTAAACAAAGCAGAGGCCTTTGCTAACACATTAAATAATTCAAACATTATTAATGTGCAAAAAATTAAACAACCAACAAACTATATTGAAACTATGGATGCTGTTGAAATGTTCCAAAAAGAAGGTTGGATTCTTAAAGGAGTAGCTGAGCAGAGAAATAAAGGAAGCAGAAAAGTAACACACAATTTTGCTCAATTGCATCACCCAGACTTTGACATTAAAACAAACTCAGGTGGTGTGGATTCTATAGCCTCAATTACAATATCAAATAGTTGTAATGGTAAATCACCCCTTGATTTACATTTAGGTGCTTTTCGTTTAGTATGTTCTAATGGTCTAATTAGAAAAGATACATTAAATGAATCAAAAATACAACATAACAGTAATGGTTATAGAGATCTACCATCAATAATTAATTCATTTCATTTAAAGTCTAGAGCTTTATCTAATGAAATTGAGAAACTCCAAAACGTTGAATTAACCCCTCAAGAAATTTCATCATTTGCTTCTAAGGCTGTTGAAGCTAAATATAAAAATGATATTCCTAAAGATATTGATTATATGAAAATAGTACAAGCTGTTAGAAAAGAAGATGAAGGTAATGATGTTTGGAGAGTGTTTAACCGACTTCAAGAAAATTTAACTCAAAATGTTTCTCGAATGACTGATGATATTAAATTAAATCAACAATTATTTTCTTTAGCTGAATCTTACGCTTAAATTTGGCTTCTTTAGAAAGAAATGTTATATTAGATAAAATAAAAATAAAAGTTATGTTAAGTAAACAATCAATCAGAAGTAATGTTAGCATTTTGTTAAATGAAGAAACTACAACAAAAGATCATCTTATAGAGTTAAGTAAGGGATGGTCTGAAAATGAAGAAATTTTATTTCGTAAAATGTTAAAGCAGGGGGGTGATTTTAGAATTCAAGGTCAAAAATTTAAAATGTCACTTGAAGAAAACACTACTCTAAATAGTAGAGGAAATTTTGATGCTCCTATTAGACCTATAGATATTAAAGGAGATAATGTAGATCCAAATTATATTAGAAGATGATGTTAAACGAAGATGAATTGTGGAATGCTGTTGATTCACTTAATTGGGATGTTGATCATAACGATGAAAGAATCAGTAAAAAACTTCAAGAATTAGATCAAGAAACTGCATATCAAATATATGAGTTTGTTTGTGAGAAAGTAGGAGAGCTTCAATCAAGATTTGAAGATGATTGGTTAGGTGAACCTGGTATTGATGTTAGTGATGATGGTTGGAGTGATTTAACTAATGAAGTAGTAGGAAGAGGTAGAGAGTTCTATGAAAAAATAGATGTAGAATGTCTTCAAGATATGGCTGATAGTAATAATTATTATGAAAACTTTGGTTATAGTTTCCATTTTTTACATGAATAGAAAATGAAATATATAGAAGAAGTTCCATGGTGGATATGTGATGAAGGAGACTATAACTTCTGCTCATACGTTGATACAGACTCCAACTACTTTCATGCTGAACCACTATTAAAACACCTCAGACCTGATTTTGATGAAATGGATAGTGGGGATAAAGATAATATGCTTGAAAAAGTAGCATTACAATACCAAGACATCATTACTGATTCATATGATAAATTAGCAAAGGAATGCTTTAATGTTCCTACTCATAGACTTGAGATGAAAACTGAGTGTGTTATTAGGTCAGCTTATTTTAGATCTACTCGTAGATATGCTCAATGGATTACTAAATCAGAGGGTATAGCAGGAGAGAAATTAGACGTTAAGGGGTTAGAGTTTAAAAAAGCAAATTTCCCACCTGTATTAGGTGACTTCTTTAGACAAGCATTAATTGATGTTCTAAAGGGTACTCAACAGAAAGAAATAGATACTAGATTATCTAAATTCAAGACTGAAATATTAGATGGAACAATTCCTTTAATTGATTTAGGTAACCCAACTGGGGTCAAGACATTAAATAAGTATTTAGAACGTGCCCCTAAAGCTGGGGAGATGTTTTCTGCTATGAAGAAGGGAGCTCCCGCCGCTGTTAAAGCCGCAACGGCATACAATGATTTACTTCGATTTTGGGGTCTAAGTAAAGATCATTCTTATATTGTCCAGGGAGATAAGGTTAAGTATATTTACTTGAAACCAAACCCTTATCAAATAAATGCTATGGCCTTTATGAACTTTGACATGCTTAAGAAAATTGAAGCCTTCTTAGAGAAATATGCTGATAGACAAAAAGTATTTGATAGTATATTGTTAAACAAATTAGAGGGATTTTATGATGATTTAGGTTGGCATTTAAATTTGAACCCTTATAAAGATGTATTTTTTAATTTTGATTAAATATGATAAATAAAATAACCTTACAATCCATAATCAACAAGTATTATCTTGGTGAGAATGAATCTGTTAAATGGGATGTTGAAGACAAGGTACTTACAATTAAGTTTATGTCTGCTAATAAAGAAGTTATTGGAGAGTTAACTCATGAGAACTTTAATTTAGAGGATAGTGAATTAGCTATATTTGACACTAAAAAATTAATTAACTTACTGAGTATTACTTCCGGAGATGTATTAATCGAATTAGAAAAGACACATAAAATCTATACTAAACTCCTAATTTCAGATCAAGACTTTAATCTATCATATGCATTAGCAGATCTATTATTGATAAGTAAGGTAGGTACTGTAACTGAACCAACATGGGATGTAATAATTAACTTAGAAAAAGAACAAGTAAGTAATTTAGTTAAAGCTAAATCAGCATTAGCTGAAGTAGATAACATGATTATTACCACGGAGTTAGACTTAAATAATGATCTAATGTGTAAGTTCACTTTTGGAGATGAGCATGGGCATAATAATAAGATTACATATCAACTATATGGGGAAATAAATGATTCTGATATTAAACTTCCATTTAACTCAAACATATTCAAAACAATCCTTAATTCAAATAAAGACCTAGACTCCGGTACTCTTTATATAAGTTCAAAGGGTTTAATGAAATTATCATTTACTAGCAGTAATACTAAGTGTACTTATTATTTAATCAGAAAAGAGAGTACAAATTTTTAAAAAACATATATTTATACCAAAATTACTTGGCCTCCCGGGTAAAAGATGTTATATTTAATTATATAAAAAATAAATGTTATGAGTGAAAATAAAAAACGAGGTCGTCCCTCTAAAGACGCATCCGATTCAACTTATGTGATTATTAAAGATCCTTTAATGGAGCCTTATTACATCCAAAAAGATGCTACTAACTTCACAGTGATTGAAAAAGTAACTCCAACACGTGGATTTGCAGGTAAGGAAGCAAAAGGAAAGGAACTTGAACGCCCTATAGGCTACTATACAAGTTTCAAAAACGCTCTATACAAAATCTCTAAGGAAAAATTTCACTCACACTCAGGAGAATATAATTCAATTAAGGATTATCTTAAAGAGTGGGAGAATGTTAAAGATGGTCTAGATGGCCTATTAAAATCAATCAAAGTATAAATATGAATTTAAAAGCAAAATTTGACGCTGTAATCGTCAAACCTCTTGAAGAGCAAGAAACAACTTACGGTTCTATCATTGTACCAGATGCTGGGAAAGATAGAAATCTTCATGGTGAAGTAGTTGCTGTGGGTCCTGGAAAACATACAGTTACAGGAGAATTTCTCGAAACAACAACTGTAGTAGGAGAAATAGTAATTTTACCAACAATGGGTTTTACAAGAATCGAACATAAAGGGGACGAATATTTTATAGGTCCTGAACAACAAATCTTAGCAACAGTTATAGAAGAAACATATGAGTAAAAAACAAATTAAATTCGGAGCAGAAGCTCGAAAGAAAATTGTCACAGGGATTGACATTTTAGCAGACGCAGTAGTGTCAACATTAGGGCCTAATGGTCGTAACGTAATATTTTCAGATAATCATGGAAATATTCATTCTACTAAAGATGGAGTTACAGTTGCTAAAGAAATTGAGGAATTAGAAGATCCAATTGAAAATTTAGGGCTAAACTTAGTAAAACAAGCCGCCATTAAAACTGCTGACAACGCAGGAGATGGTACAACTACATCAACCTTATTAGCTCGTGAGTTAGTTAAAAATGGAATTACACGATTAAATGACGGAGCAAATGCTGTAGAAATTAAACGTGGGATTGATGCAGCTGTAGATATTGTCTTAAAAACACTTAGAGACTTATCAGAATCTATTTCATCAGAAGATCAATTGAATCAAATTGCAACTATATCTGCAAACAATGACCCAGAAGTAGGTAAACTTATTTCTAGAGCAATTGAAAAAGTAGGTAAAGAAGGAGTAGTACATATTGAGGAATCAAAAACCGGAGACACATATCTAGAAACAGTTGAAGGGATTCAATTTGATAGAGGATATAAATCACCTTATTTTGTAGTAGACAATAACACAATGTCTACAGTGTTGAAAGATGCTTATATTTTAATTGTAAATCAACGTTTAACAGCTGTTAAAGAATTACTACCAATTCTAGAAAGTGTATCTCAATCAAATAAAGCTTTATTAATTATTGCTGAAGATATTGATGGTGAAGCATTAGCTGCTCTTATTGTAAATAAAATGAGAGGAACTCTTAAAGTATGTGCTGTAAAAGCTCCTGACTTTGGAGATAGAAGAAAATTGATTCTTGAAGATATTGCAACTCTAACAGGAGGTACTGTTCTAGATAAGGACAAGGGTATGAAATTAGATAAGTTTAACTCTGAGTGGTTTGGAGAAGCTCGCACAATTACAGTTACTAAAGATCAAACAACAATTATTGATGGTCAAGGTGATGAAGATGGAATTGTAAGTAGAGCAGAAGAATTATCTAAACAAATAGAAGATTCATCTACTCCATTTGAAATGGAAAAATTACAAGAACGCCTAGCTAACTTCTCAGGAGGAGTAGCAATAGTTCATGTAGGTGGAAATACTGAAACTGAGATGAAGGAGAAAAAGGATAGAGTTGATGATGCTTTACATGCAACAAAAGCTGCCTTAGCTGATGGAATTGTCCCTGGAGGTGGAATTGCGTTACTTGAATCAAGAGAAGCTATTATGAAGAATATGCCTAAAGGTATTAGTGAGGATTCAAAATTTGGGTATGAATTAGTATATAAAGCCTGTGGTAAACCATTTGAACAAATTCTCATCAACGCAGGTTATTCAGAAACCGATGCTCAAATGATAGCACGTTATAAATTGAAAGAAGGGGATAGTAATGCTTGGACAGGATATAATATCAAAACTGAAGAAGTAGTAGATATGAAGGAAGCTGGAATTATAGATCCACATAAGGTAACACGCCAAGCACTTTCAAATGCTTCATCAATTGCTGGGACTACATTACTTACTCAAGTAGCAATTATAAATGCCCCATCTGATAAAGATGAGGCCCCACAATTCGACCCAAGTATGATGGGCGGTATGATGTAATATGGAAGAAAGAGAAGAAGAAGTAAATATTCTTATAGCTGAAAGAGTAGTAGGTAAAGGTGATACTTGGACATTAGTTGGGGAGGACATTGAACGTCCTTCCCTAACTGAGACCTTAGAAGCATATTTTCAAAAGGTAGGAACCTCATGCCATTTTAGATTGGAACCTTTAAATAGCAAATTATTTGCTATATCTAATGAAACTGTTGAAATACAACCAGAACCTCCTAAGAAATATAATATTTACGGAGACTATTAATATTTATAATAAAGTTTGAAACATGAGTGAAAAGACAAGATGGGCTAAATTAGCAGGCCTACCAAAACAAGAAACAAAACAACAATTAGATGAAAATGTTGTTGGAATAGGATCAGTTACCCCTATCTTTGAAAAACGCGAACCTAAAGACTACGAATTAGCATTTGAACACTACTTAGGTGAAATGTATGATGCTAAAGCAGCTGAAAGAGATGATGCAGATCATATTGACGCCTTAGAAAAAGACATGGAGTATGATGCTATTAAGGAGGATGAAGCTGAAAATGATATTAAAGAAGTAGTATCTGTTGAAGCAAAAGAAAGAATGGAAGGGTTAGCAAATATTAGTAACTTAAAAACTATGAAGGATATGCTCCGCATTCTTTCAATAGATTGGATGCAAGAAGGATTCGAAAAAGAGGATATTCAAGATTATATTACAGATTTCATAAATGAAATATAACAAAAACTATGTCAGAATTTAATTATATAGAATACCTAAGAAAAAATACATTACTAACAGAGGATAGAAAAGCTAAAGAATACATCCAATCTATAGAGGATGAAGATGAGCGTGAGGAAGAAAGAAAACGCATGTTTGATGATCCTAATGATGAATTAGTTGAAGAAAAAGATTTTAAACTTAACTATTCTGATGATTTAATGAAGATTGAGAGTGAATATCTTAGTGATGGTGATAAACTTAATGACATTATAGATACTTATGAAAATCATATTAAAATGTTAAGATCTATAATTAGTAGAGAAGAACAAAAAGGAAACTTAAACGAGGACGATAATACTGAAGATTATATGAAATCTATGCCAGGTAAGTACCCGGGCTATGCTAACTCAACCCCCCGATCTATATCTGCTCTATACAAAGAAAAACAAATGGTAATGCAACAACTTCTAGGTAATATGCAACAAATAGCATCTGAAAATAGAGAAGAGCTTACACGTGACTTTTTATTGAAATTGAAAGAAGTAATTGATGAATTAATGATTACTGACTTTTAAGAAACATAAACAAACAAGATCTAAAACAACTCATTAGAGAGGAAATATAAAAATAAATAAAAAAATATTTAAAATTTAGCTTGGCTTTTTGCCGAGCTTTTTTTATCTTATAATAAATAAGGAAATCAAAGTTATGAAAGAAAATACATTGTTAGTTGAACATTACCGACCTACAAAACTTAAAAATTACGTTGGTAATGAAAACATAAAGAAAGTAATTCAACAGTACTTAGACCAAGACGATATACAAAATTTATGTTTTTACGGTCCTGCAGGAACTGGCAAAACAACATTAGCTAAAATAATAGTCAAGAATCTTGACTGTGACTACTTATATATTAATGCGAGTGATGAGCGAGGAATAGACACTATCAGAGACAAAGTAACCGGTTTTGCCTCCACGGCATCCTTCAAATCTCTTAAAGTGGTTATTTTAGATGAAGCAGATTTCCTTACAATAAATGCCCAAGCTTCTCTACGTAATGTGATAGAAACATTTTCTCGCTCAACTCGCTTTATCCTAACATGCAACTACATCGAACGAATAATCGACCCACTCCAATCTAGATGCCAGACATTGAAAATCATTCCTCCATCCAAGGGGGAAGTGGCGAAACATTTAGTATGGATATTAGGAGAAGAAAAAATTGACTTTGAAATCATCGACATAAAAAACATAGTAAACCAATCTTACCCGGATTTACGTAAGATGTTAAATACTATTCAAATGTCGATTATAGACACTAAACTTACTTTAGATAAATCGGTTTTAGTATCTAATAACTATATGACTTCAATTTTAGAGGAACTTAAGAAAAAGAAGCCAAACTGGAGAGAATTAAGAAAAATATTAATTGAATCTGGGGTAAATGACTTTGAAGAACTATATAGATTCTTATTTGATGAAGCTCATTCATACGCCCCAAGTAGAGAAGGTGGTGTAGCTATAATATTAAACGAACACCTATATCAAGCTAATTTTAGAATAGACAAAGAAATAAATATTAGTTCCGCATTAGCAAAAATAGTAGATATAATTAAACCCCAAGTAATATGAATTTAGGTTATGCATGTATAAACACAGAATTAAGCGATAAGAAAATTATGACTAATAGAACTATGCGTCGTAAAACATTCGACGCTAGAGGCTTAGAGTACGTTTCAGAGTTATCTCTTCTGAATGTTAAAGATCTTAAAACTATTGTTGAGTGGAATAATAAAATGGGTATAAAGTTATTTCGTTTATCATCCCAAATCTTCCCATGGTCCGATGAATATATAGTAGAAGAATTAGAGGATGGTATAGAGATTTGTGAATTAATGTTTGAAATAGGACAAATTGCCAAGGATGGTGGTCAACGTCTTACAATGCATCCCGGCCCTTATAATTGCCTAGCTTCACCTACTCAAAAGGTAGTTGAAAAAACAATTAGGGAATTAAATTTCCACAGTCAACAATTTAATATGATGGGTTACGAACCCTCAACTTATAATAAAATCAATATTCATGTAGGGGGCGCCTATGGTGATAAAGAGGGGACATTAAAACGTTTTTGTAAGAATTTCCATTTATTAAATGAAGATACTAAAAAACGTCTTGTGGTTGAAAATGATGATAGCCCAAATGAATACTCTATAAAAGATTTATATGAAGGTGTATATAAAGTCATTGGAACCCCTCTTACATTTGATTACTTCCACCATAAATTCAACACTGGAGACCTTAATGAAGAACAAGCCTTAAAATTAGCATTTACTACGTGGCCTGAAGGAGTAACACAATGCTGTCATTACTCAGAAAGCAGAAGAGTAGAAAAACTTGATGAATCTATTAGACCCCAAGCCCACTCAGATCTTATATATGATAAAATTCAAACTTACGGTTTAAATCCTGACATTGTAATTGAAGCTAAACTAAAGGAACAAGCAATATTTAAAACACAAAAACCACAAGTAATATGATTGAATTAACAAAAGTAAATAATGAGAATTGGTCTAAACAATCAACAGAACTAAGGTGGGTTGAAAGAAGGGAAGATGGAAGTGTTGCAGGAACTCATATTAGCAATCCTAAAATAGGTTATACTTTAGCAATTGATCCATATGGAAACCAATTCCAAACAGAACCCATAACTCACATATTAGAATCAACAGATAAAATAGTTCATTTCAAGACAAGTAAGGAAGAATATAAATTATACTTAACAAAATACTTTCAAGAGATATATGAAAAACTTAAAGATTAGATTTGTAAAACAAAATGATAAGTATCAACTCCAAAAATGGAAACTATTTAGATGGAAATGGGCTATAATTAAAATAGGAAAAGGTGTGAATAGCCCTCACTATGAAGTAGTAGAGGGTGTTTCTAAAACAAGATGCCTAAATAAATACTTAAATTATAGAGGAGAATGCAAACAATACATTAATATAACCGAATATCCATCAATTAAAAAATACTAAACTTTTGGCCAAAACACACCCCACATCCTAATACGTATATACGAACTACATATATTTATAATCAAAGGTAATGCAAAAATTAACTAAAGGTGAGTATCAGCTTAAAGTAAGTGTATTAATACTAGCAGCGGGGGCTCCAATACTATATTTAATATTAGGAGGGTATAAACCCTCCCTATCGAATTATTGGAACACCGAAATGCAGCCCCTATTCATTATAGCAAATGCAGCAACATCCTTCTATTTATATCAAATTAAAAGTTGGAGGCTATCTGCTTTAATTCTGCTGCTAGTCACAGCATTTTCAGTTGAGGTATATCCACAAACCCACAATATATTAGCCATTGTATTTTTTATTGTTACACTTTACCCCTTATGGATAACTCATCATTTTAAGAAATTATTTTGGATATACATAGTATCATTAGGAGTGGCGTCATTTAGTATATTAAGTGCTGAAATAATAGCAGTGTGGGTTCTTTGTTTACATCATGGATTAGTTTTGATGAAGTTACATAAAGTAAATAATAGGGGGTGAAAGAAGTTTGCTTGGTTTTTTAAAGGAAGATACTTATATTAATGGTATTAAAATATAATTATGAGTAATCAGTATGGTTTATAAGATGTGCTGTAATGTATTTAAATTATGAATTAAGAATAGAGCGTATGATTGAACATTGTCCTAGATTAAATTTAATAACCTATGAGTAAGATAAAAAATATAGAACACGATTACTTACGTTTAGTTAAAGATATACTAGACCATGGAGTCAATAAGGATGATCGCACTGGAACTGGTACTCAATCGGTATTTGGTAGGCAGATAAGACATGATATGAAACAGGGGTTTCCTCTATTAACCACAAAGCGAATAGCAGTCAAAACTATGATGACTGAATTAAAGTGGTTCTTAAAGGGAGATACTAATATTAGGTACTTGGTTGATAATGGTTGTAATATTTGGAATGGTGATGCATATAAAAAATACCAACTCATGATATTCAATGCAGTAGACATTGATATGTTATCTCAACCGGAATTCATTGAGAAAATCAAAACCGATGATGAGTTTGCTAAGAAGTGGGGAGACCTAGGTCCAATCTATGGTAAACAGTGGAGGGGTTGGACAAAATTTGATTATCATTATGGAAACATATCAGGTGACCTATCAATAGACCAAATCTCAAACCTAATCAAAGACCTTAAAACAAATCCAGACAGTAGAAGATTAATGGTGAATGCTTGGAATGTTGCGGATTTACCTGTTACTGATTATAGAACTGATGATGAACTTTATCAAGATTATTTAAAGAATTTTGAGTAGAAAACAAAAATTTTAAAGATTGGAATTATGAATGATGATAAATATAGAACTATAGATGAAAAATCTAAAATGATTACCGATGAGTTGGGTAAGACAATTGATAAAGGTATTAGAGAATTAGTTGTTCTATTAAATTACCATAAAATTGGAACAACGCAATCTTGTTGGGGTCATAAAAATTGGGGATTACCTTACCCTTGGGTTGACATCAGTAAAGAACATCTCGGTGATTTATACAGCACAATTTCAGATTTAGACATTGAAACCGAAGATATAAGTGATACGGTACGAATATTACCAAAAACAAAAGATTTAAGTGAGGGGAGAAAAGTGTTTAATAAGTTAAAAAAAAGATTAAAAAGTTATGAATAGTAAATTAACAAAAGGAGAGTTCTTAGAAAAATTAAAAACAGATAGAGATTTTAATAATACATATGGAAGAAAGCATATCACAGAAGGAAAAATGGTTCTTCCACCTTGTCACTATGGATTTCAGGTTTATACAAGAGAGTTGAGTTTAGAGGAAAGAGTAAATATATCTACGTTTTGGTACAAAGACGAGGTAATAACTCAACTTGAAAAATCTACGACAGGAACCACAGCAAAATACGTATTAGATAAGCTAGAAAAAGCAAACATACCAACACGAGCAATTTCTCTAATGTGGAATCAACGAAGTGTAGATACATTCTTAGGTTTACCGTTTAATATTGCATCGTATGGTTTACTACTTGAAATCATAGCTAAAGAAGTTAATATGGTTCCTGATGAATTGATTGGTAATTTAGGTGATGTACATTTGTATTCAAATCATATTGAACAAGCAAAAGAACAATTGTCTAGACAGCCAATGAGATTACCAAAATTACATATAGAAAATGTTAATATGCTTAAAGGAGAATTTGAGGCTGATGTTCGAGGGTATAAACATCATGAACCAATTAAAGCACCATTATCAAATTAAATTAAAACGAAAATCATATGAAATTATTATTTATATTCTTTTTTGCAATTGCACCTAATGTGTTCCTTTTGAAATCAAGAATACAAGTCAACCACATATTAAAGTCTAAGAATTGTAGGGTGTTGGAGGTTGATAAAGATACCATGTACTGTGATTGTGAGGATTATCATATAAAGATGATATTTGATGAAAATGGGTTTTGTAAAGAAATGCAAAGAAGTATAAAACAAGATGA
>Ga0114918_10002779_pt1 | contig 15588 bp, 25 predicted proteins | sample LantaG_FD_87015 | JGI IMG/M metagenome (GOLD analysis project Ga0114918, IMG submission 87015) | Deep subsurface microbial communities from Baltic Sea to uncover new lineages of life (NeLLi) - Landsort_02402 metaG | ecosystem: Environmental > Aquatic > Marine > Oceanic > Sediment | place...
AACAACTAAAACAAAACCAAAAAGAAACCAAAAAGACATCATCAAAGAAAACAAAAACTGAGTTAGTGAAATCAAAAGGCGGAGCAAAGATTCGAGTAAACAAAAAAGTAGCAAAACCAGGTGAGTGAACACATAAGCGAAGAAAAGTTCCTGAATGTGCTGGAGAGATGGTTCGATTCACATCCAGCCCTGACAAAATCACAGTTCACTGATTTGTCTGATATGTTCCAGGTTGTTGTGACCCCTTCCTCAAAGCTCAAAAGACGACGTCCATCAAAACCACGCTTAACTGGGGTGTCAGTAGGGTTCTGTGAGAGGTATCGTTCCTGGGTATATCAGGAGGAGTATGGTTTGGTTGTTAGAGCACTACGCAATATTGGTATTATTCACAGCATCGAAAGCATCGCAGAGGAAACACGTCTTTCTAAAAACCGAGTCCGATACGTCATCACCTATATGTTGTTACAGGAGAAGAAGTTGGTCAAAGGAAAAGATTTCACCTATGAGTTCAAAGAGGACAAAAAATGAGAATCCTGAAAGGACTACTAAGACGAAACCAGGAGACGATTGTTTTGTCGTCTCCCAGTGATGTTGTGGAGTTGATGGAATTGGTCAAAACACAAGTAGAGCGACATGGACCCCTCATTGTAAAGTTGACTATGATAGGTGATGATATTTGTTAGATATTCCCAAAGAAGCACAGAGAGGGTTGCAACAACTATCCAAGGATTTGTATACCTTACTTCACGGGACACCTCAGACCCAACCCCAAACCACCGACGAAGGTCACCCATCCCACATTTCCAGTGGAGGTGCCAAAGGTCCTTTGGTCGTTAATAATATTTATAACAATGGCTCCACAACACCGGAGACTCGGAGAAAAAACAGTTTCGTAGGTCTTATCCTCAAGATTGGTCTCCTTCTCGGATGTATCGCTTTCGTTGTTATACTACTGAGAGACCCAACAACACTAATAACCTGGTGGCACAACATCATAACCTTTGCACACTCTTTCTAAAAAAGTCAGAGGCGGGAAGGAGGAAATTTCCCGTCAGTGACATCTTTCCTCATCGTCTTTTGATTAATCCGAGTTTTTCTTTGTAACTAACAACGTTGTTAAGATAATTACGTTCTCTTTCGTTCTCAGTTTCGATGTGGAACTCTAATGATTTGTTTTGATGCTTGATTTGTGTTACTTTCATTACTATGACCTTCTGGGAAATCTCATCAAGTAGGGAGATGTTCTGTTGGGTTGTTGGTTTGTTCGTTCCAGGGAACGTTGGAAGGCTTCGATGCGACGAAGGTCTTCTCTTGCTTTGTTCCATCTAAAATTGAATTTTGGGTCCTTGAGTATTTTTTTGTAAACGCCTTTGGCGTGTTCAAGTGTTTCCCATCTTATACCAGAGACGAGTTTGTAAAACTTTTTCTTCTTTGTTGGAAGAGTCATAAAATCAACAACACTCTCACCAGTAACTCGTGACATAACTCTGTAAACTTTCTTTGTAGAACCAGTAAGAGGTATGGTGACTTCGTAGAAGAGGTCTCGTCCAGCAGCTTGGTCTAAAACATCTTCCATTACGTCCAGTCAACTACCCCCACCAAATACTTTGGAGTGGGCTTCTTGCTTCATAGATTTCGTATCCTCAATCTCCACAAAGCCCAGTTGCTGGGCTATCACGAGTCCCCTTTTCTTTATTACCAAAGCTGAATTGTAATCTCTATCTAAACTCAATCCACAAACGGGACAATCATACCATCTTTTATATAGGGGCATTTCTTGTCTACTTCCACAATCACTACAATCTTGTGTAGTATATGCGGGATTTACTTTTATATTTTTACTTTTACCATTTGTTGCATCAGCATATTTTTCATGAGTTGTCCAAAACAACCCCCACATTGCGTCTGACATATTTCTTTTATTTTCATATTTGTCTTTTTTTGATAACATTTCCGATACATTCAAATCTTCTCTAAATATAATTTTATTTTTATTTACTAAAGTATAACACAGCTTATTACAAAAGTCAATTTTTTGATTATTTATCTTTCTATACAGCTTGTTTAATTTAACTTTTTCTTTTTTTCTATTATTACTTCCTTTCTTTTTTCTTGATAAACTTTGTTGTCTTTTTTTAATTTTAGATAACATTTTATTATAATATAAAGGAACATCAATTCTGTTACCATCAGAATCATCTAAATGCCCAATATTTGTATCATAAGCAGTTATATCATTACCATTACACTCTTTTGTATATTCTTTATCAGTTTGTATAATAACATACCACTGATTTATTTCTTTTCTAACTGTAACTAAACTAATATTTCCTTCTACTTTTCGATGACATCTAACTTTAATATCTCCAATTTTAGGTAAACGTAACAATTTACAACGATTATTTGTTTCTTTAAGTTTAACAGAATTATAATAATGATATGTCATACGTTTGTATCTACTACAAAAATGTAAATGCCCAACATTATTACCATTTTTCTTACTATTATGTAAACCTTTTAATGATTTAAATAACTTATAGTTTTCATACTGTAGAGTATTTGAATGTATATTTTTTAACTCAGGATATTGTTCTTTCAACTCAACAATATGATGTTGCACTATACCAAATTTTTTAGATACTTCTTTATCCAACGAATTAAGTTTTTCTAGTAACTTATTATAAACAAATATACAAGAACATCTAGTCCATTCTAACTATTGTTCTTGTTGTTTTGTTGGATATAATCGAAATTTATAACTATACAATTTATCTCTCCTTTAATCAAAATAAAAGTAATCCTATATTAACTTTTTTAAGAATGTAATAGTTATGCTAACCAAACCAAACAAATTGACCAGTTCTCCTTTGAAATTTAAAGAAAAGATAACCACCAGTTACAGCTAATCCTAAAGTAATAACTAGATATATAATTATACCCGTATATGGTAAATAAAATTCACTTCCAAAAGTAAATATATCTATAAGGAATCCCAAACCTAAAAAACTATATATAAATCTCATTGATTCAAAACTTGTCTCAGCCATCATAAGTAAAGGTAATCCAAACCATAAAAAAGTAATACTCAAATACCCCCCAACAAAACTAATGATTCCTGATAGTATTTTTAATCCAAACAATCGTAAATCAGAACCAACATATATTCTGTCCATTCGTTTTAAAAATCTTATCATAATATGAGAAAAGTAAACAACTAATGAAATGTAAAATATTATATCTATTAATACAGACATATCTCCTAGTGACTGTTCAACGAGATATATTTTTAATAAAGGCAGAATTAAAAGTAATGGTATTGAAAATAATATGCTTTTTGGTGTTTTACGATAAAACCTTTTTAATTTATATAAAAACGTTTCAGATAATGTATATCTTCTTTTAGAGTGACGTTTTTTCTTATGATGATGTTTATTCATAATATCATCTTTTTTGTATATGTTTAAAATACTACTACTCTTTACTTTTGTTTTACTAGGTATAAAATTACCCTGTTTGATTTGTTCTTCTCTATATATACCCCAAGAAGATTCTGATAAACCAACACAATTATGATTCTCTGGTATTCGACAATTTATACAAAAATAACAACCACATCTCTCACATTTGTAAGGATATGCTGTTAATAATTTTTCACCACACATATCACATTTTTTACTATATGCTTGCTCAACAGGAATATCATCAATATAACCTTCTTGACCGCAACCGGGACAAACGACAAACTCTTGGTCTTTGAAGATATGAAATACTTGACCACACTTGTCGCATTCTATTGAGTATTTGTCTTCATTCAAAAAAACTCCTCTATGTTTTTTGTTTCTAAATCTTTTTGTTTTGATGTTTCGAAGTCATTTTCCCATTCATGGACTTCATCATCCATATACTCGGTTATGGGAGCAAACAGTTCATATTCAGACTCCAACATTTTTAATACTTTTTTAACATTTTTTCTGTAGTACGAAACATCTATATCTTCTTTCTTTGCAAGTTGATATAGTTCATATCCTCCAAGGATTTTGACATAGTGATACAAATTTCCTTTTTTAGGTTTAATGTTGAACTTTGCGTATGCTCTCATTGCCATTTCATATGATTTGTGTTTTTTACCTCGTTGAGTATATTCCCAAGTATTTCTTCCCAAACGAACTTGAATCGCAAAGTCTTTTAAATCAAAATCATCAACAACTAAATTTTCGTACTTTCTTGCTATTTGTTCTGTTGATTTGTTATGAAGTTTTGCATCTGCACATGCGTGAATAACTTTTTTACTAATGTTGTCTTGTTGTGATGATTTAAGGGCAACACCATGTAAAATAATACTTCCCTTCTTTAGTAAAATATAGTTCTTCATTTTATGAAAATAACCACTATCATATTCATCAATATCAATATTCAACATTAATTCTCTTTTGAACTTTTCTTTTAATGCTTCATTAAAATAATGCAAGATTCGTTCAGCATTGATTCCTTCTCCAAAAAAATAGACGCCATCTGTATCTGTTTCTATTGTACAACCAGGATAAAGTTTTTCAAGAACTCCTATTAACAGTTTAGCACACTCTCGTCCAATCCCGCAAGTACCAACTGCCGCAGGAGCAAAACCATAAGGATGCATAGGATTTCCTTGATTTCCATACATTCCTCCATTCCCTTTAACTTTTGAAATGTTACTTCGTGAATTGTATAACTTTTTACCTGTCTCTCTATATTTCTTTTTATTAACCGCTTCTTCTTTAAGCAACTTAAGAATAACAAGAGTAAAAAACCCTTCTCTTTTGAGTGATTGTAATACAACAGTTTTCTTTAAGTTTTTATCAGGAATATAGTATTCGTAATACTCATCAAACTCTTTGATTTGAAATCCATCTTTTTTGTATCTTTCGTATCGTATTAACGTACAAACGTCAGGAGACAGGTTAAAGGTTGCCATTATTGACGGATACATACTTCCATAATCTGCCTTGTATACAGGAGAGAACAAACCTCTCTTCTTTATTAGGACTAATGCTCCTTGATAATTTCCTTCTCCTTTCTCCTTCTCTCTTAAAAAGATTTCAGGATAACGAGTTGCATTATCACCGTTTGCTAAAACATTTTTTTCTCTAAACAAATCACCAATCATTGTTAAACTCAAATCTGACATATTCAAGTTGACTGCTTCACTTAATGGTAAACCTAAATCGTTTGCTTTGTAAACAATTTCATCCCAATAAACATCGAATAAGAAGAACAATCTTGCAACATCTTCTTGGTTGTACATTATCAGTTCTTTTGTACCAATATAATCAGATATTTGTTCTCCAGGAATAACTAATGTAGTACTTTTGAATCCCATATAATCCGAAACAATCTTTAATTTTTTATTTGGAACATTTCCAGTTAAAGATTGGTCAGCAGATGTTGAATCATAGATATCGTAAATAACACATCCATCAATCCATACTTTATGTCTACCACCTAAATAGGGTTCTGTTTTGTTCTTCGAAAACTGGGTTACATCAATTTTATTTAGTCGACATCTTTCAAATATAACAGGCAAATCATAAGTCTTGTTATAACAAACAATAACATCAGGATTAATTTTTTTGTATTGTTCTATAAATAATTCAAGTAGTTTTTTATCAGACAAGGTATCTTTCTTGAGATATATTGTTTTTATTTTTCTATCATTAGTAGCCCAACTAATCGAAATGATTCTATCTTCATATGTAGGAAATAATTTTTCTTTTGGACACCACTGTTCAATATCAATAAAAAGAAACGTTAAATCATCCGAATGAGGATAACCTTTAAACAACTTGGGAAAATCAACCCTAAGTCTATATAAAAATGTTGTATGTGCTTCAAATACAACATTCTTTCCTTTCATGTCCTCTATGATGTTTCTTTGATGTGTTAGATTTTTGATTGTTTTAAATTCATATTTGTAGAACGATTTTTTTTGAAAATCAGACAATCTAACTTTTTCTACTCGAGTTTTTCTTACACAATTAATTTTTAAATCATCATTAGAGTAGAAGTACGGATTTATTGGAGCATTAACAACAGCATTTTTTTTGTTGAACCAAATCGACAACTTTTCTTTGCCATTAATTTCTTTTGTTTCAACTGTTAAAGGAACTTCCATGCTATAACCTAATTAAATTATTGATTTCTAGTTGACCACTCTTCGTATCCACCTTCAAAGCAAAAAAGCATACCATTGTAGTGTCGAGATAATGATTCGCAAAAGGTTTTCGAGTTGTCACCATACACTAATATTGTAGAACTAGGATTATCATATAAAACCTCAGGGTCGCTACACCATATTGCTCTCGGTAGATATCCATTAAAATATTTTGACTCAGAAATCGATGTATCAACAACGAGCATATAATCGTTTGTATCATACAACGTTTCAACTCTTGTGATATTTATTGTTTCGTATTGTACTTCAGAAACATCTAGAATATGAAAGTCGAAGAACCATGCTAGACCTAAAATAAGAGCAGCGATTAGTATCAGTATAATTACAAAAAATTTAGGTTTTATTTCTATCATCTTTCTTTTTCTCCCTTGTTGCATAATACTCTGCATAACATGTTACACAAATTCTTCCTCTTCCTCTACCTCTTAAATTCTTTTTGGAAACATAGTGACGACATTTGTCACAAAGTTTTTTTCCTTTGTTTCCAACAGTCACATTAACACCTTCAGGATTTGGCAAAGTGATAAAAATCTGTTCCAAAGCGAAAATATGGAAAAAAAAGTCTTTGGAGTTGCCGTTTCATATTCTATCATTTTATTGCCTCCTTATGCTAACGTTGTGAAACCGTCTATGATGATATGTATGATAACTGATGCAAATAATCCCCACAATAATGAGATACGGAAGATGTAGTGGACGGGATATTTGTATTTCTTTCCCGATAACATGGTCCAAGTCAATAAGAACACCGCTAATCCCGTAAACGCAGAAAATAGGAAATGAGTACACTCGCACCTTATGATGTATTCTATTCCATAATCTGTGTAGTATTTTTCCGGGGTTCCAAGAAAGGATTTTATTATATTCCATATCATTGTTCATCAAGTGACTCCTTAACTACATCTAACCTCTCTTCATCGGTTGTTAGATATTTTACTGGTATATTCCAATCACTAATATACTTATCAATAATATCCTTTATTTCTTTTTGGAATAACTTGTTAACAGAACGAGTTCCATCAGCAACAAGATATTCTTTTACTGGTTTCATGTAAAATATAATATCATATGTTTTTGAATAACTGTTGATAAAAGGAGCAAGTAATTCTGCTATATCTTTGTTAACGCGATATGTATAAGCATAAACATCAATAAGAGTCCTATCGCATATTACTATAGGTGCTTTTGCTTCTACTTCTTTTTTTAGCATATCACTAAGAATCCAGAGTTGTGATTTTTGAGTTGATTGTTCATTTATTGGAAAAGGACAACTTCGTGCCGACTCCGTAATATAGTCAACATCATAACCCATAACTTTTAATGAGTGAATGAGTTTATGACATGCTGTTGTTTTTCCTGTACCATGTGTTCCTGTAAATCCAATTTTAATTTGTTTTGTATTTATCATTTTTTACTCCATTGTATATTTGAAATTTTACTATTTAATCTTCTTTAAAAACATTCATATTTTTATTAAACATTTTTTGTATTACTTTATCATACTGTTTATTCTTTATAAGATAAATAGCATCATATGCTAACTCTAACTCTGTACCAAAAGACCTCAACAAAGTTAACACAAGAGTTACTTCAGATTTAAATTTAGGTTTATGATGTTCTACATAACTCAACCAAGACATAAATTCATCTTTGCTTAATTGAATATCTCTTACATTTTTCATCCAAACACCTTATCTATAATATCTCTTTTGTAATCCCAATCAATAACACCATAATGTTCTCTTGCCTCTCTAGGCTTATGTCCCATAAAAGCATCAATAACTTCTTCATCATATTGATTATTTTTTCTCATCCATACTTTTACTTGTGTTCTAAAGTAGTGTCTTGACTTATGAGGAGACCAATTGATGTTTCCTTTAGTAAACAATTCATTTACTTTTTGTTCATCATTTGGTTTTGATAAATCTCCACGTTGACGATTTAACAAATACTTTTGATTAATATCTTTATATTGTTGAATAAACATATATAATGATGAATTGATTGGAACTTCACGACTTCTCATTTCATACTTTTTTCCACGTTTTACTTTTTTAGATATTTCTATCCAAAGTCCACGTTCATGATATCTATCAACATTGTTTATTTCTGCGTTAACAATATCTTGACGAGACATTCCCATCTCACAACCCATTCGTACTACTAAAACAACACTCCAATGTTCCTTATTATTCATTAATTTAGCAATAGTTTGACTGTATTGCTCTTTTGATGGGACAGTTTCCTTACCTCGTTTTTTGTTCCGCTCGTAGATGATACCATCCTTTCGTTCAACTTTCATTTCCTCACTACCTTATCATATACTCAGGTTAAAGTATATGTAACTTGATATTTATGACTTTTGTGATAAGGACTCATTGATACAATCATTTTAACATCATTCACTTTTACCATATATTCTATAAAGAGTATATGTTAATTCTCACTCTAAATATCTAATTATTTTTTTCTTACTTTTTGCATATTCTATTTCGTCAGTAGTATTTTTTCCAATATACATCCCAACATTAATAACAAAGATTTCATCACTTAAATCAATTTTCTTTTTATGAACTGCTTCTAACAATTCTCTATTTTTCTCTTTCTCACTGTCTTTATGTTCAAATACTCCACAACTGAATACAACGTTCCCTTCCAACGTTAACTTTTTATTTATCTCCCGATACTTATCTTCAAATTTTGTACTTCCACATAATGTTATCACTTTCATATTTATCCATCCAATTCCTTCAAATACAAACTTATCTCTTCAGAACATTGCCAATCGTAAAATGTTTCACCATATGCCTCAAACACGTTCTTCTTCCAAGGGTTGTGAAAATAAATTATTCCCAACACTTCTCCATTGTTATTTATAACGTGTGTTTGTTCACCTTCTTTAATAAACTCCAAAAACTTTTTCATTTATCCCACCATCACATCATTAACATCTTTTTTCTTTTCATCCTTCTTAATCATCTCTTGTAACAAATCATTATGTAGAACTAACGCCTCTCGATGCTCAAATGTTTTTGTTCCCAAAAAGTTAATGTCATCTTCATGCTTCATTAACACGTTTTGTATCTCATTAAGATTGTCTACCATACTTTGAGCTGTATGTACAATAGTCTTAAGGTTTTTTAATTCTTGTTGTATCTCTTTTTCCACCTTACGCTTAAACATTTGTGCCCCCACAATAATATCTATAATCACAACTATTACATGTATATAGCGTCCTTGGATTTTTAGGAAAATCATCATCCTTCCATGATGCTTGTATTTTGTCCTTATAATCGTACAATTCTTGTTCAATTCCTTTCATATTTTTATCATCAAATCTAATTATACGAGGCTCTCCAGGAAACAAAAACTCAAATGTAAAATCTTTGATGTCTATGTTGAACATTCCTTTAATAAGAATTTTGTACATCATTGCTTGAATTCTGTATTTGTATCCTAATCCCGCTCTTGTTGATGTTTTGAAATCAATACACTTATTTCTATTTAAATCAAAATAATCAATAATTCCAAAAAAACCATCATAAGGAATTTTTACTTCTGACAAAGGTTTGTTTACTATGTCTCTTTTAAGATTTTTTCCTTCAAAAATACTAAAATTTTGTAAGCAATGATATGCCCTCAGTAATAGTTCTGCAGGAAGTTTTGTATCCCAGTCATCTCTCAATAATCTATACACAATATTAAAGATATCTTGCGCTGTACCTTCTTGCAAAAAATATCTTTTGTAATACTTATCAGCAGAATCATGCACTCTTTTACCAACTTCAAATAGAGTATCATCAAACAGTATAGGTTCTTCTTTAAATTTGTATCGCATTGCATACTTAAACGCACAATCGCGATAAAGTAATATTTGAGACTGACTAACATTCATGGGTTCGTTTCTCTGCTTTTTTCTTTATAACAAGCAATACATAATTTACTAGTTGTTTTTGTTCCACAATGATACCAAAGCATCTTAGCTTCTCGGACTTGACACTTTTGGCACATCGTCATCTTCTATTTCCTTCCAGTATGTTAAACTGTGAATAAATACAACACCAGCACCTGAAATAATAAGAAAAAACGTCATAAACCAAAAACCAACAAGTAACATAATAATACCAAAAGGCATCAAAACATAATACGGCGCCCTTGCTATTTTTATTAAATCAGGATTATCAATTTCGATATCAATATCTGTTTCATTTTTCCACCCTAACAGTTTAAAGTTTCTAACTTTGTAACCTAGTTGTATAGCTTTTCTTGCATGAAGTAATTCATGAACTTTTCCAAGACCAAGAACAATAACAACTGATATGATACCATGAATTAATAAATAACCTACTTCTAGTTCCACAAATCATTTCTCCGTATGCTTATCATCTTTGTCTTTCTTGTCTTTTAATCCACCACGAGCTTTTATGTAACTAAGAAATCTAGCTTGTTTGTCAAGTTGAACTACACGTTTATTCTTTCTTTTACTTCCTGTTGTAGTATGTTTTTGTTTAGACAACTCGTATTTTTTTCTTGCTTCTTCTTTTGATATTTTGTGAGACATAATTAATCAAACTCAGGAGTCATATTAATCTTAACAATATCTCCGATTTTGTATTTATGTTCGTTCCACTCATCATATGGAATAGTAATAGTGTCAGGCGCTTGTAGTAAAACTGCTTTAACTTGCAATTCCTCAGTCATCCCTTGCATATTTTTTATCATCTCAAAAGGATTTAAACTATTTTTTTCTTGAACAATATCGTCTGCATTCATCATAATTCTTACAAAGTCGCCTATTCTTACTGTTCCTTTTATAACGTATCTTTTTTCCATTTTATATCTCCTGTTTGTTTTTCCAATACTCTATTGTTTTATCAAGACCACTACTTAATGATGTTTGTGGCGACCAACCTGTCACCTGAGTTACTTTTTTATTTGAAGAGTTTAAATAATATATTTCTCCATCCCTTATCTCTCGTGTGTACCAATTGATTTTTCCCTTCCACTTGAGCTTGTTTGCAATTAGGATTGCTAAGTCACCAATCGTAATACCGTTAGGAGGACCAACAGTAAAGGCATTCCCTATAACGTCCTTGTTATTTGTTTTAAAGAGAGTTAAATATAAGTCAATTAAATCATCAATATATATGAAGTTACGAATAGGTTTAGGATTTCCAAAATTAACTTCTTTTTTATTTTTCAGCATAGATGTGACAAATGCCTCTACAACGAAATAATCATCATATGTTCTACCATACGTATTTGTTTGTCGTAGAACAATTCCTGGAAATGCATTGGCATAACATTGTTGTCTTACAAAATAGTCACCACAAATCTTCCAAACTGCATAAGGACTTCCAACACCAAAGTTAGTTTTCTCATCAAAAGGTATATTTTTTAAAAGATTTTCTGGTTTATGACCATATGCTTCCATTGATGATGCGAATATAAACTTTTTAAGATTTGTTCCATGTTTACGAGCAGCAGTTACCATATTGATTGTACCACCAGCATTCGTTTGAAACGTTTCTTCTTCATGTCCAAAACTGTAACTGACTCTTGTAAGTGCAGCCAAATGTACAATATATTCGGGATTGAAATCTCTTATGATGTTTCCTAATCGTGTTTTGTCAGTTACATCTCCTTCATAGAGATGCGCTTTTCCTCTTAAATTTTTAATTGATTCAGGCTCTTGGGGATGTTGTCTAATAATTCCTCCAACCTCATATCCTTCCTTGATTGCTCTTTGTGCTAATTTTTCTCCTATGAATCCAGAGATTCCTGTTATTAGTATTTTCTCCATTTCTAATTCACCTTCCTTTTTTTCATATACCATTCATATCCTAATACTACAACAGTGCTTGTCAATACAACAGCAGGAAGTGTGTTGTAACATTCTTCACATATAGGTTTGATGAAAATGTAGCCATAAATATAAAGTAGTGAAGCAAAACCAACACCTACTCCAATACATATCCATTCATTTTTCATCATCATCACTTTTTATGTTTTTCAAATACTCGCATTATATAACACATCATAGCTCTAAGTTGTAGCTCTGAATCTGCACCCATTGATATTTTATATCCATATTCACCAATAGCTTGTAATACAGGAAGTTTTATATTTATATTTAGTGATGATTCTTTGACTTGACGATACATTGAACTTAAAATCTCTTTATGACTGTATACTTTATCATACAACATATCATCTATTCTTTTATGAACCACATCGAGATTTCCAGCATAAGCAGCTTTTACAAGGTTCATAATAAATTCATCTTGTACCCAGTAAAAAGTTTCATAAATGACATCATCATTAATATCTTCTTTTCCAGCCATTTTTAAACAAGTTAAAATTCCAAGAGCTTTTCTCATTGAACCGTTCGAAAGTGTTGCAAGAAGAAACAATGCTGATGATGTTATGTTAATGTTTTCTTTTTTGACAATATCATTAAGCATAATTTTGATATGTTCAGGTTTTATTTTTTTAAATCTCATTTCAAATAATCTATCTGAAATAGGTTCAATTATTTTTTCTGGATAATTACAACTTAGAATAAAACGAGTTACTTCCGAATTGTCTTCTATAATTCTTCTTAATGCGGGTTGAGCCAAAGGTGCCAACGAATCTGCTTCATCTAAAAATATAATTCTAAATTGATGTTGTATAGGGGGTGTTTCTGCAACTCTTTTTACTTTATCTCTTATTGTCTCTAACTTTCTATCGTCACTTGCGTTAAGTTCATAAAAATTCTTAGACCAACTTGAACCATATAAATCTCTAGCAAGAGCTTGTGCTACTGTTGTTTTTCCTGTTCCTGGTTTTCCAGCAAAAAGCATATGCGGGATATTTTTATTCTTGACAAAAGCTTTCAATATAGGAAGTATATGTTCTTGACCAATAACACCATCTAACGTTAGTGGTCGATATGTATCAGCAAGTATGTTTTTCATTAAGTTACCTTCTTTATAGGAATAATGATGCTATATATTCTCTCTCCTACAACTTGTGCTAAAGTAAAAAGAAACATCACAATGTAATATTTAATTTTTACCTTTCCATATTTCCATATTCCCATTGATTTATATAAAGTTTTATGTTTACATAATAGTTTTTTTAACCCTTGTTTTTTCTTCTTCCAATCCTTTGTGATTTGTCCTTTCGATGAATATTGTACTACTAAAGTCTCTTGTACACAAATAGACACCACGCCTTGAGATGTTGCTTGTATTGCTAGGTCGTATTCTTGAGCCGAAGGTATTTCATCAAATAAATTATTTCGTAACCAGTTACCATCAAATATATATGATGATGTTGAAGAGTATCTAAATTTTGACAAAACATCATTAAGAGAATTAAACAAGGGATATTTGTCAATATAATGTTTTTTAAATCTTCTATCATCAATCCAACAAATAACTAACAGAGGATTAAGGTCAAACATTTTAACTTGTTTCTCAAGTTTAGTTGGTAGCCACTCATCATCATCATCAAGAAAAGCAATAAAGTCTCCTTTTGATTCTTTTATTCCTTTGTTTCTTGCTTGTGTTGGTGATAATGTTTTGTCATCAATAATTATTAATTCGACTGGTTTGTATGTTTGATTTTTAACTGAAGCTACTGCCCTTTTCAATTCTGGGCGACCTAAAGTAGATATGATGACTGAAACTAGTCTATCCATGACCATCCTTCACAAGTTTTTATCCACATTACTCCAGAGTCTGTATCTTGTACTTGAACTAAGTTATTATCTTTGTCTCTAAACACTATATATCTTAGTGGATTGTTTTTAATTGCGTTTTCTAACAACTCACTCCTTGATGTCATTCTCTCTCCTTTTATTATTTACTTCTTTAACAGCGCTAAGAATAATACTTTGAACACCATGTCTAGAAAATGTATCTATTAATGCATTCATATCTTTAGGAAGACATCTACCTGAATATTGTTCACCTGTCATAATTGTTCCATACTTACTTATTCTCTTATCTAATGTAGCACCGTTTGCTACTAGTTGTGGATTGATTTTTAATTTAATGCACAAATCTCTAATTTCATTCCAATATGATATTTGTGTTGCCAACCAACAATTCGAAACATACTTTATCATTTCAGACGATGTTGTGCTAGTAACAATTTTAGGACAAGACAAGGAATCATAAACGAGTAAAAGCGCTGTTGTTACTATTTTGTTACTAGAACCTATAACAACTCTGTCGGGATTAAACGTATCTTCAACTTTACATCCTTGTCTTAAAAATTCAGGATTATGACCTATCAATCTAATATGATATTTGAATTTTAGATATGCTGTTGTTCCTGGTGGTGTAGTACTTTTAATTATCAATATTTGTTCTTTTAACATAGGAGCAAGGTCTTGTACAACACTCTCAACTTTATTTTCATGTGTACAAATCCATATGATGTCAATACCTTTGATGTCATATGTTTTTGTTGTATTATATCCTTTATTTTTTAACTCTTCAATCAAAGACATATTAACATCACAAAACAGAGCATCGTGGCTGTTTGCAAGTAAAAACTTTCCTAACGATTCTCCTACAACACCACTTCCAATAATTAAATTTCTCATATCATCACCACTCCTGAAATAATTTTTTTCCTTCAATACAATCTACTATATGATTTAGATGTTTATCTTTCATCATTTCATCATAAGACTTAAAGTGAAATCCCAGATTAAGAAAATTCTTTTGATATAATAATGTGAATGGAATAAAGCTTTTAATAAAATAGTAATGAGAATATAACTCCATCATATCCTTGTTTTCAACTCTCAAAGGTGTATTAAGATATTTTTTATATTCTTCGAAATCGTTGGCATCATAGGTAAATCCTTTTCCTTTGTAATGAGCTTGTCCAACTGTTATAACAGGAACACCACTCATAACTAGTTCAAGACCTACAGTTGAATTTGAGACAATACCAACATTAATTACAGGAAATAATTTATAAGTACTTATTTTTGATGATGAAGGTATTACTTTTACATTTCTTGGAATGGTTGGAAACTTATCTTTGATATAATCATAAACAGAAAACTGTGACCTGTATATTTTTTCGGAAGGATGACAACGTATTATCAAACAATCTCTATCTCTATCTTTAAACCATACTATGGTATCATAAACCCATTTATAAATTGACCCATTTATTAGTGGGTGATGTTTGTTATTTTTGTTAGGTGGAACTTTCACCCCCCCATTTCTAAACACAAATCAAAAAAAAAGAAAGAGGTGAAGAGAGGGTGAAACGAAAACCCCCTCTATGTTCAATATCGAGGTCTCATATAACTGTATACAAGTCCTACAATTGTCATTATGGCTCCAATAACCAACACAATTCCAACAATG
>Ga0114918_10002780_pt1 | contig 15578 bp, 27 predicted proteins | sample LantaG_FD_87015 | JGI IMG/M metagenome (GOLD analysis project Ga0114918, IMG submission 87015) | Deep subsurface microbial communities from Baltic Sea to uncover new lineages of life (NeLLi) - Landsort_02402 metaG | ecosystem: Environmental > Aquatic > Marine > Oceanic > Sediment | place...
GTGTAAAGAATGAAGGGTTTTAAATTTGTTTAATTAGTCATACAAATATATCTAAAGATATAATTGTATGACTAATTAAACAAATTTCAAACCCTTCATTCTTTACACTTTTTATTAAATTACGAAGATTATCTTCTTTTTCTATTGTTTCTATATGTGCATTTATTAAAAATATACTATCCTTTTTCATAATTTTTCTATTAATTCTTTATATTTATCATCATCTAATGAATCCACTAAATCTTTAAAAGATTTAATAATATCACCATTTGTTATACTTGGGTTAACTATTTCTACATTTGTAGGTTGATTTTTAACTGGTAATACAATATTTGTTATTTTGTAATTAGATGTTTCTTTTGGTAAATTTTTATTAAATTCATATAATGATTGTTCAGCTTGTTGTCTAGTCATTCCATCTATATTAATATAAAAAGTCATAAAAATATCTTTTTTTTCTTTCTTTGATTCTATTTTATCATTTATTAATTTATCAATATGTTCAGCTAAATAATTTGTATATTTTTTTTGATTTTCTACTTGAGTAACTAAATCATTATATCTATCAGCGGTTACTAAAGGTGGTTCTTGTACGAACACACATTGACTTTTATATGTTGGCATAATTTATATTTTTATTTTTTCTAAAACCATATTATAATAATGTTCACTTACAAACTTTTTACCTTCTAAAATATGATTTTTATATTCTTCTGTAGCTTTTAATTCTGTTTCAGATACCCATTTAGGATTAGCAATATAAACAATCGCTTCTTCCCCATTAACTATCAATTTTCTTCTATTGTAATGTTTTGGGTATCCTTCCCGTTTATCCAATTTAAAAATATCTTTTACCGATACTTCATAAAGAACACCTTCTACATGATCATCAAGTGATGGACTAATGTTAGCAAAACCCATTTCTGGATTTTTAAATGATTTTTTATTTATTAACATTTTATAACCATTTAAAATTCCTAATTCTTTACTTGTGAAATTTACACCCCTGTCCAACATTCGTTGTGAATTCATGTTACTCCCATATGCGAAATAAAAAGCCATAACTAATTTTTATTTTTATGATATGATACAATACCTCTATTACAATTTAATATTTTAGATATTTCACATATCTTTTTACCTTCAGATAATAATCTTATTATATTATCTTTTAATTTTGTATTAGTTTCTTTTATATTTTTTCTTTTTTCAATAGATTCTTTTGTGTATTTCCATATATAATTTCCAGATTTTTTATAATATCCTTTACAACATTTACCAATAGAAGATTGATTTATACCAGTTTGAATTGATGCTTCCAATAATGATTTATATTCTTGTATAAAATTTCCATCTAAATCACATTGAATAACTGATAAACATTGAGGTTCTTTATTTGATTCAGATAATTTCTTTTTATGTTCTTCACTAAAATGTTTACCATAATTAAAATTATTTTCCCCACTTAATGATTTAGAAATTTTCTTTCTTGTTTCATCTGATGGGGATTTGCCCTTATTCCAGGGCTCAACACCCATTCTTGCTTTTCTCATTTTCTTTCTGGTTTCATCAGAAATTATAATATTTTTTCTACCCTCACCACCATCTGTAAAATTTAATAATTTTCCTTCATTTAAATCATATCTACCTATTTTTGATATTGTATCAATTTCTAACTGTTGTGATTTATCAAAAGATAAATTATCATAAAGTTTTATTACTAATACTTCTCCTTTTTCTTCTTTTATTTTATTAATTTTCTTTAATTTATAATTATTACCTTCTGTTAATGTTGTTTTTATCCTATTCCCTTTTCCTCTACCAACATAAAATGGTTCATATTCAAAAGATAAATCTTCATATTTATATTCACCTGGTTTTCTTGTATCTAAAATAATGTATACATAATAAATCATAATATAATATCATCAATTTTTATATTATTTTTATTAAAGTAATCCAAAATAGAATATTCTATAAAAACAGATTTATTTGTGCAAATATCATTCAATTTCCTTAAAATTTCAGGTGACATTGTTATAGTTAACTTAACCTTTTTCTTTTTATCTAACATAAATAGTTTTTCTTTTCTACTATATATAAAAATTTAAAAGTCAAAAAATACCATTTTGGTAGTATCTTTATTTTTCTTTTATAATGTTTTCGATAAATTGTGATAAAGATAAATTTTCTTTTTCTGCAACTAATTTTAACTTTTCTAACATATTTTCATTTATAGAAATAGTTAACTTTTGTTTTTTTTCTTCTTTTGGTAATTGTTTTCTCGACATTATTCTATAATTATTTATTTTTTAAGGTCTCCACAATCCAATACCACCAAAATGTATATTATGAAAATTATCATTCTTTTTCATAAAAATTTTATCAACATTTGATTTATTACAAATAATAGTTGTTTATTACCATCTTCTAATTCTTTCCAAAATGGATTAACATCATTATTTCTATCTGGTTCAACAAATATATGTTCAGAATCTATATCATGAAATCCTATATATCCTCTATCTGATAATAATTTTTTATACATATTAAAATCTGATTTCACACCATCATAAGTATGATCACCATCTATAAATATAAAATCAAACTTATCACAAATATTTTTTACTTTATTAAATATTTCTTCACTATGAGAATTTCCCTGTATAAATATTCCATCTGGATAAAATCCATTAATTTTTTCAAATTTTTCGATATGGTATTTATCTATATTCAATCCTATTTTTATACCTGATGATAATTTACTAAAAAAATGGAAAGAACCACCCAAAGTCCCTATTTCTAATATATTAACTGGTCTTAATCCTTTTAAAAAATAACCTAAATATAAAAATTCATCATAAACTTGTTGTATCAAATGATTATCTACATGTTCCATTTTAAATACACTATCCATTAATTCTAATAAATCAATTTCATTCATTTATTAATTTTTATTTTTTTTCACACATTACAGAAAAACTATATAATAAATCTTTTTCGGATACGAATATTTTATGATAATACCCTTCATATTCTAAAAAATCTTTAATTTGTGTTGGTGTTAAAATATGTTTATGTGACCAATTTATCCAAGGTCTCCAACTAACTTTATCATAATGTGGTAAATATAAAAATAATACTCCACCTTTTTTTAATTTGCTACCCCAATATCTTAAAGTATTCACCCAACTATCTACATGTTCCAAACAATGACTACTAAATATATAATCTACTTCACCATCTGGTAAATTTAAATCATTAAATTTTTTATCTATAGATGGATCAATAGGAATTGATCCAGGTAATGACCATTCTATTTTACCAGCACCAATATCATATCCTTTGCCTTTACAAACATCTAATGCAAAAGGGAAAATAAACCTTGATGCATAATTTGAATTGAGAAATGAAGGTATTGTTTGTCCACAATTGTAAATTGTTTTTATCATAATTCTTTCATTAATTTTTCAATATCAATTGGCATAACACCAGATTGTTCACATACAATACCACCAGCTACATTAGAAATTTTAGCAATTTCAAGAATATCTAATTCTTTATTAATCAATGTAGAAATAATAGAAATTACAGTATCACCAGCTCCTGATACGTCATAAATATGTCTTTTTGTTCCTGGAACAATTTGTGATTTTCTCCCATCATCATATGATACAAAAATTCCATCATCTGATAATGTAACAAAAACTATTTCTATTCCTTTTTTATGTAGTTTTTTAACTCCCAATTTTAATACTTCGTCCCTATCTAAACCAGAATCAATATTTAAGCCTTCTTTTAATTCTTTAAAATTTGGTTTTATTAATTTAATATCCTTATAAAATCCAAAATTTCTTTTCTTAGGATCAACTATCACAGGTATGTCCACTGATAAACTAATAATTTTATCAATTAAATTTCTATCTATCACACCTTTATCATAATCTTGAAATAAGATAACATCAATATCATGTTTTTCAATAATTAATTCAATTGTTCTTGTTAAATTTGTATAATCATTATAATTTAATTCATCAGTTATTTCATCATCAAATCTAGTTATTTGATATTTGTTTCCGATTAATCTTGTTTTATTAGTAGTTTTTCTACTATCTGAACTAATTATATAATCTGTTGATATACTATTTTTAATTAATAATTCTTTAAGTGCCTTGCCACTATTATCGTTTCCAATCACCGAACAAACAAATGGTTCTGATCCTAATTGTTTAATATTTAATGCAACATTACCAGCTCCTCCCAATTTATTTTCCTTACTTTTAACATTAACAACAGGTACAGGAGCTTCGGGTGAAACTCTATCAACTGTTCCATGTAAATAAGTATCCAACATTAAGTCACCTATTATCAAAATCTTATTATTTTCAAACATATTTTTTATTTCTTTTTTATATCATTAATTAAATTTATAAGTTCTTCACCACCAATAATTAAGTGATTTTTTTCATCTTTTTTAATAGACATATCAATTAAATGTTGAGGAATATCATCATCATTACCAAACATATCAAATAATGATACATATGGAATAAATCCTCTTTCTTTCTTAATATATTCAAGTGTTTCCGTTTTTTTCATATTTATTCTTTAATTTTTAAAGTCCTAAATCTCTTATCTTCCTTTTCACTAATCATCATCAATTCTTCATGCTCTTCAACATCTAAAAAAGTAAAATCATCGCCAATAATTACTTCATTAACTGTAAATTCATTTGTAAATGTAGTATCATATACTATCATTCCTTTCTTAATATTTTCAACGTCACCACTAAAATTATATACTTCATTAAATAATTTTTCATCAAATGTTTTTGATTCCAAGAAAAATCTTTTCAAATCATAAGGCATATCTTTAATATTACCTTCTGGATTATTTATAAGAAACTCTATTGATTTATCTGATATCTTATCATTGGGAATTTTTTTCACTTTTTCTTTCATTTTTTTCTATTTCTTTTTGTCTAAAACTATAAAAACTTTCATAAGGTTCATTTATAAAACCAGCAATTTTCTTTGCGTTACTTTCTGCATAACTCACAGATTTATCAACAGCTTTAGCGACATATTCAGCAAACCCCACCAAATCATCAATTTTTTTATTAATGTCTTTTAATGTTAAATCACTTTCACTTATTTCAGTAACTTCTTTAACTTCAGGTTCTTTTTCACCATTCGCATCTATATCATTACCATCCTTTTTACCTGAAAAAATAATTTTATCCCCATGAATATCAGTATGTGTGATTAAAGCAATCTTAACATATTCTTTCATATCTTCTAAATTAATAAATGTGTTGATTTTTTCATTAATATCTATAATTTTAAAAATTTTAGTTTCTTCTAAAACATCTACTTTATTAATAAACAATTTACTAACACCAGTATGATTTATAGATTCTACCAATTTTTGTATATCTAAATAACCAATATCTCTTGGTCTTCCAGTTGTTTCACCATATTCGGCACCAACTTCTCTAATTTTATTGGCATCTTCAACATCTGATTGTATCAAATCAGTAGCATTACCTACATATGTTTCATATATCTTACAAACACCAACAATATCACCCATTTTTTGTAATGGAATACCAAATGATGCAAATGCAAATCCAGGATGAATATGAGAAGATGTAACATACGGATAATCACCATGATCTATATCTAACCACCATCCTTGAGATCCTTCCATTAATATTTTACCATGACCAGATGTTATACTTGGTATTAATTTGAAAATATTTTTAACCATATTTTCAGGTAATATGAAATTTTTTAATTCTTCCATATTTTCAGCCCTTAACCCAGTACGTTTATATTTATCAGAATAACAAGGACCATTTCCTTTATTTGTCGTTCCAATTTTATTTTCCTTCTTATCGGTTTTAATATGTTTATCTTGAATAATATGTGTATATGGGTGAATAAACACTCTACCATCTAATTTGAATTCTTTATTAAACATTTCATATTCTTTTAAAAATTCCTTTGGGTTTAACACACACCCAGGTCCAATAACAATCTTAGTATCTTTACCATAAATACCAGATGTTAAATAATGTGCAGTATATTTTTTATCACCTAACCATACAGCATGTCCAGCATTACCTGAACCGTTGAATTTAATAATAGCTGAATAATTGTTTTTATCATTTAAAACCTTTGAAATCTTACCTTTACCACAATCTCCTCTTTGGAGATCAACAAGTACATCTATTTGCATAAATTTTTCATTCTTTTTTATATGGTTTTTATAATCAAATCACTTAAAAGTTTTAATTAATACACATTTTTTAATATATAAGAAAAAAGAAATTATAATATGCCATTATATATACAATCATTAATGAATGTGGAAGATACCAATATTAATAAAATTAATAATATTCTTGTATCTGATATAGAAAATATAAATGGATACGAATTTTCTATAGGACCTGGACCAGACCCACAATTAAATTGGATTAATTGTCAGTTTGGCTCTTCTTCATGTATACCCATTGGTTCTACTAACGTATGGACAAGTGGGACATCAATAAGTAATTCTTATGCCAATAATTATTCATTATATGCTGATGCAAGTGGTGTATCTTATGCAACTGCTTATTACTATTATGATTTTCAAGTATCATCACCTTATCATCAATGGGATAGTGGTACTTGGGTTAGTAGTGGTGTATGTTTATGGTCATATTCATCAACAACGTCTCAAAGTACTTGTACTATAGCTTGTAGTTCTATTGTAGGAAGCACTTATTATCAGAATGGTGGTTTATTTCAATCAGCACCAGCAGCAGGTGATTATTGTTATACTAATTCTAGTGGAACATCTCCACTTGCAGCAGGCACATATAGTAATGGGACTGTTTGTTATGTTATAACTGGTTCTCTTGGTTATTGTTCAACTGTAACCACTTGTGTTTCATTAACTTCCTTTTCTATCGACACTAACGGTTATGAATCATCAGGTGAGGCTTGTTCTGCTAGAGTTTCAAATGTAACTAGATATCATGATGGCGCAGGGTCTGAACCCACCACAAATGATACTGTCTATACTGATTCTGGAGGAACAACTACTTATAATGGTGGTTCACATTGGAGAAAAATGCCTAGTGGTTATGTTATAGTAATAAATAGTTCTGGATTAGTAACAAATGGTGAAGGTTGTGTATAATTTAAAAACCACTTACAAACTACACCATATAAAAAATACCACAATTGAAATTTCAAAGTTATGAACATAGAAGAATTTAGTAATAGTAATTTAACAATAGATGGTGATTTTTTACTTGATGAAAAAGGTTCAGTTGTAATGTCATATGTAGAACATGATGTAATGAAAAAATCAGCTGAAATAATCACCAAAAATAGGGGAGATATTTTGAATATAGGTTTTGGATTAGGGATAATTGATAAATATATACAGGAATATAAACCAAAATCGCACACTATAATTGAAATAAATAAATCATTAGTTAAAAAAATGATAAAAGATGGATGGGATGACAAATGTAATATTATTTGTAGTGATTGGAAACCAGTTTTAGATGAATATATTAAAAATAATATTAAATTTGATGGTATATACAGAGATACTTTTCAATATATCGGTAGTAGTTCATTAGATGATTTTGATAAAAATTATATTTCTAAATTATTAAAACCAGGAGGTGTTTTTTCAACTTATACGAGTTTAGGAATTAATAGATTAAAACAAATACACAATTGGGCAAAATGTAGTATTGAATATATAACATATGATTTTGATAAAGATAAATACAAAAACAGTTCTGAAAAAATTCGATTATATCTTGAAGATGTTCAAGGTATTCAAGGAATACCAATTATTAAAAATCCCATGTAGATAATCACTGTGTTATCTATATCAATTTCCTTAAATAATTTTCAAATGGAATAAATAATGGACTTGGTAAATCATTCCAAGAATACCAAGCCATATCTGTGCATTTTTCTGACTCCATTATTTTTGGAATACCATTATGTTCACACTTTACAAAGATTGTCACATAATGTAAATTATCTTCAATAAATAAATCATTGGTAATTTTATCTATTTTAATATCATAAATGTCTAAATCTGTTTCTTCCTTTGTTTCCCTTATCGCACAATCTTCAAAACTTTCAAATTTTTCTAATTTTCCACCTGGGAATGCCCATGTACCTGAACCATTTGATCCTTTTCTTTTCATCAAAAGGACTTTATCTTCTTTTTGAATAATTACACCAACACCTACGTGTGGTCTTTCGCATTTTGGATATAACGCTTTCATATTTTCTTATAACATTTCCTACACATTGGTTTATAAGTTTCATTACCCCCAATTTTAATTTGTTCCCCATCTAATAAAACTTTACCATCTTCATTAACCCTAACATTAACTATAGCTTTTTTGTCCTTACAGACACTACAAATAGTTCGAATTTCTTCTACTGTATCAGCAATTGCCATTAAATATTTTGAACCAGAAAATGGATTCATTCTAAAATCTGATCTTAACCCATAACATATTACAGGTATGTTTAATACATCAACTACGTCAGATAATTGAAATATTTGTTTTTTTGATAAGAATTGTGATTCATCTACAAATACACAAGAAATATCTTTCATTTCTTTTACTAATTCAAAAATGTCATCACTATCATCAATTGGAGTGGCATCTGTTGATATACCAACTCTTGATGTTATTTTTCCTTTACCATATCTATCATCTTTAGATGATGTAAAACATATCGTTTTTTTACCATTCTCAATATAATTATGATTACATCTCAATAAATCTATAGATTTACCAGCGTTCATTGTTGAGTATCTAAAATATAATTTAGCCATTTTTTAATTTGTTAATTTTTTCTTTTAATTTATCTTCTTGTCTAAACATATCACCAGCACATAATTCACTACCATATGTCTTAGCCAAACTAAGATGCATTTTTTCCATCTTTTTTAATTCATTTTCTAATTTTTCTAATTCGCTCATAAATAATCTATTTCTTTTAATACATCATCAATCCTATTTGATAATGATAATGGTAATTTATTCATTCTACATTCTTCTAATAATATTCTCATTAATATTGATAAATCTACAAGTTTAGCTATGTCTTCACCCATATCAACTTCTTTATTATTTTCTTCATACCATTTTCTAATACTTTCTTCAAGATTTACAAGATCACCATAACTAGCATCTTTTTTAATACCAAATTGATCTCTATTATTATATAAATATTCTCTTAAATCCATAATAACTCCGTTTTTTTTATTATATATGATAATAATTTTTAATTGTTGAATTTAATATATAAAAGAAAATATTTAATGCATATGAAAAATTTTAAAGTTTTTTTAAACGAAGATAACGAATTTAATGAAGATGATTTTGACTTTGAAGAAATGGACGAAAAAGCTGAATTAATAGTCGAAATAATGGAAATAGAAAACAATGATCCACTTACTGGTAAAATGGGTTTAGATGATAATGCAAAAAAATTAGTAAAAACAATAAAAGAGAAACTCAATAATAAATTAGAAAATGTTGAAATTGAAGAACTTAAAATAATGAAACAATTATCAATATTAGAAAATCAAAAAAGAAAATATATCGCTGAAAATTTAGGAATCGTTAAAAAAGTATCTGCTGTAATAATGGAAATTGTCCAAGAAGTAGGTGAAGAAAATGAAGATTTATTTTAATAAAAAACAATAATATAATGAAAAAATTTAAAAAGTTTATAAATGAAGAATTTGATGAATATTTTGAAGAGAATGTAGATGATTGGAAAGATGATATATTCGAACTAATAGAACCATTTAAAGCCGCAATCATTAGCGAAATAAAAACAGAAATAGTCAAATATGAAATTGACGATGAATATTTTGGTAATGATAATAGTCAATTTAAGGCAACTATAGGACTTTTAAGTGTAATTCAATTAGGAGATATTATTGAAAACCTAATAGATACAGGTAATTATAATATTTATGAACATGATAGAGTCCAAAATCAGCATTTCATGTTAAAATACAAACATGATGGAGATATTTATCAAATACCTTTAATTTATGGTAAAAGTGATAACGTAGATGATCCAGATGGTGGATATGAAAAAAGAATAGCATATAGAATTTGGTTTAATAGAGCGGTGTTACATAGAGTCGAACAATAAAAAAATTGAAAATGAAATATTTAAAATTATTTGAAGAAGTAGAATTAGATTTATCTGATTACGAAGAAGATTGGGAAGAAACACCTGAAAATTATGATGATATTATTGATCAAATGAAAAATCATGTAACTAAACATAATATAATGGCAATTAAAGTAACCAAAGAAAATTGGAAAGATTTTGCTGAAATGTGTTTAGAAAATGATATAATATGGGCTAGCAAAAGACCTGTTGAAATTAATGATAAAAATATTGAAGATAGAAATTCAATTATAGTTACTGTTCATCCTTTTAAAACAAATAAAAATAAATTAAAAATAAAATATGTTGCAACAATTAATAAATATAAAGACGCATATAAAAAATCAGAAATACATATCTTCAATGATAAAAAAATAGAATTATACCCACCTATTCCAAAAAAAATAAATGAACAATTTGAAAATAAAGACATTGACCCATTTGACGAAGAAAATTGGGATGAAGTAGAAAAGGAATTATCATTATGTATTATTAAAATTAAATTACAAGATAATATCGGAGATACATTTTTAATTGTTAATATAAATGATAATAAAGATGCATATATGGCATATCTTGATTTAGAATATAATGAATTTGATTATGATGACAAACACATACTTAAAGAAAAAAATATAGTTCCAATAAATGATATTGATATAAAATGGATAAAAAATGATAAAATTTTTATATATACATTTTATAAACCAATTAATAGTAATGAAATAGATATTAGAAATTATACTTATTCCGAATTAAATCATATAACTAAAATAATGGATAAAGTGAAATTCATGGGTAAAACAGGATTTCTAAAAGAAAACTTTGATTTTAAAGATGAAGATTTTGATGAAGAAGAATTTGAAGATAAATTAAGAGTTGGTGAAAAAATGTTTATTAAACCTCGTATTGGTGAAATAATAAGAGTAATAGATAATGGTGATTTTTTTGATATTGATGCATTTGTTGCAAGAATAATAAAAATCAAAGAACCACATAAAGTAGTTGTTTTTAAACCTCATGAAAATACTAAAATAGACGTAGTATGGGATATAGATATGGGGTGGATAGTTGATAAACAAGAATATAATGAAAGCTTTGATTTTAATGATGATGATTTTGACTTTGAAGAATTTGATCCGAATGTTGATAATGATTTAGTTGATGCTATGTTACAAATAACTATTGAAGATTTTAGTGATGGGTTTTTAGATGCATATTACGAATTATTAAGATTTGTTGATGAAGGAATTGAATTAAATTTCCTAATGGATTGGGATTGGAAAATATCAAGAGGTCTATCAATCAATGATGAAATTGTTCAACTAACTAAACACATAATTAATAATGGTAGATCAATAGAATTAAAAAAATTTTTTAGAAAAATAGTAAAAAACCACAGAAAATATGCAATTGGTTATTTACCAGAAGAATTATGGAAAAATTTTAAATAAAAAAATAATAAATATGGAAAAATTTACAAAAATTGAGAAAAAAGAAAAGAAAATAACCCAACCTGAAATTAAAACATCAGGTAAAGATATTGATATTGTAGAATATAAAGATTGGGATATTATAATTGGTAAAGACAAAGTTGCAATATTGCCATATTTAAAAGATGAAGGATATATACTGATGAGATATGAAAATATACCAACATATCAATATAAATATAAAAATACAGAGGGATATAAAGATGTTGAAAATTTCATTAATATTATTAAAGGTGATATTAATAAAAACGAAACACCTACACAAGCTGTAAGAAGAGTTTTATTAGAAGATTGTGGATTAGTTCTTAACCAAAATTATCCAATCACAATTGATAAAAACCTATTTAAAGATGAAAAAAATACAGGACAATATCATATCGCACTTATTGAACTAAATTACAATGACTTTAGACAAGGACCACTTAAGAAAAGTGAAGAAAACAATAGAGTTATTAAACTTAGTTTAGGGGAAATTGATGATATAAAAACATTTGATCTTATCAGTGATTATCTATTACTTAAACTTAGATATGATTATGATATGAACTAGTTTTCACTTTCATTAAAAAGGTTATACTTTTTAACAACACCTGAAAAATCAAGTGGCTCGTTCATTGAAGCAATGTGATTTCCGAACCATCTATTCATTATATTTATGGCTGAATTTAAATCACGATCTATTATTATGGTGTCTGATAATTGAACATTTCTATCTCCAAGTTTTATTTTTTCCTTGAAAAGTTTTCCAGTTAAACAATTTAACTGTGTTGTCCATTTCTCATCAATTTTAGTTAAATTAATGTTCTTTGACTGACACTTGTATCCAAGAAATTGTAAAAACATATTGATATTAGATTGATGAAACGATTTTCTGATTCCTTTTTTGTTTTTATTTATTCCTTTACTATTCATTAATTTTTTAACCGTTAGATCACCAATTACAATTGTATTGTAATTCATATTCACCAATTTCTTACTCTGAATATGTAGAGTTTGTTTTATTTGTTCGTTCTTTTTATGATAACATTTATTTAATACTTTTCTTAATTTTTTATTCCTATTTGATCCTTTTTTTGTTTTACTCCGTTTCTGTTGAATTTTTGATATCTGTTTTTGATAATAATCATTTATTTTCTTTGATTTATTCTTTAATACAACCATTTCTCCTTTATTATCGACTCCTGTTCCTAATTTAACTAACCCTAAATCAATTGATAAAATTTTAGTATTCATTAAAACTTTATCTTTATAATCTATTTTATCGACAACAACAATATCACACAACCATTTGTTTCTAATGAACTTAACCCTTATTTCTTTAATCTTTAAATCGTTGATTTCCAAATTTGATTTATATTGAAATGGTATTTTATTAATTATGATTGTGTTATATTCTTTAATAACCCATCCTGATTGATTCCATGTTATTGTATGATATTCATTATTTTCTATTTTTCTTGGTATTCTTGCTGATTTATCTTTTTTAATTAAATTAAAAAATGATCTATAAGATCCATATAATTCAGATGATATTGTTTGTACTGCTTTTGAATTTAATTTTTTCCAATCGGGTTTTTGTTTCTTTAATTTAGGTAACATATTATTTAAATCATATTTACTATGAATAGATTTATCATTTTTATATTTATTTTCTTGTATATCAAGTAATTTATTCCATATATCTTTTCTTACATCAGATAATTCTTTTAATTGATTTATCTGTTCTTTTGTTGGAAATATTCTTATTTGATAAGTTTTCATTTATACAATCTTTTTTACACTATTTATATATAAAATAAAAAATATCATTTTTTTCCATTTTGAATTAAATTAATTAATATATAGAATTATGAAACTAAAAAGATTTGAAAATATAGATATTGACCCTTTTGAAGAAGAGGATTGGGATGAAGGTGAATCACAATTTTTTACTGATGATGAAACTGGTTTGGAATTAGAATGGTCTCCAACAAAGGAAACAATGGATGGTTGGACTGTTCGTGATATTGTAGGAGATAAAATGGAAAAATATATTCAAAAAATTTTTAACAGATTAATAACAGATGATAGAGAAATAATGTTATGTACAAGTTATGTAGTAAGAGATAAAATAGAAGAATATAAAAAGAAACTGAAATAGTGAAACGATTAAAACTATATGAGGACTTTGACTTCAATGACGATGATTTTGATTTTGAAGAAAATTACGACATTGATAATATTAAAGAATTATGGAGTGTCTTAACTGATAAAATTTATGAACTTTATAGTGAAGAATTTGATGCTAAGAAAATTAAAATCTTTTCTGATATGGGAAGCAAAACTATAAATGTATCTCTACATGATATAGAAAAATTGGTTGAACTCGGGTATATTTTTTACGATAGAAATGATAAATCTTATTGGTTTGAAAATGATAAATATTGGATGATAAATCAAATAGTTGGTAATATATAAAATAAATATAAGTATGAAACATTTAAAATTATACGAGGAATACGATCCGAAAAAACATCAAATTATTAACGTAACTAGAAATTTTTTCAATAAAAAATCTGTTAATAGAATAATGAATATTATATCAATAATTGATGACTTAGTACACTTAGATTTTAAAAACATTAAAAACACTTTTAAGAACAAAGATGGATATGAAAAAGCCAGTAAACTGGCATCTGAATTAGGAATTCTATTAACTATAATGAAAGACGAAGGTAATGATGAAATGGATCTTTTTTATAATATAAGAAGATATGGTTTTGATGTGGATATGATAATTAACTATCTAGAAGATGAAAATGTTATTAAATATTTATCTATAGATAAAAGATTGGCTAAAAAATTAGATGAATATAAAGAAGGTATAGATTTCTTGAAAAAGTATAAAATTTGGAATGATAAAAATAATCAAATATTTAGATAAAATATGAAATACTTAAAATTATATGAACAATTTGACTTTAATGATGAAGACTTTGATTATGAAGAAGAAGAATCTATTTTTAAAATAGGTGATTATATTAAAGTAGATGCTTGGGATGTTTTCATAGAAAGAACCGAAAGTGGTGATCTTAATGGTAGATATACATCAAGAAAATTGGGATATAGATTAAATGGTGAAATAAAAGATATACAATATAGAAAAGATGGTAAGATAGTTCTAAAAATTAGAGATAAATTCCCCTGGTATCTTGCTGATGATTTATCTAAATATAATACAATAAATGAAAACTTTGATTGGGACGAAGATGATTTTGATTTCGAAGAAGAAGAAATATTTGCACCTGATTGGGCATGGGAAGAATCCAAATCTAAAATATTTCAAAAAGGAGATATATGTATGTTCGTTGGTAAAACCGATGAAAATGGCGAACAAATGATAAGTGCTACCCAATATATTGGTAAAATCTGTAGAGTTGTTGATACATATAATAATAATGAACTTTGGGTTAAGGTAGTATTTACTAGAGAAAATGGTTCAAAATATTATACTAATATCGCTAAAGTATTTTTAAAAATGATAAAATAAAAAGAAAATATGAAACATTTGATAACTTATAATGAAATGAATGAAATTGATGGTAATAGGTTTTTTCCATCACAATTTGAAGATGAAATAGAAGAAATAGATGGTAATGTAGCATCAGATTATTACCCTGAAGATGAAACTGAAATTGATGGTAATGCTTTTTCACCACCTGAACCACCTAAATCAAATGGTGAAAAAGAAACTGGAATTGTTAGAAAATTTATACCATCAAGAGGATTCGGATTTATTACAGGAGATGATGGTGGAGACTATTTCACAAATACATTCCATTCAATAGATAAAATTAAAACTGGCGATAGAGTAGAA
>Ga0114918_10002783_pt1 | contig 15571 bp, 10 predicted proteins | sample LantaG_FD_87015 | JGI IMG/M metagenome (GOLD analysis project Ga0114918, IMG submission 87015) | Deep subsurface microbial communities from Baltic Sea to uncover new lineages of life (NeLLi) - Landsort_02402 metaG | ecosystem: Environmental > Aquatic > Marine > Oceanic > Sediment | place...
CCCCACCACCACCACCACACACACAGACCTGTCCGAACTCAACCTGTCCTCCGGCATCGCCGTCGCCTTCCCGGACGGCCGGGACAAGCCCATGCACTTTGAGATCACCATCTCCCCGGACGATGGCCTGTACCGAGGCGGTCGCTTCCGCTTTGACATCACTGTCTCGGGCGGCTACCCGCACGACCCGCCCAAGGTCAAGTGCAAGACCAAGGTGTTCCACCCCAACATCGATACGGAGGGCAACGTCTGCCTCAATATCCTGCGGGAGGACTGGAAGCCCGTGCTGAGCATCAACTCCATCATCTACGGCCTCCAGTTCCTGTTCCTGGACCCCAACCCGGACGACCCGCTGAACAAGGAGGCGGCCGCCATGCAGGTCCAGGCGCCCCGCGACTTTGAGCGGACGGTCGCCCAGACGGTCATGCGAGGCGGCATGGTGGGGCGGGAGTACTTCCCACCCGCGCGGCCTGGGGCGTAAAGAGAGAGAAGAGGGGGGGTGGGGGGGCTAGTTTTGTATGCTTTTTCTGTGCTATTTGCGTCTGCATCCACCCCAGCCATCTCTGGGACAACTCACCATCGGCCACGGCCCGCGCATCCGTCACGGCTATTGTATGCTTTTTCTGAAAGGGGGGAGAGAGAGATGGATGGTGACCGAAAAAGGTCGGCCACGTGGGTCGGTGGGCCGACGACGAAACACTCTTCTCTGCCCAAGTCCCAGGCCCGCGCCCTCCCTGCCGAAGGCGAAAACGATGAGCTGAGTTGAGAAAAAAGGACTCTTTCAATCACCCCCTCCCCCCTGTCTCGTTCTCTCACTCGCCCTCCTCCCCGCTCCCGCCGCTGCTCCACGCGTCCGCCGCGTCCAGGCCCAGGCCGGAGTACCAGGACCCGGACGCATCGTCGTCGGCCGGGGTGCCGCCGTCCTGGCCCTCGTAATAGTCGCGCAGGGCGGCCGCGCCCGCGTCGCCTGGAGCGGCCGCAGCGCCTGCGGGTGCGGCGGCAGCGGCAGCGGCGGGCAGGGGCGCGTCGTCCCACAGGCCCGCGCCCGCGAGGGTCTTGTCGTCGCCGCCGCCCGCCAGGGCGTCGCCCCAGGCCGTCCACGCGTCATCGGCCTGGTCCGTGCCGGAGGTGCCCCCATAGAATGGCGCCTCATCCTCGGCGGGCTCAGACGACCCGTACCACCCGCCGCCCGCGTCCACCACGTCTGCCGCGAAGGAGGCGGCGTAGGAGGGGGAGGAGGAGGCCGCCGACGAGCGCCGGGTCTCCCACCCGCTGGCCGTCCCGCGCGCGCCGCGGGCGCCGCCCCGGGGCGCGTAGAAGGGGTCCGCGTCGCCGCCGGGCCCGCCGTCGGCGCCGACCTCCCGATCCCGCTCCCGCTCCCGCTCCCGCCCGCCCCGCCCGCGGGCGGCCCAGTCGCCCTCCGCCTCCCGGGCCGGGTCCAGGCCGACCGTCCAGCCCACCAGCAGGGCCGGATTGTCCGTCCAGGACGGCGGCGCCGGGCCGGCGGGGAGGTGGAGGCCCGCCCCCTCCACCGCGGCCGCCGCCGCCGCGGCCGACGCGTCGGCCGCGGCCCAGGCCGCCCGGTCACGGGCCAGGTTCTCGACGCGGTCGCGTGGCGCGGGCATGCCATCCGGGGACAGGTGCTCCCGGGCGACGGCGGCGGCGGCAAGGGCGGCGGTCGCGGCCGCTTCCGCCGCCAGGTCAGCCGGGCTGCGCGCGTCTCCCTCTGTCGCCGCCCCCTTTTTGCCGCCCTTCTTGGCCGCCTTGGCGGCCGCCTTGGCCGCCTTGGCGGCCGCCTTGGCCGCCTTCTCAGCCGCATTGGCGGCGTGCGCCGCCGCCACGGCCGGCGGCAGGGGCGGCGGCGGGAGGCCCGGCCCGTGCTCCTCCCGCCAGGCCCGGGCGTAGCCCCACTCCTCCGGCTCCGCCTCCCATGCGCGCGCGGCCTCAATCTCGGCCTCGCCCAGCGGCAGCGGCACCTGGACGCCGTCCACCACCTCTCGCGCCGCCCACCCGGTCAGGCGGGCCTCGCCCTTCACACCGCCGCCCGCCAGGTTGGCGATGCCGGCCGTCACATAGTTGGCCAGGGCCCGGTCCAGGACCGCCTTGAAGAACACGACCCGCCCGCCCTGGTATGCGACTGTCTTGACACCGACCTTGTGGGAGTCAAGGTTGTGGGCCTTGATCTTTTTCTTGGGCACCCAGACCTCGATGGCGCGGGCTGGGAGCGGGGGCGGGGGCGGCTTGCGCGGCGGTATGAAGAGCTGGCCCGCCGCCACGGCGGCGGCAGCCGCCTCCTGCAGGGCAGTCTCCTCCAGCTCCGCAGCCTTCTCCAGCTCCGCAGCCTCCACGCAGCCCACCGGGCCCAGGGCTTTGATGGCATTGCCCAGCCAGCGCGCCGTGGTGGTGGCCTTGAGCACGTCCGCCTCGGACGGACTCGGGTGGACGCCCCACCACTGGGGCGTGACCGGGTCCGCAAAGATGGCCAGGTTGAGGTCGTCCAGGTCGCCGACCGCCTCGGCGCGCCGGCGGCGCGGCCGCCGCCCCTCCACGCGCGCGCGCAGGTCGGCCGCCGCCGCCGCGCTGGCCGCGTTGGCGGCGGCCAAAGCCGCGTTTGCGGCGTTGAAGGACCGGGTCGCCCGCGACTTGGCGGCCGCGGCCGCGGCGGGGACGGACGCGCCTGCCTCCAGCGCCGCGCGCTGGCGGGCGACCGCGCCAGGGGTCAGCTTCATCCAGGCGGGCGCGGCCGCGGCCAGCTTGACGGGGTCCTCCGCCGGGCAGGCCCCGACGCCCACGGACTTCCACTTGCGTTCCCCGGCACGGGGACCCCGGTTGGGGCGGGCCATGCCGCGGGACGGGGCAACGTCGGCGGACTGTTGGGAGAGAGGGAGGGGGAGGGAGGAGGAAGGTTGAGCGCGGGCGGTGGCGGCGCGAAAGGGCGGCGCGTGCTCTCTCGCCGTCTCTGCCACCCTCTCTTACCTCCACCTCCTTTTCCGCCCGGTCAGTCACTTCATCTAGGCTCAGTCGTTGGCTGGACCCTTTACGGGCCCGGGTGGCGGCGGGCGGGAGAGGCAGGGTGCGTCCGGGCGGCGGGTGCGCATGCCAGCTCGCGGCGCGGCGGCCGGCAATGCCGGTAGGCGTGGGGCGGGGGGCCGGGGCCGCCATGGGAGTTGTTGAGTCTTTTAGCGGGGCTGGGTTGAGAGGGGGGTCGGCTAAGGATGCGCACGAGCGCACGCTGAGGGAGCGAGGTGGGGTAGCGGTGTCGGGAGAGGGGGCGTGTCGGAGGAGAGAGGGGCCGCCGGGGTGGCTAGCCGTTGTCAGCGCGAGTGAGAAACGCGGCGGGCGGCGGGCGGCGGGCCTGCAACCTTTCATGCAGACGTCCGTCCGTCTTCCATCACACACGCACGCCCGCACACTCTCCAGCCCCCCCCCCGCAACCACCACTCTCAAGCGTGTCACATTTAAAAAAAAACAAGAGAGGAGCAGCGCCACTCTCTCATTCCATCTCTCCGCACCACCACCCAGCCCATCACCCACCCACACATCCTGGAAAAAAACACTCCCTCTCTTCTCTTCACGCACGGGCCCAGCACACCCATCCTCCACTCCACTCCTTCTCCTTCCTCAGTACCTCCGCGCCGCCTTGAGCTTGGCCGCCAGGTCCTTGGCCTCCTTCTTGGCCCGCGCCGCGTCCCGCTTCTCCGCCTTCAACCGCTCCGCCTCTAGGATGGCCGCGTCCAGCTCCGCCCCCTCCAGGGGCCCCGCCGGCTCGCCCGCCACGGACGTCGTCCCGGACCCGCCCGCGCTGGCCAGGTTGTTGCCCGACGAGGCGGACCGCTTGAGGAAGACGGACACGGTCTTCGCCTCCGCGTCCGCGGCCGCGGAGGTCAGCCGCTCCGGGCGGGTGACGGTCACGCTGCCACCGCCCACCGCCCACGTCTCGTCGCACACCTCACCGGTGAACTCGGCGTTGTGGGAGATGATGACGACGCCGCCCAAGAAGGCGCGCAGCCCGCGCGCCAGGGCGCCCAGCGCGTCCCGGTCCAGGAAGTTGGTCGGCTCGTCCAGGACGATTACATGCGGGCAGTTCCAGACGGCGGCCGCCAGGACGACCTTGACCTTTTGGCCGCCGGACAGGCCCCGGATGGCCGAGTGCGCCGCGAACTCGGCGTCCAGCCCAAAGTCGCCCAGGTGCTTGATGATGGAGGAGGCGGTGAATTCTTTAGCGCCCGGGCCCATCAGGGCCGCCCGCGTCGCCTCCTCCGTGTCCACGTCCCCGATGGCCTTGCCAAACCCAGCCGCCTCCAGCACGTCCCGGGCCAGCCAAAGGTTCTTCTTGGCGTGCGTGTCCTTCCACTTGACCTCGTACTCGAAGGAGGACTTGAGTTTGCGGCGCCCGACCAGGGCCTCCACCACGCGGGGCACGCCGTCCGGGCACATGATGGCTTTCGCCATGGCGGCCGCCTCCTCGGCAGAGACCACCCGCGTCGCTTTCTCCAGCGCCTCCTTGTCCTCGCCCGACCCGTACCGCCACTGCAGGTAGGCCAGCGGCGTGTCGTCCAGGTGGCGCTCCACATGGTGAAAGGCGTGCTGGGCGACGTAGGCGACGCGGAGGTTTGGGTGCTTCCAGACGGTGCCCTCGCTGGGCGCCGACTCGCCCGTCAGCATGCGGATGAGCGTGGTCTTGCCCGCCCCGTTGGGCCCCGTCACCGCGATGCGGGAGGACAGGGCCACCGTCACGTTGACGTCCGTCAGCTGGGGCTTGGGCGCGGTCGGGTACTGGAAGGCGACGCCCCGCATCTTGAGGATGGCCCGCTCCCGGGAGGTGACGCCGACGAGGATGCCGGGTAAAGGAAAGACCATTGTGTCCGCCGCGGCCGCCAGGTCGTAGTACGACCGGGCGGGCGGGTAGGCATCCACGAAAGCCGACAGGTTGCCCCGGTGCACGGTCAGGCGGTGGGCGTGGTAGTGCAGGATGTGGGTGCACACCGTGTCCAGGAACCCGGAATCGTGCGACACGATCAGGCTGGTCGCGCGCGTGCTGGCGGTCAGGTAATCTTGCAGCCAGCCCACGTTGGCGACGTCCAGGTGGTTGGTCGGCTCATCCAGGAGCATGATGTCCGCGTCCAGGAGCATGGCGCGCGCTACCGCCAGCTTCATCTTCCAGCCGTTGGAGAGAGTAGAAATGGGCGAGGCCCGCCCCGCCGCGTCAAAGCCGACCTCGCCCAGGACCCGGTCGACCGTCGCCCGGTCCGGGCGGGACCCGCCAGGCTCGTTCCCCAGCGCCGCCAGCTCCGGGTGGGCGAACATGTAGTCGCTCACGCTGGTGTCGCCCGCCGCGTCGATGTTGGACTCCACGAACGCGGTGCGGACGGCGGAGCGAGGGGGGAAGCCGTCCACTTTCCCGTCCGCGATGGCGCGGAGCAGGGTGGACTTCCCCACCCCATTCGCGCCGCACAGCCCGTAGCGTGCGCCCCGCAGCAAGCGCATGCGGGCACCCGATAGCAGGATCTTGCCACCGTAAGCGAGCGAGAACTCGCAGTCGCATAGCTCGTCGCCCGCCTCGTCCGCGTCGTCGCCCGTCGCCGTGCCGCCCGGGCCCGCCAGGGCGGCCAGGGCGGCCTTGGCGCGCGCGAGCGCGCCGCGCGCGGCTGCCTCTGCCGTCTCCTCGCTGCCGCCGACGTGCGGGGCCAGGACAGCCGCCAGGGCGTCCGTCCACACACCCGGGGACAGGCGGCCGTCGGAGGCCAGGGAGGAGGCCAGGGCGCCGCAGTAGGACAGGACGGCGGGCGGCAGGGCGCAGGCCGACCCGCCTACCGCTTCCACCACCGCGGCCGACACGCCGGCTTCCGCTTCCGACGGCGGCCACGCCCGCTCCGGCGGGGCGGTGCCGGCTTTCGCCTCCGCCGCCGTCAGGGCCGCAACCGCGCCCTCCACCACGCCCCGGGCCTCCGGGTTGGCCGTCTCCTCGGCCGCTTTGGCAAACAGCGGGTTGAGCACGGGAAAAAACGCGTGCGCATCACTCGGATTGTAAACCAGTTTGGCCATGTTCGTCGCGATAACGGCCGTCTTGCGCACGGTGGGCGTGTGCTTGGACCGCAGGCCCCGGACCAGGAGGGGGACCAGGACGGCCAGGGCGGGCGCCTCCACGGGTTGGACGAACGTCGTCCCCGACACCTTGGTCACACAGTCGGGCGTCTCGGCCGGGCGGGCCATGCAGGAGAGGATGGCGGGCACGGCCGGGGCCAGGTCCCTGTTGCCGACGAGGGCGAGGGCCACCTGCATGGCTTTCCGGGCGGCGGTGGCGACCTCGGTGCGCGCGTCGGCCAGGCAGGCCCACACCGCGGGGACCAGGGTGGGCAGGGAGGCGGTGGCGGCCGTCGACGCCCGCCCCGCCAGGCGGCGCACCGCATCCAGGGCCGCCGCTTTCTCCTGCCACAGGATGGACGGGTCCTCCAGGCGGGCGAGGAGGGCGGGCACCTGAGAGGAGTAGGCGGCCGGGTGCAGGGCCCGGGTGGCCAGGACGCGGGCCGCATCGCCGGCCGCGGCGCGGACGTCGACCGACCGGTCGGCTGCCGCGCGGACGCCGCGCAGGAGCCAGGGCGCGAGTGAAGGTTCCGCCGCGCGCCCGCCCCGGCGCGCGAGCGCGGCCAGGCCGAGCCAGGCGCCCTCCCGGGACGCCGGGTCGGTGGAGGCCGCCAGGGCCTCCAGCCGGCCCATGACGCCCGCGGACATGAGCTCCAGGATGCCGGACCCGGTAGCCGCGACGGCGATCGTGGAGGCGGTGGGCGTGCCCGGGGCCAGGCCCGGGCCGGGCGGGGTGGAGGAGGGGAGGGAGGTGCCGGGGGCGGCAGCGCCGCCGCCGCCGCTGCCGCCGCCGGCCGCCGATGCGACAGCTGCCAGCCCGCCCTTGGCCAGGTCGCCCAGCATGGCGGCCGCCCCGCGCCGATGGTCGCCATCCGGGTGGGCCAGCCCTGTCAGGCACGCATCGGCCGCGTCGCCTAGGCTGGCCCCGGGCGCCAGGGCCGGGCGGACGTGCGCAGCCGCGGGCGGAGGCTCCGTCTTGACGTGCTTGACTTGGGGCACCGCCACGGGCGCTGACTTGGCCAGCACGACCTTGACGCCGGCTGGAGGTAAGGGTACTGCCTTGGGTGACATGGTGTGCGGGTTACGGAGAGGTATGGGGGGTGGGATGGGGCGTGGGAGGCGTACAAGGGGGACCGCGCGCGTCGAGAGGCCGAAGACGGCCCGAGTGAACGGGCGGCAACGCTTTTTTTTTTCCTTTTTTCACAGGCCTCCGCCCTCCACCTCCTCCGCCTCTTCCTCCTCGCCGCCCGCCGGGCGGCCCTCAACACCGCCCCCCCCTCCCCCTCCCAACGCAGACCCCAGCGCCGCGTCTGCCGCGGAGAAGCAGGCCGACCGGACCGCGCCCAGGCCCAGGATGAGGGCGGCCGCCCAGCCGGCCTGCCGCACCTTGCGCAGGCCGCCCGCCAGAGGGCGGGGCGTGCGCAAGAGGGCCGCCCTGTGTGCCGCCCAGGCCAGCTCCACGGACGCCAGGAACAGGCCGCCGCCCAGCAGGGCGCGGGCGCGGGCGCGGGCGGCAGCATCGGCAGAGGAGGAGGAGGAGGGCGCGCCCCCGCCCCCACCACCTCCATCCAGCAGCACCCGGCTCGACAGGGACAGCGCCGTCCCCCCCGCCGCGTCGACGAGCCCGCCCACTGCGCCCACCACCCACCGCGCGCCCCGGGCCAGGGCCACGCCGCCAGCAGGCCGGTCCACGGCAGCAGTCAGGGCGGCGAGGGTGGCTTGGAAGTCGGCGCTCAGCCGGTCGGGCACGGCGGCGGCCGCAGCCGCCTGCAGGTCTTTCAGTGGGCCGGCCTCCAGCGCGGCCAGGCGGGCTTCCGTGGCCGCGGCCGTCGCCAGCGCGGCCGCCGCGCCCGCGCCCGCCGACCGGGAGGTCGCCTCTGCTGTGCCTGCCCGGGCGTCCAGCATGCGGACGGCCGCCGCCAGCGCGCCCAGCGCCTCCCGGCAGGGGAGCGCCTCGCGGAACGCGCGCGCCAGGGCGGCCCGCTCGCCCGCTGCCGCGCCGGCCGCGTACGCGGCGGGCGCGTCAACAGCGGTGGAGACGTCCGGTGGTGGTGGTGGTGGTGGTGAGGAAGCCAGGCCGGCGTGCGCGTCCGCCTTGAGGGACGTGATGCCGTCCAGGAGGGCGGCCACTGAGGACGGGCCGCGGCCCTGGCGGGGGTCGTCTCTCTCGATGCCATGGCCGGGCGGCGTCCCGCGAACGTGGTGCGCGACCTCCCGCCCCGTCACGCTCGCGCCCACGTCCTCAGCTGGCGCGCGCTGGCGGCGCACGGGCGAACCCACATTGGGCAGGCCGTCCGAGGCCTGGGCGACTGCCTGAGCGTCCGTCGCCCAGGGTGGTGGGGCCGTGGAGAAGGAGAGAGAGGCCGGCATTGAGAAAGTGTGCGAGCAAGAGAGACAGCGAGCGTGCTCACTCTTCTTTTGCTTCTCTCCACACGCGTACGCGGCGAGAGGAGAGGGGGGACGCACCGCGGTGTGCCTCTCACATACACCCTCACACCACCATGATCATCCGCCTGCGCAGCCGGTGAGAGAGAGAGAGAGCGAGAGAGAGAGGGGCGAGGGGCGCTCGCTGCACACACGCGCTGCGCGCCCACGCGCGCTGAATCGCTTTTTTCAACCCCCTCCCCTATTTTCCACAGCGACGGCCTCGAGCGGGTGGACGTCCCGGACACCGCCACCCTGGCCGACCTGAAGGCCGCCATTGAGTCCGCGCACGCCGTGCCGGCCGCCCAGGTCCGCCTGGCGGCCGACCCGGGCCTGCTGACGTCCAAGGAGCCGGAGGCCTACCCCGAACTTGTGCCTGACCCGGCCGCGCCCTTGTCCTCCCTCGGCATCGCCCACGGCGCCCTGCTCCACATGTGGTACCCTTTCTCGCGGGACGTCGATCGCGGCCGCCGCCCGGACCTGGGTGAGGGCCGCGATTTTGGGGCCAAGCTGACGGTGCGGGAGCTGGTGGACGCCCAGGTCCGCATCGCCCGCCAGGACGCACCGACCGTGGCGGCCCTGTCCCTGGACCGGGGCGCCGCGGACGCGTTCCAGGCGTACGTTGCGCGCGCCACCCGCTTTGGCGTCGCCCGGTGCGGCCTGCTCTACGGGCGGGTGGGCGAGGACGGGTGCATCCTGGCGGACGTCATTTACGAGCCGCCCCAGGAAGGGACGCCGGATGGAGTTGTGCCTGAACGGGCAGGCCCCGACGAGTAGTTGGCCGACTTTGTGGCGGCCCGCCTGGGCCTGTCTAAAGTGGGGTGGGTGCTCGCCCAAGCGGCCGTCCCGCCGGGTGCCCCGCCACGGGACTGGATCCTGTCGGATGCGGAGGTGCGCCAAGTGGCGGCCGTCCAGGGCGAACTGGGCGAAAAAAGCGTGACGGCCGTCGTGTCAGCGGAACCGTCGCCGGCCGGCCCGGGCGGCCCGCCGGGAGCCGTCCACTTTGAGGCCTTCCAGGCGTCGGCCCAGTGCGTCCAGCTGGCCAGGGACGGCTGGTTGGCCTGCCCAAATGCAGACGGGGCCCCGTCGGGCGTGTCGAAAATGGTCGACCCGCGCGAGCCGGGCAAGGTCGCACCTGTCATGGTCGCATCAAAAGACGTGGGCAGCGTCGACAACGATTATTTCTTAGTCCCTGTCAGCATCCGGGACCATGCAGGCCCGCTATCCTCAACCTTCCCCGTTGAGAACCGGCTCCTCCCCCAGGGCCCCGCCGAGCTGCGCGAGTTCCTGGCGGCCGCCAAGCGGCGGCCGGCCGAGGTGCGGTATGCGGATTTTCACCTCATGCTCTGGCTGGCCAAGCAGCCCAACCTGGACCCGGTGGCCGATGTGGGCGCCCTGGCGGACGCGGTGGCAAACGGGCGGCCGGTCGGGGAGGGGTACGAGCTCATCCTGGAGAGCCTGGCGGCGCACGGGTGAAAGGGGTTTGAGAGAATGAGCGAGAGCGGCGGGGTGTAAAAGGAGCGAGACGAGACGGACTGGCAGCAATCTTTGTTTGAGGCACCACAATCTTTGTTTGAGGCACGCACGCTCTCGCACGCACGCCGAAAACGCTCCTTCTTCACACACACGAGCCAGAAGAGTCGTCATGCGTGCGCCCGCCCTGGCGGCCCAGCCAGGTGAGAGAGAGGGAGAGAGACAGGGCCGTCGTGCCTCACGAATTCACGCCCGCCGCCGCCGGCTAGCTCTTTTTTTTCTCGCGCTCACGCCCCGTCTTTTCCCCCCCCCCACACAGCAGCCTCCATCCGCCCCAGCGGTTGGGCAGCGGCCAAGCCGATGCTAGCCAGACCCTGCCCTCGCCGGGCGGCAGGCCCGCCCCCGCCCCGGGCGGCGGCGTCCGCGTCCGTCGCTCCGTCGGCCGCCGCCACGACGCCCGACAAATGGGTGACCAAAAACTTGGTGGCCTTGGACGGGGCGGCGCCGGGGTTGGAAAGGTAAACGGATCAGGGAGCATGTCTGGGGATAAGACAGGATATCTGTGTGTGCGTGCGCGTGGAGGACTTGCGCAGGCGCGGCCCGCTAGTCGGAGGCACTACAAACACCAAAGCGCCCCGCCTGCTCTCTCATCCAACTCATCCTCCATCAAAAACACAGCCTCTCCGCCCTCCGCGCCGCTTCCCGCACAGCCCTGGCCACCACCCGCGTCCCCACCCAGCGCACCTCGGAAGCCTTCCGCCAGACCGACATCTCGCCCATCACCTCGGCCGACCTGGCCTGGGCGTCCGGCTCCGGCGACGTCGAGGCGGCCGCGTCCGCGGCGGGGCTGGACGCCGCTTTTACCTCGTCGCACGCCCTGCCCGGTTCCTCTGCCACCCTGGTCTTGCTCGACGGCATCCCCGTCCCCTCCCTGTGCGCGGGCCTGAGCCGGGCGGACGGTACGTACGTGGGCACCCTGGAGGGCGCGCCGCCCGCCGCGGTGGCGGCCCTGGGGCGGGTGCAGGCCGAGTACGCGGCGGCGGGCGCTGCGGACAACCCGGCCGCGTCGGGCGCGCGCGGCGGCCTGCTCTTTGCGTCTCTCAACGCCGCCGCCGCCCGGGACGTGGCGGTCGTGGCCGTGGGCGAGGGCGGCACCATTGAGGGACCCGTCCACGTGGTGTACGTGTCCAGTGGGGGTGCCGCCGGCGGTGGCGGGCCCGTCCCCGCGGCCGCGCCCCGCCTGCTCGTCTCGCTCGCCCACGGCGCGGCCGCGGCAGTCGTCGAAGAGTTTGTGGCCGCGCCCGTCTCGGCCTCTCCTTCCTCGCCCTCCTTCACCTCCGCCGTCGCCGAGGTCGACCTGGGCGACGGCGCGGCCCTGGACCACGGCTACGTGGAGGCGGAGGGCCGGGGCGCCTGGCACGCCAAGGCCACGCTCGTGCGCCAGGCGGCCTCCTCCCGCTACGCCCTGGTCGAGGCGCGCCTGGGCGGGGCCCTCTCCCGGGCCGAGGTGGACGTCGCCCAGGCGGGGCCCGGCACCGCCACCTCCCTGCGTTCCTTCTTACTGTCGGGCGCCGACCAGGCCCACGACTTGCACTCCCGCCTGGAGCTGGATCACCCGGACGGCACGGCCGACCAGCTCCACAAATGCATTGCGGCCACGCCGACCTCGCGGTCCGTCTTTGACGGGAGCGTGCGCGTCGGGCGGGCCGCCCAGCGCACGGACGCGGCCCAGCTGTCGCGCAACCTACTCCTGGCCAAGCGTGCCCTGGTCCACGCCCGCCCAAACCTGCAGATCATCGCGGACGACGTCAAGTGCACGCACGGCTGCGCCGTGTCCGACCTGGATGCGGAGGCCCTGTTTTACTTCCGGTCGCGGGGCGTGGACGCGGCGGCGGCGCGGGCGGTGCTGGTGGCATCCTTTGGGGCCGAAGTCGTGGCGGGCCTGCCGTCCAAGGAGTTGAGGGGGCGGGTGGAGGCGGCGTGCCGGGCCAGCCTGGCGGCGGCGGGGGCGCTGCCGGTGGACGTGATGGGGTGATGAGAGGGAGGAGGGAGAGAGGAGCGTGTTGATGGCATCCCGTCTCACTCCTCTTTCCTCGCGCTTGCCCTTGAGCGACGGCCTGATTCGCGCGCTGGCTGTGCAGACCAGGCTAGCAAAAGCCACGCTGCTCGCACGCAGGCGCGCGTGCTCCTCCTTCACAGCGCAGGGCGCAGGCGAAGAGAGACAGTACTAGAGAGGCGTCGTCCCAATGCTCTCGCCGACGCAGCTCCTCTTCGCGGCCGCCTGGCCGGCGCCCGCCCTGCCGGCCGTCGCCGCCCGGTGTGGAGCTCTGGCCCTGCTTCTGGGCGCGGGATGGGCCCTGCGGGCGGCCGGGGCGGTGGACGAGGCGGATGCCAAGGTGAAAGGAGAGGGGGAGGGGGAGAGACGGGAGCGGGGCTCTCTTTCCCCACATCCATCACCCGAACTTGCACGTCCATGCTCCACCCGCCTGCTCTCTCACTCCTTCCCTCTCTCCTGCCTTCACACAGGCCGCCACCCTCGTCGCCAGCTACGTCACCCTGCCCGCCCTGGCGTTCAGGACGCTGGCGTCCTCTTCCACCGGCCCTGTCACTGCCCTCGCGGCCGCCCTGCCCTGGGCGGCGGCCGGCGCGGCCGCGGCCGGTGCGGCCGCGGCCGCGGCCGCGTGGTTGGGGTTCCGCCGCCGCCGCCCGGCCGAGCGCGCATTGCTGACCGCCGCGGCGGCGGGCGGCGCGGGTGCGGCCACGTCCGGCGCGGCCACCGCCGCGGCCTGGGCGGTGGCGGGTGAGCCCGGCGCCGCCCTGGCCCTGGCCTGGGCGGCGGTCGACACGGGCGTCGGTGAGAAAGAATGATGAGAGATGAGAGGGTGGGGGGTGGAGAGGGGGGTGGAGGGCAAGCGACCCCCGCCCCGTCTCCGTTTCTCTCATTTTCTCTCTCTCTCTCCCCCCCTCTCTCTCACAACAACAGTCGCCCTCCTCACCCACGCCCTCCTCGGCAGCGCCGGTACCCCACCCCCACCGTCCTACACCCATGCCGACGGCGGGGTGTACGTCGGCCAGTGGGCCGGGCGGTCCAAAGAGGGGCTGGGAGTTTACACTTACCCCTCCGGCGCCCGGTACGAGGGCCAGTGGGCGTCGGGGCGCAAGGCGGGGCGCGGCGTCTTCCACTTTAAGGATGGCAGCACCTACGCGGGTGAGTGGCGGGAGGGCGTCCAGGACGGCATCGGCGTGCGGGCGCGGCGGGCCGGCGGGCTCAAGGCCGGCTTTTGGAGGGGGGGCGCGCTGGAGGGGCGGCTCCCGCTGTGGCAGTGCGCGGCGGCCGTGGCCGGCGCCCGGGACGCGGCCGCGGCTGCCCGGGCCGTGCCAGTGGGGGATGGCACGCTGGGAGACGCCATGGGCGCGGTGCTCACCTCCCCGCTGCCCTGGGCGGTCGCGGCCGGGGCGGCCGGCGGCAGGTGGGGCCCCGGGCTGGCGTCTTTGCTGGCTTCCGCCCTGGGTCCAGCCGCGTCGGGGACGCTCGGGCCCCGCCTGGCGTCCGCGGGCAACCTCCTTGCCTCTGCCCACATCCCGCTGGCTCTCCTGGCGGCCGGGGTGGGGCTGGCGGCCGGGCGGGGCGCCGCGATGGCCACCCCCACCCCCACCCCCACCTCTGCGGCCGCGGCCGAGGTGGCCGCGCCCGCGTCCGACGTGGCAGCCGTCCTGGGGCTGCGGTGGGTGGCGCTGCTGGCGGCGACCGCCCTGGCCGCTTTCTTCGCGCCCTTGGCCGCCTGGTCCGCGGTCCTGGCCGTCGCGACTGGCGCCGTCGCGTCCCCACCCCCGCCTGACCTCCCGTCCCTCGCCGCCCGATTTGGGCTGAACGACGCTCTGGCGGCCCGGTGCATGCGGACAGGAGCGGGGGGGGGGCTTCTTTTAGGCGCTCTCCTCGCCCTGGTCGGCACCGCGGCGGGCGGGGCCCGGGCGGGCGCGGGCGTGGCGGCGGTGGCCGCGACAGCCGCGGCTGGCCTGGGCGCGGCCTCGGCCTTCGCTTCTCGCTCCGCGTCTGCCCGGGACAGGGCGGCCCGGGTGGCGGCCGCGACGGCGGCCGTGTCGGCCTCCTCCGCCTCTGCAGGCGCCTTCTCACGCCAGGCGCTCAAGGCGGCTGCGGAGGCGACCGCCCCGCCCACGGGCGTGGGGTTCAGCGGGCCACCCCCGCCTCAGCCGCCTCTGATGGGGAGGGAGGACGGCGGCGGCGAAAGCGGCCCGCCGTCGCGCCCGGCGGCGGTGGGTGTGGGTGTGCGGCGCGTGGCCGGGGGGGTTCTGCGACGGCGGGCGGGGCCGGGGCTGGCGAGGCGGGGCGGGCTGGCGGCCGGGCGGGTCGTGGTGCTGTGAGAGAAGGAGAGAGAGCAGGGACGAAAACGCACTCGCTTGCTCTCGCCTCTCTCATCCCTCTCCCCACATTTCTGTTCCGGGCCCGACGAGAGCTCGTCGCGCCCTCACACACCACCAGACACACCACGCCCATGCAGGCCGCCCTCAAGCCTGTCGGCCCGGCCCGGCCGACGCCCCCGTCCCGCCGGGTGTCGGTGGCGGGCGAGACCGGGCGGGCGCCGCCGCCGACGGCCGACGGCCTCCCGCGCGGGCCCAAAGAGTCCCGCATCGGCAAGGCGCCCATCCCCGTGCCGTCGGGCGCGACCATCACCTTGGAGGAGGCATACATCAAAGTCAAGGTGTGGACGGGGGAGGGGCGTCTTGTGGGCCCATGGGGCGGCGCGGGAGGGCGGCGCGTGTGAGCGGGCCGCCGCCGCGATTTCGTGGCCACCGACTCGCGTTTGGCCTTCTTTCTTCCTTCTCACCCCCTTTCCACTCTCTCTCCCTCTCCCACCCACTACGCACAGGGCCCCAAGGGCGAGCTGGAGCTTAACTACCCGCCGCTGGTGGAGATCAAGAAGGTGCGATGGCCAGGGAGAGAGGGAGGTCGGGGGAGAGACACAGGGCCACCGCCGCCGCCGTCGTGTCAGTGTGCGTGGCCTTTTCGGCCGCCCGGCGCCGCTCTGGCTTTGGAGCCGCGCCCGCGGCGCCTGGTTCCCTAAGGCCCTTGCCTGCCACCCACAGAGTAGACGGTCTCCCAGGCCACCGTCCCTGGGGCGGCGCAGGCAGTGAAATGCGCGGCCTTCCTCGCGGCGGCGTGCGACCGCGAATTGAATTGCCCCGAGCCGCCGGCCTCAAGCCACCTCGACCCCCCCCTCCAACCCTCCTCTCCTCCCCTTCGGGAGGCCGCGCCCGGGCCGCCACCGCCTCACTCGCCCCTCTCTCCCTCTCCACACCCTCCTCAGCTCGACAACGGCGCCCTGCGGGTGTTCAAGAAAGTCGAGTCCCGCGCCGCCAACGCGACGCACGGCCTCGTCCGCGCCCTCGCGGCCAACATGGTGACCGGCACGACCGAGGGGTTCACCAAGACCCTGTCCATGGTGGGCGTGGGGTACCGGGCGGCCATGAAGGGCAACGTCCTGGTCCTGTCCCTGGGCTACTCCCACCCCGTGGAGATGCCCGTCCCCAAAGGCCTGTCCGTCACCGTCGAAAAGGCGACCACCCTCCA
>Ga0114918_10002784_pt1 | contig 15570 bp, 34 predicted proteins | sample LantaG_FD_87015 | JGI IMG/M metagenome (GOLD analysis project Ga0114918, IMG submission 87015) | Deep subsurface microbial communities from Baltic Sea to uncover new lineages of life (NeLLi) - Landsort_02402 metaG | ecosystem: Environmental > Aquatic > Marine > Oceanic > Sediment | place...
ATATAAAATTTTGAACCTGCATATTTAATATCAATTTTCATATTGTTTATGCTATAACTAAAATTTAAATTTGATGTATCTCTTTTTTTTTCATATGATGCCCTATAAATATTATGTTCAATATTTTTGAATAATGTATAAAATTTGGTAATTTTTAATAAAGCCAAATAAAAGTTATTTAGGTTGTATCTTATATTATATTCTTCACTTACTTTTCTTATCAAAGGTATCAATTTTTCATATTCAAAGTCTTCATTATCTAAAAAAGTAAATTTAAATAATTCATCTTTTATATATACAGATTGATTTTTTATGCACATACCATTAAAATTTATTTCATCGCCATTTTTTAATTTTTCTTTATATTTATTAAGAATAAGTATGTCTTTTTCATTCATATCACTACCATAATCAGAATATAATTTTTTATATTTCTTATATATCATTGGAGGGATAAAATTATTATCTTTAATTGATGAAATTTTTTCAGATAAACGGTTATATAAACTTACATTGATTAATAATTCATTATCATTATTGTATTCTAAACAACTTCTATCAATAAAAATCATATTATCATTATTTTGTATATATACTGCATTTTTATCAAATTTTGTGTATAAATCATAATTAGTGTCTTTTACTATACGCATATCTATTTGGGTATAATAATTATTTCCACTTTTCATTTCGTTATATTGATTCGGCATTATTGAACACGCAAGTCTATAATTCTCGTTATTGATACGATATTCTTTAACATTGATAATATTATAAATATTTCTATTTAAGTTTCTACAATCTTCACTAAATGATATTTTATTAAAGCTATCTAAAATATTTATTTCCATTATTTCTTCAAATGTTTTTGCTTGTCCTTGAGTCATTTCTAATGGAATTGATGTTTCATGCGTAATAAAATAATTAAAGAAATCTTGAAACGTATTAAAATAAGCATTATTGTATTTGACATATAATATACCTATAAAATCTCTTTCTTGTTCAGTTAATTTTGTTCCAAAAAACACATATTTGCCATTATTTACTATATAATCTTCTGCTGATACAATTTGTTTATAATCAGTCAATCCTTCAATATGTATAAGTTCAATATAAATAACATTATCACTATTTTTTTGAAATTTAAGAAATGCATTATTATCTTTAAATAACACTTTATTTGAATAAAATATATTATTTTTGGTTTCTAATTGTTTTTTAATGGAATCTAAATCACTAACTGGCATAATTTTGTAATCATTGTTAAATGGTTCAAAATCTTCAATTAGTAATCCATAATATTTTGTATATGAATATCTATCTGATGAATATCTATGTCTTCTTCTCATTTTTCCCCCTCATATTTTAATACGCAAATTTAAAATCATATGATGATAACTTTTCTTCTTTGATAAGTTTCAATAATATACCTAAAATACCCATCATAGCAATAATACGGTTACCATAATCAATTTCTTTATTATCAATTTTAAATGTATTTTGACAACTGCCTTTCTTTTCCATAACATCTTTGTTTGAAAAAAACTTTTTTTCATAATATTCAAAAGGTTTATCGTGTTCTAAAACTACATATCTTATGATAGTTCCTTGTGCACGCAAATCAATTAATGCAATTTTATTTTTATGACAATATTCATAAACGAGTTTTCTTGTTTTATGATTATCAACTGCTAATATTACATAATTGAACCCTTTGAGTTGGTCAATATTTGATTCAGTCATTAATTCAGTTTTTGCTATATAATCATATCGTTTGCTAATGATTTCAGATTTTTTTTCTAATAAATTTTCAGTTTCAAAATTTTGATTATGTTTAAAAATATTCTTTTCTTCTACAATATCATTATCTGAAGCATAAACTGAAAACAAGTATTCGTCACTATATTCTTCTATTAACTCGTTCAAATATTTTGCCACCCAACTACCTATTCCGCCACAACCTATTAAATGTATTTTAATCATTTTTGTTTCACCCTTTAATATTAATCATCAATGTCGTCATACCCTAAATGCACTTTATATTTATCATCTAAAAATAATGCAGGACAATCAGGAGTATGCGTATTTTCTTCTCCACAATATTCACATACCATTATAATTTCCTCATATTTGTATATTATAATAAAGTATTACCACTATATATATGTATTGATTTTTAAAGATTTTTAAAGAAAATAATAAAAAAAATTATTTGAACTTAATCATAATTCCTTTAATGTTTGAAGGTAATTCATTTAAATTGATTACCATTATTCCTTCTTTATTTTTTGGAACATTTTTAATTTCATTTGAATCGACACCACCAAATAATTGTTTTAATTTACTGATATTGCTTTGTTCTTTTTTAATTGGAACACTAATTTTTAACTTAACCTCAGTTTTAATTGGTTTGGTTTCAGTTTTATTAAGCTCCATTGTATGAAATCGTTTTGCAACTGGGTCAGTATGAATTTGTGTAACTGAATGTGACCTTAAACCACCCGAATCAGTTCTTGTTATTCCTTTGTGTTTATGCGTTTCTGCCATTTTTATCCACCTATATCCTGGTCATATATCTTAATATTGACGCCATCGTATCTAGCTTGAACAAGTTTATCACATAATTCTCGTTCAGTTTCAAAAGATATAAATTTACCGTCAAATGCGCATTCCATTGCACGTTCTTTAACATTATTAAAAATATCTTTTGCTGCTTCAACAATTTTTATCCCTGTCATTGATTTATGTCCTAATAATTCATCAACAACATCATAATCAATTGTTTCATTGTATTTTTTGTCATTGTCCATTTTCTTTGCCTGTATTTTATTTCTACAAAATTTACAAAATATTTCTCCGTCACTATCAATTAAAATCTTTTGTCCATCTTTATTTATTTTGCATTTACAAAATAATGAATGATTTTCATCATTCATTATTATCACTCTTTTTTCCTAACATAAAATCAATTTTTTTTTTTGTATTTATTTTAGGAATAATTTCTTCAACTATTTCACCAAAATTTCTCATTGTATCACCCCTGATAATTGTTGTTTAATACTATTAAAAAACAATTAATATTTAAACGTAGTGAAAAATTTTAGTTATTATCAAATTCTGATTTAATTTTTAATAATGTGTTTGATACAAAATTATTTATTTCTTCTTTCAAATTAGTTAAATTATCATACTCTTTTTGAATTGTATTGATACGATTTAATATGGTTTTTTTATTTATCTCTGTTATTATCTTGTTTTGTTCTAAATATAAAATTCTACCTTTTAATTTTGGTGATAATTTTATCATTATAAAACCCATAACTAAATCTAATTTTATACTTGAAATAATTTTATCATATTGATGTTTATTAAATATATCATTTTTATAAGGATGAATTAAATCATTTAATATTTTATTTTTCAATTTATGGATGTTTTCAAAATTGTGTTCAAAACCGTTTATCATTAATATATATCCATTTTGTTTTTCAATAATGTATATATCAGGAACATTTTTTATATTTATATGATATATTTGCCCCTTTTTTCCTGCAATATATCGTTCCACTACTAATTTATTCATATCTCTTAATTTTTTATAATTATTTGGGTCATAATATCTACCAGTGAATGATTGGATATTATCACATAAAGGACAAATAACTTTTTTATCAACAAAAAAATGATAGCCACAATTAAAACATTTTAAGAAATCACCAGAATCAAATTTTATAATTGATTTATATTTAAGATTTCTGAAATTTTCCTTTAACATTGTGTTTTTATCTTGATAATCAATAATTTTTTTTAATTCTGTCATAATATTTTCAATTGTTAAATTCTTATCTTTATATATGGAAAATGGTTTTTTGTTCATGCATTCAGTTTTTGTTATATTTATTGATAAAAAATTTTTTTCAATTAATTTGAATAAATAAGTCCTTTAAATTGTTTCTTCATAACCACTACCATTATATTGTATTTTATCATTTAAATATAAATCAAACAAAAAATTTATTTTGGATTTTATTATTGATTTAAAATTAAATCTTATATTATGATTAAGATTTAAACTATATAATAATTTATCTCTTAATTCAATTGTTAATTCTCGTTTCTCTTTATTGACATCGTCTTCCATTTTTTGTGTGTTTTTAAACATTAATTACTTATGATTCTATGTAATGATACCGTGATAATCTCATTGTGTTAAGAGATTATTTGTTTTTAATAGTAATGTATAAGTAAAAAAAAATTATTTCCAAAATCGAAATTTTGGTTTTTCAATGGCGACATTCTCATTTTTGAATTCAACTTTTTCTTCTGGTTCAGTTAATAATTTATCTGTTTTAATTTCATTAACTTTTTTATGATAATTAAGTTTTTTCAAATTAGATTTGGTCAATTCCCAATTTTGCTCAGACCAATTTTCGTCAGCAGCCTTGATTGCTCTACCAATCATTGATTTCATTTGATGTATATTTTTATTTATCACATCAACATATTCTTTTGCATCGTTTCTATCTTCAACAACAAAAAATTCAAAGTTTGCCCCACTTGTTCTTCGCATAGAGATAAAACATTTGGTTGTTTTTCTTATATTGTGCATTGCTTTTTTTGTTTGATTCCAAATAAACCAATGTTCAAGATTATTTGTGTCTTCTTCAACATTATACAATTTCTTAAATAAATCATTACGTGAAACTGCATTTGCTTTACCTATATGGTTTTTCATAACCACTAACAATTTTTGACTTATATCAATCTTTGATATTTCCATTTTATGTTTAAGATTGTATTCATCAAGTATTTTTTTAACTATTTCCTTATTTGTCATTTTCCCTCCAATTTTTTAATTCAAAAATCAAATATGTTTTTATAATTGATTTCAGCATTTTCTTTTTCATTTTCTTTTTCTTGTTCTATTTCTCTATTTTTTTTACCATTAATTGCATTTAACTTTTTCATAATAATATGTTTATAATTTGACCTAAAATTCCTAATTTGCGTTTCATTAAATCTATTATCATATTTAACATATTTTCTAATAACTTTTATATCAAATTTACTATAATCGTTTTTAGCATAATCATATACAAAATTGGCAATTTTATCACCTATTTCATCTGTCCAGATTTTTTTTCCTGCACGTGGCTCTAAACTAAATGTTCTAATTTGAACTCTTTTATAAATTGTTTTTGGTGCAAGACCCACTTTTTTACTAATTTGTTTTACTGATAACCCACTTAAATATAATTCTTTTATTTTATCATTCATCTCATTCGTTGTCAAATATTTTTTATTGATTTTGGTAGGTTTTGTGTTATTAATAATAGGCGCAGTATTGAATTCTGTTCCACCTGTTATTGATAAAATCTTTTTATATTTTAAGAATAACCCATTAAATTCCATATAACTCATGACTTTTGGTAATTTAATATCTATTGATACCAATTCATCAATTATTATTTTATGATTAATTTTTTCATTTTCCATTTTGACCTCCATTTTTAATCAGACAAATTTGCAATTTTGTTTGAAATTAATCCTAATCTTTTAAAATCGTCTATACTCATTATATTTGGAATAGACAAATTTAATGTAAAAGTTTCGTCAATTATTATTATATGTTCTTCGTATGACATTTTAACCTCGTTAATTTTTATGTTAAATTTAAAAAGTTATACCTGTATATAAATGTAGTGAAAATTCATTTGTTTTATGACTCATTTTTTATACCCAAATAACCTTTTAAACTATAACCATGCGACCATGCTTGTGCATTATCTGCAGTATCAATATAATATGGTACAAATTTCATATATACTCTACCAGTTGATGTGCATTTATATTTCAAAATTTTAATTTGTTCTTTGCCTTCCATTATACGGTCTTTATTCACTTTAAAAACTTTATAAGTATCAATACTATATAATTCATTACCTTTTTCACTTTTATCTAATAATTTTGCTTCAAGTTCAATTAATAATTTTTCAATTTTATATAATTTTAATAAAGTGAACCGTTGTTCAATATTTCCAATTTTTAAAATATCAATTGCTGTCATTTCATTATTAATAAATTTGTTATATATTTTATTATCAAAATATATTCCATTTAAATAATAATGGTTTAAATTATTCCAAATTATTGATTGCCCATCAATACAATGTAATTTACCTAATTCATTTCTTTTAATTATATCAGGTTTTTTTAATATGAAACATACATCATCATATGGCACAAATCCAAATAAATTTGTGTCATATAACTTATCCATTAATTCCACATATTTATTTTTTCTATGATTATGCTTTAAAAAATTTTTTTGAACTTTATAATGCAATAACCACATTAACCTCTCTCCTAATATATTATGATTAATATTATTAAATAAATAGTCAACTTCATCTTTTAACATGATTTTTATATTGAATAATTGCTCGTATTTTTTCATACTCAAATATCTTATATCTAATACGCCATCTGATTCTTGCGCTCCAATACCATTTACTTTTACTTTTAATAAGTGTGACAAATTTGTTATGATATTATCATTATATAATTCATAAAAATCTTGCCCTTTACTTTGATATATTTTTAATAAATCAATAGAGTTTATATCTTGAATAATTATATTAAAATCAAATTTAAAACAATTTGATAAAATTTTAATTTTGCTTTTTATTTTATTTTGATTTTTAATGGAAATAACACTATTATTTAATTTAACCACCCTATTATGTATAGATGACAAAGTTCTAAATTCTTCATTATTATCACATATTATGACACGTGGTTCATCAAATTCAAACATCTTATATAATTCTTTAATTTGCCTAGTGATTTCATCATTGTTTAGTGTATTATTATACGTAAGTTTTTTAAACAATTCACTTTTTACTATCTCATATTCATCTATTATATCTTCTGTTTCCATTTTATTTTTATATAATAAATAAGTTATTCCACTATATAAATGTAGTGAAATAAAAAGAAAAATTAATCGGTTACTTGAACAACTGTCTCATCAAAAGGTGAGAACTCTTGCTCATATTCAATTTTGTAAATGCCTTTTTCAACTGCAAATGTCAAATGCTTATCATTTCTTGTAGCAGTTTCAACATCATAAACAGGAATCAAATCAGGCCCAGAATGGACAAGTTCAACATCTTGTTTAAGTTCAACAAATTTATCCCCATTTCTATCTGCAAATACTACTTGCTCTGATGTATTAAGAAAATGCCTATGCCCAGTTATTTCACCATATGCAAGAACATTATCTTTTGCTGGTTTTAAATCTTTTGGCAATGATTTAATTTTATGTAATGAAACATCACCTTGTCTATATACCATTTTTTGCCTCCATTAATTTTATTTTTTTTATTTAAGTTTAAAAAGTTATACCTGTATATAAATGTAGTGAATTATCCACGTCTATCTATATTCCACATATAACTCCCAGGGCATTCCTATATTTGAAGGAACAATTTTATATGAACTGATTATTTTATTTCTTTTCAATTTTTTTGCGTGTTCTTTCAAATTATTTTTATCAAAACTTTTTCCAGTTGATTCCATTTTGTTCCTCCAAATTATTTTTAAAAATTCAAATAATAATATTTTTATTTTGATATTTCAATAGCACTATTTTTAAAAATTTCATATAACGATTTCCAAAATAAATACTTATAATAATTTGATTGTGTTATTGAATTATGTTTTCTTAAATTACATAAGTCTCTTAATCGTCTCAATTTTTTTCTTTCTTTAAAATCAATATAATATTTTTTTGCCATTTTAATTTTCAATTGTTTGTTCAGTCATTATACTATAATAATTATCTTTTGTAACAATGATATGGTCTAATAATTTAATATCAATAATTTCGCCAACTTTTTTTAATTTTTCAGTTACCTCAATATCTTCAGCACTTGGAGTGACATTACCAGATGGATGATTGTGTGTGATTATTAAACTATTTGCATTTCTTATGATTGCAGTCCTAAACACTTCTCTTGGATGAATGATACAGGCATTTAAAATTCCAATTGCGATTATTTCTCTTGATATAATTCTATTTTCGGAATCTAAAAAAAATCCAACAAAAACTTCCTTTTCCCAATTTTTAATATCACGCATTTCTTTAAAAATATCACTTGCGCCAGTAATTTTCACTTTTTGTTCATATTTTTCTTCAAGTTCGTGTGTTTCCATTTTTTCCTCTTATTAATTTTAATATTCAATAATTTTAAATTCTGTTTCAAACTCTATCAAATCCTCATTAAATTTGCTTATTCCTAATATAGTGCTTGAATTAAATGTTAAAATTGTTCCTAATACTTGGATTTCACCAATATATTTATTATGATGGTTATCATGTTCATATCCAGTACCATCTAAAATGCTACCTATTCTAATCAATTTTTCATATTCATCTGAAATTGATTTAAAAAAATCATTATTCTTTTTTAAATAAGGTTGCATCCAATTAGCCAATTTAAAGTTTTGACGATAAAAACATAATTTGGTTTGATTTTTCTGTTTATTTGTTTTTATGATTTTTATCACCTATGATTTTAATCTATTTTCAATATATTTTCTTTGTTTTTCTAATTCTTCTACACTAACATTTTTCAAAATGTGTTCAGTTATAAATTCTGTTGGAACAAATGGATGCAATATTAAACCACTTCTTGCATTAATAAATTCCATATCATCAAATTTATTATATTGTGCTGATAAACAAGTTGCAAAAATGCTTTTTTCAATTTCAAATTGTTTATTCATAAGTTCTAAATATTTTGAATATAAATCTGTCAATTCAGTAAATTTTATATCTTTACTTTTTAATAATTCTAATATCAAAAACTTTTTTTCTATATCGTCTAATTTTCTAAAATCTTCTAAAACTTTACCATATTCCATTTTTATTCCTCTTAAAAAACAATTTTTAAACATTATTTACTTGATTTTATGTAATGACACCGTGATAATCTCGTTGTGTTAAGAGATTATTAAGTTTTAATAGTATTATATAAGTAAAAAAATAACACTGATTATCAATTATTCCTATTTTATAATATAATCCTGTTTTCTTTATCGCATTTTTTATCTTTGCATATGAATGGTGGTTGATTTTTATCTGTTTCATAATCAAGATTTTTTTCTAAATCTTCGCCACATATAAAGCATTTTAATTCTTCCATTTTATTCACCTTTTATTTTTTATCTTTCTCGCCAAATATCTTTTTCTATTATTTTCTTTAATTTTATCTTTATTTTGTTTATTGTATTGACTATGATATTTTTTCAATTTGATTTTATTTTCACGCCTATATTGACAAAGATATTTCTTTATTTTTTCTTTATTTTTTTGATAATATTCTTTATTGTATATTTTTCTTTCATCACTTTTTTGATACTTTTTATATTTATCTTTATTCTTTACATAATATTTTTTATAGTATGCTTTATGCTTAGCTTTATTTTTTTGATGATATTCTTTATTGTATGAATTTATACGTTCTTTATTATCATCTCTATATTTTTTATAATATTCTGTATTCTTTTTTTTATTCTTTTTATAATATATTTTATGCTTATCTTTATTTTTTTGATAATATCTCTTATTGTATAATTTACGAAATTCACTATCATGAAATTTATTTGACATTGTATAATACACCTCGTTTTTCAATAATTTCTCCTCGTTGTATCAAAACATTCAAAACTTCCTCTGAATATTTATCAATAAAATCAATTGCAAACATACCATCATCTATTACAATGGCTTTATTTTTATTTGATAATGATTGTAATTCTTCAATTAACCATTTAATGTGTTTGCAACTTCCACCTGTGCCACGATAATTATTAAACGAGAATGATGGACAATTACAGCTTGATAAATCCAATTTAATTTTATATGACGATTTCCAATTATTTGATGTAACCAAATAATGGTCGTCAAATTTTTTAAATCCCCAAATCTCTTCTTTTTTAATTGCCATTTTTAATAAATTTCACATATTTATAACCTTTAATTTCATATCTATCAATTTTTCCCATTTCATATAATAATCTAATATTAAAATAAAATGTTTTGGTAGCCATATCAGCTCTAAATATTTTATATAAATCCCTTAATCTCATTTCATTATTTTCTTTTAAAAAATTAATGAGTAATGATTGCTTTGATTCCTGTACCATTTTGATTTCTTATTAATAAATATATATTGAAAAATATTACTATTAATAATGATATTATAAAAAATATTAATTTGACAAAAAATGGATTATCCCCATTTTTTAATATAAATGTATCAACTATGCCTATTATTAATAATATTAATAAAAACCCATTTATCCCAACTATTGATAAGTTCATTAATATTCACCTTTTATTTAATTGTTTAGATTTTCGTGCCATTTTAATATTTTTCTTATAACTCTATAACATCTTATTTTTTGATTAACATCAAGAAAAGGTATCCTCATCAAAAGATTAAATATTCTTCTACTTTTTTCAGTTATGCCCATTCATATTCGCCATTTTATTCATATAATGTTTCATATACATTTTCATCAACATAATCTTTTGATGATTTAAATGTATAAATCTCAATAAATTCAATACATTCAATTCTTGTTTCTTTATAGAATTTATCTCTAACTTCTTCTATAGTTTCACAATCGTTAAAATATTCACCTTTAAAGACGAATTCTTTATACACTTCCACAAGAAATAATTCAATTGGTGTTTTTTTGACCCTGATTTTAATCAATTCAATATTTTTCATTTTATTGCCTTCCAACTAAAATCTATAAATTTTAACATACCTGATTTGGTATTTAAATCATTTTTGACAAATTCTTTATTTTCATTTTTCAATTCATTATATACCATTATAACAGCATTTGCAGTTACGGCATCAACTATCATACCATACATTTTAATTGCCTGATGCTGAGTTTTGATATATAACATACCATCTATCCAAGTAGTGAATGGATATTTGGTTTTTTTATCAAAAATGTCTTCGCCTATTGTTGCCATTTATAATACAATACCGTTTTTTCTTCGCCATTGCATTGTCTTATTTTTTAGTTCAACTTCTTCTCTTTTTTTAATTTTTGGTAACCATTGCACATCTACATATTTTGTCATTTTTTTCGACCTCGTTTTATTTTAACTAAATTTATATTAATTAATAAAGTTATTTCACTATATAAATGTAGTGAAAAAAATTATTGATTATAATATGAAAATTCTTTTAAACAATTTTTCAAGTCCATATTTTTTTTCATATTCTTTAAATTTTAACATAAACTCAGTCATATTATTAAACTCTATTTTGTCATATACATTAATAGACTTACCAAATGCGTAACCATCAATAGATTTTTGATTATTTAAACTTGGCAAATAACACTGATATTTAAAATTTGGGTCTAATTCATCAACGACCCATTTATCACCATTATAAAAATTATTTACTATTTTCACACCTAAACAATTATTTAAAAAATTGTTATAAAATTTGTTTATTAAATCATGAATATTATCATATGCACTTAATGAATAATATTTATGTTTGTATTTTAAAAATGTTTTTTCAATTAAATTTCGTATCATATTTTTTTTAATTTCAAGTGGTATTTCTAATTTCATAGTTTCCAAAATAATTTTTTCAATATCAATAATCTGTTGTATATCAATCTTTTTTGTTATTGAAAATTTGATATTAAGTTTATTGTATATTAAATATCTAATGAAATGTGAATTAGATTTCATTTGTTTTTTAATTTGTTGTGATTGCGTAATCACGTTAATTTCTTTTTGTTCTTTATTTTTATTAATAATTTTTTGTCTTTTTTCAAATTCTTCTTTTGATAATTTATAACCTTTCAATAAAATTGAACATTCTATACCATTTATATTATTATATTTAAACCCAGCAAAGTGATATAGTAATAATCCATTTGGAAAATATCTTATTTTTGGTGCAATATTTTTGCAATCACGTTTTGGGCAATATTCAACATCGTCATAATATTTTTCAATTTCTATTTTTATTTGTTCTAGATTTATGTTTGGAAATTGCTCCATTATTGAATGTGCTTTAATTAAAGAAATTAATTTATTTATATATATGAATTCATTATCATTTCTTAAAAAATTTTCATTTATTTCAGTTATCATTTTGTTCCCACCTTAATTTAAAAAAAGAAAAAAAATTATTTCAATTGTTTTGAAAAGTTAATAATTTCTTTAATTGAATTTCTAACATCTTCATTTGCTATTGAAATATTGACTTTTGCCAATTGTGATTTATCTTTACACTCAGTGTTATATTTAGTCAATTTAACTAAATATGCGTCCATTTCACCAGTTATTGTTATGACTTCTTGTGACTTTTTCATTTTATTAAACCATTGCCGATGTGATAAAGTCATATTGTATTTAAACAATTTAATTGTTGCATTACTTTTGGTCAATTCAAAAACATAATCACGATATATTTCATCGTTCTCAAATTCTGTTAAGCTTGGATTATGTAATGGTTTAACTGGTATCTCTTGTTCAAACTCAATTAATTTTTGTTTATTTTCAATGTATATATTAAACAAATCTTCTGTATTTGAAACTTCTGCCAATTTTGTAGAAATTTTAAATGTGAATTCTGTATCATATAAATAACCGCCTTTTACAAAATTTATCACATCTTTAAGTTCTCTTTTTTTGACACTTACTTTATCAATCACATTCTTTTCCCAATCGGTCAAAATATTAACAGCCAATTCTTTTTCTTTGTCTGTCAACTTTCCACTGAAAGTTCCTAATTGTTCAATTGCGCCATTTAATGTGTCAAAATCCATATCAACAAACATTGCCACATTATTTGGTTCAACCTTTTGTATTTCATTTCCCATTTTTAGTGTTCTCCTTTTATTTTTTTAACTAAATTTATATTAATTAATAAAGTTGTTTCACTATATAAATGTAGTGAAAATAATTAAATAGAAATTCGTTTGAAATAATATATTCCTAATTCACCGGCAATATGACTTGCACTATTTAATGTGTTTTTATATTCATATAATGGAAAATCTTTTTTCATTTCCTTAATACAAGTTTTAAGATTTCTTGCAATAACTATTAATCTTCCTTCGCCATATTTTTGTGGATATATTTTCATTATTTCACCCCATAATATAAAAGAAAAAATAAAAGAATTTATTCCTTTTTAACAATTTTTAAAGATGGTTTATCTGCATTATCAGACATTTCAATTTTAAATGTGGACCACCAAGAACCTCTTTCTTTGCCTCTTTCCATTTTAATGTCTCTAAGCATAGCATTTACTTGTGATTTAACTTTTGAAAGTTCAATATCTTTACCTTTTGAATTTTTGGTTATACCTAAATCAGTAAAATGTTTTACAATTTTTTCAGCAAGTTGTTCTACATCTTTACTTTCTTTTTGCCCTAATTTTTGAAACACTGACGCAATTGACGGTGCTTTTTCTTTCTCTACCTTTTTCTCTGTTTTTAGTGCTTTTACTTTATCTTCTGTTTTTGGTGTTTGTTCTTCTACCATAAAAATCACTCCTGATATTTTTTAAATATTAAATACTGGCATATGATAAAACATACGCTGTATTATTAATAGTTATACAATTTCACTATATATATGTATTGATTATAGAAAAAGAAAAAGAAAAGGTATTAATGTGAAACAAGGTATATAACCCAAACCTTATTAAGAATGGACTTTGAAGGAACACTTCATTAATACCTTTTCTTTTATCCCAAAGGATTAGTAAATTAATAATTATTTTTCATTAATTATTTTTATTTTCTAACTATATAAAGTTATTCCACTATATAAACTTATTGACTATCACAATTATAGCATCTAACAAATAATCAAAATTGCGTATTATATAAGTGTTATGTTTTCGTTAATCACTACATTTATATAGTGATATAACTTTATTAATATAAGTAATTAATAAATAATTTGGAGGAATAAAATGATAACTAAAGAAAAGGTAACAGGACATATGAAATTGTCATGTTTAAATTGTAGTAAATTACCCATTGAAGAAAGATACATTATATTTGATTGTCAAACAAATGCATTTGGCAATTATGGAAAACGTGTATTCTGTTCAACTAAATGTATGATAAAATATTTAAATATATCATTAATTGAATTGAACTTAAAACTTGTTGAAATCGATGGGGGGATAAAATGATTTATGCAAAAAATGAATTTTCAAATGGTGAAAAAATATTTATGGAAAATCAATTATTATTTGATTCTATACCTTTTAAAAGGGTTAAAGAACTTATCAATAATGATGAAACAAAAATAATTTCATTAGAACAATCATATAATAGTTATGGTCAATTCTATTTTTTACATTTAGAAATTAATAATGAACAATTTATGTTTTATGGTTTAGGTTTTCATGAATATAGAAATAGGTATTATGTGAATACACTTAAATTTGATAAAGTTCAAACTTGTTTAATTAAAAGTGAATATAAACCTTTGGATAAAAAAGATATTATATCACAACTAGATAAATTGAAAATCAAATTTCAAAAATTGGCCGATTCTTTTAAAGAGGAACCAGATAGAGAATTCGAAATGATTGCAGATATTGCAGATGACGATTATGCAATGTCAAATTATTTTTAATTTTTCTTTTTTAAACACGGGTAACACCTTTCTTTTTTAAACACGGGTAACACATTTTCAAATCAAAAAAAATTATTTGAATGCGTTTTCATTAATCATTTGTTGTTTAAATTTAGTAATTTGGTTCGCAAATACGCAACCACTTTCAGCTTTGTGGTCTTTGCACCATTCAATTTTATTTTCATCTATATATTTATACTTGCATTTTTCACACTCTTTTGGTAAAAGTTTTTTATCTTGTTCCATTTTGTTTTCCTCCAATTATTTATGTTATTAATAATAAAGTTTTATCACTATATAAATATATTGAAATTCAAATTATTATTTCACTCAATTGATTTATATGATACTGACATATTAAAACCACTTATTGTAGCTCGCCATATCCATCCATCATTTATGTTTTTTTCTCTAAGTGCTTTGCTATAAGTATGCACAATTTCTGTATCTTTCACTAAAATGAACATTGTTGTCATATTAATTCACCCCTTGTTTTAATCTTCTATTGCGCCACAATTACCACATTGCAGTTTATCTCCACTCAATAAGAACATATCACTTGCTTTGCAACTTCTTGAAGGAAACCATTTCCTATTTGGATGAGTTATTGTTTTCATTTGCAATTCCCCACTAGACTAAGTGCTTTGCTATAAGTATGCACAATTTCTATATCTTTCACTAAAATGAACATTGTTGTCATATTAATTCCTCCTATTATTTATTAATTTAATACTTAATTATTATTGATTTTATGTAATGACACCGTGATAATCTCGTTGTGTTAAGAGATTATTTGTTTTTAATAGTATTAAATACATTAAAAATTATCTTTTAATTCTAGATTTTATCAATATTAC
>Ga0114918_10002785_pt1 | contig 15570 bp, 7 predicted proteins | sample LantaG_FD_87015 | JGI IMG/M metagenome (GOLD analysis project Ga0114918, IMG submission 87015) | Deep subsurface microbial communities from Baltic Sea to uncover new lineages of life (NeLLi) - Landsort_02402 metaG | ecosystem: Environmental > Aquatic > Marine > Oceanic > Sediment | place: Baltic...
GAAAAAGAGAGGGACCAGAACTAGACAACGGAAGAAAGAGAAAAACATTGCAACGACAAAACGTTTTTTTCCTTTCTCTCGTGCAGGTTTCGGAGATTCGTCTTTCTTGCTTGCAATGGTGCGGGGGGGGGGGGGGGGGGGGCGGGGGGGGGGGGGGGGGGGGGGGGGGGGGGGTGGTGGGGGGGGGGGGGGGGGGGGGGGGGGGGGGGGGGGGGGGGAGAGAAGGGGAGCAGAAAAGGGGTGAGGTGAGTTTTCTTCCTTTGTTTCCTTCTCTGCCCCGTCGCGACGTTGTGCCCCCCCTCTCTCGCTCTCTGCCCCGTCGCGACTTTGGCCCCCCCTCTCTCGCTCTCTTCCTCTCCCTTACCCTGAAGCAGCGACCGCTGCAGGAGATACGCGAGCTCCTGCGGCGCAGCCACGAGCACGTCGTCTGCCGTGATTGCGTCCCCGTCGCCGCCCTCGCCGCCGCCGCCGTGCTCCCTCGCCACTGCCTCGCGGAGCCGGGTGGACCCTCGCGGGTCGACATAGCCGAGCGAGAGGCCGCCGAGGATCGCCGCGCCTCGCTCCCCGCAGCCCGGCCCCTCGCCCTCGGCGATCTCGAGCAGCTCCGGGACGGTCAGAGGCTCGACGTCGGAGCAGCACGCGAGGAAGGGGGTGGAGAACTCGTGCCGCGCAAAGTAGCGCTCGAGCAGCGAGGGAGGGAGGGAGTTTGGAGGCCGAAGAGGGGAGGTCGAAGGGTGCGGCGGTTCCGTCGACATCGTTTCCAACGCTCTCGTTTCCGTTCCTTTGTCCTGTTTCAATTCGCCCTCTTGCTTCTAGCGGGGAGCAGCTTCGTCTTAAGTTTTTTCTGCGAGGAGCGATTCGCTGGGAGAGAGCGAGCGGTTGAAGACTTGTAGGTGCTCCGAAGCCGGAAGCATGATTTGTGAATCATCTTTTTCTCTTCTTTTCATTTTCTCGTCACGCGGGCGTCGTCGAGATTAAGGTTCTCTCTCTCTCGCCCATCTCCCTCTTCTCTCTCTCTCGCTTTCCGCTTCTCGCCTTCGCTCTTTCGCGGCGAGGACGGGCCATGTCGTCCGTGCTCTCGGCGGGGCTAACGACGGTGAGAAATGATACTTTCCTCGACGGGGAAAAGGGGACGCGAAGTGCTTTCGCTTCCCTTCGCGCCAATCGATGCCATGCTCCTTCTGTTCGTTTCTCTCTCGACCTCCCCCCTCCCGTCGCCTTCTCTCTCCAAACCGCCGCCGCTCACCCGCGACCCGAACGAACGAATCGCCCACAACAAACAGCCCTTCACCGCCCCCTCGGCCGCCTTCTGGTGCCTCCTGTCGCTCGCGACCGTCGTCGACCACCGCAGGACGAGGCAGCTCTCGGCCGTGACCCGCGGCGCCTCGGTCCGCCGCGGGATCCGCTGGGTCGTCGCGCTCTACGCGCTCGACGCGCTGCTCCTGCTGGCGCTGTCCCTCCTGGACTCATCTGCCCCGGCGCCGGGAGGCGCGTCCTCGAAGCTGCCCGACGTCATCGACTTCGTCAGCCTGATCCTCGAGGACTTCGCCGAGGCGGCCTTCCTGCTGCTGCTGCTGGCCGTCGCCGCGGGCGCGGGGATCGCCCGCAGCGGCGGGGGCCTGGGCCCGCACAGGGGCAAGGTGATCTTCGTTCCGCTGGTGTACCTCGTCACGACGCTGGTCGTGGACCTGGCGGAGGTGAAGAAGAATCTCTTTTTCTTTGGGGGGGGTGGGGGCGGAGAGAGAGGAGAGGTTTCGGTCGCCATCGTCGTCGAAAAAGGGGGAAAAAACTCAACCTCGAAAAAAAAACAAAAAAACGCTCCCCGAAATTCTCTCCAAAATTTAAAAAAACGTAAAAAACAGGAATACGTCTCCCTGAAGGACGGCTGGCTCGCCGACCTCGAGGGCGGCGCCGCGGGCGTGCTCCAGGGCTCGGCCGCGACGCTGTTCAACGCGTGCCAGGTGATCTCGCTCGTCGCCCTGCTGCTAGCCTGGTTCTTCGTCTTCGACGTCGCGCAGGCGACGCGCCGCGAGCTCGAGCCGCAGGCGGAGGGGATCGTTGGAACCGCCGCCGGGGCCTCGGTCTCCTCTCGCAGCGACGGCCCCAGCGGGATGGGCCACAGCATTGACCTGCCGGCGGAGGTCGTCCTGGCCGCGGCCGAGCGGGGCGACCACGCCCTGCAGGAGACGTACGCCGAGGTCTCGCGCGACGCGGGCGGCGACGAGCCCAAGTCCGCCGCCGACGCCGTCGCGACGCGCGCCAAGCTGACCCTGCTCAGGAGGTTCCTGATGGGAGCGACGCTCTACGTCGCCGCGAGGGCGGCGGCGATCGTGGTGCCTCTCGCGGTGCTGCCCGCGCCGTCGCAGGCCGACGCCGCGACGACAGCGGCCTCGGTCTGCGAGGACGCGGTGCGCCTCCTGTTCCTCGCGGCCCTCGCCCTGATCTTCCGCGCGAGGGAGGACTCGCCCTACCTGATGGTAGGGGAGGGAGGAGCGATCGGCGGCGACGGGACCGGGGTCGGCGCCGCCGGGCTGACGACGGAGCTGGGGGTGCTGCGGGGGCGGGACGAGATAGGGGGGAGCGAGGGAGACTTTGACGAGGAGCGGCCGGCCTCGGCTTCTTCGAGGCTGCCGCCACCGCGCGCGCCGCTGTTCCCCGCGTCGGAGCTGCGCTCCGACGCCTCTCCTCCTCCTCAGCAGCAGCAGAAGAAGAAGAAGGCGCCTGCTGTTGCCCTCGCGCCTCCCCCGCGCTCCCCTGCTCTCGCCTCCTCTTCGTCTTCTCCTTATCGGCCTGCAGGAGCAGCGGCAGCTCCGGCGGTGGGAGCGGCGGCGGCGGGAGCGGGAGCGGCGAGAGTCGATGCCCGCTTCGCGCTCGACGACGACTCCGACAGTGACTACGGAGGAGGGGCCTCCTCCGGGGGAGCTGCTGCCCCTGCGCCTGCTGCTGCGGCTGCTCCTGGGGTTGCCGCCCCTCCGCCGGCGAGACGCGACTCGACAGAGGAGATCCCGCTCTGAGTTCCGAAGGAGCAAAAAGAGTCGGAAAGAGAGAAGAGAAGAAAAAAACAACAATCGAGAAACCGACGTTTCTCTTGTCTCTGAATCTCTCCCTTTCTCTCTCCGAGAGAAAAGAAAAGAGAGACGAGCGCAGAAAAGGGGAAAAAACTCATTGTGTGTGTGTGTGTGTGACATTTGAACTCCAAAAAAAAAGTCTTCTAAGCCTCTCCCCCTCCTTTATGCCGCGGCCGGTCGAACCTCCAGATGGTCCCGTCGTCGCACGAGGCCAGCAGCGTCGAGCCGTCGTCGGAGAGCGCCGTCTGTCGCACGACAGACCCGCCGCCGCAGCCGCCCGGGGCCGCCGCCGCCGAAGAAGGATGAGGAGGAGGAGCAGCTCCGCCGCCGCCGCCGCCGCCGCCCTTGCCGCCTCGCGCCTGATCCTTGAGGACCGACTTGACCCCGCGGGGCACCGCGCACCGCAGCTTTTTCCTCGGCTCCGCCGGGCCCCCGGCGGGCAGCGGCACCCTCCGCGGGTCGAACACGCACACTCTGCCCTCCTTGCCCCCGCAGGCGAGCGTGTCCCCCCTCGCGTCGAGCGAGAACCGGACGAAGTAGACGTCGTCTGCCTTGGACAGCCTGAGCGAGTTGAGGAGCCTGACGCGGGGCTCCTCGGGGCGGGGCGGGGGGGCAACGGCGGTATGGGGAGGGGCGGCGGCGGAGGCGGAGGCGGCGGCGGCGGCGGCAGGGGCCGGGGCGCCCGACGGCCCGCCGGCAGAGACCTCCGACGACGGCGCGCCCCCGCGGGCGCGGAGTGGGCACGGCAGCCCCGCGAGCCCCTCGACGCCCCATACGAGCACCCTGTCGTCGACCGTCTTGCTCAGCAGCACCCCGGGCCCGAGGAAGCGCACGCAGTCCGCGACCGCCGAGTGGACGCGCTGGGAGAAGAAGCGCGGGGAGGGGACGACGCGCGGGGCGAAGGGGGCGAGGGGGGCGCCAGGTCCGCCGCCGTCGGGGCCGCTGTCCCCCCTCCTCCGCCGCCGCCTCCCCCTCCCCCCCTCGCGCCCCCCGCCCCCTCCGAGGAAGCTCTCCTCCACCGCCCCGCTGATCCCCTCCAGGCTCCACACCTTGACGCCGCTGTCGAAGCCGCAGGAGACGAACGTCAGCGGGTCGACCGGGTGCCAGTCGACGCTCAGCACCTCGGCGACGTGCGCGCCGTCGCCGCCGGCGAAGCACGCGACGCAGCAGCGGGCCTCGAGGTTCCAGAGGCGCGCCGACTGGTCTCGGGACGCCGTCAGGGCCAGGGCCGGCCGCGTGGGGTGCGCGGCGATGTCGTTGATGGGCCCGCCGTGGCCGCGGGCGGACCAGGCGAGGCCGCCGAGCGCGGGGTCGAGCACGCGGAGCGTGCCGCGCCGGCCGCCGGCGAGCAGCAGCGGGAGGTCCCGCGCGCCGCCCCCGCCCCCTGTCGTCCTCCTCGCCTCCTGCCCCTTTGCCCTCTTGGTCCTCCCCCTGCTGCTGCTGCTGCTGCCACCGATGCTCCCTTGCCGCCGGGCCCACTTGCAGACGTAAAACTCCTCGTCGGCTGCGGCGTCGACGTAGGTCTGCAGCACAGAAAAAGGGAGCTGCTGCTGCTCTTCCTGCTGCTTCTGCCCCTGCTGCTGCCGCCGCCGGCGCCGCTCCTGGAGCTGCTGCTGCCGCCGCTGCGGCCGCGTCTCTGCTGTTTCGCCCGCCTCTTTCCCTGCTGCTGCATCCTCGACGGATGACGAAGGGCTCGGACTCGGGGCCAGGGCGGGCGCGTAGTAGACGGTGATCCTCCTGCTGCCCGCCGACGCAAACACCCTGTCGAGCGGGAGCTCGCCCTCGTCGCCCCCGCCCCCTTCCTCTTCCTCCTCCTCTTCTCCTCCTTCCTCGCACGCTGGTGTTCCTCCTTTGCCGCAGAATGCGACGCAGTAGACGGCGGCGTTGTGGGACTCGCGTGCCCAGCCCGTGAGGCGGTAGTCGAAGCGCCAGGCGTCGCTGGTGGAGGGGGCGTTGGGGTCGGCGGCGGGGCCGTCGTTCGTCATCGCGAGACCTCCAAAAGTTTTTTCTCTCCTCTCTCTCTCTCTCTCTTTTTCTTTCTTTCTCTTCAGCGCCAGGCCACTGCCGTCGCCGCGAGGGCGCAGAGGGGGACCACGATGGACCAAGTAAGAAGGGTTCCGGGCGGGACCACGAGGTAGGCGGCAACGGCGGCGAGGAAGACGACGAGCTGGAGCGTCGGCGTCGGACGCATTCGATGCCTTTGACGTTTGTGTTGAGCCGAAGATTCTTCATAGTGATGTCTCGTCAAGCCACACTCTTTTTTTTTCCTCTTCCGAGGGGGGCCATCGCACGGGAGTTTTCGCTCGACATCCCCTCCCGTCGCCGCCCCCCAGTTGCACGCCACTCACGCGCAGAGAGTTGCCCGTCTCCCCCCCTCTCGGCCAATTTTCCGAGAGAGAAGAGCGAGTGCAACCAGAGAAGGAGAGGCTTCCTCCTCGCTCTCGTTCGACACCGACAGAACGGGATGATCGACATCGCCGTCGTCGGCGGCGGCCCCGGCGGCCTCGCCGCCGCCGTCGCCGCCAAGGTCGCTCGCCCCTCGGCCCGCGTCGCCGTCTTCGAGCGCGCCGCGGCGCTCGACCCCCCGCGAGGCGCGGTGCTCGCGGTCGTGCCCAACGGCCTCAGGGCGCTGCGAGCGATCGACCCCCTGCTGTCCTCGCGCGTCGCCGCGCTCGACCTCGGCGCGCGGGGCGCGAGGGCGGAGCTGCGCGACGGGACCGTGCTCTTCGAGGACCGCGAGGGCCGCAGGGCGGACAGGACCGCGCACCTCGGCCCCTCCTCGCTCTGCACGTGGCACGCGCTGCGGAGGACGCTGGCGGCGAGGGCCGAGGAGCTGGGCGTGGAGCTGGTGCTGGGGGCGGCCTTCGAAGGGTTTGAGGAGGTCGGCGGGGGCGGGGCAGAGGGCGGGGGCGGCGGCGGCGGCGAGGGCTTTGTCAGGCTCCGGCTCTCTTCCCCGGCGACTGCGGCGACGCCGAAGACGACGACGACGGCGGAGGCGAGGCTCCTGGTCGGGGCCGATGGCTCGCGCTCTCGGGTGCGGTCGCAGATGGCGAGGGAGGGCAGGAAGGAGAAGGAGAAGCAGAGGGGCACGGAGAGGAGCAGAGCCGGCTTGCCCGCCGCGGACGGCGACGGACAAGCCGGCGGCGACGAGCCCGTCTACAGCGGCACCGCCGCGTGGCGGGGCGTGCTCCGCCTCTCCTCCGCCGCGGCCTGGGCCCGCTCGGAATGGGGCTGGTGCGCGTTCCTCGGTGACCAGAGCGACGCGGGGTCGCCGCGGGTCGTGACGTACGCTGTCCCGGCCGCGAAGCTGCTGCTGCCCCCCGAGGGCGGCGGCGCCTGCCTCGTCTGGCAGCTCTTCTGCCGCTTCCCGGCCGAGAGGCTCCCGGAGCTCTCCTCGAGGCTCCACTACGCGGGCGGAGACGGCGAAGCGGCGGGGAGCGACGGAACCTCGAAGACTAAGGTCGAGAGGGCGCTCGAGGCGCTGGGCCCGGGCTGGCCCCGCTTCCTCACGGACGCGATCGCCGCGACCGACCCCTCCTCCGTCGCCGAGCACGGCCTCTACTTCAGGGAGGCCGATGAAGCCGCACGTTCCTGGGGCGAGGGCCGGGCGACGCTGGCCGGGGACGCGGCGCACCTGGGCACGCCGCTGCTCGGGCAGGGGTCGTCGGCGGCGTTCGAGGACGCGCTCGCGCTCGGGCTCGAGCTGCGGCGGGGAGGAGGAGGAGGAGGGGACGGACGCCTCGACGCCTCGCTGCTCCGGAGGTACGAGAGGGCGAGGATCTCGCGAGCTGCTGCGATCCAGGGGGCGTCGGTCGCGCTGTACCGGAGGCAGGCGGCGGGGGAGAGGGTGGACGAGATCGGGGAGCACCTCAAGGCCGGGTTTATGGAGATCGAGTTTGAGAGCCTTTGGGAAAATTGAAATTGATGAGGAAAAAAAAGAAGAAACAAAAAAAAAGCCAAAGTATAGAAAAAGATTTGAAAAAACTCGTGTCCCGAAAACTTTCAAAAGTTTCCTCGTTCGGGGCTCTCACTCTCTTCTTTCTCTGCAATGGCGCCACGAGGAGGGCGCTCTTTCCCTATCTGGGGCCTCGGCCTGGCGTTTGCGCTGCTGCTCTCGCTTTCCCTCCTCTCTTCTTCGGTGACGACGACGGTCGACGCGGCGATCATCGCGTCGTCGTCGAGCGAGAAACCGAATGCTGCTGCTCCTTTCCTCCCTCGCCGCGTCCTGCGGCAGGAGCCCGCCGCTGCTGTCTCAAGCGCAGTCGCAGTCGCCGAGCCCGCGGCGGTGCCCGCTGCGGACCCGGTAGCTCCAGTTGCGCCGGCCGCGGACGCGACGGCAGACGCGACGGCAGCCGCGGCGGCGACGACAATTCCGGCGACACCCGCGACGAAGCCGGCCGAGGCCGCCGTCGCTGCGCCCGAAACGACGCTGCCTCCTCCTCCTCCTCCCGCAGAGACCCCGGCTGCTCCCGTCGCCGTCGTCGACGCTCCCGCCCCCCCTGCTGCTGCCGCCGCTGCCGTCCCCGTCGTGCCCGCCGCGGCCATTGCGGTCTCCGCCGCAGCCAGGCCGACCGCCTTCGCGAACGCCGCGGCGCTCAGCGCGCTCGACCGGCAGGAGGCCGCCGACGCCCTCCTGCCCTCCTCTGCTTCCTCTTCCGCCGCCTCGCTGGCCACGCCCCTGCGCAGCGCCATCGATCTGTCCCTGGAGGACGCGCTCCTAGAGACGGCCAGGGATGGGGACCGCGCCGAGGCGGAGGCGGCGTCGCTCCTCGACCCCGCCGCTTCCTCCTCGGCCTCTGCGGTCTCGGCCACGGCCGCTTCGCTCGCCGCCACCGCCGCCTCTTCCGCCGCCGCCTCGTCCTCTGACGGCGACCTGGGGGGTTCCAAGCGCGGCGCCGCTGCCCGGGCCCGGGAGAGGGCTTTTCTCGAGGAGGAGGACGAGGAGGAGGAGCTCGCGGCGCTGGACAGGGAGGAGGAGAGCGCGTTCAGGAGCAGCAGCAGGGGCGGGAGGAGCGGCGGCGGCGGCGCGTTTGCTCGCGGCAGCCGCGCCAGCTCCTCCTCCGGGTCCTCCTCCGGCTCCTCCTCCTCGTCTTCCCGCTCCTTGGACGACGAGGAAGAAGACGACGCCCCCTTCGGCTCCTCGTCGGTCACTCTCTCCCCCGAGGACGAGGACGCCTTCCTCGACGCCGAGGCCGAGAGGGCGATGAGGGAGGACGAGGCGGCGGAGGAGAGGGAGGCGGCGCGCGACGCCGCCAGGCGCCGGGCCGGCGGCGACGGCGGCGGGAGCAGCGGGGGCGTCGGGGGCCCTCGCTCCTCCTCTTCGTCTTCTTCGTCCTCAAGCTCTTCGAGGCCGCTCTCGTCCTCGGCCTCGTCGTCGTTCCGCGGCGACGAAGGCGCCGCCCTTCCCGCAGGCCGCGCGTCTTCTTCGTCTTCCCCTTCCGCCGCCGCGAAGGAGGCCGCCGCTGCCGCTGCGACGGCGGCTGCGGCGGCGGACCCCGCGGCAGCAGCAACGGCGGCGACGACGAGCAGGGACAAGCCCCCCTCGGCCGCCTCCATCGTCGCCGCGGCCGCCGCGGCGACGGCGGCGAAGAACGACGCTGCTGCCGCCGCCGCCGCCGCAGCGGCTAAGAGGAGACGCGAGGACGTCGCCCCCCCCGCGTCGCCCTCCTCTTCTCCCTCCCGCGTCGCCGCCCTCTCTGACTCCGCGCGGGGCGCCTGGCATGGCACCTCCCCCGGGACGCGCCTCCTCTCCGCGGTGGCCCTGGCTGCGCTGGCGGGATGCCTGTGCTACTACGCCCTCGGAGGAGGAGGGAGCAGCAAGAGAGCTTCCGGCAGCGGCGGCGGCACCGCGCGCCTTTCCGGCGCCGGGGGTGCTTCTTCCAACGACAACCACCGCTCTCCGCCGAGGGACTGGGCGTGGGGGGAGAACGACGGCTGGGACTCGTCTCCGGAGAGAGGAGGGGGGAGCGGCAGAGCTGCTGCGGCGGCGGCGGCGGCCGCCCCTCCCACTGCGGCAGCAGCGGCAGCTTCTGCGGCGGCGGCGGCGGCGGCATCGGCGGCGCAGCCCCCTGTCCGCCCGGGCCGCGCCGCCGGGAGGCCCCCGCTCGTCGTGAGCGGCGGGAGGAGAGGGAGCATCAGCAGCGGCGGCAGCGGCAGCAGGAGCGGCGAGGGAGGCAGCAGCGGCTTCGCGCTGCCTGCTGCGCCCAAGAGCGGGAGAGACTAGAGGTTAGGTTGATGTTTGAAAAAAAACGTTGTTCGTTTTCTCAAGCTTGTAATTGCAACCGAAAAAAAAGGAGTTTCTCGTCTTTCTTTTCGTTCCAGGTCCGACGTTTGAAAGATGCTGGAAGAATAAAATGGTGCGGGAAGAAAGGGGAGGGGGGAAGAGGGTGGCAAAAAGTGGTGGTGGTCAAAGCTGCCAAAAGGTCTCGAGAGATGGGGAAAAAAACAAGGAAGAATCAGAAGGGAAGGGCGAAGCGCGGCGCTCGGAAGTCCCAGACCACCCACCCAGCTGCCGCCCCGTTCTTTTCTTTTTTATTTCGAGAGAATGAGAACGGAGGCGGCGGTGGAGGTCTGGATGGCTGCAGCTTCGGGAAGAGGAAGGGGGAAGGGAGGAGAAGAGAGCAGAGGGGAAGTTCGGAAGGGGGAAAAAAAGTAAAACAGTGTGGCAAGCTTTTTGTTTTGAATGCTGTTTCAGTTTCTTTTGTTCATCTGATCCGAAAGTGATGTTCGGTGTTGTTGCTGCTGCTGCTGCTGCTGCTGCTGATGCTGCTGCTGATGCTGCTGCTGCTGCTGCTGCTGGGAGGGAAGCGTTGAGGAGCTGTCTCGCGGAGGTGGTGGAGGTATGTTTCTCAAAAAATTGAGGGGAACGTCTTGATGTTTTTCCTTTTCTTTTCCCGTTTCTCTTCAGGCAACGAAGTCGTCCGCCAGCAGCAACGTCGACAGCGACGGGTCCGTGTGCATCCCCCGGGATCCCGCAGCCGGCTCCCTCGTTGCCGTTTCTCCCTCGTCGCAATAGAGAGACTCCCAGTCGTGGACGAGGAGTTCGTCGGCCCTGCGGCGCGAGCGGCGCTCGAGGCGGCGAGCGAGGTCGCCGCCGGCGTCGGCGGTCGCCGCCGGCCGGGGGGCGGCCCCTCCCGCTGTCGCGGCGGCCGCGACGGCCGCGGCCTCTCGCGCGGGGGGCAGACCGACCGGAGGCCGGCGATCAGCAGCAGCGGCGGCTGCGGCTGGAGCGGCGGCGGCGGGGGCATCGGGCGGCGGCAGGGGCGGGAGCGGCGGCGGCGGCGGCGAGGCCGGCGACGCGAGCACGACGCCGCGCGCCTGCAGCTGCGCCCTCGCCCTGACGCGCGTCCAGCGCCGCAGGAAGGTGCGCGCCCAGTCGCTGCCGCGGCCTCCGTCTGCCGGCGTCGAGCCGCCCGCCGCGCCCGCGGAAGAGGGCTGCGGCGGGGTCAGGGCGCCGTCCGGGGTCAGGCCCGGGGAGGGAGCGGGCAGCGGGGAGAGCGGCGGCCTCGTGACGCGGCAGTCGAAGGCGGCGGCACCGTGGGCGGCGCCCGCCTCGAGGCTGCTGCGGCCGCTCCCGCCGCCGCGGCAGCTCCCGTCGCCGCCGTTGTCGCCGTCGCACGAGGAGGCGGGCGAGGCAGCTGCAGCAGCGGCGGCGGCGGCGGCGGCGGGAGGGGCCGCGAACGGCGCGTTGTCCGCGAAGACGAAGACGCGGCCCGCCCACGAGCCCAGGGGCTGCAGCTGCTGCTGCTGCTGAGATTGGGCGGGAGCCGCCGCCGCCGCAGCAGCAGCAGCTGTCGCCGCCTCCGTCGAGCGCTGCTGCTGCTGCTGCTGCTGCTGCTGCTGCGGTTCCTGCCGGCTCTGGCTCCTCTCCTCCCTCCTCGGCGTCGAGAGCCCGGCCAGGAGCGCCGCGGGGCAGGTCGCAGCGGCGGGGGCCTGCAGCAGCAGCGCGACGGCCCGCGAAGGCGAGCCCTCCTCCTCCTCGCCCTCCTCTCCGGGCTCGCCTCGGCTCGCGCCGCCCGGCAGCGCCGACGGCGGGCGAGGCGGCCCCCCCCTCCCGGCCCCGACGTCTCGCCCCGCGGAGCGCTGCCGCTGCGGGCTCTCGTCCCCGCCTTTGCCCCTCGGAGAGGGCGGCGAGGGGGGCAGGGCGCCCCCCGCGGAGGGGGAGGAGGCGTCGGGGCCCCAGGAGCCCGAGACGCGCCTCGAGGAGGAGGAGCAGGCGGCCGCCGCCGCCGCCGCGGCCGTCGTCGCCGCCGTCGCCGCCGCGGTCGCCGTCGCCGTCGTCGCCGTCGTCGCCTTGGACGCCCAGGAGGAGGAGACGGGCGTTCCCCTCTCCCCCGCCCTCGGGGGCAACAGGGTCGTGGGCGTGGTCGCGAGCTGCGTCTTCGTCCTCCTCGGGGCCGGGGCCGGGCGGGGGAGGGAGGAGGCCGCGGCTCTCCCGCCCGCCGCCGCCGGCGGCGGCGGCGGCGGCGGCGGCGGCGGCGGCGGTGGCGGCGCGAGCCTCCCCCGCTCCCTCGCCTCCTCCTGCTGCTGCTTCTGCGCCGCCGCGGTCCTCAGGAGGTTCTGCATCAGGTACGCGGTCGGGTTGAAGGCCACGGGGGGGCACCTCTCCTCGGGTCCTCCGAGGCTGCTTCTGCGGCAGGAGGTGCCCGTCGAGTTCCTCCGGCGCTGCTCGGAGAGGTCGCCCTCCGATGAGAATGAGGGCTCGCCGCCGCCGTCGCCGCCGCCCGCGGCGCTCTCGGCCGAGGAGGCCGCGGTCGCCGCCTCGACCGTCCTCGCGGCAAACTCCGCGAGCCCCTCGCCCCCGCCCCGCCGCGCCGCCTCCAGGGCCTCGAGGTGCCTCCTGCGCTCCTCCTGCTCCCGCAGCCAGTGGGAGACGCCGGCGGAGGCGGCGGAGAAGTCGACGACGACGGAGCCGAGCGGCGAGGAGGGAGAGGGACGAGGGGGAGGAAAAGCCACAGCTTCCTCTTCGGTCGCGGGCGGCGCCTGTCGCTCCGAGTCCGTCGCTGCAGCAGGCGGCGCCGCCGTCGTCGCCGCCTGCCGCGAGAACGGAGGAGGGAATTCGACGCCCTCGTCCTCTCGCTGCTCGCCGTCTTCTCCTCCGATTCTGCCTGCAGAGCATCGACCTTTAGAATTCCGGTCCTGATCAGCGGAGGAAGGCTGGCTCTTGGCCTCGGCGGCTCCGCCCCACCTGTTTTTTTGTTTTGAGTTGTTAAGATTATCACGTGGGCTCTCTCGCCGATGGACGTTTTTTTCTTTCTGAGGCCTAAACTCGCACGCGCCGCCTCCGAAAGGACCCGTGTACCGGGCTCCGATGCGCCTCAGCTCGCCACCGCGCCCCCAGCGCGGTGTCATCTGTCTCTCCACGGGTCGCAATTGCGTGAAAGCGCCGCCGGAGAGCCCTCGAAGAGAAGAGCATTGAAAGCTCTTTCTCGTCGCCGCCCGCGTCTCGAATCGCGCCGCTCCCGCTGCTGCTGTCCCCCACTTCGGCTTCTCCGCGCTCGCGTCTCAGGCATTCGCTCCTCTCTAAAAGCCAAAGATCGACTCACCATCTTGCCTCGAGCATGCAGCCCACGTCCGGAAACGGCATCGTTGGGTCCCCAAGCGGCTCGGCGCGAGGGGTGTACAATTGATCCGAAAGGAAAAAGAAAACCAGGAAAGCTCTCCCAGAGTGGGGTGTGTTTCACGTGCTCGAGCCTCTCCCTCCTCCTCGGATTCTGCATACGTCACGCTTGCTGATTCAGCCCTAGAAGTGGATTCGTTTTGATTCTTGCTTGGGAGAGAGAAAAAACGAGGAAGAAGGGTTTCAGGCCTCTTCTCTCTCGACCTCGACCTCTCTCACCTCGCCGCGCCGCTGCGATTCCCCTCGTTTCCCCCCTTTGAATTCCCTCGGTACCGTGCACTCGGGGCGTGATTTTACAAGAACAAAAGGACAAGGGGGCGGGGACAGAGTCAGAGGAGGATGGGGGACAGAAGAAGAAGAAGAAGAAGAAGAAGAACGAACGAAAAATCTTTTTCGTTTGATTGTTTTTTATTTTTTTCTCTCTTTCGGGGAAGCGCGTTTTCTTCCTCCGCTTCTTCGCTTTATTCTCATTTTTTTCGCATTGCTGGGAGCTGGTCGGAGAGGATATGTAACGAATCGAAAATCTGGAGGGGGGGAGGGGGGGGGGGACTAAGCCTCCATATTCAGTCAAAGAGAAGAAGACGACGAAGACGAAGACGACGAAGAAGAAGAAGAAGAAGAAAACCCATCGCGCTCTGCTCTCCGGTCGACCACGACGGGCCCCCAGGACAAAAAAAGGGGCTGAAGAAAGAAAGTCGGAGAAGAGGATTCTGCCGAAAGAGAAAAAAAGAAAAAACCTCAGCTGTTGGCGACCGCGGCCCTCGCCTCCGCCAGCGGCCTCCTCGCCGTCTCCACCACCCTCCTCCTCACGAACAGGAAGCAGCCGACGTTGAGCACCGCGTAGAGGCCGTACGCCCCCGTCACGCCCGCGCCCGCCAGCAGCGCCGGGAAGGTCGAGCCGACCAGGAGGTTGGCCGCCCAGTTGGCCGCCGCGGCGAGCGCGCCCGCGCCGCCCTGGGCCTCCTCGGGCAGGACCTCGGCCATGTAGAGCCACGTGATGGGCCCGGCGCCGCCCGCGAAGGCCGCGACGTAGAGCAGCAGGGCCGCGACGGCGACGGCGGGGCCCAGAGCATGGTTGGAGGCGGCGGCGGCAGAGGGGGAGGCCGGGGCCGCCCCCGAGAGGTGTGGCGACGCCGACAGCAGCGCGAGCGCCATGGCCATGCCCGCGTACGAGCCCAGCAGCAGCGGCCGGCGCCCCACCCCGTCCGCGGCGCAGGCGGCGGCGGCGCTCGCGGCGGCGTTGAGCGCCGCGACGCCGGCTCCCGCGAGGACGGGCCGCGCCGAGCCCGCCGCGGAGAGGACCGAGGTCGAGTACAGCACGACGGTGTTGATCCCCGAGGCCTGCTGCGCGAGCGCGAGGCCGAGCGCGAGCGAGACGGCGCGGCGGTGGGCCCGCAGGGGGGAGGGGGCGGGGGCGCGGCTCGCCCCCCCTGCTCCCGCTCCTCCCCCGAGTACGGCTGCCCCTCCCGCTCCTCCCGCCGCCGCCGCTGCTCCTGCGGCGGAGAGGGCAGAGGCGGCACAGGAGGAGGACGGGAGGGGCATCGGGTGGCCGTGCGCGGAGGAGAGCAGAGCCTGCGGGCTCAGGGAGGGGGCGTTGGAAGAGGAGGCCGGCGGCGGCGTCCGGCGGTGGCGGCCGTCGCCGTCGGCGGCGGCCCCGCCCGCCCCGCTCCCGCCACCGCCGTTGTGGTAGGCCTCGAGCGAGCTCGCAAAGTCCTCGACCGCGGGCCCGCGCGCCCTCCTGGGCGTCAGCGGGGTGCCGCCCCCCGAGGTGGTCCTCAGCAGCGGCTTGCTCGCGCCCCCGCCGGCGAGCGCGGTCGTCGAGAGCGGCGACACCGAGTCGGTCCCCGCCGCCGCGGAGTCGACGGCGCCCGCCGTCGCCGCGGGCGATGACGACGGCGGTGGCGTCGACGGCGACCACAGCGCCGCCCCCCGCCCCCCCTCCTCGTCCCCGCCGGCGGCGCCGCCCACGCCCGCGCCCGCGCCTCCCCTGAGCTTCCGCAGGCTCACGGCGGCGTCGTCGCTCCTTCCCACGAAGGCGAGCCACGAGGGCGACTCGGGGGCCAGCACCGAGGCGACGAGCGCGAGCAGCAGCGCGGGCAGCGCGCCGGCGGCCAGCGCGGCGCGCCACGGCTCGACGTCGCGCCCAAAGAGGCGGACGCGGACGGCCGCCGCCGGCGCCGCCGCACCCGCCGCCGCCGCGCCCCCCTTCCCGCTCCCCTGCCCCTCGTAGGGCAGGCCCGCGAGCATGGCGGCGACGATGCCGACGCACACGAGGACCTGGTGCGCCGCGCCGAGCGCGCCGCGCCTCGCCGGCGGGCTCGCGTCGGCGAGGTAGCGGGGCACCAGCGTCGACGCCGCGCCCGCGCCGCCGCCGGCCAGCGCGCGCGCGAGGCACAGCCAGCCGAGCGAGGCGGCGGAGGCGGCGAGCAGAGACCCCAGGGCGAAGGCGGGGGCGACGAGGGCCGCGAGCGACGTCGCGGGGCCCAGCGCGTCGCCCGCGCGGCCCGCGGCGAGCGCGCCCGCGGCGGCGCCGGCGAGCAGCGCCGCCGACGGCAGCGCCGCGCCCGAGGGGGCGAAGCGGAGGGCGCGCTGGACGGCGAGCTGGTTGGGGTTGAGCACTGCCATGTGCCAGCCTGTTTTGGAGCGGGAGTTTTTTTTTTTGGGGGGGGGGGGGGCGTAAAGGGGCGGGGGAAACCGGGGGGGGGGGGGGGGGGGAGGGAGGGGGGGCGCCGGAGGGGGGGGGGCGGGGGGGGTGGGCGGTGGTGTGGGGGGGGGGGTGTTGTTGTTGGGGGGGGGGGGGGGGGGGGCAACGAGAGAGGAAGACGCCGAGGGAAGGAGGTGAGAAAGGGGGGAGTCGACGGAGGGGAGGGGACGAGAGGGGAA